>Ga0116178_10000011_pt1 | contig 159046 bp, 102 predicted proteins | sample AD_STIC12_MetaG_FD_89880 | JGI IMG/M metagenome (GOLD analysis project Ga0116178, IMG submission 89880) | Active sludge microbial communities of municipal wastewater-treating anaerobic digesters from USA - AD_STIC12_MetaG | ecosystem: Engineered > Bioreactor > Anaerobic > Digestate | place...
CATGTACTCGCTCGAGCACCTGTTCTCGGTGTTCGGCGATGCGCCTGTTGGCGACCGCCTCGAGCGCGTGGCGTTCAACGCGCTGCCGGCCACGTTCGCGCCCGACATGTGGTCGCACCAGTACGACCAGCAGGTCAACCAGGTGCAGTGCACCGTCAATCCCGACCACATGTGGACCACGAACGGGCCTGAGTCGAACCTGTTCGGGCTCGAACCGAACTACGGGTGCTGCACGTCGAACATGCACCAGGGATGGCCGAAGTTCGCCGCGCACCTCTGGATGCGGACCCCCGACGAAGGGCTCGTCGCCGCGGCCTACGCGCCGAGCGTCGCCCGCTTCACGGCCAGGGGCGTGCCGGTCACGATTGCGCTCGACACGGACTACCCGTTCCGCGAGGACCTTGCCATCACGGTGGAGGCGGCCGCCGCCGTGCGCTTCCCGCTCGTGCTGCGCGTCCCGCAGTGGGCGCGCGATGCGGCAATTCGCGTCGGAGGCCTGCCCGAGCGCCGGCTGGTTCCCGGCACGCTGCACCGGGTGGAACGCGAGTGGCGCGGGAAGACCGCCGTATCGCTTCGCTTCCCGATGCGGCCGGCCGTCACGGTGCGCGACAACGGAGCCGTCGCCGTCGAACGCGGCCCGCTCGTCTACGCGCTGAGAATCGGGGAGGAGTGGAGGCGGGTCAACGCCGACAAACCCCACCGCGAACTCCCGCACGGTGACTTCGAGGTCCGGCCGTCGACTCCGTGGAACTACGGCCTCGTCCTGGACGAGGACCGCCCAGAGGCCGGACTGACCTTCGAGAAACGGCCCGTGGGCGAGCGGCCGTTCTCGCCGGAGGGAGCCGGCATGGCCGCACGCGCGACCGGCCGCCGCATCCCGTCGTGGACGATTGCGCACGGCTGGGCCGCCGAGATCTCCCCGCCGGACCTCGCCTGGTCCGACCCGGCACGCAGCCCGTCCGACGAGCCGGACGAGGAGGTGACGCTCATCCCGTACGGCTGCACGAACATCCGGGTGACGGAATTCCCGCGGCTGCGCCCCAGGCGCAAGGCGTAGCTGCGCTATCATGCCGTAGATGACCGACCGGTCCCGAATCTCGTGGCGGACGCTTGCCGTGGTTTCCGCCTTCGTCGCGGCGCTGGCCCTGGCGTCGGCCGGGTGCGGAGACAAGACGACGGTCCTGACAGCCCCTTCGCCGCAGCTCGCGATTGCCTGCCCCGACTCGCAGACGGCGATGGCGCCCTCGGGTCAGCCGGTCGCGGTCTCGTGGCCCGCTCCCGCCACCTCGGGCGGCACGGCGCCTGTTCGGACGACCTGCACGCCCTCGTCGGGCTCGTCATTCGGGCTCGGATCCACGACCGTCGCGTGCTCGGCGACGGGCGCCGCCCGCGGCGAGACCGCGTCCTGCACGTTCACGGTCACCGTCCACCCGTCCCGGCTCTCGGTGACGACGTTCATGGCGTACGGGGACAGCATCACGTGGGGCAAGAAGTCCGATCCGGTGGCGTTCGTCTCCGACATGGAACCGGAGAACGACTACTCGTATCCGAACGTGCTCAGGCGGCTCCTGGCTGCGGGGTACCCCGGGCAGCAGTTCACCGTGCTCAACGAAGGCAAACCCGGCGAAGCCGTTGCAGCGGGCCTCTCGCGCCTGCCGGGCGAGCTGGCGCTCGGCGCGCCCGACGTGCTGCTGCTGCTTGACGGCGCGAACGACCTGCTTGGCAGCCCGGGCAGCGCCACGACGGAGTACATCGCCGGCCAGCTCCGACAGATGGTGCGGACGGCGAAAGCCCTGCGGCCCGGGATAGCGGTGCTGCTTGCGAACTTCCCCCCGCAGTGGCACGGGTCAGTCCCCTACGATCGCGGCGCGGGCGCGGAGTTCGTGCCGGAGCTGAACCAGCGCATCGCGTCGCTGGCGGCGGCCGAAGGCGCCACGCTGGTGGATCTGTACGGGCCGCTTTCGGCCGACATCAAGCGGTACATCGGCGCCGACGGCCTGCACCCGACCGAAGCGGGATTCGCGCTGATGGCCGAGACGTTCTACGCGGCCATCCGGCGGACGTTCGAAACGACGACGGCCGGCAGGCGGTGACGCGGACGCGGGCCCGCGCCGGCGCCCGCGCGGCGCGTGGCCGCCCGCACACACCCGCGCGGAGGCAGACAGCACCGTGAACGTGACGCGCCTCGGCGTTCTGACGAGCGGCGGCGACGCCTCGGGCATGAACGCGGCCGTGCGGGCCATCGTCCGCACCGCGTTGGACAACGGCCTCGAGGTGTGGGGCATCTTCGAGGGCTACCGCGGCCTCATCGAGGGCGGCGACATGATCCGCCCGCTCGGGTGGCGTGATGTCGGCGGCGTGATCCACCGCGGGGGCACGTTCATCGGGTCTGCCCGATCCGAGGCGTTCCGCACGCGCGAAGGCCGGCTCGCGGCGGCGCGGAATCTGCTGCAGCGCGGCATCGACGGCCTCGTCGTCATCGGCGGCGACGGATCGCTGACGGGCGCCGACGTGCTCCGCCGCGAATGGCCCGACTTCGTCCGCGAGCTGGAGGCGTCCGGCGCCGTCGAGCCCGGGGCCGCCGCGCGCCATCCGCGGCTGGTCGTCGTGGGGCTGGTGGGGTCGATCGACAACGACGCCGCCGGCACGGACATGACCATCGGGGCCGACACCGCCCTGCACCGGATCACCGAAGCCATCGACGCCATCGGCAGCACCGCGTCGAGCCACCGCCGCGCGTTCGTCGTCGAGGTCATGGGCCGCCACTGCGGGTATCTCGCGCTCATGGCCGCCATCGCCACAGGCGCGGACGCGGTGTTCATCCCGGAAGATCCGCCTCCGGACGACGACTGGGAGCGCCGCCTCGTGGGCCAGATCGTCGCGGGGCGGCAGGCCGGGCGGCGCCACTCGACGGTGGTCGTGGCCGAGGGCGCGACGGATCGCCACGGCGCGGCCATCACGAGCGAGCGGGTGCGGGAGGCGCTGAGCGGGGGGCTCGGCGAGGCGGTGCGCGTCACGGTGCTGGGCCACGTGCAGCGCGGCGGCGCCCCGAGCGCGTTCGACCGCACGCTGGGCACGATCATGGGCCACGCCGCCATCGAGACCGTGTTGTCGGGCGAGGCCGACGAGCGTGCGCTCGTGATGGGCATGCGGGGCAACCGCGCGGTCCGGATTCCCCTCGAGGCGTGCGTCGCCGACTCGCGGGCCGTCAACGAGTGCCTGTCGTCGCGCCAGTACGCCCGGGCGCTGGACCTGCGCGGCCCTGGGTTCAACGACTCCCTCGCGACCTACCGCACGCTCGTGCGGGCCCTGCCGCGCACGCCTCGCGAGGGCCAGCGGCGCCTGCGCCTCGCGGTCCTGCACGCGGGCGCGCCGTCGCCGGGCATGAATGCCGCGGTGCGCGCCGCCGTGCGCCTGGGCCTCGACGACGGCCACCAGATGCTCGGCGTGCGGCGGGGCGTCCACGGCCTGGTGGGCGCCGACCTCGTCGCCATGGACTGGATGAGCGTCAACGGCTGGGCCCCGATGGGCGGCGCCGAGCTGGGCACGTCGCGCGAGGTGCCGGCCGGCCCGGATCTCTACGCCATCGCCCGCACGATCGAGCGCGAGTCGCTCGACGGGCTGCTGTTCATCGGCGGATGGGAGGCGTACGAGACGGCGCACCGCCTGTTCGAGGAGCGGGCGAACTACCCCGCCTTCGGCGTCCCGATCGTCTGCCTGCCGGCCACGATCGACAACAACCTCCCCGGCACCGAGCTGAGCATCGGCGCCGACACGGCCCTGAACAACATCGTCGACGTCGTGGACAAGATCAAGCAGTCGGCCGTGGCCGAGCAGCGCTGCTACGTGGTCGAGGTGATGGGCCGGCGCTGCGGCTATCTGGCGCTCATGAGCGGACTGGCGACGGGCGCCGAGCGCGTGTACCTGCACGAGGAAGGCGTCACCCTGCAGCGGCTGGTGGACGATCTCGCCGTGCTCGTGCAGGGGTTCTCCTCGGGGAAGCGCCTGGGGCTGATGATCCGCAGCGAGCGGGCGAACGACGTCTACGACACGCGCTTCATGTGCGCGCTGTTCGAGCAGGAAGGCGGCGGCCTGTTCGACGTGCGCGAGAGCATCCTCGGGCACCTGCAGCAGGGCGGGGACCCGTCGCCGTTCGACCGCATCCAGGCCACCCGCTTGGCCCGCCTCGGCATCGGCCGGGTGGCGTCGGAGGCGCTGGCCGGGCGGGCCCCGGCCGAGTTCGTCGGCATGGTGTCGGGGATGGTCGAGTTTCACTCGTTCGAGGACTACGTCCGCCTCGTCGACGCGCCCAACCGCCGCCCGAAGCGGCAGTGGTGGCTCGGCCTGCGGACCATCAACGAGGCGCTCGCGCGGCCGGCCCCGCGCGGGGCCGTCAGGGACGCGCCGCTCCCTCGATGACGGGCGCCGGCGCGCTGGAGGGCCGCGCGATGCCGGCGGCGTCGTAGATCTCGGGCTCGTCCAGACTCTCGCGCTCGAGAAGCCTGGCGACGATCGCGTCGAGCTTGCCCCGGTTCTCCCGCAGGAGCCGCCGCGCCTCGGCGTAGCACTCGTCGGTGATGCGCCGGATCTCCTCGTCCACGGCGTTCAGGAGCGCCTCCGACACGCCCGCCATGCGCGGATCGCCCTCCGACGGCAGCACCGACAGCGTGCCGATGCGCTCGGACATGCCCCACCGCCCAACCATCGACCGTGCGATGCGGGTCACCATCTCGAGGTCGCTTTCCGCGCCCGTCGTGACCACGCCGAACACTTCCTGCTCGGCGGCCATGCCGCCGAGCGCCCCGATGATGCGCCCGCGCAGGTAGTTCGCGTCGTACCCGTAGCGGTCCGATTCCGGCGTCGACAGCGTCACGCCGAGGGCGCGCCCGCGGGGCACGATGGAGACCTTCCGCACCGGGTCCGCGCCGGGCTGGAGCATGCCGAGCAGCGCGTGTCCGGCTTCGTGGTACGCCGTGCGGCGTCGCTCGGCCTCGGGAATGACGACCTTGCGGGCGGTGCCGAGCTGGACCTTTTCGAGCGCGTCGGTCAGATCGCGCTGGCTGACCGCGGTCTCGCCGCGCCGCGCCGCCCGCAGCGCGGCCTCGTTGACGAGGTTGGCGAGATCCGCGCCCGTCATGCCCGGCGTCGCCGACGCCAGCTGCTCGAGGTCCACGTCGCCGGAGAGCGGCACTTTGCGCGTGTGGACCTGCAGGATCTGGACGCGCCCCTTGTGGTCCGGCGCGTGCACGATGACCTGGCGGTCGAAGCGTCCCGGTCTCAGGAGCGCGGGATCCAGCACGTCCGGGCGGTTCGTCGCGGCCAGCACGACGACGCCTTCGTGCCCGGAGAAGCCGTCCATCTCGGTCAGGATCTGGTTCAGCGTCTGTTCGCGCTCGTCGTGGCCGCCGATGGCCCTCGCGCCGCCGCGCGCGCGCCCGATGGTGTCGATCTCGTCGATGAAGACAATGGCGGGAGCGACCTTGCGGGCCTCGGCGAACAGCTCGCGGACGCGGCTCGCCCCGACGCCGACGATCATCTCGATGAACTCCGAGGCGCTGGCGCTGAAGAACGGCACTTTCGCCTCGCCGGCCGTGGCGCGCGCCAGCAGCGTCTTGCCCGTTCCCGGCGCGCCCGCCAGGAGGACGCCCTTGGGGGCGCGGGCCCCGAGGCGCTGGTACTTGCCCGGGTCCCTCAAGAAGTCCACGACCTCGTTGATCTCCGCTTCCACCTCGTCGATGCCGGCCACATCGTCGAAGGTCACCCGGATCGTCTCCGGATCCACCCGGGTCTGCTTCCTGCCCCCGAACAGGCCGCCGGCCATCGCGCCCTGCTGGCGCCGGAACATCCACACGTAGAAGGCGACCAGCAGCAGCAGCGGGGCGGAGGAGATGAGGAGGTTCGCCAGGAATCCCCGATGCTGCACGATCGGCGTGGCCCGAACCGTGGCGCCCCCTCCCGCGAGCTCCTCGAGCAGATCGTCGCCGGCGAAAGTGGGCCGCTCGGTCGTGAACTGCTGGTACGTTCCGCCCTGCTCACCCGGGCGCGGCGCCGCTTTCTTCAGCGCGCCTTGGATGGAGTCGCCTCGCGCGAAAACCTCGCCGACGTTCTTGGCGGCGACCTGGGACTTGAACTCCGTGTAAGGAACGGCCTGCGGACCGGACACCCGGTCCTGCAGCGTCAGCACGCCGAAGAAGGCCAGGTAGACAGCCATCCAGACGGCGGCCGTGACCCACCGCGGGCGCTTTTCCGGCGCCTTCCCGGCCGGCAGTCCCTCGGTCCGCCACGGCTTCGGCGGCGGCGGCGCGGACCCGTCAGCGGCCGGCTGCTCGCGCGCCGCGTTGGGGCGGGGTGTCCCGCTCGGTGCGGTCATCGTTCGGCGCCTTCCTCTCGCCGGCGGCGCGTGAGTTGCGCGCACGCTGGGGCGCGGTGATAAGGTGCAACAATCGGCGACGAAACCCGGCGTGCCGCGCCGGCCGCACCGCCCGCGCCGGCACGCCTGTCGAGGCGACTAGGATCATAGCATGCGGGTTCCGGAGCCCCGCTCCGTGCCCCTCGGGAGGACTCGGGTCATGACCGGATCGATCGCACCCGCGGGCCTGGCGGCCCGTGCGCTCCCGGACCCCCTGGCGCCGCTGGCCGAGCTTGCGCTCGACCTGCACTGGTCGTGGAACCGCGCCGGGGACGCAGTCTGGCGGCGCCTCGACGGCCCGCTCTGGGAACGCACCGAGAACCCCTGGCTGCTCCTGCAGCACGTGAGCCGCGAACGCCTTGACCAGCTCGCCGCCGACGCGACCTTCCTGCGCGAACTGGAGGCCCTGCGGGCAGCGCGGGCGCGCTACCGCGCGTCGAAGCCCTGGCGCCCGGCCGGCTCGCCGGACCTGCCCCGAGTGGCGTACTTCAGCATGGAATTCGGCCTGCACGAAGCGCTGCCGCTCTACTCCGGCGGCCTCGGCGTGCTCGCGGGCGACTACCTGAAGACCGCCAGCGATCTGGGCGTGCCGATCGTCGGGATTGGAATCCTCTGGCAGCAGGGCTACTTCCGGCAGGTGCTCGACGCCGAGGGCCGGCAGACCGAGCTGTATCCCTACAACGAGCCGGCGAGCCTGCCGCTGCAGCCCGTCGCCGGCCCTGGCGGCGAGCGCCTCCGGGTCGCCCTCGACTTTCCCGGGCGCACGATTCTGCTGCGCGCCTCGCAGGTGACGCTCGGCCGGACGACGCTGTACCTCATGGACAGCAACGACCCGTGCAACGCGCCTGCCGACCGCGGCCTCACGAGCGCACTGTACGGCGGCGAATCCGAGACGCGCTTCCTGCAGGAGATCATCCTCGGCGTCGGCGGATGGCGCCTCATGCGAGCGCTTGGCCTGAGCGTCGAGGTCTGCCACCTCAACGAGGGACACGCGGCGTTTGCCGTCATCGAGCGCGCGCGGGACTTCATGGAGGCGCACGGAACGACCTTCGGCGAAGCTTTGTGGGCGACGCGGGCTGGCAACGTCTTCACGACGCACACCGCCGTGCCGGCGGGCTTCGACACCTTCCCGGTCGGCGACATGGACGCCTACCGCCCGTATCTCGACGCGTACGTGCGGAGCCTCGGCTTGTCGTGGACGGAGCTCCTGGGGCTCGGCCGGCGGAACGCGGACGACCCGAACGAGCCGTTCAACATGGCGTGGCTCGCCGTGCGCGGCTCAGGCTGGGTCAACGGGGTGAGCCGTCTGCACGGCGCCGTCAGCCGGCGGATGTTCGCCGGGCTGTTTCCCCGATGGCCGGAGGCGGAGGTCCCTGTCGACCACGTCACCAACGGCGTGCACGTGCCGTCGTGGGACTCGCCCTGGACCGACGAGGTATGGACGCGAGCCGCCGGCAAGGAACGGTGGCGCGGGGACGTGTCGGCCCTCACGGCGGACATCCTCCGTCTGACCGACGAGGACCTTTGGCGCCTGCGCGCCCGCGAGCGCGAGGATCTGGTGCGCTATGCCCGGTCGAGGCTCCTCCGGAAGCTCGCGCGCCACGGGGATCTCGAGGCCGCGCGGCGGACCGTCGCCGGCGTGCTGGATCCGGGCATCCTGACGCTGGGCTTCGCCCGGCGGTTCGCGGCCTACAAGCGGCCGAACCTCCTGCTCGCTGATCCGGATCGGCTGCTGCGGCTGCTCACGAACCCCGACCGGCCGGTCCAGATCATCGTCGCCGGCAAGGCGCACCCGCGCGACGAGGAGGGCAAGCGGCTGATCCAGCAATGGGCGAGGCTCGCCGCGGCGCCGGCAGCCCGCGCGCGCGTCGTGTTCCTCGACGACTACGACATGCGGCTGGCCACGGAACTGGTGCAGGGCGTCGACGTGTGGATCAATACCCCGCGGCGGCCGTGGGAGGCGAGCGGCACCAGCGGCATGAAGGTGCTCGTGAACGGCGGCCTGAACCTCTCGACGCTCGACGGCTGGTGGGCCGAGGCGTTCGACGCCGGCTGCGGCTGGGCGCTCGGCGGCCGGTCGGACCGGCCCGGCGACGATGAGGCCGAGGCGAAGCAGCTCTACGCGCTGCTGGAGGACGAGGTCGTGCCGGCGTTCTACGAGCGCGACGCCGAGGGCATCCCGAGGCGGTGGATGGCGCGGATCCGCGCCAGCATGGCCGGGCTGGCCCCCCAGTTCAGCAGCGTCCGCATGCTGCAGGAATACGTGCAGCGCGCCTACGTTCCGGCGGCGGCCTCGTACCGGCGCCGCGCCGCCGGCCGCGCCGACCTCGCCCGCGGCCTCGACCGGTGGTCGCGCGAGCTCCAGCGCCGCTGGCCGAGCATCAGGCTGGGCGAGGCGCATGTGGAGGAGGCCGGCGGGCGGCTCGTGTTCTCGATTGCGGTCGAGCTGGGTGACGTCGATGCCGGCTCGGTGCGCGTCCAGTTGTACGCCGACGCCGGGAGCGGCGGGCGGCCCGAGGTGTACGAGATGAACCTGGCGGAACGCGTGCCAGGGGCGTCGAACGCCTGGATCTGCCGCGCCGAGCTTGAGACGGCACGCCCGCCGGGGGACTTCACGGCCCGCGTCGTACCCCTCCACGCGGAGGCGCGCGTGCCCCTCGAACTGCCTCTCATCGCCTGGCCGCGCTGACGGCAAGGCCCGCCCCAGCGGGCCGCTGTTGCCGCTTGCGAGGGAAGGCGCGCGTTGCGCGGCGCGCTGGGGGGGTCTTGGCGCGCGGCCGCGGGCGTCCTAGAAGCGAAGCCTGAGGCCGGCGCCGACCTGCAGACCGCCGACCTTCACATCCAGCGGGGCGCCGCCGGTCGGTTTGAGGGCGAAGGTGCGGCCCGTGTACCTGACCAGCGCGCCGATGCCGACGTTGTTGGCGAAGCGGTAGGTCAGGTCCGCGCCGACGTTGAAGCCGATCCGGTTCGCGGTCGTCTCGGCCGCCGTCGTCGTCAGCATCACGGACGTGTACGGCGCCCCGACCTCCGAGACCGTCGGCGCCAGGACGGTGCCCTGCGTCAGCTTGAACGCGGTCGGACCGCCCGACACGGCGAGATCGACCTTGTCGGTGATCGGGAGCAGCCACACCAGGTGGAAGTGGACGGCCTGCTCGGTGTGCGTGAGCCCATCGACCTTGGCCTTCGCGGATCGGGGGGCGTCGTAGAAGAGCGGACTGGGCACGGACGCGTCCACGTCCGAGCTCCCGGTGGTGCTCAGCCTCGCGTAGGTGACGCCGATGCCGAAGTTGCCGAAAATCCGGATGCCCCCGCCGACTTCGAAGAACGGAGCGCCCGCGTCGATGTTCTGGGTGCTCGTGATGGTGCCGCTCTCGTCGTAGATGGGAAACGTCTGGGACGACTTGACGGCATCCGTCCCCCGAACCTGCATCCCCAGATTGACGTTCGCGTAGGCGCGGCCCTCCCAGGGCAACGCCTGAGCGTAGGCTGTTGACGCCAGCGCCGTCAGCCCGAGCACGCACCACACCGATCCGAACACACGCTTCTTCATGAGCATCCTCACGAAACGGGAATGTCCGATTCTAGCACAGGAGCCGAGGGCGCCAGGGGCCGGGCGCGGCGCCTTCCGGAGAGGACATCGGCGCCGCCGCCCGGCTGCCCGCGCCTACTTGATGCCGACCAGCTCGATGTCGAACACGAGCATGCCAGCCGGCATGCCTTCCTGGCCGTCATAGGCGAGGCGCTGAGGAATCCAGAACCGCCGCTTCTCGCCGGCCACCATGAGCTGCACGCCCTCGGTCCATCCCGGGATGACTTCATCCAGCGGGAAGGTCGCGGGCTCACCCCGCAGCACCGAGCTGTCGAACATCTTCCCGTCCGTTGTCCAGCCGCTGTAATGGACGGTGACACGGCTGCTCCTCTTCGGATGGACCGTGCCGGTCCCAGGCGCCAGCACCTTGTAGGCGAGGCCGCTTCGGGTCTTCTGGGCGTCGGCGGGCACGGCGGCCACGTCCTCCGGCGTCGCCAGCCCGGGCTTGATCTCGAGAAGCTCGATGTCGAACACCAGCATGCCCTGCGGTTTGTCCTTCCGGCCCTTGTACGCCAGGGCTTCGGGAATCCAGGCGCGCCGCTTCTCGCCGACCACCATCAACTGGACGGCCTCGCTCCACCCCGGAATGACGCGCGGGAGCTGGAACGATGCCGCCTTGCCGCGCGGGTAGGAGCTGTCGAACATCTTGCCCTGCGCCGTCCAGCCGATGTAGTGGACGCTCACGAAGTCATCAGCCTTCGGGTGGGCCGTCCCGGTGCCCGGCACGAGCACCTTCGTGGCCAGCCCGGAGGCGGTCTTGACCGCATCGACGGGCGGAGCGGCGACATCGGCCGGGGCGACGTACGATCTCACGACCGGCGGCGCGGCGGCGGTCGTCTGAGCGGCCGCGTGCGGCGGCGCGGCGGCGACGAGCGCGACGGCGAGCGCGCACAACGGGGCGTGAGCGTGGCGGGTGTGCGGTACCATCATGAGGGTTCCGTGTCCTTGTCCTTCTTCGTGCGTGACGATGTGGAGCGCGCCCGCGGCTTGCGGGCGGCCGTGACCTTGGCCTTGGGGACTGCCGAACCGGACCTGCGCCGGCGGCGCGGCGTAGCATCGGCGGCGGGAGCTTCCTCCGCCGTGCGTTCGCGTGAATCGGTAGCGACGAGTTCGGGGGATTCCGTGCCGCCGCGCGGCTCGAGGCTGGCGTCAGCGGGCTCGCGCCCGTCGGCCGAGAGGAGCGGATCGGCCGGCTGCGCCGAAGCCGAGGGAGCCGCCTCGACGGGCTCGGGCGCCGGTTCGGCCGGCTGCGCTGCGGGGACGCGCGGCTGCTGCCCCTGGAACACCCGCAGCACGCCCTGCCGATCGCGTTCGAGGCGCACCAGGCCGTCGCGCTGGACCGCCCGGAGGATGTCGACGAGGTTGCCGTGGCGGCGCTCGTCGAAGCCGGGTTCCACGGCGCGCATGGCCTGCTTGACGTTGCGTACGTACATCGGCCACCGCGTGATGGCCCCCGGCGTGGCGATCACCCGTTGGAGCATCCGGATGCCGTCGACGATCGACGTCGGCGGCGCCTCGTCGTGGCCGGGTGGCTGCGCCTCCGACTCGGCGGCTGGCGCGGCTGCCGCCGGGGACGGCGCAGCGGCGTCCGCCTCGGCCGAGTGGCCCTCCGGGGCGTCGTGGACGCGTTCTGCGTCCTTCAACTCCACGAGCACGCTCCGTCCCGAGCTGCGCAATGCGACGACGCCGGTCTCGGCGAGCTTCTCGGCGAAATCGCGGAAGCTCGAGGCGCCGTAGTCGCGCTCCGAGAACGTCGAGTCGAGCTGCAGCAGCGTGCTCTTCAGCAGCCCGAGCTGCGGCGTGACCTCGCGGTCCGCTAGGAGCGCGAGCGCCCGCGTCACAAGCGGGACGGCCCGGCTGACGGGAGCGGTGGCCAGCGGGGCCGCTTTCTCGCCCCCGCGCTCGCGGCCATGGCCGGCCGGCCGCCGGCCCGTCTGCCGGATGAGGTTCTCGTAGGCGATGAATTCGTGGCAGTTCTTCTGCATCACGGCGCCCGTGAACTGCCGTCCGCCCACGACGAACACCTTCCTGTCGTACTGCTTGAGCTTCTCCACCAGGCTGATGAAGTCGCTGTCGCCGCCGACGATGACGAAGGCGTTGATGTGGTCGTGGGTGAAGGCCATCTCGAGGGCGTCGAGGGCGAGGTTGATGTCGGCGCCGTTCTTGTCGCCGCCAGGCGTCATATTGCGCTGCACCATCCGCACCGCGTGCTGCGTGAGCATGCGGCTGTAGTCGCCGGCGCGCTTCCAGTCGCCGTAGGCGACCTTCGTAATCACCTCTCCGCGCTCCTTGACGGCGTCCAGTACGGCGCCGACCTCGAACTCGCGGTTCAGCGTGGTCTTCACGCCGATCTCGATGTTGTCGAAATCGATGAAGACCGCAATCTTCAGGGCATCTCCTGATATGGGCATGGATCCTTCTTGATGGTCACACGTCCAGCTCGCGGGCCTCCTCGGCGCGTTCCATGATGAAGCGGAACCGCGCGGAAGCGTCCTTGCCCATGAGCTCGTTGATGACGCGATCGGTCACGATGTGGTCGGCCACCTCCACGCGGAGGAGCCGCCGGGTCTTCGGGTTGAGGGTGGTCTCCCACAGCACCTTCGGCATCATCTCGCCCAGGCCCTTGAAGCGCGTGATCTCCGGCGTGCCGCGCCCCTTGGCGTGGCGCTCCAGGATCTGCGCCTTCTGGACGTCGTCGAGGGCCCAGTGCGTCTCCTTGCCGATGTCGATGCGGTAGAGGGGCGGCTGGGCGAGGAAGACCTTTCCCGCCGTCATGAGCGGGGTCAGGTGCCGGTAGAGGAAGGTGAGCAGGAGCGTGGCGATGTGGTTCCCGTCCGAATCCGCGTCGGCCAGGATGATCACGCGGCCGTAGCGCAGCCGCGTGATGTCGACGTGCTTGCCGATGCCGCAGCCGAGGGCGGTGACGAGGTCGGACAGCTCCTTGTTCTCCAGTACCTTCGAGACCGAGGCGCTCTCGACGTTCAGGACCTTGCCGCGGAGCGGCAGGATCGCCTGCCGCGCGCGGTCACGGCCCTGCTTCGCCGACCCGCCGGCCGAGTCGCCCTCCACGATGAAGAGCTCCGAGTCGTCGCGCCCTGCCGCGGAGCAGTCGCTGAGCTTGCCGGGGAGGTTCAGGCGGTTCGACGTCGCGTTCTTGCGTGCGACCTCCTGCTGCGCTGCGCGGCTGGCTTCCCGGGCGCGCGCGGCGAGGATGATGCGCGCGACGATGGCCTCTGCCATGCTGAGGTTGTGGTTCAGCCAGTGCTCGAGGGCCGGCCGCACCGCCGAGTCCACGGCGGACAGCGCCTCCGGGTTGTTCAGCCGGTCCTTCGTTTGCCCCTGGAACTGCGGCTCGGCCACAAAGAGGCTCAGCACCGCGACCAGGCCTTCGCGGATGTCCTCGGCCGCGATCGTCACGCCCTTGGGGGTCAGGCCGTGCGTGTCGATGAAGTTCCGGATGGCTTTGCCGACGCCCGCCCTGAGGCCATGCTCGTGGGTCCCGCCCGAGCCGGTCGGGATCCCGTTGACGTAGCTCCGAATCTGCTCGTCGGTGCCCTCGGTCCACTGCATCGCCAGATCCAGGCGCATCCCGTTGTCGCGGGCGAGCACGAAGGCCGACTCGTGCGAGGGCCTGGCGCCCGCCGCCGCCAGGATCGCCCTGAGGTAGGCCTCGATGCCGTCGTCGTGCTGGAACACCTCGCGGGTCCTCGCGCCTTCGTCCTCGAAGACGACCTTGACGCCCTTGTGCAGGTAGCTGGCGACCTCCAGGCGCTCGCGGATGACGGCGGCGTCGAACTCGACTTTCGGGAAGATCGTTGCGTCCGGCCTGAAGAAGACCGTCGTGCCCGTGCCCCGCGCCGGCCCCAGCTTCTTCGGCGGCCCCTGGGCCACGCCCTGCTTGAAGCGCTGCTCCCACTGCTCGCCGTCTCGCTTGACCGTGACGGACAGCTCCTTCGACAGTGCGCAGACCACGCTGGCGCCGACCCCGTGCAGGCCGCCCGCCGTCTTGTAGCTCCCGTGCTCGAACTTGCCGCCGGCGTGCAGCACGGTGAAGACGACCTCCAGGGCGCTCTTCCTGCTCTTCGGGTGCTTGTCGACGGGGATGCCGCGCCCGTCGTCCGAGACCGTCAGCGAGGCGCCATCCTCGTGCAGCGTCACCGTAATGGCCGAAGCGAAGCCATTCATCGCTTCGTCCACGGCGTTGTCCAGGATCTCCCAGGCCAGGTGATGGAGGCCGGTCGAGCCCACGCCCCCGATGTACATGCCGGGGCGTTTCCGAACAGGCTCGAGGCCTTCGAGGACGGTGATGTCCTTGGCTGTATAGGACGGCATCAACGGAACACGCGCTAGGGACTAGGCGCCAGGCGCTAGGGACAGCCGGCGCACAGGGGCGCGTCGGCCGCTAGGGACTGCGCTGAAGAGATGCCAGCGTTCCGCGCCCCGAAACAAGCCCCCCGGGACAGCCGGGACGAGCCAGGAGCATGGACCGCTCGCCAATTCCTTGACGCCATTGTACTTCGATTCGCCGTCGTACCGCCACCTCGGCTTGGGGTCAGATCCAGGAATACGGGGTCAGGGCCAGTAATACTGGCCCTGACCCCGTATTCCTGGATCTGACCCCGATACCCGACAGCAGCCGGCGCCGCCTGGCCCGTGCCTGATATTCTGGACTCATGGCCACGTTCACCCGCCGGCAGCCCGACCGGACGCCGGCCGTCCGCCGCGCGTTCCAGATGGCCTTCATCCTGCTCAACCTCTGGATTGGCGCGACCTTCTACCTCTTCGTCCGCTACTACGAGACGGGCGGTCAGAGCATCCAGGTCAACCGGCCGCCAGGCGTCGAGGGCTGGCTGCCGATTGCTGGCCTGATGAACCTCAAGTACGCCATCCTGACCGGCCGCATCCCCGAGGTGCACCCGGCGGCAATGTTCCTCCTCGCCGCGTTCATCGGCATTTCCTTCCTCGCGCGCAAGGCGTTCTGCAGCTGGCTCTGCCCGATTGGCACGATCTCCGAGTGGCTGTGGCAGGGCGGGCGCGAGATCTTCGGGCGCAACGTCCAGGCTCCGCGCTGGCTCGACATCCCGCTCCGAAGCTTCAAGTACCTCCTGCTCGGGTTCTTCGGCTACGCCGTCGCAAGCATGACGGCGGAGGACCTGCGGGCCTTCGTCTTCAGCCCCTACGGCCAGATCGCCGACGTCAAGATGCTGAACTTCTTCCGGCACATCGGGACGACGCCGGCCATCGTCATTGCGATGCTCATCGTAGGCTCGCTGGCCGTGAAGAACCTCTGGTGCCGCTCCTTGTGCCCCTACGGGGCGCTGGTCGGCATCGCCGCCCTCTTCAGCCCGGCCCGGATCCGACGGGAACCGGACGTCTGCATCGACTGCGAGAAGTGCGCGAAGGCGTGCCCGTCGCTGCTGCCGGTGGATCGGCTGATCACCGTCAGGTCGGCCGAGTGCACCGGCTGCCTGGAATGCATTGCGTCGTGCCCGGCCCAGGGGGCGCTCCGCCTGGCGGTGGGCCGGTCGCGGGCGATCCCGACGTGGCTCGTCGCCGCGGTCATCGCCGCCGTTTTCGCGGGAACCGTTAGCCTCGCCCGCCTGACGGGGCACTGGCACTCCAACATCCCCGACGCAATGTATCGCGCGCTCGTCCCCGCGGCAGGCATGATGGTGCATCCCGAGTAGGAAGGAGGGGAAGGGGGGAAAGGAGTCAGAATCCAGAATAGCCCAGCCCCCAGTCCCCGACGCCTAACCCCTATTGACACTGCCCCTTCCCCGCGCTCAGAGTACTGCCATGCCGGAATTCGACTTCGCCTCGCTGTCCCTCCGGGACGCCCTGGATCTCGCGCTCCTCATCGAAGAAGAGGCCCAGGAACGGTACCAGGAGTTCGCCGACAACCTGTCGCTGCACCACACGCCAGACGCGGCGCACTTCTACGCCGACATGGCAGGCTTCGAAGCCAAGCATCGAGCGGCGATCGAGGCGCGCCGGAACGCGCTGTTCGGCGATGCGCCCATGCGCATCTCGAGCGCGACGCTCTGGGACGTGGAGGCCCCGGAGTTCGACCAGGCCCGCATCTACATGACCGCCAGGGAAGCCATGGAGGTCGCGCTCGCGTCGGAGGTGAAGGCCCACGACTTCTACGACGCGGCTCTTGAACACGTGACGAGCCCGGACGTCCGCTCCCTCTTCGAGGATCTGCGGGCGGACGAACTGGAGCACCAGGAGCTCATCAAGGGCATGCTGGCCCGCATGCCCCCGGACGACGACCCCGGGGACTTCGACGAGGACGAGCCGGTGGCGCAGTAGCATCTCGGGACTCGGGTCTCGGGACTCGGGACCCCGGGGACCGGGATTCGGTTTGCCGCACCAGCGCAGGCCGCCCGCCGGAGGTCGGGGCGTCAGCCCCGACGACGGGCGCACAACGCCGCGTCCTGCGTTCGGGACGGAGGTCGAGGCTTCAGCCTCGACTGGCAGTACGTTTCCCGCCGCGCGCCGTGCGAAGGGCGTGACTGCGCTCGTTGAGCATCTCGGCGTAGGACCCAGCGATCAGGTCAGCCGAGCGGATACCGAGTACCCCGCGCAGTTGCGCCATCAGCGCACGCGCTTGGGCCGCACCCTCGGAGACCATGGCTTCGATCTCGACGAAGCGGCCCAGTCCGTCCACCTGGTCGAGGTGGATCCGGGCGTTCTTGTAGATCCAGATCTCCCGCCGTTTTCGCACGCTCGCCCGCAGGCCGAACATCGCCTCGAGCAGCGCGCGCGCGGCGGTAGCGTCCGCGACGGGCAGCACCCGGAACTTGCTGGTTCGAACGGACGCCCTGTCCGGCCGGACGTAGAGGATCAATTCGCCATCGCGTCGGCCGCCGAGCACTCTGAGCTTGAGCCGCCCTTTCAACACGCGGAAGTACCAGTCCGTCTGCCGGACGACGGGCTCCCGGGCCGCCCCGCGCAGCCTGTTCAGGCGGGCCCGGGCAGGCGACAGAGAGGCGACGCGAGCCTTTGATCTCCAGGTTGCGCATCTCGCGCCTACGAATCCGGCTCGCCGGACACCGCGTCGGCCGCTTGGCCGACCGCGCGCTCCAGGAGGTCCGTCACGCCGAGGACCGCTGCCCAGTGGCTGAGGTACTCGTGATCGATCGCGCCCGCGCTGACTCGCAGCAGGCCCAGGACGTCGTCCCACTGGCGCTCTGAGGATTCGCCGCCGCGCCGGAACCACTCGAGCTTCGCCAAGAGCACGTCTTCGGCAGACGCGAGCGGGATGCCGCGGTCGTGGGGATCCGGCCCGAGCCGTTCTCGGCGGACCCTGGAGAACGACGCCGCGTCGAACGGGCGACCCTTCGACACGAACACGTCGATCTTGAACATGGACGCCAGATGGATCAGGTTGAACGACCGCCGCTGCTCGATGGCCCGCCGCACGCGACGCTCATCGACGTAGAAGGCGCCTTCGAGCGCGGCGACCAATGGCCGAGCATGGATCGGCTCCAATTCCGCCACGAGGTCAACGTCGAGACTGGCTCGCGCGATGCCATGAACGGAACTGGCAACTGAGCCCCCAATGAAGTGGCGGACGCCGAGCCGATCGAACGCTTCGAGGACCAGTGTGAGGGCCCTGGTCAAGTCGGACGCGTTCATGGCAATCGCTCGTCCTCGATCCGCGCTCGCACCGCACTCGCCAGTTCGGGGCCGTACTGGGTGGCGACGAACACGACACCCGCTCGCGCAGGAGTGGCTCCCGGCTCGCGCCGGCGGATGCCCGCCAGGGCAAGCGACATCACGTCCGCAGAGAGCGAGAAGGCCAATTGCAGGCGCCGGCTCGGCGTCGCCCGGCGCAGCAGGTCCACCTGCACCTGGAGGCTCTCCCGATCGGTATCGCTGAACCCTGCCGGCACGACGTTCTATCCTACTCCGAGCCTGACGCATGCGGCCGCCAAGACGCGCGGTTTGTCGGTGACGGGTTCGGAAGTGCTGCGCGCGGTCAATCGGGCCGGCGGCAGCCCACCCGCGCCGCCGGCTGGCTTGCCTCCAGTCCCTGCCCGACGCATGTGCCGGAATCGCCTGCGCCATCAGCGCCTGCTCTCGCTCATCCCGCCGCTCCAATGCCCGGAGTGACCGGACGGCCCTCGGGGCCTTGCCAGCCCGCGCACGGCGAGTTCGGCGTCCGGGAACGGCCCCTTCGGATCCTACATCCGATGACCTCGGCCGTCATGAGGCAGTGCCGTCCGAGGCCCGCAGACGCGGCCTGGCGCGCCGTGGCCGATCAGCTGCGCTCCGTGGTTCCGCCGTGATGCGCCTGGGGGAGACCCGGTTCCGGCCGATCTCGAACAGCGGCTGCCCGCACGCCCATGCAACAACGGACGCGCGCCTGTCTTCGAATCCCAGCAAACCGAGGCGACCCGTGCGATTCGGCACCCGGGCTCCGGAGGCACCTCGTCACCGTGGCACCCGCCTCCGCCTTACGGTTTCGGCTCGTCGAGCGGCGGCGGCGATGCGAGCGGGGCCGGCACGACGCGCGTGAACTGGCCGCGCTGGAGCAACTCGCGCCCTCTGCCGCCGCGGCCGGTCACCTCGTACTTGGCGGTGCTGATGGTCTGCTCGGCCCCTCGGCTGGTCTCGACGGTCAGCAGGTCGCGGTCCCCCACCGACGCGATGAACCCGAGCACGCGGTCCTCCTTCGGGTCAAGCTTGATGAGGATGACGCCCTTGCCTGGGCCTGACAGGAAGTTGATCTCCTCGGCTTTGCAGAGCATCGCCCGCGCCTGCGCCGTCGCCGCGATGATGGTCTCGCTGCCGTCGATCACGGCGACGCCGACCACCTCGGCGCCCCCGGCGGGGCGCGCGTAGCGCCGCCCGGCCCGGGTGCTGGGCTCCGCGAACGCCTCCAGGCCGAACCGCAGGCTGTAGCCGTCGCTCGTGACGGCGACGGCGTGCGTCGGCGGCACGCCGCCTGGCTTCCGCGGCTCGATGCCCCGCGTGACCCTCGGATCGAGACTGACGGCGGCAATCACGCGCTCTCCGTCCCTAAACTTGAACAGCCGCTGGATCGGCTCGCCGTACCCGGTGGACGCCGGCACGTCAGCGATGGCCGATGTGTAGGCCACGCCGAAGTTCGTGAAGAACACCGCGGCCGCACGCGTGCTGCCGGGCAGCACGGCCAGCACGGCGTCGCCCTCGCGCAGCCGCGTCGCCGCGAGGTCCTTCACTTCCTTCTGGCGCTTCACCCATCCGTCGCGCGACACGATGACGACGCCGTCCTCCTCGACAATGAAGTCGCTGGCGGAGTACTCGGCTTCTTCGACCGCCTCGATTCGCGTGCGGCGCGGGTCCGCCTTCGGCCCCGAGTAGCGCTTCTGCAGGTCCTCCAGCTCGTCCCGCACGAGCCCCCACCGCTTGTGCTCGTTGTTGAGCAGCAGTCCGATCGTCTTCGCGCGCCCGCGACGGTCCTCGAGCTCGGTCTGGATGGCGAGGATCTCGAGGCGCGCCAGTCGGTAGAGCTTCAGCTCGAGGATGGCGTCCGTCTGCCCGGCGTCCAGGTCGAACCGGGCCATGATCTTCTTCGCGGCATCCTGCTTGCCGTCCGACTTCCGGATGATCCGGATGATCTCATCGAGGACGCCGAAGATCCTCTCGAACCCTTCGAGCACGTGGATGCGGCGTTCGACCGCCGCCAGCTCGTGCTCAAGGCGGCGCGTGACGACGTCGAGGCGGAAGTGCAGGAAGTGCCACAGGATGGACTTGAGATCGAGCCGATCCGGCCTGCCGACCTCGGGGTTCTCCGTCGGCACGAGGCACGTCAGGTTCACCGGGAACGTTGTCTGCAGCGGCGTGTGCCTGCAGAGGTACGCCATCACCATCTTCTCGTCGGCGTCCCGCTTCAGTTCCAGCTGGATCCGCACATCGTCGGTCGAGATGTCCTTGACGTCCACAAGCGGCGGCAGCTTGCGGCCCAGCACCACTTCGGCGATGCGCTCGACGAGCTGGGCCTTGTTCACCATGTACGGGATGCTGGTGATGATGATGGTCCGGCCGCCGCGTGTCGTCGGCCCGGGCTCCCACGTGCCGCGCACGCGCAGCGTGCCTGAACCCGTCTTGTAGATGTCCTTCAGCTCGTCGGGCGAGTTCAGCACGTGGCCGCCGGTCGGGAAGTCCGGGCCCTTGACGTAGCGGCAGAGCTGGGCGCTCGTGAGGTCCGCGTTGTCGAGCAGCTTGAGCAGGGCCGTGGCGACCTCGCCGAGGTGGTGCGGCGGGATGCTGGTCGCCATCCCGACGGCGATCCCCGTGGCGCCATTGACCAGGAGGTTCGGCAGGCGCGCCGGGAGGACGACCGGCTCGGTTTTCGTGCCGTCGTAGTTCGGGCGGAAGGCGACGGTGGCCTGATCGATCTCCTGCAGCATCTCGTCCGAGATCCGCGCAAGGCGGCATTCGGTGTAGCGCATCGCGGCGGCCGCGTCACCGTCGAGGGAGCCGAAGTTGCCCGAGCCGTCCACCAACGGGTAACGGAGCGAGAACGGCTGCGCCATGCGGACCAGCGTGTCGTAGATGGCCGAGTCGCCGTGCGGGTGGTAGCTGCCCATCACATCGCCCACGACTTTCGCGCACTTGCGGAACTTGGCGTCGGCCGTGAGGCTCTGCTGCCACATCGTGAACAGGATGCGGCGCTGGACGGGCTTCAGGCCGTCGCGCACGTCGGGAAGTGCCCGCGACGTGATGACGGACAAGGCGTAGTTGAGATACTTCTCCTGCGCCGCCTCGTGGAGCGCGACCGTCTGTTCACCGCCACCACCGCCGCGGCCACCGGGCTGTTCGGAGCCCGGCAGCGGAGGCCAGCTTCCAACGGGCGGCCACGAGGCGCCTCTCGGGGCGGGGGTTCGCTCGATGATGTCCAGCAGCGACTCTTCCGATGTCTTCCGGCGAGGTGACAACGGTCTGTTACTCCTCCTGCGATCGAGAGGGAGGGGGTCGGGACGATTTACGCAACCGACGAAAAATGAAACACAGTTCTGTTAGTTGCGTAAACCGTCCCGACCCCTTTTGGCTGCCGCGGGGCTGACCGCCACGCCGAGCAGCGCCACGAACTCGGCCAGAACCATCGCCGTCGCACCCCAAACCTGCTCGCCGTCGAGCTCGAAAAACGGCATATCGAGCTCGATGCCGTCGCGCACGCGAGTCGTCCGCAGGTGGCGCGCCGAGTCAAGCAGGTGCTCGACGGGCGCCTCGATGATCCGCTCCACCTCCCAGGGAGCGGGGCGCACCACCGGCCGCGCACTCGCGGCGCCGACCACCGTATGGAGCACGAATCCGCTCACGGGGATGTGCAGAGGCGTCAGACGGCCCAGCGTCCGGACCGATGCCGGCTCGATGCCGGTTTCCTCGCGCGCTTCCCGCATGGCGGCGTCTTCGATCGACTCGCCTGCGTTCACCGCCCCGCCAGGCAGCGACACCTGGCCGGGATGCTGCACCAGGGCCTGCGAACGCTTGGTCAGAAGCAGCGACGCCGACACGCCGTCCGCCGGGAAGAGCAGCAGCAGGGCTGCCGCGGGCCGCGCCCCGCCGGTCACCCTCGGCCGCGTCCCGCCAGGCCTAGGAACCGGCGCCATCCGGTTCTGGGCCGCGGCGCCCGGCAGCCGCGCCAGTCCCCGCGCGACCACTGCAAGCAGTTCCTCGAATGGCGGCACAGCCATCGGTCCATGCTACCGCGGGCATCGCGCGGGCCAAAACCCCATACTCCAACCTACTTCCTCTCCGCCTCCCTCACGGGCAGGGCCGCCCGCTCCTTCTCGCGCTCCGCGGCGGACTTCCTAAGGTCCGCGCGCTCTTTGAGGTGGTCCGCCATCTTCAGCCGCGGCACGCCCTCGATCATCCACGCGGGCGCTGGCGCACCCTTGAGGTAGTGGTCGAAGAACTCCTTCATGCGGATCGTGTAGTCCTGCCGGTTCGCCTGCTTCGCGAGGCCGTGGTTCTCGCCGACGTACTCCAGCATGATGACGTTCTTGCCGAGGCGCCTGAGCGTGTTGAAGTACTCAACGCCCTGCGTGAAGTCCACGGCCCCGTCCTGGTCGTTGTGCAGGATGATGAGCGGCGTCTTCACGTTCCGGGCGAAGTTGACCGGAGAATTCCGGACGTAGGCCTCCCAGTTGTCCCAGTACCCCCCGAGGAAGCGACCCTGGCTGCTCTCGAAGATCGCCTGGTTCGTGCCGCCGCTGTTCTTGTAGATCAGGCTGTACATGCTGACCATGTTCGTGAGCGGCGCGCCCGCGACCGCCGCCGCGAACGCCTGGGTCTGCGTCACGGCGAAGGCCGTCTGGTAGCCGCCCCAGGAGTGCCCGTGCAGCGCGACGCGCTTCGGATCCACTACTCCGGTCGCGATGGCGGCCTTGAGCGCCGACGTGATGCACGCCACGGCCGAGACGCCGGGATCGTTCAGCGCGTAGGCGATGTCCGGCATCAGCACGGCGTAGCCGTTGCTCGTGTACACCGACTTGTTGAAGCCGTTCGCCGTGGGCGCCGCGAACGCGTTGTGGTTCTGCGTCAACCGCTCGTAGATGTAGACGATGGTGGGGTACGTCCGGCCCCTCTCGTAACCGGCCGGCAGGAACAGCGAGCCCTGCAGCGTCTTGGCCGGGGCCCCCTTGCCGAGCTTCACGGCATAGCTCACGAGCAGCGAGCCTCCGGACCACGTGAAGGCGCCCACCTGCGCCCGCAGATCCGAGAGCCTCCGCCCCGGCTGGAGTGAGGCGCCGGTCGCATGGACGTCCGGCGGCTCGTTGAAGGTGGATCGCGTGTACAGGTACACGTCGGCCTTGGCCGCCTTCTGCAGTCCGAACACGGCGTCGTCCCAGAGGAGCCGCCGCACGCCGGCTTGCCCGGGTTCGATGAGCCCGATGCCGCCTTTCTTCGTCGCCTCGCCGAACATCGACACGTAGCGCGGCGCCGAGAGGTCGAACCCCTTCTCCTCCGGGTCCAGCCGGAGCAGTGACCGGTAGCGGAGGCCGTCCCTCCGGCCGTTCGCCGTCAGGTTCGACGCCGTTCCGCCGGACACGGGCACCCGCCAGATGTCCCAGCCGTCGGAGAGCAGCACGGCGTCGCTGTCCTTCGTCCAGCCCAGGGCGGGCGTCGGCGGCTTGACGACGTTCGTGTCCTGGTCGACGTCGATGAACGACGCCGGGACGCTCTTCGTGAGATTCACGGACGCACCCGACGCCATGTCGTACGAGAAGTAGTGGCCGTCGTCGTAGTAGAAGAACTTCGAGCCGTCGGGGGACGGCTGCCCCATGTTCCGCAGCTTCCTGACCGCCAGCTTCCGCTCGCCCGTCCGCAGGTCGATGACGTACACGTCCTGGTAGCGGCGGCCGTCGAGGTTGCCCATCAACTCGTACGCCCGCATGTCGAGGCCGATGCCGTACCGCTGCTTCGGCGCAGCGCTGACGCTGCGCACCTCGTCGTCGGCGAGCCGGATGAACCGGTTCTCCTTCACGCGGAAGATCGAGAGGTAGCTGAAGTTCTTGTCCGCCTGCTCCTGCACCCGCTGCTGCGACTGGAGGCGCGGGTCCTTGTAGTGCCACAGGACCAGGTCCACCTTGTCGTCGTCCGGCGTCTCGGGGGCCGGAGGAGGCGCGGGCGCGCCCGGGCTGTCGGCGGGCCCCTTGTCGGCCGGCGTCGCCCCGGGCTTCGGCTCCGCCTTCTCGAGTTCCCGGATGCCGAACAGGAGGGCGCCGAGATCCTCGGTCCAAACGGCGCTGCGGGCCGGACTGATCGAGAAGCCCTGCGGGAACCCCTCGTCGGAGGCGGGATCATAAACGACGCGCTGCAGGGCGCCGGCGGCGCCGAATCCCGTGAAGCCGATGGCTGCGTACCGCTTGTCGCGGTATCGCTCGTCGTCTCTGCCCCGGATGACCGACAGGCCGTCGCCCTTCTCGGTCCACGACAGGCGCTCGTACGAGGCGCTGGCGCTGTCGAGCGCCTGCACGACGCCGGTCTCCATGTCCCTCACCTGGACGCCGTTCCCGGCCTTGTCGGGCGCGTCGATGACGAGGGCCAGGTAGCGCCCCGACTTGTCGAAGGCGAACTCCGAGACGTTGCCGACGTTCAGGTCGCGCCCCGTCGCAAGCTCGCGCAAAATGAGGTCCGTGCCCTTCGGCCGGTCGCCGGCCGCATCGCCTCCCGATCCCCCGCGAGCCGGGCCCTGGGCCGGAGGAGCACCAACCGCCGTTCCGCCGGCGCCCGCCGGCGCCTTCTGCATGGCGATCCATCCGCCGCGCTCGCCCGCGAACGCGAAGCGCCGCACGTTGTCGAACGCGACGTCCGTTCCCGACTCGAGATCGAGCAGGCGCGCCTTCGGCTGCGCCGCGGGCCGCCGCTGGCTCCGTGCGCGCTGAGCCTCTGCGCGCGTCGGGTAGACCATGAACGCAGCCCACTTCGAGTCGGCCGAGAACTGGAGCGCGGCCGCGGGCAGGCCGGGCTCGTCTCCAGGCCCTCCTGGCCGCCCTCCCGCGGACGGCGCCTCGCCCGCCGGAAACGTGTAAGCCTTGTCGCCCTCGACCGCCCGCACCACGACCTCGCTGTCGCCGACGACGGGCGACAGCCGGTAGGCGAACCAGCGGCCATCGTCGGACACCGCGCTGGCGCCGATGCTTTTCCAGGCCAGGATGTCGGGCAGTTCCATCGGCCGCGGCGCGGCAGCCGCCGCGGCAGACGGCGCACCCGACTGCCCGGAACCGGTCGGTTCGGCCGACGGCGCCGAAACCTGCGCCCGGGCCGCGGGCGCGCCGATCGTCGCGGCGTGCCGGGCCGTCAACGGCGCGAGCCCCAGCAGGACCGACAGCGAGAGGGTCAGTATCGCGAACGCCCGACGCATGGCAACCTCCTGGTCACGACAACCTGCCGGCGATCCCGGCGAACAGGTCGGTCTCCGGCACGGACCCCAGGCGCGGGCCGAACGCCTGGCGAAACAATTCGACGCTCAGCAGCCGCCCGCGATCCGGCTTCGAGAAGAAGATGCGGTCGATGGTGATGTGCTGCGACCGGTGCGCCCTGAGCGCGGCGGCCTTCCGGCGCGCGAACGCCTCGACGTCAATCGCGAAGTCCACACCCGGCTCCGGCGCCGGATCGCCGCGCCGCAAGACCGCCCACGGGCGCACGGGCAAGGTCCAGGCGAGGCGCGCGATGGTGTGCGGCTTCCCAAGCTCCGGGTACCAGCGCGCGTCCGCCGCCGCGCTCACGGCATCGCCCGCGAAGCGGCTGATGGCCACGTGGTCGGGATGGAGGTTCGTGCCGTTGGGCTCGAAGGTGGCCACCACCTGGGGGCGCACGGCCCGGATGACTTCGACAAGCTGCCGCCGGATCGTGTCCGCGGGCGCGACGGCAAGCGCACGATCCGGGTAGCCCAGGAGCCGTATCGTCGAGATGCCGAGAATGCGGCACGCTTCCATCAGCTCCGCCTGCCGGGCGCGGCCCAGGTTCTCCCGCGAACAGACCGGCGGATCGCCCAGCTTCCCGTGCTCGCCGGGTGTCGCCGTGCAGAGGGCCACGCGCCCGCCCCCGGCTACCGTCCGGCACACCACTCCGGCGGCGAACACCGACTCGTCGTCGGGATGCGCGAAGACGAGGAGCAGGCGGCGGTTGAGAGGCCGGGACATGGACGATCCAAGCGAGCTTACCATGCGGGGGCGAGGAGGCAGGAGGCAGAAGACGTCGAGGAGGTAGAGGAGGCAAGGGAGGCAAAGGAGGTGAAGGAATCCGGAAGTCAGCATTCAGAATCCAGGAGAGCGACCAGCGCCTAGCCTCCAAGCCCCCAGCGCCTACGCTACACTGTCCCGATGATTCGTCTCGTCGCCATCGACATCGACGGCACGCTGCTCGATTCCCGGTGGCGGCTGCCCGCTCGCAACCGCGATGCGGTCCTCGCCTGCGCCGCGAGAGGGGTCGAAGTCGCCCTCGTAACCGGCCGCGCTTACGGTTTCGCGCGCCCCATCGTCGACCTGCTTCCCTGCCCTGTCACCGTCATAGCCAGTAACGGCGCGCTCGTCCGCCTCTCGACGGGCGTGACCGCGCTTCGGCACACGATGCCCCGGGCGATCGCGCGGACGGTGCTCGCAGCCGGCGCCGCCTACCGCCGCAACGTCGCGCTGACGTTCGACAGGCCGCGTGATGGCCAGATGGTCTTCGAGCGGGTCGACCGCAGCGACCCCGTGCGGCTCGCCTACGCAGAGCGCAACATCGCGTATCTGAGCGAGGTGGCGCCGCTCGAGTCGGCGCTCACCGAGGACCCGCTGGTCGTCATGTTCAACGGCGCCGTCGCGGCGATGCGGCAGCTCGCCGCGCTGCTCCGGGAGTTGCCGGAGGCGCCGGCGTTCTCGGTGAACCTGACCGAGTACGAAGACCGCGACATCTCGTTCGTGGACGTGCTGACGGCCGGCTGCACGAAGGGCGCGACGCTGGCGGAGTGGGCGCGGCGCCAGGGCTACGCGCGCGGCGAGGTGATGGCCCTCGGCGACAACCTGAACGACGTCGGCATGCTCGAGGCGGCCGGCCTGCCGGTCGTGATGGGCAACGCCGTGGAGGCGCTACGCGCCCGCGGCTGGCACATCACGGCGTCGAACGACGAGGCCGGCGTCGCGGACGCGATCGATCGCTTCGTGTTGACCCGGTAGCGCCCGGCGGGACGATGCCCGATCACCCGAAGCGGCCCGCCCCCTGGCCTGCCCGCATGACGTCCTGCCGCCGTGCAGGCGGCCGGGGGAGGTCTCAGGGCGTCTTCGGTTCGACCCAGCCGCGCATGACCGATTCGAGCGCCCTCGGATCGTTGAGGACGCCTGCCAGGGACCAGGCTATCTGCCCGTCCGTGACGCCGAGGATGAACGGCGTCCCGGTGATGCGCAAGGCCAGCCGCGCCGATCCGTCGGGGTCGGCACACCAGCGGACGGCCGGGAACTCGTTGCCGCGCTCCTGCACGAACGACGCGGCCTCGGCGACGGGCGCGCCGATGACGACGACCGCGCGCGACGCGAGCCCGGGCGACTCCCAGGCCCTCATCGCTTCGAACAGCCGAATCGACGCGGGCGACGCCGGCGCAACGTAGACGAGCAGCCACTGGCCAGGCGGCCCGACCTGCGAGGACTGGACGGCCTCACCCGACGGCGCCAGCACATCGAAGGGCGGGAGCGGCCGCTTCTCGTCGCCGCCTCCCGCCGCGCCGGCGGCCGGCAGCACGCACGCCGCCACGGCCGCGCAGGCAACCAGCGCCGCCAGGCGGCGCCCGACCCGTTCTCCGGTCATCCTGCCGTCTCCATCATGCTTCCAACGCGTCGCCTACTTCCCGGCCTCCATCGTGGCAGGTTCTTCGGCCGGCTGGGCAAGCCAGGCGTGCCCTTCCCAGACGCCCGCCAGCGAGCGGGCCCTGATCGGCTGCGCGCCGGCAGGCCACGCTGCCGCGATCGGGCCCGGCGGTGGAACCCGCATGTTCACGATCAGCGCCAGCTCGTCCTCCGTCAATCCCTCGATGGCCGCCGGGTCGGCCAGGGCGGCCAGGTCGAAGGCGAGCGTCCGCGCGGCGTCAGCGTCGGCCGGCATGGCCGCAATCGCGAAGTGCAGGAGCGCGATCGACCCGTGCGCCGGCACCTCCACATCCCAGTACGCCCGGATCACCGGATAGTCCCTCGGCGACGAATCGTACATCGCGTCGACCGGGGCCACGGGCGGCTGCGCACTGGCGAACACGTAGGCCGAGCTGCCAATGTTCCCGTAGCCGGAGAAGAGCGCGTACCCCGGAAGCATGTCCGACGGCTCAACGAGTTCGCTGAGCGACGAGCCGTTGATGGGCGATGTCAGTGTCAGCCTGATCGTGTGCGGCGAGTCCGATGGACTGGTGACGACGTCGAGCCAGCGCGCGAAACGGCCGTCAGCGGGCACGTACACCTTGCGCGTCAGCTGGAAGGGCCGCAAGCGGCCGAAGGTCTCCGGGCCGATCACGAGTTGCCGCCCCTCAAGCTCCGCGCGCGCCGCGGGGACATAGGACATCCCGTCCCGGTTCACGCCGATGCCCAGCTCGCCAGCGTAGTAGAGGGTGTTCGGCAGGGAGCCGTCGCTGAGCGACGCCGACACCAGCCCTCCGGCGGTCACACGGTAGGTGAACGCCCCGCCGGCCAGCGGGATCGTGAGCTGACGGCCGAACGTGCTGGCGTTACCGATGGGCAGGTCGAGGGTGAGCACGCCGGGCGTGCCGGGCGCGAGCACGCCGTCGGCCTGGCCCGCCGGCACCCCCTGGCCGTACAAGCCTGGCGCGGCCTCGACGCGCACAGGCCCTGGCGGCACGAACATGACAGTGTACTGCGTCGTTCCAGCCGGCAGCGAGAATTCCTTGACGTACCTGCCCAGCGGCCCCCCCGAGCGGAGTGCGGTTAGACGGACGCCCACGGCCTTCGTTGGCTCGGGATTGTCGAGCACCTCGCCCTGAACGCTCCCGAGGTACTGGAAGGACACGGTCAGGTTGACGGTCTCATCAGCCGCCGCGAGAACGCCCTCGGTACTCGCGTAGGTCGCGCTGCGCGCGGCCTGTACGTAGAGCCCTCCGGTCGGCACGTGCGTGAAGACGTATTTGCCCTCGGGCGTGGGCTTCAGGTGCTCCGATGGCCCGGCGAGGCGTTCGAACCAGAGCGCGTCGCTGACGAGCGCGACGGTCGCGTCGGCCACCTGCGCACCGCTCTGGTCGAGCACGGTGACAGACACGGTTCCGCTCGGCGGCATCGTGAGGTCGAGCGTCACCAGCGAGCTGTCGGATGGGATAATGGCCTCTCCGCTGACCAAGAGGCCGGAGTCCGTGTCCTGCGCCGTGACAGTGTACGCACCTGCCGGCCACCCGAAGCAGAGATAGCTGCCGTCCGGTCCGGTCGCCCAGGCGTACTGCTCACGGCCGTACTCGTCGCGCCCCACAATGCCCGGGGACGGAACAGGCTGCCCGTCATGGAAGCGCACGACGCCCTTGAGGATCGCGCCGGGCAGTTCGGCGGCCGGCATGCTCACCGTCTGGTTCTGGGACGTCGCCGAGCCCTCGAGAGCGACGTAGTTCGGCGAGTCATACCGCGCGCGCACCACCAGGGTGAACAGCCCGTCGGCCGGCAGCACGGCACTGATGGAGTAGCGGCCGTCGGCGTCGGCTTGAGTGTCGCCCAGGCGCTCTGCGGAATCGCGGACCAGCAGTTCCACGAACGCGCCCTTGATCGGCGTCTGGTGGTCAGCGATGCTGACGACGCTTCCGGTGATCCTCGCCGTGATGGTCGGCGGCAGCGTGAAGTTGACGGTAACCGCTTGCCCGTTCTGTGTGATCGCGCCGCTGTACTGCTCGATGGGCTGCAGGCCGTCCATTCGGAGCACGAGACGGACGCCGTCCGTCGGCAGCGCCCGCGTCGCGAACGCGAACTGGCCGTCGCCGGAAGACGACACCGTCCCCAGCCCCTGTCCGCCTGCCGCATACATACTGACCCTGAAGGCCTGTGCGACCGGCGTGACCCCGTCCGACGTCAGCGCCTGTCCGCTCACGGTAGCCGTGAGCGCCGGCATGACCGCCTTGACGTACACGGGGCCGTCCGCGCTGACCGGCACGATCGTGTCGACGTAGCCGGTTCCTCCCGGCGAAACCGTGCGCACCAGCACGCCGGCCGCGGTCACGGTGGCGCTCGGCGTCATGGCGAACTGCCCGGACGCGTCCGTCGTCAGGCTGCTGCCCGAGGCGGCTGCCGGCTTGAAGTCGGCAGCGCGCAGGATGTCGATGTTCTGCTTCGGCACTGGCGTCACGCCGTCGGCCAACGTCACGATGCCGCTCACCGTCACGGTGTAGGTGCCGGCGGCAATCGGCATGTCCACGACGCCGCCGTCGTCGGCGGCCGTGACGGTGGCGAAAGCCCGCTCCAGGGTCACGGACGGTGACGCGTACCCGTAGCACACGTTGAAGTTGGACGGCAGCGGCGGGCTGGCCGGGTAGGCACGGACCTCGACGGGTCCCTCGATGACGCCGGTGAAGCTCAGCACGCCGTCGGCGTCGGTCACACCGTTCCCCGGGTGCACCGGGTCGCAGAACAGATAATGGGTCCGGTCGGCAAGGTGGACTTGCGCTCCCGCCACGGGCGAGCCGGCCTGCGTCACCCTGACACGCACCGTCGCGACGGCCGGCACGTGGGTGTTCACGGTGCGCACCTCGCCGTCGGCCGCCAGCGTGACGGTCGTGTCGAGGTAGTTGCCGCGCTCGCCGTAGCGGTAGGCCCGCAACACTATCGGCTGGTTGATGGGCACGGCCTCGAAGGAGTACGTCGTCTGGACGCGCAGGGTGCGGCCGAAGGACGGCAGTTCCACTTGGCCATAGTTCGGCCCCTGGAGCGGCGCGCCGTTCGGAAGCGTCACCGTCCCTTGGATCGTGCCGAACGGCGGCAGCGTCAGCGTGAGCGCCCCGAAGCCTCCGGCCGACTCCTGCAGCGTGTACTTGGCGTGCGCCTCGATCGTGTCCGTCGCGGTCCTGGCATCGACGAAGAACCACTGGCCCACGGGAAGCCCTGTGAACACCGCCCGCCCCAGCGCGTCCGTGGTCACGGGCGGCACGTAGAAACTGCCGCCGCTCAGCGAGACTTCAACGCCCGGCGCGGGCGCGCCGGTCGATCGCAGCACCGTCGCCGTGAACGTGCCCGGCAGGTGATACGACAGCGTGACCTGCGTGGTGGCGTCCTGCGTGACCGTGAATCCGGCCGTAATCGTGAAGCCGCTGCCCGGCGTGTACGTCCGCGCGGTGTAGGACCCGACCGGCATGTCGTCCGACGCAAACCGGCCGGCCGTGTCCGTATACGTGATGCGCTGGAACTCGTAGCCGCCGCCGGGGGCCAGGCGATACCAGTCGACCATGCGGTTCGGCACCGGCTGCCCGGCCTCGTCAACGACCACGCCCTCGAGCCGCCCCGTCGGCTCGATCGGAATGTCGACGAGCGTCGAATGGCCGGCCGTCACCATCGCTGCGGCCGGGAGGGACTTGAGCCCCGTGCCCTGCGGGTGCCCGGGCAGCACGGCGGCGAGCGAGTACGCCGTCTCCGAGGCTGGCAGGCCCCCGAATGCGTAGCTGCCGTTCGCCGCGATGGCCTGCGACGCGAACACGGTGGAGCCTCGCGACACCACCACGGTGCCGGAGGTCACCACGGCGCCCGTATGCCGCCTGACGAACCCGCCCACGATCCCGGTTCCCGCGAACGCCAGGTCTTCGGTCAGCGCCGGCGCCGCGTCGCTGAGCGCGCCGAGGGCGAACTCGGTGTAGAGCTCGGCCGTGTGCGGGTACTTGGCACGCAGCTCCGTCCCGGCGAGCGGCACCGGCCTGCGCGGCCCGCCCGTGAACCTGTACGACCCGCCCGCGTCCGCGGTGGCCGACCAGACACGCCCGTAGAGCGGGTGCAGGCTGCGGAAGTAGACGCTGGCGCCTGGAACCGGTGTCACACCATCGCCTTCGAACACGTGGCCGTCGATGATGCCCGTGACCGCCGGCAGCGGCGCGACGCTGCTGACCCCGTCCTGCGGCACGGCGAAGTTGACGATCGCCGCCAGTTCGTCGGCATCGAGGCCGGCGAGGGCCTCGGGCGGCAGCTGGACGATCCGCTGAGCCGACTGGATGGACGCAGGCAGGTTCACCTGCTGCGACACGAAGTGCATGATCGTGACCGTTCCGCCCGCCGGTACGGTCACTCCCGCCCACGCGCAGCCGAACACGGTGGTCTCATTGCCGAGGTCCGTCACCGTGGCGGCACTCGCCTGAACCGCCGCGCCTTCCTCGTCCCAGACGAACGCCACCGGGGCCGCATACCCAGTCGCGTAGTAGGCATCGACGTCCGCCCGGGAGTCATCGAACACTGCCCAGTGGTCGCGGACGCCGCCGGCCCCCAGCTCGATGGCGCTGTTCCCGCTCGAGGTCATCCTCGGGGTGAGCGCAAGGCCACTGTTGATGCTGGGCGTCATCTTGGTCCACGCGGTCACGTCGATGGTGATGTCGGCCGCCGTCGGGTTGGCGAACGACTCCAGCACGCGCACGAAATGGCCTTCGGCCGGCACGTAGAACTTGCGGACGACGTTCAGCCCGTGAATGCCGTTCTGGCGGCTCACGGTCTCGCGCCCGCCGTCCTCCAGCGTGCCGAAGCTCTGCCCGCTGAATGTCACGCTCGAGCCGTCCCTCGTGACGGTGAGGACGGCGCCTCCGTTCGCGAACAGGCTCTTCACGCCGCCCGTGAACCGGTCGCCCTTCGGCTCCAGCCCGAACACCGTGTCGTTCACGTCGTAGAGCCACTGCGTCTTCGTGAACGTGTTGTTCTGCAGCACGAGGTCGACGGTGAGATCCTGGTTCGGCTGCGCGAGCTCGCGGCTGGCCTCGGCGCGCAGGAGCCCGTCGGCCGACCACGCGATCACCGTGAGCGGCCCGACGGGCACGCCCGCGATCGCGTACTCGCCCGCTGCCCCGGTCCTCGTTGTCCAGACCCCGCCGAAGGAGGCGTTGTAGCTGCGCACCTGGACGGTGAGGTTCGAGGCGTCGCCCGAGAACGGGTTGGTGACCATGCCGAGCACGCGCCCCAGGCCCACGAAGACGAGCGCCCGCGTCACGACCTGGCCGTCGGCCGTCAGAGTGGGGCTGCCGTCGAAGGCGCGCAGGCGGTTCGCCGTGTCGTACGCGTCGATCCGGTACGATCCGAGCAGGAGATTCGGGACCGAGAACGCGCCGCCGGCGAGTGTCGCCGTGAACGCCCGTCCCGCTCCCTGAACGCGCACCCATCCGGCGGCCGGCGTCTGGCCGTCCGGTTCGTACACGACGCCGCTGATCGTGCCCATTGGCGGCGGCGCCTGGAGCTGCAGCGTGATCGCGGCCTGGCCGCCCTCCGCGATCGTGCCCGCCCCGTCCCCCACGAGCCCGCCCGACGAGGCGTGCACGGTGAACGGGCCGGCCATGAGCGGCGACAGCAGCGCCAGCCCGTCGGTGTCGTTGAGGCGGGCCGTGACGGCCGACAGGGTGTCGGTGAGCGTCACGCCGCCGACCGACGCCGTGACCGAGGCCGTGACGGCCGCGCCGTTGAGGGGCGTGCCAAGATGATCGGTGACGGTGACGAGCAGCGCGCCCTGGGGCCTCAGCACGACGTCGGCGGTGACTGTCGCGCCGCTGTGCGGGAAGCCTGAGCCCGAGGCCGCGCCGAGCGCCCTCGTGCCGGGGTCGGTCACCCTGATCGTGAACGGCGCGAACGGCAGCAGCGCGAACGCGTAGCGGCCGCTCGTGTCGGTGACCGTCGAGCGGTGGACTCCGCCGCAGTCCACCGCCACCGATGCGCCGGAGACCGTGGTGGTGCCGCCGCTCCGGTACACCGTCCCTTCCACGTTCCCGTAGGACGCCAGCGTGACGGTCACGCCCACCGTCTGCCCGTTGGTCGTCACCTGGCCGGACGCGGAGCCGCCCTTGCCCGTCACCGTGTCGTAGGCCGTCACGGAAAAGCCGCCGATGAAGACCCCGCTGAAGGCGAAGGTCCCCTCGGCGCCGGCGGTCGCCGTACGGGTCACGGTCCCGAAGATGCTCGACGAGTGCAGCTCGACCTGGGCGTAGGCGACTGCCGCCCCCGCGCCGTCGCGCACGATCCCGGTCACGGTGCCGCGGCCGAGGAAGCCGATGTCCGCCGTCACTTCCTGGCCGCTCGCGCCGACCGAAACCGTCGTGCGCCCCTTGTTGCCGGCCAGGTCGGACCCGACCAGGATGTAGGTCCCCTGGGCCACCAGGCGGAACTCGAACCGGCCCTCGGCGTTCGTGAACGCCGTGCTGACGATCGTGGAGGGGCTGGCTGCCTCGTACAGATCGACCTGCACGCCCTCTCCGGCCGCCGTCGCGCCATCGGCGTGATACACGGTGCCGGCGATGGTCGAGAGCGGGACGAGCATCACGGAGACGGACGCATGTCCGCCGCGCACCGACAGCAGCGCGTCGGCGTATCCCAGCAGCTCGCCCGCCGCCGCGCGCACCGTGAAGGCCCGGCCTCCTGTCCCGGTCCCGATGACGCCCTCGACGTCGAACGCTCCGCTCGCATCGGTCACGGCCGCGATCGGCGCGCCGCCGTGGAAGATCGTCACCTGCGCTCCCGCCACCGGGTCCGGGTCGCCGACCGTTCCGCGCACCACGCCGCCGATGACCGTCGCGGTCGAGGTCGCCCGCGCCACGCCCGACACGTACGCGGTGATCTGCGCCGTGCCGCCCGCGACGCCCGTGACCGCGGCGGCCTTCGTCGTCTCTCCGGCGCTGAAGGCCACGCTGGACGTGACCGTCGCCACGCCCGGCGCGCTCGACTGGAGGGTGACCACGACGGCCGACGCGGCCGGCGCCGTCAGCCCGACCGCGAGGTCCGCGCGCTCTCCCGCGCGCAGCACCACGGACCCGGGCAGCGTCACGTCCACGACCGACTTCGCCGTCAGCGTCAGGCTCACCGGCGTGCTGACGTTGCCTGACACGTCCGTCACGATCGCGGTCGCGAGCACGGTGGCGCCGTGGGCGACGCCCGCCGGGACGCTGACGACGAACGTGTGCGACGCCGTGGACACGGGCGCGGTCACGGAGTAGCTGTCCGAGAACGTGAACGCGCCGCTCCCGGTGAGCGCCAGCGTCGCCACCGCCATGTCGTCGCTGCCGGTGACGACGATGCTGACGGTGGAACCCGGCACGATGAAGAGACTGCCGTCCGAGGTCCGCAGCGTGGCGGCGGGCGCGACCGCGTCCGCCACCGTCAGGATCTTGTGCGCCGCCTCGGTCCGGTTTCCGGCCGCGTCGATCGCGTAGGCCGAGAGGTCGACCTGCTCGCCCGAGTCCGCCGTCACCGGCACGTCGAAGCTGAAGGACGTGGCCACGCTCGCCTGCGCCGGGGAGACGTCGCGATCGCCGGACGTGGCCACGCCGGCCCCGATGGCCGCGAACCCGACGCGGGCCACGAGGCCGGCGTCCTCCGCCGTCACGACGATGGTCACGCGCTGCCCCGGCCTGACGCGCTCGCCGGACGTCACGCCGGTGATGGCGACGGCGGGCCCGGCGGTATCGATCACCGACAGCGTGACGGGCGCCGCCGCCGTCGCCTGGGCCTTCACGTCCACCGCCGACGCCTCGACGGTGATCACGGCGCCCGGCGCGAGCCCGGCGGGCACGGTGAAGGCGAACTCCGCGGTGGCGTCGAGGGGAGCGCCGGTGAACGCCGACGTCGCGGCCTGAATGATCCCCGCCGTTGTTCGGGCGACGTAGCCGGCCTGCGCCAGCCCCACATCGTCGGCGGCGTGCACCCTCACGGTCACGCGGGCGCCGCCGGCAACCTGCGTGCCGGCTGGCGGCGCCGTGATCTCGGCTGCGGGAGGCGCGTCGGCTACCACCTCCACGACCGTCGAGGACGCGGGACCGCGGTTGCCCGATGTGTCGGTGGCGACGGCTGCCACGCCAATCAGGCTGCCGGGCGCGCCGAAGCCCGGCGTGGCCTGGAAGGCCAGCGTGAACGGCAGGATCGCCCCCGATCCGTCGCGGGCCGTGCGAACCGTCGAAGTCAGCGTGCCGTTGACCAGGAAGTCCACGAACGCGACGTCCCCGGCCGAGACCGTCGCCGTCACGACGGCCACCGTGTTCTCGATCACGCGTCCGCCGTTGGCGGCCACCAGCGCCGTCACCTGGGGCGGCGTGCTGTCGGTCGTCGTGAACGTGAAGTCCACGCCTGATGCCTGGGTCTGGCCGGAGAGGTCGGTCGCCGCGGCGACGTGGACGGCGTATGTCGTGTCCCGCGCCAGCGGCAGCGCCGGCGTGAACACCACGACGGTATTGCCGAGGATGAACTCGACAGCGCCCGCGACGGCGCCGCCCGGCGCGCTCACGGTGATGGCCGGACCGGCGAACCTGGAGGGGTCGATGATCTCCGAGTACTTGACCCGCACGACGCTGTCGATGGGCACGCCGCTCGCCGACGCGACGGGCGTGGTCTCGATCACGGACGGCGGCGTCGAGTCGGCCGTGGTGAACGACACGACCGTCTCGCCGGCCATCGGCTTGCCGTAACGATCTTCGACGCCGCGGACGCGGATCGTGTAACGCGCGTGATCGTCGAGCACGGACCCGGACAGCAGGCGGAAGCGCGCCACGGTGTCGCCGTCAACGACGTCGAGGAGGCCCGTCAGGGGCCCGGACGGCCCGCTCACCGACACGTTCGCGGCGGTCACCGTGCCGGGGCTGACGGCCTCGGTGAAGGTCACCCGGATCTCCGGCGTCAGGCTCACGCCGAACTCGCCTGCCGCCGGGCTCGTGGCGGCCACCGCAGGCGGCTGCTCGTCGAGGAGGATGTCGCCGAGATCGACGGGCGTATTCGCCAGGATCGTCCCGGACAGGCGCGCGATGCCGCCGCCGACGGGGTCCTGCAGCAGCAGGACGTAGGGGCCCGAGCCGACGGCGTCGTAACTGAAAACGCCGTCCGGGTCCGACTCGGCGTACAGGTGCGACGTGCCGCGGGCCAGGTCCGCGACGATCCCGATGGCCGGCAGGCCGTTCGCCAGGCGCACGCGGCCGGTGAAGCTGACGGCCGGCGCCAGGATGACCTCGAGGCCGGTCTTCGTCTCCCCGGCGTTGAGCGTGTCGCCTACGGACCCGCGCTGGCCCTCCTTCGAGGCGGCCACGGTGAACGTGCGCGCGGGCACGTTGACGAAGCTGAAGGCGCCGTCGGCATCCGTGCTCTGGTGGCATGGCCCGGCGCACCCGCTGCCCGGCTGCCCGTAGAGCAGGACCGACGCGTAGGCCGCCGGTGTCTTGACGCTGTTGACGATCTCGAAAACGCGCCCCTGAACGGCGCCGAGTCCGACCAGGGTGACCTGCACGTCCGCCGTGTCGCCCTCGAAGAGCAGCGTGCCGCCGGCCGTGCCCGCGCTCGGGTTGCCGGTGACCTGCGCGCGGGCCTTGACGGTGAACCGGCCGAGCGGGATGTCGCCGATCGAAAACCGTCCGTCCGGCGAGTTGACCGTCGGGCGGCACGCCTCGCTGGCGGGGCACACATCGATCTGCGCGTTCGACGCCGCGCTCCCGTCGGGATTGAAGACGGTCCCCGCCACGGTCCCGGTGACGCGGCGCACGACAGTGACGACGATCGGTACCTCCACGAGCTGGCCTGGCCGCGAGACCTCGCCCGTCACCGCGGCCTCGCCCACCACGCCGCTCTTCCAGGCGCGCACGGAGAACGTGCCGACGGACGCGCCCGGGAACGAGTAGCTCCCGTCCACGCTGGTCATCGTCACCAGCGCCGGCAGGCTCCGGCCGGAGGGCGTGACCTGGGCCAGCCTGACCTGCCATCCCTTCAGCGGGTCCAGCGTGCCGCTCTCGACGACGACGCCGCGGACGACGCCGAGCGCATCGAGCAGGACGTTGGCTTCGATGGGGATCGCCCCGCCGGTGACCGTGCCGCTCGCGCGCCCGCGTCCCGCCGTCACCGGGTCGAACACCTCGATGCGGAAGTCCCCCACCGGCACGAGCGTGACGGTGTAGCTGCCGCCGCTGTCGGTGACGGCGAACGCGATGGGCTTCCCTCCGGACGACAGGATGACCTCGGCATTCGGCACGGCGACGGCAGTCCCTTCGCTGTCGAGACGCGTGACGAGGCCCGTCACCGTGCCCGTGGCGTCGTAGAGGTACACATTGACGACGGCGTCGGCGCCTTCGCCGGTGATCGTCCCCGACGCACGCCCGGCGAATCCTCCCGGGCCCAGCGCCTTCACGACGAACTGCCCCTCGCCGAGGCCGTCGAAGGTGATGGTCCCGCTGACGGCCGTGCCGCTCCTCGACGCCTTCGGGTAGTCGATCTGCTGGAGTTCGACGGCGGCATTCGGGATTGGCGTCTGCCCGTCGTGCGAGTACACGTTGACCGTCGCCCGCGCGGCGCCTAGCAGGCGGATGTGCAGGTCGAGGGTTTCGCCCGGCTTGACGGCGCCCTTCACCTCGGCCACGTGGCCGCCGGTCCCGGTCCCAAGATCCGTCGCCGTCACCGTGAACGCCCCGGGGTTGACCAGCGGGAACGAGAAGCGGCCCGTGCCGTCGGTGACCGCGTACTCCTCCTGGATGCCCTGCGGGATGGACGTGCAGGACGTCATCCCGGTGCTCGACTCCTCCGAACAGAACACGACGACCGCGTTCGACGAGAACCTGAGCGACACCTGGCGGCCGGTGACCGGCGTCACGCCGTCAGGCTCGAGCACGACGCCCGTAATGACGCTCGTCGGCTGCAGCCGGAGATCGACGGTGACCGTCTCGCCGGGCCCCGGCATGACCCCTTCGGCGGCCACCGGCTCGGGACTGAACTGGCCGGCGGCCCGGACGGTGAACGGGCCGGTCCAGACGTTCGTGAACGTGAACGCGCCCGTCGTCATGTTGTTGTCGACGATGGCGAAGTGCTGGACGTACTGGAACGCGACGCCGATGATGCCGCCGGCCGTCACGAGGCGGTCGCCGGAGATCGCGACCCTGGCCGGCAGCGGCGTCTCGGCGCACGACGGGTCTGCTTCGTCGCAGCCGGCGGGCTTCGCGCGCAGCACGCGCCCGGTCACCGTCCCGCTGCCGCCGCGGAACGTGATGTCGGTCTTCAGGACCTGGCCGTGGTACCGGATCGCGGCTTGCGCGAGGTTCCCGTCGCTCATGTCGGGCAGGAACGCCGACACGGTGTAAGAGCCGGTCACGAGGCCGTTCACGCGGTACGCGCCGTTCGCGTCGGTCGTCGCCTCGCCCTTGACGCAGACGATCTCGCGGCCCAGGTCGTCGTAGCCGGGTTGGATGACGTAGACGTGGATGCCTGGCTGCGGGGCGCCGCCACGGTCGCGCACGATTCCCGCCACGGCGCCCATCGACTCGAGCACGATGGCCGCGTTCACGACCTCGCCCTCGCGGACGATGTCGATCGTCGTCCTGCCCGTCGCGCCGAGCGACGCGCTCACGGCCACGAGCACGCGGCGACCCACCGGCACGTCGGTCAGCGTGAACGTGCCGTCGGCCGGGTTGACCGTCGTCAGGCTGAGCCCGCCGCCGACTTCGGCGTCCGGCACGGGATTGCCCGCCCCGTCGAGCACGACGCCATGCACGGTCCCCAGCCCGCCGCCGAGCAGCAGGCTCACGTCGAGCGCCTGGTCTTCCGCGAGCAGGAACCTGACGCCGCCTTCCTGCAGGGCCGCCTGGTCAAAGGTGTAGAGGCGAAGTTCGCCCGCGCTGATCGCCGGGAACACAAACGAGCCGTCGTCGAGCGTCGTGGCGATCGCGATGGCGCATTCGCTCGGGACGGCGCCCGACAGCGAGCCGGGCGGCGGGCTGCAGCGCACGCCGGGCTGCGACTCGTTCCGGTAGTAGGCCACCACCTGCACGCCCGGCACGCGCGTCGTGCCGTCCGATCGCAGGACCCGGCCCGACACGCTCCCGGTCTTCACCGTGATCTGCGTCGTGCTGACGTCGAGCAGGACGAGATCCCGGGTGACCGTCGCACCGGCGCTCGGGATGTAGTCGCTGAGGAACACCGACGCGGGCCGGGCGGTGTTCACGGCCTCCACGAGGATGTTGCCCACCGGGATCCGCCGGATCTCGAAGGCCCCGGCCGCGTCGGACGTCGCGCCGTACTGGCTCTCGTCGGTGAGGCTCGTCACGCGCAGGCTCGTGTTCGCGAGCGGCGTCACCCCATCCTCCGCGAGCGTCCGGCCCGCGAAGGCCCCGCGGCCCAGGAACACCATGTTGAGGTTGAGCAGCTGGCCGTCCCGGGACACCGTGAACCGCTGCGTCCGCAGGTCGTCGGCCTCGGTGTTGATGGCCACCATCTTCACGGCGGCCACCGGCAGCGACACATAGTCGAACTGGTACCGGCCCTCGGCGTCGGCGAAGTCGGAGGCGATGCCGACGACCACGGTGCCTTCTTCGTCGCAGCGGAACTCGTAGAACAGCCGCACCTCGGCGAACTGCGCCGGCGTGCCGTCCGCGTTCAGGACCTTGCCCGAGACGACGCCGCCGGCGTCGGTGACGGTCGCCTGGATGGGCACCGAGGCCGAGGCAAGGACGTTCCCCCGGGTATCGGCCACGCCCGTGACCGTGATCGTCCGGTCCACGAAGCGGCCGACCGGTTCGCGCAGGGCGACGTAGGCGATCCGGTTCCCGGGCTGCAGCGCCACGTCGAGCACGCGGTTCCCTTCGACCGCGAATGCGGTGATACCCTGGTCCGTGACTGCGTCCTGCACGCTCTCGGGCGTGACTTCCTCGCTGAACAGCACGGCGATGACGCGTCCTGCGCGCACGCGCCGGTTCTCGAGGCCGACGGCCGAGCACCCGACGACATCGGCCTCCGCCATCTGCACGGCGCCGAGCACCGAGGGCGGAGGGTCGGTAACCGCCGCGCCTGCCGCCTCGCGCGCCTGCGGGCTGGCAGCGCCGGCGAGCGAGAAGGTGACGAGGTACGGATCGCCGGCCGGCTGCTGCAGCGCCGGAACCTCCGCGGGGCCAAGGTCCGGGAACGACGCGAATCGCAGGCGGAGGTCGGCCCCTGGATACGCGACGCTCACGCCGTACAGCGCACCCGGCGCCGCGCCGGCCTTGCGCGACAGCGTCACGTGGAACGCGCCGGGCTCGGGGACGGCGACGAGCAGCAGCCGGGCCGTCACCGTGTCGCCGTTCCGGAACGTGAGGACGTCGCCGTACGGGATCTCCTTGACGGTGCGCCCCGCTTCCAGCCCGCCCAGCCTCCGTCCTGCTGCGTCGGTCAGCACCGCGTCGACGGGCACGTCGCTGGCGCCGTCGCCGGCGACGAGGATGGACAGGTGCCCCGGGCGCGAGGTGAACTGCGCCGCGATGGCCTGGTGGAACGGCGCGGCGCCTGCGGCGCCAAGCCATGGCAGCACCGCGGAGGCCGCCTGATCGGCGAACGCATCCCCGCGGACGGACTTGCGGCGCAGCAGGTCGAAGCCGCGGACGTCCGCCTGGAGCAGCGACAGCATCTCCGGCGGGTCTGTGTCCTCGACCCGCTCGCCCAGCCGCGAGTACTCGGAGCCGAGCATGTCCATCCACAGGTCGGCGACCGCCTGCGGGATGGGCGCGCCAAGCAGGATCCGGAACCCCGCCTCGGCCGTCTCGACGGCCCGGCCGAGGACGATCTGCTTCGAGAACCGCTCGAGATCCTTCGGGAAGACGATCGGCGGCGCGGTGGCGACCGCCCACGCGCGGCCGAGCAGTCCGAGCGCCGCGTCGCGCACCGCCTTCGGCAGCGAGCCGGCTTCCTTCGGCAGCACGAGCGAGTCGGGCGAGAGCGGCACGCCCAGCTCGCCGACGGCGGTCTTCAGCGCGAACCGCCCCTCCACCTGCTCCGCCGAGTCCAGCGTCGCGGCCGTGACGATGCCCGTCCGCTGGGAGATCAGCTTGAAGGTCATCGTGGCCGAGTCGTCGGGCGCGATGTACTCCACGCTCTTGGTCGGCTCGTCGTCCAGGGCGGCGCCGCTGATGTTCTGGGAATAGAGGTTCACGCTCACGAAGTTCGCCGGCGCCCCTGACGTGTTCGTGACGGTGACGTCCAGCGTGTAGGGCTCGCCGGCATTGACGACGTCCGGGTGCGTGAAGGTGAGCGTGAACTTCGGGTTGCGGACGAGCACCACGCCGGCCGCCCGGCCGCGGACGGGCACCGGGCCGACGGGCATGCCGTTCAGCGTGCCCGTCAATTCCATCTCGACGACCCAGGTGCCCTCGCGCCGGCCCTCGACCAGGTACTCCGCGTTGCCCGTCTCGCCGGGCCCGAGGGTCGTGATGTCGTCGCCCGTCCCGAGCTTCCCGTCGGCGCCGGCCTGCGTCACCCTTTGATGCGGCGGCGACGCGCCCGTCGCGGTCTGCGCCATGCGCAGCGGGTCGTCGGCCGACCCCGCGACCTTGTCGAGCCCCGCCGGCAGCACGATGTCCGCCGTCAGATCGCTCACGACCAGGTTCGATCCGGCCAGCGCGACGTTGGCGACCATCAGCAGCACGCTGAAGAACTGGTTCAGGAACCCGATGTCGCCGGGGATGACGATGACGCCCGGAATCGGGGGGACGTAGAACTCCTGCTCGGCGGCGCCGCTGTCCAAGGTCAGCGTGAAGCCCGTCACCGTCAGGTTCGGGATCCGCGCGCCGATCTTCAGCGTGTCGGGAATGAGGGTGGAGAGCGACTGCAGCACGGGGGCGTCGATGGACGCCAGCGACGCCGCGGTGACCCTCGCGTCTTCGGGCCCGGCCACGGTCGGCAGGACCACCGGGAACGTGACGTTGATCTCGGAGCCGTCGCCGATCGCGAACGCCGCCGTGAAGTCGTAGGCCTGGTAGTTCGACTTGTCGAAGACGATGCCCTTCTCGCGGATCTCCGCGGCCGTCAGCGGTCTGGCCGTCACGGTCGTGACGAGCAGCTTCTCGATGACCTCGATCTTCACGCTCTGCGGCGAGCCGTACAGCAGGACCTCCCCGCCGCTGACCAGCCTGACGTTCTCGAGGGTGTGGGTGCCCGGAACGGTCAGGATCGGGATGTTGAAGGGCGAGTTCGGCGCCGCGACGAGGTCGAGCGCGTTCGGGAAGCTCGGCCCCCGCAGGGTCGCCCGGAGTTCCGCGTCCGGGGCGAAGGGCGGCAGGGGGCCCGGCACCTGCGGCGTCTGCAGGTAGGTGCCGACGATGGTGGCGAAGCCCTTCGGCACCGTCTGCTGCTCGGGCTCGACCTTCAACCCGAGGCCGTAGAGGACGATCTCTTCGCGGCCGAGGAACCGGGCCTGGGCGTCGGCGGAGGGCACGGCACACACGGTCGACAGCACCACGGCCAGCGCGCAGGCGAGCCACACCGCCCCGGGGCGGGCCCGCCGCCGTGTCCATCGCCGCCGGCCGGTGCCAAGCTGCATGGTCATCGCCCGAACGTCGCCAGCGCGTCCTTGTTCACCAGGGGCACGTACTTCGCCGACAGCTCCCGTTTGAGCCGCGCCACGGCTTCGTCCCTCGCCGCCTGCCGCACCTGGGCCTTCACCGTCTCGAAGGGCTGGAGCCGGCCGGGATCGACGTCGTCCAGCCGGATCACGTGGTAGCCGAACGACGTCGAGACGATGCCGCTCGTCTGACCCGGCTTCGTGAGCGCGAAGAGCGCCTCGTCGAACGCCTTCACCATCACGCCGCGCGATACCCAACCCAGGTCGCCCGAGCGCGCCTTCGTGGCGTCCGTGTTGCGCGCGGCGGCGACCTCGGCGAAGGGTTTGCCGGCCTCGATCTCGGCCAGGGCGGCTTCGGCCTCGGCCCGCGTGGCCACCACGATGTGGTGCGCCTTGCGCCGCGCGCCGGTCCTGAACGCCTCCTGGTGCCCGTCGTAGTAGCGTCTCAGCGCCGCCTCGCTCTCGCCGATCGAGAGGATCTCGCGCTCGACGAGCGACTGGGCGAGCAGCGTGTCCGTGGCGGCGGCAATCGCTCGCGCGACGTCCGGCGAGCGGTCGAGCCCGGCGTTGCGCGCGGCCTGTGCGAGCGCCTTGCGCTCCAGCAGCCGGCGCGCAATCCGCTCGAGTCCCTCGGGCGACAGCGTCTCGGCCAGCGCGGCCGGCTCGGCCGTGCGCCGCATCTCGACGACCGCGTCGCCCAGTTCGTCGGCGGTCACCGCCAGGCCGCCTGCCTCGATGACCACCACCGGCGGCGCGGCGGGCGGCCCCGGGGCGGACACCGGCCCCTGGCCGGCCGGTCCGGCCGCGAGCAGCACGATGGCGGCGAGGCACGCGGCGCTCATGGCTCTCAAGAAATCGGCACGAACACTTCTCCCCGAATCGTGCCCAGATCCGAGAAGGCGTCGATCGCGACGCCGCTCGGAGCGCCGGGCAGCTCGACTTGCAGGTGGAGCCTCCCGTCGGCGTCGGTGACGATCTGCAGGCCGTCGACACCCGGCAGCGCGTCAGCCGTCAGGAACGCCCCGGCGGGGAAGGTCCGGAGCACGTGCACGACGGTGCCCGCGGGCACCGTGCTGCCGTTGTTGCGAGTCAGCGGATCGCTCGTCAGCGTCACGATCGTCGAAGGCGATCCGCCGCTGCCTCCCGCAGCCGTCCCAGTGACCTTCCAGTTGATCTCGCCGGCGGGCATGGGCGGCGCGACAGCGTACGTCCCGAACGCGGTGATGGTGGCAGTCACCGTGTTCGCCGCCGCGTCGAGGGTGCTGGCGACGAGATCCCAGTCGGCGCGGGCCTGGTTCCACCGGTAGAGCTGGAGGGTGCTCTCGTCCGCTCCGTCGAGGTCCGCCTCTTCGTAGGTGACCACGAACTCAGCGGGCGCGGAGAGCACCATGTTGATGGGCGTCAGGGTGTAGACGCCGCCGACACCGTAGTAGGGCTTGCCCAACTGGCCGGAGTAGTCGGACGGGTCGTACGGCACCGCCGGCAGCGGCCCGGGGACGCGTTCGAACGCGTGGGCCAGCATGTTCGTCGCCGCGGCTTCTTCCGTGGTGCCGTTCAGCCGGAGCAGCCCCTTCAGCTGCCGGACGACCTGCCCCAGCTTCGTCGCCATTTCCGACAGCTTCGACCTGGCCGCCTCCAGCTTCGATCGGACGAGGCTCGTGGCGCTTTCGAACAGCCTGTTCTTCAGGTTGTCCACCGCGGACGGCGGCACGACGTCGGCGTAGCTCTCGAGTTTCGCCTGGACGCCCCCCTTGAGGACCCCGCGCTCGATCGGGAAGCTCGTCCCTTGATCGCCGGTGAAGGACACCTTGCCCTTCAACCCTTCGCCGAGGACCTCGGCCCCGAGACCGAGGGGGATGTCCAGGGCCTTCCCGGTCTCAACGGTCTCCCGGTACGTCCCGTTTTCGAGAATGAGGCGGACGAAGTTGAAGAGCTTCTCTCCCACGCTGGATGGACCGACGTCCTGATCCGACCCGGCCGCCTGGCCCTGGACCCGCCGCTGCGGCCCGAGGATGTTCCCGATCGACGCCAGGTTCAGCAGAACCTGCCGGATGCCCTCCTCCGACGTCACGGTGTACGTGAGGCTGTAGCGCCGGCCGCTGACTTTCGTGCCCGGGCCCCATGGCTTCTCGCCTTGGAAAGTCAGGCTGACCTCGACGGGCTTCAGGTTGTTGGCCTTGTCCAGGACGATGCCGACCTGGATTTCCGCACTCAGGGAGACCTTCCGCGAGAACTCCGTCGGCGAGATCAGGACCTCGAGCCCGAGCACCTTGAAGGTCTTGGCCTTGGCCGAGTCGAGGGCGTTCTTCTTGACGAACTTGACGAGCTTGGAGTCTTTGCTCTTCTCGATGGACTCGGCAGCCTTCTCCCAGGGCTCGGTGAGCATGCCCTCGAGGAACTCCCACTTCAAGCCGGCTTCGGCAGAAGCCGAGATCGCCAGCCTGCTCGATACAGACGCCTGCTGAGCCAGCGCCCGATCCTCCACGCCGACGGCCACGGTCGCTGACAGCGTCCCCCCGGTGTTGATGCCCGCGAACGTGAACGACGTGTCCGGATTGATGATCTGCTGGCCTCCGACGAAGGCCGTGTCGTATCTGCCGAAGCCGAGCTTGAAGCCCGTCAGTTCTTCCTTGATGGCGAAGGCCGCGTCGAACCCGTGGCTGACGCGCCAAGGCTCCAGGTACCGGCTGTCCAGCCCGGCCTTGCCCAGGGCGCTCTTCACTTCCGGCCGGTTGAGCCAGCTGCTCTCGTCGTCCCTGGCCACCCAGGCCGCGAAGGACAGGAGCTTCTGGGTCGTCCTGAAGACCGGCATGGCGCCGAGCAGCGTGTGGGTCGCCAGCACGGTGAGCGGCTCCTTCTCCGAGTCTGCGAGCGGCCAGTGGAACTGGTGGCTGTCGCCGTAGTTGACCGTCCCGGTGAAACCAATCTCCCCTGCCGGCCCGGAGAGCGCAACTTCGCCGACGATCGGCACCGTCGCGCTGGCCTTGGCCTCGGGCTTGAACGCAATCCCCCCGAGCAGGCCGTTCTTCCTGGTCACGGTGAACGCGTCGGTTTCGACCGGCTTGCCCGGCCGGGGATCCCGCGCCGTTTCGTCGAGCCTGAGGGACAGCGACCCTCCGAGCCCAGCGGTGGCCTCTCCGCCGAAGAGCTTGCCGGAGAAGGACGCCTCGTAGCCGGATACCAGCGCCTCGGTGAACGTGAACGGCGAGATGACGATGTCATAGCGCGGGGCGGTGGCGGGATCCAGCGCCACGCCCGCCACGCTCGCGAATCTCACGGTGGCCGTCGCCGTCGGATAGCCGCCCGGGCCCGGCGGGTCGGCTGGCATGGGCGTGCCCGCCGGAATGGTGATGGCCACGCCCGGATCGAACCTCCGGCCCTCGTCGTCGCCGCCGGTCACAGGCGTCCCGATGATGCCGTTCCGGTCGGTGGTGAAGGTCGCCGTGCCGGTCCTCGCGCCCGTGACGGCCACGACGACGGGCACCCCGACCGCCGGACGGCCCGTCCGCGTGCTCACGACGGCGTAGTGGCGGTAGGAGGTGCCCCCGACCATGACGGTCGATTGATCCGGGTTGGGATCCGGCTCGAGGGACCTCACGTCGAACCCGGTCCAGGCCACCGTCACGTTGAAGGGGCTTCCGGTCTGCAGCGAGGTCTCGTTCGAATACACCGTCGGGATCGACTGCGCGCTGAGCGGCACGCCGGACGAGAACGGCACCGACGCCGACGCGCTCGTGCCCGCCGCGATGGTGCCCAGGGGATAGCACTCGTTCGTCAGCGTGCTGCAGGCCATCACGCCCGTTGCGTCGAGGGAGGACGCGTTCGTGACGGTCAGCGTCAGGGTCGCCGTCTCTCCCATGAACAGCGCAACAGGGCTCTGCAGGACCTGGCCGCCGATGGACATGACCTGGTTGACCGACAGCGCGGGGCTCGCCAGGCAACCCGCGTCGCCCTCGAGGGCCTGGCTGCCGCCTGCCGCAGCGGGCACCGGCACGGTCGCCGGGATGGCCGGCAGCACCGTCTGCCCCGTCGTGTCGAGCTTGTAGAAGTAGAAGCCGCCGAGGTTGTTCTGGCGGTTCGACTCGCGCAGGGACCGCTTTGGCAAGTCGAGGGTGAAGGCGACGTGGCCCAGCGTGTTCGCGGGAATCGCGGACTGGTCCACCTTCAGGAGGAAGTACGGGATCTTCTTGCCGTTCGAGCTTGTCCGCTCGAACGAGCCGTCGGCCCGGAGGCGGAAATCCGGATAGGCGTGGTCGCCGCCCTCGAGGTCGAGCTGGATGCCGCAGAACGAAGCGCCGTTCTCGTCGGTCCCGCAGGAGAGGCTCGACGCGCTCTGCCCGGGCTGAGCCACGTACATCGCCAGGTCGACGCCGGCGACGTCGCGGTAGCTCCGGTTGTAGACGTGCGGGATCACCTGGAGCTTGACCTTGCCGACCTCGGACAGCCGGCTGACCTTCTTCGCCATGTTGTCGCGGCGCCGCCAGAGCCGGTCCTGGTTCTGCGGGAACGGCGGGTCCGGGTCGGGCGTCTGGTCGATCGCCTCCCGTTCGATCAGGCCGCTCGTGTACAGGCTCCAGTAGTCGAGGGTCTTCGCCTGCACGTCCTGGATGAACCGGTAGACCGTCGCGAGGAACCGGTCGGCCTCGGCGGCGTCGCGGATCTGGATCTCGTCCGACTTCACGAGGTAGAAGCGGAGGATCTCCTTGACGGTGTCCTCCGTGAACGGCCGGTCGGCGGGATCGAGCACCTGCAGCGTGCGCACGGCCGTCGACGCGGCGTAGTCCTCCATCGAGCCGCATGCGCGGGCCTTGGAGTAGAGCGCCGGGGCCTTCAGCGTGCCGTCGATCTCACGCTCGTACTCGAGGCAGGCGTTCGCACCCGGGCCTCGCAGGATGTAGAGGCCCGCGGCCGGGTCCGTTTCGTCGCGCTTGAAACGCAGGACCAGATCGCGCGAGGCCGGGCGCGCGACCATCGCCGCGAGCGCCGACCGGATGCCCGCCTTGCCCGCGACGTGCAGCTGGTGGATGAACTCGTGGTGGAAGGCCGACGTCTCGTCCTCGGAGCCGGCAATCCGCACGAGGGCCCTGGCCTTCACCATCAGGAACTCCATCAGGTTCGACCACTCGTGGCCCTCGACCAGCGGGATTCCCGTCTCGGTGCGGTACTTCGTCATCGTGGCCGTGAAGTCCGCCTCGGTGAAGCCGACGTTCGCGTACTCGGCCTTGTACCCGGGGTCGCTCTCCTGCAGCTTCACCCCGTACGCCTCGGTGAGGTGCTTCATCACCAGCAGCTGCCGCCCCAGCGCGAGATCGTTGTCCGCGTCGCCCTCGCCCGGGTTCGTGCGCGCGAGCCGGTAGCGGGCCGACGTGAAGTCCTCGATGAAGTTCGGCAGGAACGTGATGTCGTGGAACTTGAACCCGTCGATCTCCCTGGGCCGCTTGTCCGGGTCGTCCACGTCCGTGAAGGGATAGCTGAGCGCGTCGACCGTGCACGCCGCGAGCGTGATCGCCGAAGGCCTGTTGTCCTTCGGGTCGCTCGTCTTGCTGGGATTCGGCACGAGCGCGCCCTCGTCGTACCAGTCGTTCGGCATGAACACCGAGATGTCGTGGTCGCTCAGGCCGGGCTGGTAGTTCGAGCCGCAGTTCTTTGCCGGGTCGGGCCCCCAGAGGCAGGCGCTGCTGCCCGACTCGTGCATCCTGAGCCGGGTGACGTCGAACCGCTGGCATGCGCTCCGGGCCCGGTCGAGGCCCATGATGATGCCGTGCCGGATGGCCGCCAGCTCCTTCGCGTAGAGGTCGTCGCTGCTGCCCAGCGGCTGCGACTCGATGGGGGCCGCCATGTCCACGCCGACGTCGCAGCAACTGTCGTAGACGCTCCAGACGTCGAGGCCGCCCGGATGGGCGATGTAGAGCAAGCCGCGATCGGCGTCGAGGCGCAGGCCGTTGACGCCCGGCGCGTAGCTCCGCGTCCACAGCACCCTGTCGTCGTACCCGTCGCCGTCGGCGTCCGAGCCGGCTCCGAGCGCGGGTCTGGACAGGTCGATGACCATCAGCGCCGGCCCGCCGCTTGACAGATCCACTCCGGCGAAGATGCGCCGGGTAGCCGTGTCGACCTCGAGGTCGCGCACGACGCCCGGGATCGGAATGCGGCTGATCTCGGCCGGCGCCCCGGCGTCCCGCACGTCCACGACGGAGATCCCGAAGTCCCCGGCCAGCACGGCGAGCGAGAACACCTCCTGCGACGAGATGAGCCCGTCGCCGTTCGTGTCCGACTGCAGGCCGCTCACGACGCGGAGGCGGCGCGACCGGAACGACACGCCCGTGCTGCCGGCGAGCCCGAGGCTCGGGTCGAGCACCGCAAAGGCGTTTCCGGCGGCCGGGCTCACCGCGTAGAGCATGCCCTGGTGGGCCACGACGTCCGTGAACTGGCCGCCGAACACGGGCTCCGAGAGGCGCTGCCCCGGCGCCCGCTGGGGCACGTTGTTCTTGACGACGCCCGCCATCACGCCGACCTGATCGACGGTGGCATAGGCCACGGGCCCCGACGCGGTCGTCACCGCCGCAATGCCCCGCGCAAAGCCGTTCACCAGCACGGCGCCGGTCGTGACGCTCCCCGCGAAGTCGGGGTTCAGCGTCAGCACCTTGCCCGACAGCACGCCCGGCGCCGCGGGGTTCGTCACGTTCCAGAACACCATCGACGAGGAGTCCACGTTGAAATGCGTGCTGACCGCCAGGTCGCCGCTGAACACCTGCCCGGTCCGATCCGTGAACGACGCCTCCGGCAGCAGCGTGATCCGCTGCTGGCTCGCGGCCGCGGACGCGCGTCCAACGACGATCAGCTGGCTGGGGCTGGTGGCGTCAATGGCGAGCAGGTTCTCCGCCGGCCCGCCGGTCGTCACGAACAGCGTCGTGGTCGTCGTCGAGCCGGCCTTCCTGCGGCGGATGGCCACGTCCTTGATCGCCGCGGTCCAGGCCAACGATCCGATCGACCTGGGCGCGAACGTGGTGATCGTGATCGCGGTCGTGGCCACGGGATTGCCGCCCCGATCGACCGCGCCCGCCGGCACGATGCCCTGCGCGCGCTCGGCCGGCGTCGCCGGCGTGCCTCCCTGGACCTTCAGCGTATAGGTCCTTCCCATCCGCAGCGGTTGCGCCGGCACGAACGTCGCCACCATGTTCCCGCCGGAGACGCGGACCTCACCGGCGACGGCCCGCCCCTGGCCGTCGAGCAGGGTGATGAACTGCTTCAAGCTCGCCGGGTCCATCGGCTCCGAGAACGTGAGCGTCAGGGGGCTCAGCGGGTCGAAGGCGCCGGTCTGCGACGGCCCGCGCACGATGTACGGGACGTTCGGGTCGTCGGTGACCGTGCCGAGATCCATCGGCTCGTCCGGCGGCGGCACGAAGGCGCTGATCGTGCGCGTCACCTGGTTCGTCGTGACGCTCGTGACGCTGAGCGTGAACGCCGGGATGGCTATCGGGATCGGGCTGCCCGACCCGTAGTCCACGTTGAGCACATAGAGCTGCGCCGCATCGCCGTCGAACGCCCACCGGAAGTCCTGCTCCAGCGCGCCGGGCGCGAAGGGCACCTCGAGATCGAAGCCGCCCTGCCCGGCGAGCCGAAGCGACTTGACCTCGCCGCCGCCCGTCAGCGCGCCGCCGGCGATGCGCAGCACCAGGTTGCCGGTGTCCCCCGCCAGCGAGGGCAGCACGTGGTACTCGCTCGAGGCGAGGCGCCAGAACTCGCCGGACACCTGGACCAGATCGACCTCCCGAGCGTCGCCGAGGCCGCCCGGTACGCTCGCGACGACATCGGGAAGCGGGAAGTCGAAGGTGGACTCGGCCGCGCTAACCAGGTTCTTGACGTAGACCTGCGTCACCGGCACCTCGATCGCGTCGGCGTCGAGCCTGATCACGACCGAGTCCGGCGCGCCCGACGTCAGGCGGGCCACGGTGACCTTGTGCTCGCCGAGCGGTCCCCTGACCCTGATGTCGAACCCGTCATCGATCTCGCCCGCGACCTGCACCCGGTAGTCGACGGGCACGATGGGATAGGACTCCACCTGCGAGGTGACGGTGTTCCGCACACGCAGCTCGCGGTGCATGGGCGCGACGATCGTCGGCTCGACGCGCAGGCGCACCCGGTTCTGCGACAGCGTGACGCGACCGGCCGGGAAGGGATAGCCCCACGCGTCGGCGTAGTCGCTGGTCACGACGAACGGCAGCATGGCCACGATCGTGCCGAAGTCCGACGACATCCTCTGGAGCGACGCCTCGATGAAGTTCGCGCTGCCCGGCATCGAGAGCACGCGGCCGTGCGCCACCCCCATCGGCCCCTTCGACTGGACGAACACGTACGTCCCGCCGCCGGTCACGCCCGGGAACGGGGGCGACGCCGTCCAGATCCGGCCGTCCCGCAGCTTCGCGGTGTCCACGACGGCCATCCGCGTCTCGCCGCGCAGCTCGACGAGCCGGCTCACCACCCACACCGTGTCCGCCGGCTCGTCTCCGTCGGCCGGGATCGACACGTTCACGTGGCGCGCCGGGACCTGGCCGCCGAAGTCCAGCGTCAGCGCCCCCTGCATCGCGAAGCGCTCAAGGTCGGTCCCGGAGAGCTGAACCGGGATCTCGGCGAGCGCGAGTCCCTTCACGGTGACCACGGCGCCGTCCGGGAATGCGTTGGGCGGCACTTCCACCTGCGCCCCGCCGGGCCCGACGATGTCGGCGCCCTCGCCGTCCACCGCGACGGACAGGCTGCCGTCGGCGTTCGTCTGCTGGAAGCGCTCCAGGTCCACCACCGTCTCGTTGCCCGCCTCATCGACGATGCGCAGCTGCAGCCGGTCTGTCACGGAGGCCGGCACGGCGAACTCGAAGCTCCCGTTCGCCTGATACAGCGCCTGCGGCACCGGGACCGAGATACCCGTAGTCAGGTTCTTGATGTAGACCGCGTCCGTCGGCGACACCGTTCCCTGGGTTGCCGCGACCGTGCTGAGGCCGCCGGCTGGAATCGAAGCGGAGATCGTGCCCGCCGGCGGCATCGGAGGCGGCGTCGTGTCGAGGCTGTCGAAGTACGACGTGAACGCCGGCGTGAGCGCGTAGCCGGACACGTCCGTGATCGCGGCGGAGAGCGTGAGCGTGTACCGCGTGTTGGCCGCGAGCGCCGAGACGGGGCGGAACGTGAGGATGGTGTTGCCGGCCGACAGCGCCGCAGCCCCCTCGACGCGCGCGCCGGCGGGGTCCGCGAGCAGCACGTTCGCGAGGTTCGCTCCCGCGACCGACGCCGGGTCGATGGGCTCCGAGAATGTCACCACCACGGGGTCGGTCAACGGCACGCCGCGCGCGCCGTTGGCCGGCGCCACGCTCACGACCCTCGGCGGCTGCTCCGCGATCTGCAGGGTGACAGGCAGCACGAGCCCGGCCGAGAGGAACGTCGCCGCCGATCCGGAGTCGTTCTTGACGAGATCGAGCGCGGTCAGCGTGACGGGACCGCCCGGAGCGGCGGCGAAATACGCGCCCGTCGACGCGGACCGCGACACGACGTCGAGGACGTCACTCGACACCAGCGCGCCGGCGAATGGCTCGTTGCCGGCTCCCTTCACGATGCCGTCCGCGAACCCGAGGGGCGCGGCAGGCTTGACGAACAGGTACCGGCCCGGCTTCCGCACGCCTTCGAGCGCCACCGCCCGGCCGTCGACGATCGTGTACGAGACGAGCCGATCGCCCTCGATCCGGCCCAGTGCCGCGAGCACGAACCTCGTGCGTCCGCCGATCTCGTCGAGGCGGACCAGCAGGAAGGCATCGCCTTCCGCCGCCCCGGCGGGCTTCGCCATCGAGAGCACCCCGCCCTGCAGCAACTCGGACGTCAGCGCGATCTGCACGGCGCCCGCAAACGCGACGCCCTGGGGCAGCGGCACGCCGACCTGGTCGGCAGGCAGCGTGGTCAGCGTGACGGCAGACGGGTCAGCCGTCGACCCGGGCGGCACGATCAGCAACTCGCCGGACGGGCCCGAGACGGACCCGCCGCCGGCGCCGACGACGCTGCCGGCGAACGGGACCGCTGAAGGCGCGTATAGCTCGACGCCGATCACGCCCAGTTCGAGCGTCAGCGGCTCGAACGCGAGCGACGGCGTGACGACGAACTCCGCGTCGAGCACGCCCGCCCCTCCCGGCACGCGGAACGCGACCACATCCTGCAGGAACGGCTCGGGCGCGATCGTCGCCCCGGAGTAATAGGTGTACGACTCGTCGACCCTTGCAGAGAGGCGCACGCCGCTGGAGACGTCCCCGGCGGGCGTGACGCGGCCGGTCACGTCGGAGTGCACGCCGGCCGCGTAGAAGATGATCCTCGGCTGCGGGGTGATGGTCGCCGTCACGCCCGCGGACAGCGCCGGAGCGGCCACGCCGCCCAACAGTCCGCCGGCCGTGGGCTCGGGCGGGATGACGGGCGAGGCGTCCGCGATGACCCAGGCGTACTGGCCGCCGGCCGGAATCGCGGATTCCAAGGGCGAACCACTTGGCGGCGCAGCTGCCGGCGCGACGGCGCGCCAGGCCTGAGCGGCCTCGTCGTACCTCACGAGCCAGAGCGGCGTGCCTTCCTGGAGCCGCCACGCGCTGGCGGAGCGCAGCAGCGCGCTGCCGGCGAAGACCACGCCGTGAGGCATGACGTCCGCGGCAGCGACCGGCGTCCATCCGTACGGCAGCAGCCCCTCGAGGCCCTGCTGGCCGACAGGTACCAGACTCAGGGTCACTGGCCCGGCCACCGCACCGGGAGAGACGACGAGGCGGGCCGTACCGACGCCGATGGTAGCGCCGAGCGCCGGCGTCACCGCCTCGCCGGACGAGGGAACGCGTGTCAGGCGGGCATCGAGCGCCTCCATGGCCTGCCCGGCCGCTGCCGTCACCGGCCGGTCCGCGCTCGTCCAACCGTCCTTGCTCACGCGGACGACACCCGTTCCGGCGCTCGCCGTCAGCGCGTATCGCCCGCGCCGATCCGACGACGCCAGCGTCGTGACGGCGCCCGCGGCTGCAGGACCGAGCAGCTGCACGGACGCCCCTTCGAGCGGCAGGCCCGTGGCGTCGTCGTACACCTCGCCCGTCACCAACGCGGCCGTTGACGCCGAAGGCGCGACGACCGTCACCGTCTTCGCTTCCGCTGCCGAGAGGCCGGCGAAGTCGGTCGCAGCCGCCGTCACCTGGAGCGTCATGCCCGGCACGAGCGCCACGGGCACCTGGTACTGGACCTGATACGGCGGATCGGACAGCGAGGCGATGACGGCCCCGTCGACGGCGAACGTGAGCAGGGCGACCCCGCCCCCGTCGCTTGCCGACGCCGCAAAGGTCAGGAGCGCGCCGGGCGGCGTCTCGGCCGCCGCCGTCAGCGACACCACGGGCGGCGTCGTGTCCGCAGCGTCCGACACGAGGATGCTGAGCAGGCTCTCGCTGAGATTGCCGGCCGCATCGGCCGCGCGCGCCGTGACCGCCAGGGTGGACCCCACGGCCGAGTCGGCCGGGACCAGGTACGTGGCCTGGAACGGCGCCGCAGCGTCGGTGAAGATCGTGGCGCCGTCAACCAGGAACACGACGGACGCCACGCCGACCGCGTCGCTGGCCTCCGCGGCGAGTACGACGAGTTGGCCCGGGGCGGCGCTCGCCGGCCCTCGGACGCGAATTTCGGGAGGCGTCGTGTCAGGCGTGGCCGTGACGGTGAGGAACGTCTCCGCGCGCCCCTCGTTGCCCGCGGCGTCGCGCGCGATGGCGACGATCCGGAACGTCAGGCCCACCGCCGCGACGGCGGGAACGTCGAGTACCGCCGACAGGCTTCCTCCGCTGACTTCCACGGGCGCCTGCCCCTCGATCTCGAGCCGAAGCACGGACACGCCCGTGCCGTCGACGGCCTCAGCCCTGACGTCGACCTGGGCTCCAGGCAGGGCCGTGGCTGGAGCCGTGAGGCTGACGACCGGCGGCGATCGATCCCCCGCGGCCGACGCCGCCGACACCGTCACCACGACCTCGTCGGCCGTCACCAGTTCTCCGTCGCTTGCCGTCAGTTGCAGCACGTAGATGCCCGCTTCGCCGAACGCCGCGGTGGTCGCGGCCTCCTTTGCGTTCGCGAAGCTCACCGTGCCGGGGCCGCTCACCTTCAGCCACGTCACATCGAGCGCGCTCCCCGCCGGCTTGCCGTCGTCGGTGGCCGTTCCCGCCAGCGCCGCGGTGCCGGGAAGCGTGACCGCGAGATCCGGGCCGGCGCCGACGACCGGCGCGGCGTTCGACGAGGCCGGCGCGGCCGCGGTGACCGGGACGTCGGCCGATCGCTGGTACTCGCCGTCATCGGCGGTGAAGCGCAGGACGTAGGTACCGGCCGCGCCGAAGGCCGCGGTCGTCTCGAGCGCGTTCGCGGCCGAGAACGTCACCGTCCCTGGACCGCTCGCCTTGGTCCACGAGTAGGTCAGCGCGCGAGTCAGTCCATCGTCCGAGGCAATTCCGCGGAGAGCTGCAGATGCGGGCAGCACGACCGACGCGTCACCCGCCGCAGAGACAGTGGGCGGCTCGTTCGGGGGCATGACCGTCACCGTCACCGTCCCCGACCCCGTCGCGGCGCCGTCGAACGCGCTCAGCGACAGCACGTACGTGCCAGCCGCGCCGAAGGTCACTCCCGTCGTGGCAGCGGCAGGCGATGCGAACGTCACGTCGCCCGGCCCGCTGGACTTCGACCACGTGAGCGTGGGTGACGGCTGCGGCTTCCCGTCGTCGGAGATCGTCGCGACCGCCGTGGCCGTCGCCGGCAGGATCACCGGCGGGATCGGCGCAATCGTAACCACCGGCGTCTGGTTCGCCGCCTCGTTCACGGTAATCGTGCAGGACGCCGAGCCCGTCAGCGCTCCGTCGTTCGCCGTGAGCCGCAGCGTGTAGGTGCCGGGCGCGCTGAAGCCGACAGTGGTCGTCGCTGCGTTGGCCGGCGAAAACGTGGCCGTTCCCGGGCCGTCGATCTGCTCCCACACGAGCGTGGGCGACGGCTGCGGCTGCCCGTCATCGGTGACGCTCGCGGTGATCGCGGCGGTGGCCGGGAGGGTGACCGGCGGCACCGGCGGGATCACGACGGCCGGGGCCTCGTTGGGCGCGTTCGCGACAGCGATCGTGAAGCTCTGCCTGGCCGTGCCGCCCCGCCCGTCGCTGACCAGCACCGAGACGGCGTGTGAGCCGGCCTGGCCAGGCGCAGGCGTCCACGCGACCAGCCCCGTGGCCGACCCGATCGTCATGCCGGCGGGCGCCGCGGTCAGCGCGAAGCCCAGCGGGTCGCTGTCGGCGTCAGTGGCGACAACCCGGTAAGCGTAGGGCTCGGTGGCCGTGGCCGCCGTGACGGGCGCGGACGTGATCTGCGGCGCCCGGTTCTCGACCGGCACGGTGCCCACCGTGATGGTGAAGCTCTGCGTCGCCGTGCCGCCCCGCCCGTCGCTCACCGCGACGGTCACCGCCTGCGCCCCGGCCTGCCCCGCCGCCGGCGTCCACGTGACCAGCCCCGTGGCCGCCCCGATCGTCATCCCCGGCGGCGCGGCCGTGAGCGCAAACGTCAGCGCGTCGCCATCCCCGTCCGTCGCCGTCACCAAATAGCCATACGCCTGCCCGACCGTCGCCGTCAGCCCCGGCGCCGACGTGATCACCGGCGCCTGGTTCGCCGCCGCGCTCACCGTGATGGTGAAGCTCTGCGTCGCCGTGCCGCCCCGCCCGTCGCTCACTGCGACGGTCACTGCCTGCGTCCCGGCCTGCCCCGCCGCCGGCGTCCACGTGACCAGCCCCGTGGCCGCCCCGATCGTCATCCCCGGCGGCGCGGCCGTGAGCGCATACGTCAGCGCGTCGCCATCCCCGTCCGTCGCCGTCACCAGATAGCCATACGCCTGCCCGACCGTCGCCGTCAGCCCCGGCGTCGACGTGATCACCGGCGCCTGGTTCTCGGGCGCGCCGATCGGCGCGAAGGCGGCTCCGCACACCCGAGGTCCGTTCAGCAGGACCCACAGGTTCCGGCTGTTCCCCAGGCAATCGCCCGTCCAACCCGTGAAGGCGTATCCACTGGCGGGCGTCGCCGTGAGTCCCAGCGTCATCGCCGCCGGCATCGTCACCGAGCAGGCCGCGCCGCCAAGCCCGCAGTTGATGCCCGCCCCCTGGACGGCGCCGCCAGCAGGCGGGAGCACCGTCATCGCGTATGGCGGCCCAACCGAAGGCGCCCCGCCCGACGCGACGAACCTCGCGCTGCACGTCCGGATCCCATTGACCTCAACGGTGGTCGTATGCAGGGAGCCTGCGCAGTCGCCCCCCCACCCGGTGAAGGTGAAGCCGCTGTCCGGCACGGCGGTCAAGGTGGCGGAGGTGGCGCTGGCGAACGTGACCTGGCAGGCCGAGCCGCCCGTGCCGCACATGAGGCCGCCCCAATTCACGGTGCCGCCCGCCGGGGTCGGACTGATGGTCAATTGGTAGACGGGAACCGAGCCCATCGGCGAGAAGACCGCGCCGCACATCCGAGGACCGGTCAGCGGCACCCAGAGACTCGCGGCCGTTCCCGTGCAGTCCCCCGTCCATCCGCCGAACACGAAGCCGGTTGCCGGCGTCGCCTCCATGCCGAGCGTCGCGGGCCCCTGCAGCGTGAGGCTGCACTTCAGCGCTCCGCCGCCGCAGTCGATGCCTGCCGCCCGGACCGTGCCGCCCGTCGGCACCGCGATGGTCATCGAGTACGGAGGGCCGTTCACCGGCGGCCCGCCGCCCGTCGGCGCGAAGGCGGCGGAACAGGTCTTGACGCCATCGACCTGCACCTCGCTGGTCAGCGCCGTGCCGCTGCAGGCGCCGCCCCATCCCGTGAACGTGTAGCCCGCGTCGGGAACCGCCGACAGCATCGCCGACGTGGGGGCCGCATACGTCACCTGGCAGGCGGTGCCGCCCGAGCCGCACGTGAGTCCATCCCAGCGCACGGTGCCGCCCGTCGGGATCGGGTTGATCGTGAGCCGATACGTCACCGGAACCGGGCCGCCCGTCCGCGTGAACACCGCGCTGCAGGTGCGAGGGCCGGCCAGCCACATCCACAGGCTGTCGCTCGTGCCCGCGCAATCTCCGGTCCAGTAACGGAACGTGTAGCCGGGACTCGGCTCCGCCACCATCCCGAGCGTGCTCGCCCGGTTCACCGCCACGCTGCACAGCGCGTCGCCAATCCCGCAGTGGATGCCCGCCGCCCGGACGCGCCCGCCCGCCGTCGGCACCACCGTCATCGAATACGGGGGCCCGTCGGCCGGCGCACCCGTGGACGCGAACACCGCGCTGCACGTCCGAGGCCCGTCGACTTCGACCGTTGTTTCGAGGGCCGTTCCCGCGCAGTCGCCTCCCCAGCCCGCGAACGCGTACCCCGGCGCCGGCGCGGCGGTGAGCGTGACGGCCGTTGCGCCGCCGGGGGCTGTCTGGCAGGCCGTGCCGCCCGAACCACAGGCCAGCCCGGGTCCCGACACGGAGCCGCCTATCGGCAGAGGCGCGATGATGAGCTGAAAGGGAGCCTGAGGCGCAGCCCCGCTCGTCAACCCCGGCCGTGAATCGGCAGAGGACGCCATGAGGACCGTGGTCCCCATCGCCGCGAGCGTCGGCGCCAGCCGCAGCAGCGCGCGTCCGGCCGCTCGAGCCTGCATGACTCCATCCTCAGAGCAGGTACTGCCAGGCGCTGTCCGGGTCCGAGACCTGGACAGACCCCCAACAGGCGGAGATCTCAGGAAGCGAGCAGACGGTCTTGGCCTGTGACACGTGGGTGCTGCAAGGTCCGTGCCTCTCTTCGCGAGCACGCCCCAGAGCGAAGGCGCGCGGATCGTGGCGGAATTCGCGGCGATCCCAGCGGACGACCCGCCAGCCATCGCCAGATCTCTGCCTCCAGCGAGACTTTGTTCTTGTGGTCGCCCGTCCTTACAGACTGTCCGTCTCCGGGCCCCTCACGCCGGCCGGCGCCGTCTCGAAGTGGTGTTTCGAGCCAAGTCGCGCTATCGTACGCGCGCGCGATTGCGCGAGGGTTCGCTCCCGAAAGGACTCTTCGATGCTTAGACGGCGACTGCCTGTTCTGATTCTCTTCTTCTCCGCCGTGGTCTGCCTTGCGCCCGCGGCGCACGCGCAGGGAACGATCGCGCCCCCGCAGTTCACCGCCCACGGCAAGACGTATACGGTGGGCGACGATTACTTCCTGGCGAATTACACCCAGCTCCGGGACTATTTCGCCATGCTCGACCGGGCATCCGACCGCTTCAAGGTCGTCGAGATCGGGACGACGGCGGAGGGGCGGCCGATGATCATGGCGATCATCACGTCCCCCGAGAACCACGCCCGCCTCGAGCGCTACAAGGCGATCGCCGGGACGCTCGCGCGCGCCGAGGTGGACGAAGCGGCGGCCCGCGCGCTGGCGGCCGAGGGAAAGGCAGTCGTCTGGATCGACGGCGGCCTTCACGCGACCGAGTGCATCAACACCCAGGGGCTCTTCACCTTCGCGCACCAGATGGCAAGCCGAAATGACCCCGAGACGCTGCGCATCCTGAACGACGTCGTCACGCTCCTCGTGCCTGTCAACCCGGACGGGATGGACCTCGTGTCCGACTGGTACATGCGCGAGCCCGAGGAGGCCCGCCGCTCGCTGGCGGGCCTTCCGGTCCTGTACGAGAAGTACGCCGGCCACGACAACAACCGCGACTCGTACGCCGTCAACCTGCCCGAAACCGAGGCGGTGAACCGCCAGCTCTACATCGAGTGGTACCCGCAGATCATGTACAACCAGCACCAGACCGGTCCGGCCGGCACGGTGCTGTTCGTGCCGCCCTTCCGCGATCCCCTCAACTACAACGTCGATCCGCTCGTGCCGATGGGTATCGATCTCGTGTCGGCGGCGATCCACAACCGGTTCGTCACCGAGGGCAAAGCCGGCGCGACGATGAGGTCGGGGGCGCCGTACTCGACCTGGTACAACGGCGGCACGCGGACGACGACCGGCTTCCACAACATGATCGGCATCCTCACGGAGATCATCGGAAGCCCGACGCCGGGCTCCGTCGGCCTGGTCCTGGACAACCAGCTGCCGCGCCAGGACCTGCCGATGCCGATTCCGCCGCAGGCGGTGTGGCACCAGCGCCAGTCGATCGACTACATCATGTCGGTGAACCGCGCGATCCTCGACGCGGCGTCGAAGCACCGCGAGGACTTCCTGTTCCGCATCTGGCGGATGGGGCGGAACTCGATCGAGCGCGGGAGCCGCGATCACTGGACGATCCAGCCGAGCTGGATCGACCAGGCGAAGGCGCAGGCCGCGCGCGACACCGGCGGAGGCCCGGCAGCGGGCGGCCGCGGGAGCGGACGAGGCGGAGCGGACCCGCGCCACTACGGCGCCATGCTCACGCCTGAGCGGCGGGACCCGCGCGGCTACATCCTGCCGTCGGACCAGCCGGACTTCAACACGGCGACGAAGTTCGTCAATGCGCTCATCAAGACCGGCATCGTCGTCCACCGCGCCACCGCGGCGTTCACGGTATCGGGCAGGACGTACCCGGCCGGGTCGTACGCGATCAAGGCCGCGCAGGCGTTCAGGCCGCACCTGCGCGACATGCTCGAGCCGCAGGACCATCCAAACGACTTCCTGTACCCCGGAGGACCCCCGCGGCCGCCGTACGACGTCGCCGGCTACACGCTCGCCTTCCAGATGGGCGTACAGGTCGATCGCATCCTGGAGGCGTTCGACGGACCGTTCGAGGCGCTGCCGCTCGTGCCGCTGAAGATCGGCGGCGGGCGCGTCACGCCGGCTGCGGGAAGGACGGCGGGCTACCTGCTCGACCACCGGCAGGCGGACGCGTTCACCGCGACGACGAGGCTGCTCGCGGCGAAGGAGTCGGTCTACTGGCTGCGCGCGCCGTTCTCTGCGAACGGCAGAAGCTACGCTCCGGGGACCATCTACGTGCCGTCGAAGGCGACGACGAAGGCCGTGGTCGAGAAGGTCGCGGCCGACTTGAACGTGAGCGTCGATGCCACGTCCGTGCGGCCTGCCGGCGAGGCCCTGCAGCTCGGCCCGGTGCGAATCGGGCTCTGGGACCAGTACGGCGGGTCGATGCCGTCCGGGTGGATCCGCTACATCTTCGAGCAGACGCACCCGGCGCCGTACGAACTCGTCTTCCCGCCCGCGCTCGATGCCGGCGGCCTGAACGCCAGGTTCGACGTGCTGATCTTCCCGCCTGGCGCGATCCCCGCCGCGCCGGGCGAGGCGGCGGGCAGCGGCAGAGGCGGCGACTTCATGGCGGCGATGGCCGGCCCGGGCGGCCGGGGCGCGGGCGCCGGGCAGTCGGCCCTCCCGCCCCAGTACCTGGGCCGTCAGGGCCGCGTGACGGCGGCGACGATGCCCGCGCTCAAGGAGTTCCTGGAGCAGGGCGGGACCATCATCACCATCGGGTCCTCCGCCAGCCTCGCCGGGCACCTCGGCCTGCCGGTGTCGAACGGGCTCGTCGAGATGGTGAACGGCGTCGAGCGCCGGCTCCCGGCCGAGAAGCTCTACGTCCCCGGCTCGATTCTGACCATGGACGTCGATCCGTCAAGCCCGCTGGCGTACGGCTTCAGCCCGGCAGTCGACGTCATGTGGGACAACAACCCCGCCCTGAGGCTGGGCCCGGACGCGGCGCTCCGGGGGATCACGCCGGTCGGCTGGTTCGGCCGCGACAAGCCGCTTCGCAGCGGTTGGGCGTGGGGCCAGGAGCACCTGAAGGGGTTGACGACGGCGCTCGACGTGACCTACGGCAAGGGAAAGCTCCTGATTCTGACGCCGGAGGTCACGTTCCGCGCGCAGCCGCACGCCGCTTTCAAGTTCCTGTTCAACGCGATCTACTACGGCAGTGCGCGCAGGGTGTTCTTGAAGAACTGACGGGCGCCGGGGACTTGGCGCCAGGGGCTGGTCGGACGCGGCTGTCGCCGCGTCAGTCGCCGCGCAGCGTCGCGGTGAGGCTGACTAGCGCCTGGCGCCCAGCCCCTTGTCCCTTGCCCCTTGCCCCTACCTGCGCGGGTACTTTGCCTCCACGTATTCGTCGACGAGCGTGCGGAACGCCTTCGACAACTCGTCGTACGTCCCTCGCAGCGTCGCGGCGTGCCGCCCGTCGATGTACACCGGGCACGCCGGCGCCTCCCCGGTGCCGGGCAGGCTGATGCCGATGTTGGCGGCCTTCGACTCCCCCGGCCCGTTCACCACGCATCCCATCACGGCCAGGGTCATTGTCTCGACTCCGTCGTAGCGGGCCTTCCACTCCGGCATCCGCTCGCGGACGTGGCGCTGGATCTGCTCGGCCAGCTCCTGGAAGGTCGTACTCGTCGTGCGTCCGCAGCCCGGGCATGCGGTCACCGAGGGCGCGAACGCCCTGAGCCCGAGGGCCTGCAGCAGTTCGCAGGCGGCGTGCACTTCCTCGCGCCGGTCGCCGCCCGGCGGCGGCGTCAGCGAGACCCGGATGGTATCGCCGATGCCTTCGTGCAGGAGCACGCCCATGGCCGAGGCTGACCACACCAGCCCCTTCACGCCCATGCCGGCCTCGGTCAATCCGAGGTGCAGCGGCTGCCTCGTCCGGCGGGCCAGCTCGCGGTAGACGGCGATCAGGCTCCGGGGCTTCGACGCCTTGCAGGAGATGATGATCTGGTCCTCGCGGAGCCCGCTCTGGAGCGCAAGGGCGGTTGATTCGATCGCCGAGATCACCATGCACTCGCCGATGATTTGCTCGGAGGTGAGGCCCAGGCCGCGGTCGGTGTTCTCCTGCATCCTCCGGGTGACGAGCTCCTGGTTGAGCGACCCGGCGTTGACGCCGATGCGCACGGGCTTGCCGAGGCCGGCGGCCACCCGGCATATCGTCGAAAACTGCTCGTCGCGGCGCGTGCCCGTCCCGACGTTGCCGGGATTGATTCGGTACTTGTCGAGGGCCTGCGCGCAGGCCGGGTACTTCGTCAGCAGCAGATGGCCGTTGTAGTGGAAGTCGCCGATGAGGGGCGCCGCGCATCCCGCCTCGGCGAGGCGCCGCTTCAAGGCCGGCACGGCCTCGGCGGCCTCGGGGACGTTGACCGTCACGCGCAGCATCTCCGAGCCGGCCTGCCACAGTTCGAGGCACTGCCGCAGCGTCGCCTCGACATCGGCGGTGTCGGTGTTGCACATCGACTGGACCACGATGGGCGCGCCGCCGCCCACGCGAACGCCCCCGACAGCCACGCCGATGGTCTCGTGACGCGCACCCGGTGCCCTCATGGCCATGACGCCTTTCGCCGTCCCCAGGATGTGAAGGATCATATCATTCGCTCCGCGGCGGCCTGCCGATGGGCCACGCGCCGCGGAAGGCCTGGAGGCGCCATGCGGTTCGCAGATCGCACGCTCGGCAGGACCGGCCTCACCGTGGGGCCCCTCGGCATCGCGGCATCGTACGGCGCGCCGGCGGCGGCCGTGGAACGCGCCGTTGAGGCGGGACTGAACTACCTGTACTGGGGCAGCCTGCGCACGAAGGCGTTCGCCGAGGCGCTGCGCCATCTCGCGCCGTCCCGGGACCGCCTTGTGCTCGTCGTGCAGTCGTACTCGCGCAGCGCGGCGCTGCTCACCTGGAGCGTCGAGCGGGCGCTCCGGCGCATCGGCTACGATCACGCCGACGTGCTGCTGCTTGGCCTCTGGAACGGCCCGGTGAGTCCGCGCATCATGGAGGCCGCCCGAAGGCTCCAGCGGCGCGGCCTCGTCAACGCCCTGGCCGTCTCCGGACACAAACGGGCCGCGCTCGCCGGCCTCGCGGCAGGCGGCGGCGTCGACGTGATCCACGTGCGGTACAGCGCGTCGCATCCGGGCGCCGCGCGCGACCTCTTTCCGCACCTGCCCGGCGGGTCCGGGCCCGGCGTCGTGTCGTTCACGGCCCTTGATTACGGCCGGATGGTGCACCCGCGTTACACGCCTGCGGGCCTCAGGACGCCCTCGGCGGGCGACTGCTACCGCTTCGTCCTCTCCCATCCGGCGGTGGACGTCTCCATGACCGGCCCGCGCTCGGCCGCCGACGTCGATCAGATCATCGCGGCGCGAGAGCTCGGGCCGATGAACGGGGACGAACTGGCGTGGATGACGCGGGTCGGCGAGGCGGTTGCCGCGCGCCGCCGGCGAAATTGACCGCGCGCCGCGGCAGGCGCTACTGTTGGCCACGCGCATGCTCACCGAACTCGTCTGCATCACGTGCGGCCGCCGCGTCGCTCCCGGCGACCACCAGACGTGCGTTGCCTGCGGGAGCGAGGGCATCCTCGACGCCAGGTACGACTACGACGGCGCCAGGGCGGCCCTGACGCGCGACGCGCTCGGGCTGCGGCCGAGGACGATCTGGCGCTACGAGGAGCTGCTGCCGGTTCCGCCGGGCGCCGCGCGTCCCCCGCTGCACACCGGGTGGACGCCCATCGTGGAAGCGCCGCGCCTCGCCGCCGCGCTCGGCATCCGCCGCGCGTGGCTGAAGGACGAGGGCCGCAACCCCACGGCGTCGCTGAAGGACCGCGCGAGCGCAATCGGCGTCGCCAAAGCGCTCGAGTTCGGCTACCGCGCCATCGCCTGCGCCTCGACGGGCAACGCGGCCTCGTCGCTGGCCGCCATGGCGGCGTCGATGGGCCTCCCGGCGTTCATCTTCGTGCCGGAGCGCGCGCCGGAGCCGAAGATCGCGCAGCTCCTCGTGTTCGGCGCCACCGTGTTCCGCGTGGGCGGCACCTACGAGCAGGCCTTCGACCTCTGCCGCGACGCCTGCGCGCGGTTCCACTGGTACAACCGGAACAGCGGCACCAACCCGTTCCTGGTGGAGGGCAAGAAGACCGCCGGCCTCGAGATCGCGGAGCAATGCACGGCGGACCCCTCGTTCGACGGCGCGATGCCGGACTGGGTGGCGGTGTCGGTCGGCGACGGCTGCACGATCGGCGGCATCGCCAAGGGCCTCCACGAGTTCAAGCGGATCGGGCTCGCCGGCGCCGTCCCCCGGATGCTGGGCGTGCAGGCGGCGGGCGCCGGCCCGATCGTCGAGGCCTTCAACGCCCGTGCCGGCCTCGTGCCATGCGCGCCCTCGACGCTCGCCGACAGCATCGCCGTCGGCTCGCCGCGCAACTGGCGCCGCGCCCTCGCCTGGGTTCGGGCGACGAAGGGCGCCATGGTGGCGGTGCCGGACGCGGACATCCTGGACTCCTTGCGCGATGCGGCGCGATTGGGCGGGGTGTTCGGCGAACCGGCCGGAGTCGCCTGCCTGGCCGGTCTGCGCGCCGCCGTGGCGGCGGGGACGATCTCCCGCGGGGCGACGGCGCTGGCCGTCATCACGGGCAACGGGCTGAAGGACGTCCGTTCCGCGATGGATGCCGCCGGGCAGCCGCACGACATCCGCCCGGACATCGAGGCCGTCGCCGCCGTCGTCGGAGGGTGACCCGATGCTCCTGAAGGGCGCCACGCTGGTCCGCATCGACCCTCCCGCTCTCGAGCGCGCGGACCTGCGCGTCGCGGGCGACACCATCGTCGGCCGCGGGCCGCGGCTGCGCCCGAGAGCCGGCGAGGCCGTCGTGGACGTCAAGGGCCGCCTGATTCTGCCCGGGCTGGTATGCGCGCACACGCACGGCTACTCGGCCCTGTCGCGGGGCATGCCCGCCCCGCCCGCCAGCCCGCGGTCGTTTGCCGACATGCTGGCGCGGGTCTGGTGGACGCTCGACCAGGCGCTGGACGAAGAGACGGTGTACTGCTCGGCCCTGGTGGCCGCCGTGGAGGCGGTCCGCGCCGGCACGACGACGCTCATCGACCACCACTCGTCGCCCAACGCCATTCCCGGCTCGCTCGATATCGTCCGCGAGGCGCTCGGCGCGGTCGGCGTGCGCGGCGTGCTGTGCTACGAGGTGACGGATCGTGGCGGCGCGCGGCGCCGCGACGCGGGGCTGGCCGAGAACGACCGGTTCTTGTCGGCGACGCGATCCGATCCGCAGATGAGGGGCCTGGTCGGCGCGCACGCGTCCTTCACGCTGGGGGACTCCAGTCTCGCCGCCCTGGGCGACCTCGTGCGGTACCACGGCGCCGGCATCCACATGCACGTCGCGGAGGCGACAGACGACGTGCGGCGCACCGAGCGCGCGCACGGCTGCGGCATCCTAGACAGGCTGGACCGGCACGGGCTGCTGAACGAGCGCGCCGTGCTGGTGCACGGCGTGCACCTGTCGGACGCGGACCTGGCCCGCGCCCGCGGCGCCTCGGCGTGGCTCGTGCACAATCCGCGTTCCAACATGAACAACGCCGTGGGCCGCGCGCGCATCGAGCGTTTCGGGGCGCGGGCCGCGCTCGGCGCCGACGGGTGGCCGGCCGACATGCTGGCGGAGCTCCGGTTCGCGCACTTCCGGGCGCGCGAACACCTGGGTCCCCGCCGCCCGTTTCCGGCCACGTCCCTGCTCGAGGGAGGCCAACGCCTGGCCTCGGCGCTCTTCGGCATGCCCTTCGGCACGCTGGAGCCGGGCAGCGCCGCGGACCTGATCGTCGCCGACTACGTGTCTCCGACACCCGTGACCGCCGGCAACCTGGCCGCCCACCTCGTAGCCGGGCTCCAGCCCGCGATGTTCCGCCGGGTGATGGCCGCGGGCCGCTGGGTCTGCCTCGACGGCGTGCCCGCGAATGTCAACGTCGAGGCGGTCTACGAGCGCGCCAGCCGTCTGGCGGCGTCGCTGTGGAGACGGATGCGTGGCTGAGTTCGTGCCGGTGCCGATCGGGCGCCTGCTGCGCCGGGCGCACCGGGAGTACAGCCGGCAGGGGGCGGTTTTCGGCCTGCCGGAGCAGAAGTTCTACCGCCCGCCGGCCCTGCGCGACGCGGACACGGCACCAGGCCCGAGCACCCTGGATCTTTCCGTCTGCGTATCAGGCCAGCGGGCCGGCAACCCGATGGGCCTCGCCGCGGGACCGCACACGCAGCTCGCCCAGAACATCGTTCTCGGATGGCTCGCGGGCGCGCGCGTGTTCGAGCTCAAGACCGTCCAGGTGAACGATCGGATCACGGTGCCGCGCCCGTGCATCGACGCCGCGACAATCGGCTACAACACCGAGTGGTCGCAGGAGCTCCGGCTGGACGAGTCGCTGCGCGAGTACGTCAAGGCGTCGATGCTCATCGAGGCGCTGGAGGCGATGGGGATCCTCGGGCGGGGCATCGGACTTGAGGGCCGGGAGTCGACGGGCGGACCGCCCCCGCGCGCGACGCCCGTCGAGGGCGGCGTCGTCTTCGATGCGAGCGTCGGGTATGACCTCGAGGGCATCCGGAGCCCCGCGATGGCGTCGTGGCTGGAATCGATCCGGAGCGCCGGCGCGATCGTCGATGACCTCAGGCGGGAGATCGCGGCCGCGTTCCCGGGGCTTCGCGACTTCCCCTTCAAGACGCGCATCGCGGCCGGCGTCACCGTGTCCACCTTCCACCACACGCCGCCGGGCGAGATCGAGCGGATCGGCGAGTTCCTCATCGGCGATCTGGGCTTCCATACGATGATCAAGGTGAGCCCGCCGATGCTGGGGCGCGAGCGCCTCGAGGCCATCCTGCACGGCGCCCTCGGATACGAAGAAGTGGCGGTCGATCCCTCCGTCTACGAGCGATGCCTGAGCTTCGAGGAGGCCGCCGGGATCATGCGCCGGCTGCAGCCGCTCGCGGCCCGGCGCGGCGTCACCGCCGGCGTGAAGTGCGGCAACACGCTCGAAGTCGTTGGCGCGGCCACGTCGCTGACGGCGCGGGTGCAGTACCTGTCCGGGCAGCCGCTCCACGCGCTGCACGCCGCGCTGGCGGCCGAGTGGCGCGAGGCGTTCGGACCGGACCTGCCGCTGGCGTTCGCCGGCGGCGTGGACGCCGGCAACGCCGCCGACTGCGTGGCGGCGGGCCTCGCGCCGGTGACCGTCTGCACGGACCTGCTGCGCGCCGGCGGGTACGGGCGGCTGCCGCGCTATCTCGTCCGCCTCGACACACGCATGCGGGCGGCGGGCGCGCGCACCATCCCGGAGTTCGTCGCCCGCACGGCGGGCGAAGCGGGCGTCCGAGGCGACGCGGTGCTGCGCAACGCCCGCGCGCTCGCCGCGCGCGCCCTGCGCGAGCCGCGTTATCGCGCGGACGCGAACCGGACGCCGCCCCGCAAGCTCGGCACCCGCCTGGGCTTCTGGGACTGCCTGTCCTGCTCCAAGTGCGTGCCGGTCTGCCCGAACGGCGCGGTGTTCGAACTCGAGGTGGAGCCGTTTGCCGGCGAGGTGCCGGTGCTCGAGGTGGACACGCGGGGCTGGCGCGACATCGGGCGCCGCTGCTACCGTGTTGCGAAGGCGAGGCAGATCGCGGTGTTCGCCGACGCCTGCAACGCCTGCGGCAACTGCGCCGTCTTCTGCCCGGAGGACGGCGGGCCTCACCTCCAGAAGCCGCTCTTCTTCGGCAGTGTCGAGTCGTGGCTGCGCGCGGCACCCCGCGCCGGATTCGTGCTCTCGCGGGAAGGCGCGGCGCGCGTGCTGCGCGGGCGCCTGCCGGTCGGCGCGTGCGCGCTGTCGTTCGTGCCGGGCTCGGAGCGCGCCAGCTTCGAGGCGCCGAGCGCACGGCTGTCGATCGCCTGGGCCTCGCACGCGGTCCTGGATGCGGCGCCCTGGCCGCCCTGGCCGTCCAGCAGTCAGTCCCCAGCCCACGACCCCCACCCGCAGCCCGTGACGGTCGATCTCTCCGCTTACCTGACTCTCCGTCTGCTGCTCGGTGCCTTGCTGAACCCGGCGCGGATACACTACGTCAACGCCGAGTTCGTGGAGTGACCGTGTGAGCCCTGACGCACCGGCCCGAGAGGTGTCATTCACGCTGAACGGCGCGCCGTTCACCGCCCGCGTGGACGACGGCACGTCGCTCCTGGAGGTCCTGCGGGATCAGGCCGGCCTCCTCTCGCCCAAGAACGGATGCGCGCCGCAAGGGTCGTGCGGCGCCTGCACGGTCCTCATAGACGGGCGCGCGCGTGCGTCCTGCGCGGTGCCTGCCGCGCGCGTCGAGGGCCGCCGCGTGCTCACCCTCGAGGGCTTCGGCGCGCGCGAGCGGCACGTTTTCGCGCATGCCTTCGCCTCAGCCGGCGCCGTGCAGTGCGGCTACTGCCTTCCCGGCATCGTGGTCGCGGCCAAGCGCCTCATCGAGGAAGTTCCCCGGCCCACGCGCCGGCAGATCGCGGAAGCGCTGAACAGCCATGTCTGCCGCTGCACCGGCTACGTGAAGATCGTCGACGCGATCGACCTCGCGGCGCGCGCGCTCCAGGGCGAAGCGCTGCCTGCCCTCGACGAGTCGGGCCGGATCGGCACCAGCCTCCCCAAGCAGGACGCCGCGCGCTTCGTGCTCGGAGAGCACCGCTACGTGGACGACATCCGCGCCGAGGGCCTGTTGCACGCCGCGTTCCTGTTCTCCGAGCACCCCCGCGCCAGAGTGGTCCGGATCGACACGTCGGCCGCGCGCGCCAGCCCGGGTGTCGCGCGCGTCGTGACCGCCGCGGACGTGCCGGGCGATCGCTGGCAGGGCCTCCTCGAGCGGGACTGGCCGCTCTTCGTCGCCGAGGGCGAGACGACCCACTGCCTCGGCGACATCCTGGCAGCGGCCGTCGCCGACAGCGCGCGCCACGCGCGGGAGGCGGTTCGGCGCGTCCTGGTGGAGTACGAGGTGCTGCCCGGCGTGTTCTCACCCGAGGCCGCGCTCGCCCCCGGCGCGCCCCGCGTGCACCCGGATCGCAGCAACCTCCTGTCCCGCTCGTCCATCACCAGGGGCCGGGTGGACGCCGCCTTCGCGGCCTCGGCGCACGTCGAGACGAGGACCTTCACGACGCAGGTCATCGAGCACGCCTTCCTCGAGCCGGAGTCGTGCGTGGCGATGCCGGGGGACTGGGGATCGGGCACTGGGGATCGGGACGACGAGCACGGCTCCTCCAGCGTCGTGCCGATCTCCGGCCCCCGGCCCCCGGCTTCCGACCCCCGCATCACGGTCTACTCCCAGGGCCAAGGCGTGTTCGACGACCGCCGCCAGATCGCCTCGTCGCTCGGACTCCCCGAATCGAGCGTTCACGTCATTCAGGTCCCGACGGGCGGAGCATTCGGCGGCAAAGAGGACCTGAGCATCCAGGCCCAGGTCGCCTTGATGGCGCTCCTCACCGGGCGGCCCGTCAAGGCGACCCTCACGCGAGAAGAGAGCATCCGCCTGCACCCGAAGCGCCACCCGATGACCCTGACGTACACCGTCGGGTGCGGGCGCGACGGGCGGCTGACCGCCCTGCGCGCGCGGATCGTCGGCGACACGGGCGCATTCGCCTCGGTGGGCGCGAAGGTGCTCGAACGCGCCGCCGGACACGCAGCGGGGCCGTACCGGGTCCCCGCCGTGGACATCGAATCCGCGGCCGTCTACACGAACAACCCGCCGTGCGGCGCCATGCGCGGCTTCGGGGCGAACCAGGCGGCGTTCGCCATCGAGAGCATGCTCGACATCCTCGCCGAGCGCGCCGGCCTCGACGGATGGGAGATGCGGTGGCGCAACGCCCTCGATCGCGGAGACACCTTCTGCACCGGCCAGGTCCTCGACTGCAGCGTCGGGTTGAAAGAAACGCTGCTGGCCGTCAAAGGCGTCTACTACTCCTCTCCGCGCGCCGGCATCGCGTGCGGGATCAAGAACGTGGGCATCGGCAACGGCGCCGCCGAAGCCGGGCAGGCGGTGGTGGAGGTGACCGACCGCGGCCGCGTCGTCATTCACACCGGCTTCACCGAGATGGGCCAGGGCTTCCACACCGCCATGGTCCAGTGCCTCTGCGACATCACGGGCATCGACCCGGCGCTCGTGCGGACCGAGGTGGACACGGCCTTTCCCACGCCGTGCGGAATGACGACGGCTTCGCGGGCGACCGTGCTCGGCGGCCGGGCGGTCCAGGAGGCGGCGAGGCGCCTGAAGGCCGACCTCGCGCCGGGCGTGCTGCTGCTCGATCTGGCCGGGCGCCGCTATTACGGCCAGCACCAGGCGGGCGAGACGATGCCGCTCGGGGCGAACGCGGCGCGCCCGAGGACGCACATGACGTACGGCTTCGCCACGCAGGTCTGCCTGCTCGATCCCGAGGGGCGGCTCCAGACGGTCGTGGCCGCGCACGACGTGGGCCGGATCATCAACCGACGCCTGCTGGAAGGCCAGATCGAAGGCGCCGTGCACATGGGCCTGGGCTACGCCCTCACGGAGGAACTCGCGCTCACCGAGGGCGTGCCGGACTCCTTCCGGATGCAGTCGCTCGGCCTCATCCGCGCAAGAGCCATGCCCGAGGTGCGCGTCGTCCTCGTCGAGTCGTGCGACCCGGAGGGGCCGTTCGGCGCGAAAGGCGTCGGCGAGATCGGCCTGGTCCCGACCGCCGGCGCCGTCGCGAACGCGCTCTGCCGCTTCGATGGCGTGCGGCGGTACGCACTCCCGATGCGCGATTCGGCCGCCGCGCGGCATATGCGGGGGCACGGCGGATAGGGGGCTGGGGGCGGAGACCAGGGGCTAGGCGCTAGGCGCTAGTCGGGCGGGGACACATGGCGCGGATTGAGTCGTACAGGGACCTGACGGCATGGCAGAAGGCGATGGCTTTGGCGGCCGAGTGCTACCGGTTCACCAGGGCGCTTCCCGTCGAAGAACGCTACGGACTCACCGCCCAGACCCGAAAGGCGGCCGTGTCGATTCCCTCGAACCTCGCGGAGGGGCACAACCGACGTTCGCGCCAGGCGTTTGCCAATCATGTATCGATCGCCCTGGGCTCGCAGGCCGAAGTCGAGACGCAGATCAGGCTCTGCGTCATCCCGCAGTTCGCGCCGGAATCCGCCGCGACGCCCGTGCTCCAGCTGGCCGCCGCAGTAGGCCGACTGCTCCACGGGCTTGTCCGTTCGCTCGAGAGCACCGACTAGCGCCCAGCGCCTAGTCCCTTTCCCCTATGGAGAACAGCCCATGGCCGTGAACTGGTCCTCCTCGCGCCGCTGCCATCGTTCGATTGTCGACGCGATCGGGCGCACGCCGATGGTCCGGCTCGGCCGGATCCCGGCGGTGGACGGCGTACGCGCCAGGATCCTCGTCAAGCTCGAGTACTTCAGCCCGTCGGGCAGCCTGAAGGACCGCGTTTACCGGAACATGTTCGAGCGCGCCGAGCGGCGCGGCGCGCTCAAACCGGGCATGACGGTGCTCGAGTGCTCCACCGGCAATGCAGGCATCGGGTGTTCCTTCGTGGCGGCGGTCAAGGGCTACCCCTGCATCATCGTCATGCCCGAAGGCATGTCGGAGGAGCGCAAGAAGCTCGACCTGGCTTACGGGGCGACGATGGTCTACACGCCGGGCGGCGAGAGCGACGTGGACCTCGCACTCCGGAAGCTCGAGGAGATCCGGCTCAAGAACCCGCAGCGCTACTTCGTGCCCGCCCAGTTCGAGAACCCCGACAACGTGGAGGCCCACATCCGGACGACGGGGCCGGAAATCTGGGAGCAGACCGGGGGGCGCATCGACGCCTTCATCATGACGCAGGGCACCGGAGGCACGCTCACGGGCGTGGGACGCTACATCCGACGGCGCCGGAAGGCGCTGCGGCTGTTCGCCATCGAGCCTGCCGAGTGCCCGCTGCTCTCGCGCCGCACGTGGGGCCCCCACGGCATCGAGGGGATCGGCGACGGATTCGTGCCCGAGAATCTCGACGTCAGCCTGCTCGACGGCATCGTCACGGCGACGACCGGGGAGTCGATCGAGATGGCGCGCCGCCTTGCCCGCGACGAGGGGATCTTCTGCGGCATTTCCTCGGGCGCCAACGTCGCCGGCGCCATCAAGCTGGCGCGCGCGCACCAGGAACTCAAGACCATCGTCACGCTGATCTGCGACACGGGGCAGCGCTATTTCTCCACGGAGCTGTGCGGGTGTCCGAAGCACGTCGACGTCCCCGAGCGGGAGCACCCGATGGACGCCCGCACGGTCAGCCAGCTCGATCGTTACCAGGGGCGCTGGGAGATCATCGACTAGGGGAACCGGCTCGGGGCTCGGGAAGCCAGGGGCGGAGGACAGACGAAGATGTATGAGCGCATCGTTCGGCAGGCCCGTCGTCATGAGCGGAACCTGGTCGCGTTCCTGCGCGACCTCATCGCCATCAGGTCCGTCAGCGGCCAGGAGGGAGCGGCCGTCCGCCGCGTCGAGGCGGAGATGGAGGCCTGCAGCTACGACGAGGTCCGCGTCGATGCAATGGGCAACGTCCTCGGCCGGATCGGCAGCGGCCCGCGCGTGCTGGCCCTGGACGCCCACGTGGACACGGTCGATGTCGGCGATCCTGCCGCCTGGGCGGTCGATCCCTTCCTGGGCGCCGAGCGCGGCGGCGTCATCTACGGCCGGGGGGCCTGCGACATGAAGGGGGCGCTCGCCTCGACCGTGTACGGCGGGCGCATCATCAAGGAGCTCGGGCTCGAGGGCGACGTCACGCTCTGGGTCGTTGGCAGCGTCCAGGAGGAGGACTGCGACGGGCTGTGCTGGCAGCACATCCTCCGCGAGGACGGGCTGAGGCCCGAGGCCGTGGTGATTGCCGAGCCCACGAACCTCGGCGTCTACAGGGGGCACCGGGGCCGGATGGAAATCGAGGTCCGCACAAGCGGCATCTCCTGCCACGGCTCGGCGCCCGAGCGGGGGGTCAACGCCATCTACCGGATGGCCCCGATCGTCGCCGACATCGAGCGGTTGAACAATCGGCTCGGCGGGGAACCGTTCCTCGGCAAGGGCACGGTGACCGTGACGGAGATCCGGTCCGCGTCGCCGTCGCTCTGCGCCGTCGCCGACTCGGCCGCAATCCACGTCGATCGCCGGCTGGCGGCGACGGACACCCTCGAGTCCGCGGTGCGCGAGATCGAAGAGCTCCCGAGCGTCAAGGCCGCGGGCGCTGAAGTCGTGGTCCTGGAGTACCAGTCGCCGAGCTGGCGGGGGCTGGTCTACCCGACCAGGAAGTACTTCCCGACGTGGCTTCTGCCCCAGGGACACCCGGTGCTGGGCGCGGCCGTGGACGCGTACGCGAGGCTGTTCGGGCAGGCCCCCGAGGTGGGCCGCTGGGTCTTCAGCACCAACGGCGTCGCGGTGATGGGCATGCACGGCATCCCCTGCGTCGGGTTCGGTCCCGGCAGCGAGGTCCACGCCCACATGGCCACCGAGCAGGTCCCGGTGGAGCACCTCGTGCGCGCAGCGGCTTGGTACGCGGCCTTCCCGGGCGTGTACACGGGGACGGCCCGGCGGGCGTAGAAAGCCCTTCGGGCCGTCCGGGTCCAGGCGCCGCGGGCGCGGGGCGCCTACGCCTTGCCTTCCGCCCTGCGGCGGGCGACCTGCTGCGCCTGGATGGCGGTCAGGTTGATCGTGAAGACGATGTCCTCGACGAGCGCGCCTCGCGAAAGGTCGTTCACCGGCTTGGCCATGCCCTGGAGCATGGGCCCGATGCTGACCACGTTGGCCGACCGCTGCACGGCCTTGTAGGTGACGTTCCCGGTGTTGAGATCCGGGAAGACCAGCACGGTCGCCTTCCCCGCCACCGCCGAGCCGGGGGCCTTCAGGCGCGCCACCTCCGGCATGACCGCGGCGTCGTACTGCAGCGGGCCCTCCAGCGCGAGGTCGGGCCGCAGCTGCCTGGCGATCCGGGTGGCTTCCTTCACCTTCTCCACGTCCTCGCCGGTCCCGCTCGCGCCGGTCGAGTAGGAGAGCATCGCGACGCGGGCCGGGATCCCGAACGCGACGGCCGAATCCGCGCTCTGGATGGCGATGTCCGCGAGCTCGTCCGCGGTCGGGTTCGGCACCACCGCGCAGTCGCCGAACACGAGCACCTGCTCCGGCAGGCACATGAAGAACACGCTCGACACGAGCTTGCATCCCGGCACGGTCTTGATGATCTGCAGCGCCGGCCGGATCGTGTGCGCCGTGCTGTGGATGGCCCCGGACACGAGCCCGTCCACCTGGTCCAGCGCGAGCATCATCGTGCCGACCATGATTGGATCGCGCAGCTCCTCAACCGCGCGCTCGGCGGTCATGCCCTTCGCCCGGCGCCGCTCGACGAGCGGCTCGACGTAGGTCTGCGCGACCTGCGCCGGGTCGACGATTTCGACGCTCTGCGGGAGGGTGACGCCCTGCTTGACGGCGACCTCGTGCACTTCGTCCGGGTTCCCGAGCAGCACGCAGCGGGCGATGCCCCGGCTCTCGACGATGGCCGCGGCGGCCACCGTGCGGGGCTCCGTGCCCTCGGGCAGGACGATCCGCTGCAGGCTCGACCGGGCCTGCTCGATGAGGCGGTGCCGGAACGCGGGCGGCGACATCCTCGGCACGCGCGTCGTGTGCCCGAATCCCTTCACCCACTCGACGTCGATCCGATCGGCGACGTAGTTCATCGTCCGCTCGATCCGCTCGGCATCGTCGGCGGGGATCTCGGGGTTCATGCCGCCCACGCGATTGGCGGCGCGGTAGCTCCAGTCGTCCACGGCCAGCACTGGAAGCCCGGTGTCGAGCGCCTTGCGGCACAGCCGGATGATCCGCGGATCCGGGTCCAGGCCCCCCGTCAGCAGGAGGCCGGCGATCGGCGTGCCGGTCTGGACGCTCAGGGCGACGGCCATGATGACGTCGCTCCGGTCCCCCGGGGTGATGACGAGGGCGCCGGGCCGCATCGCCCGGAGGGCGTTCGGCACGGTCGCCGCGCAGATGCCGACGTCGCTGACGCGGCGCGTCCGGATCTCCCCTGCGAAGAGGACCCGCGCCTTGAGCGCATGGGCGACGTCGAGGACGCGCGGCGCCGCGAGGTCGTTGCTGCACGGCACGACGGCGAGGGGCACGAGCTTCGCGGCCGCCAGCGCCTCGCGGTGCGCCGCCTCGTTCTCCGCGAACGTGCTGACGCCCTCACAGTCGGAGCAGCCGCCCTGCGCCTGCCCGATCGTCTCGGTCTCGGCCCGCTGACCCGCGGCCCCGACGCACACCCGGTTGAGGATGCAGCGCACCGGCCGGCCCTCGGGCTGGGGCCCGTAGCCGTGCGCGGCGATGGCGATCGCGTCGGCGACCTCGAGCGCGTTCTGGCTGCGGGGCGCCGCCACCAGCACGAGCTCCGCGTCGAGGGCCTTGAACATGAGCCCGTTGACCCGGGACGCGTGCACCATGCCGGGCTCCGGGTTCATCCCCTCGACGATCAGAACGTCGGCCCCGACCGAGGCCTTCCCCGCCAGCTCGACGACGTGCTCCATGAGCGTCTGGTCGTCGCCGGCCGCCAACAGGTCCTCCGCGGTGTGGATCGGCACGGACTTGACCGGCAGAATATGCGCGCCGAGCGCCACGAGCTCCGTGGACTGGCTGACTTCCCTGTTCGCGATCGGCTTGACGAACGACACGCGGACGCCCTGACGGTCGAGCGCCCGGACAAGACCGAGGCAGGCAGTCGTCAGTCCGACGCGCCGCCCGGCCGGGGCAACGAGGATGGTGGTGGCCAACGGAACCTCCCGAAATGACGTGAATGACGCCGCCGGATTATCTCCTGCGCGCGATCTCCGCCGTGTCCTGCGCGATCATCAGTTCTTCATTCGTCGGCACGACGAGCGCCTGGGGCCGGATCTCCTCGGTGATGCGCCCGTTCTGGCTGCGGCCGTGCGTCGCGTTCGCGTGCGGGTCGATGGTCAGGCCGAGGAAGCCGAGGTGCTCCACGGTCCTCGCGCGGACCGCCACCGAGTTCTCCCCGATCCCGCCGGTGAACACCAGCGCGTCCAGATGGCCCAGCGGCACCACCAGCGCCGCCAGCGACTTGGCCAGCACGTAGCAGAAGATGTCGAAGGCCAGCCGCGCGCGCTCGTGGCCCCTGGCGGCCGCGTCCTCGATCGTCCGCATGTCGTTCGAGAGGCCCGACACGCCGAGCAGGCCGGACTTCTTGTTGAGCGCGTCCAGGATCTCCCGCTCCGGCTTGCCGAGGGCCTTCGCCACGTGGTCGATGATGGCCGGGTCCACCGAGCCGCTGCGCGTGCCCATCATCACGCCCTCGAGCGGCGTGAGCCCCATGGTCGTGTCCACGCTCTTGCCGTCGCGCACCGCCGCGCAGGAACACCCGTTGCCCAGGTGGGCGGTGACGAGCCGGTGCTTCTCGGGCGAGAGGCCGGTCAGGTGGAGCGCCTGCTTCGCCACGAACCGGTGGCTCGTCCCGTGGAACCCGTACCGCCGCACGCTGTGCGCCTCGAGCCACTCGTGCGGCACGGGATACGTGTAGGCGACGGGCGGCATCGTCTGGTGGAACGCCGTGTCGAACACGCCTACCTGCGGCAGACCCGGGAACAGCTCCTGGGCCACGCGGATGCCCACCAGGTTCGGCGGGTTGTGCAGCGGGCCGAGGGGAATGCACTCCTCGACCATGGCAATGACCTCGGGCGTGATCGCCATCGACCCCGAGAACTTCGAGCCCCCGTGCACGACGCGGTGCCCGACGCCGATGAGCTCGTCGGTGAGCCCCAGTTCGTTCAGCAGGTTCCCGATCGCCCGGAGCGCCTCTTCATGCCCGGCCCTGGGAGTGGGCCTGGTGTCTTTCTTGCCGTGGCGCTTCCAGTCGAGGCTGGCTTCGGGGGCGCCGAGGCGCTGCGCGATTCCGGAGACCTCCTCCTGGGACGATACGGGATCGATGACGGCGAACTTCACGGACGAGGAACCGCAGTTGAGTACGAGTACGTCCATGGGCGCTACCTGCCTGAGACGTCCGGAATGGCATCAGGGGCGGTGGGCCACCGAACGGGGTTGCTGAAGACCGCACGACCGGCCACACTCCGGCCGGCAAACCGCAATATCCTACCCGTTCCGGCGCCGCGGGCCAAGTCCGGGGCCCGGCGGCGCCGCTGAGAGGCAATCAGTACTTCGCCAGCCGCTCCAGGAGCGCCGACGCGGCCGCGGGCGCGGGGAGCCCCCCGGTGACGATGTCGCGGACGCGGACCTTCTTGCCGTAGAGATCCTTGTTCGCATCATCGTCGCCGCGGAGCGTCGACCCGCCGAGCGCGATGCCCGCGAAGATCCCGCGCGACCTCGACCACGACAGGATCTCCGCCGTCATCATCGCGTCGGTCTGAGCGGACGCGGATCGGCCGACGGGCCCCGCTGCCACCGAGGCATCCGCTCCGAGGGTGAACTTGCTCGAAAGCAGCCGGTCCACGCCGCGCTTGTTCATCACCGTCAGGATGACATCGACCTCGGCGCCGCCGATTTGAAACCCGTAGCTCCCGCCCTCCATCCGGATCCCCGCGGGCGGCGACCAGCCGTCTTCGCTCCGGCAGGAGACGAACCCCCGCCCGTACTTGAAGCCGATGCCGATGGCGCCCTTTTTCAGCCCGGGCACGATGACGACGCACTCGGCCTTCTTCAGGAGATCCTCGGGGATCGACGCGTCGCCGCCGCTGGTGGCCTCGTCGAACACCGTCACGGCGTTCTCCAGGCGGGTCAGCACCTGGGCCGCCGCCGGCGTCGGCCAGAGCCACCCGGCCGCCAGCGCGAGGGCGAGGGCCGCGAGTCCCGTTCCGTGTTTCGTCATGTCAACCTCCGCACGCCTGCCGTGCCACACCAGCGTAGATCGCCCGCCGCGTGCCCGGCAACCGGAGGCCGCCACGCGACCGTAGCGGAGGCAGGGGCCGCTGACGTAGACTTCGCCGGTATGCCCACCCGACTCCCCCGGCTGCCCGGCGCGGTCCGAGGCAGGGACTTCATCGAGACGCGAGACTGGACCGTCCCCGAGATCGAGCTGCTGCTCGAAACGTCGGACCGCCTGAAACGGGCGTTCCGCGCCGGACGGCCCACGCGGTACCTGCCGGACAAGACGGTCTTCCTGTTCTTCTTCGACAAGTCCACTCGCACGCGGAACTCGTTCGAGGCCGGCGCCACGCAGCTCGGCGCCCACGCGCATTTCATCGCGGCCGAGACCTCGCAGGCGGCCCACGGCGAGTCGCCGAGGGACATGGGCATCATCCTGTCGAGCTACGGCCACGCCATCGCCATCCGGCACGACCTCGTGCCGGGCGAGGGCAACCGCTACATGCGCGAGGTCGCCGAGCACGCCACCGTGCCCGTCTTCAACATGCAATGCGACATCGACCACCCGTTCCAGACGCTCGCGGACCTGATGACCATCCGCGAGGAGTTCGGGCGGGACCTCCGGGGCCGCCGCATCGCCGTGACGTGGGCCTACGCGCCGAGCTACGCCAAGCCGATGTCCGTCCCTCAGGGGTTGATCACGCTGCTGCCGCGCTTCGGCCTGGACGTGGCGCTGGCCCATCCCCCGGAGTGGAAGCTGATGGACGCTCCGCTGGCCTTCGCGCGGGAGCAGGCGCAGAAGCACGGCACCTCGTTCGAGGTCACCGGTGACATGGACGAGGCCTGCCGCGGCGCGGACATCGTCTACGCCAAGTCGTGGGGCATCGAGTCGCTCTTCCACAAACCGGAGGAGGCGCTTGCGCTCTCGGCCCGGTACAAGAGCTGGATCTGCGACGAGCGGCGCATGCGGCTCGCGTCCAAGGACGCGATCTACATGCACTGCCTGCCCGCCGACCGCAACCACGAAGTGACCGACGCCGTGATCGACGGGCCGCAGTCGAGGGTCTTCCGAGAGGCCGAGAACCGGCTCCACACGTGCAAGGCGGTCATGGCGCTGACGATGTAGGGAAGGGACCCGGGGCTCGGGACGCGGGACTCGGGACGCGGGGTTCGGGAGTCGGGGTTCGGGGCGCCGCCCCGGGCCGGACAGGCGGGAGCAGGGACGTGGGACGATCGGCTGCGACGCGATCGGGAATCGTGCTGGCTTCGGCGGTGGCGATCGCGGTGGCGGCGGCCGCAGAGGGCGCTCCCGGGCGGCGGGAGCGGGCCCAGGGAGGACGACCGATGCCGACGATCGCCGCGCTTCACGACCGGATCGACCAGGCCGCCGCGGCGGTGCTCGCCGACGTCGTCGCCTGGCGCAGGGACCTCCACGCGCATCCCGAGTTGGGATACGAGGAGGTGCGCACGTCGGCGTTTCTCGCCGAGCGGCTTCGCGCCATGGGCTACACCGTGCGGACCGGCGTTGCGAGAACCGGCGTGGTCGGGCTCCTCACAGGCGGGCGGCCAGGGCCCGTGGTGGCGCTCCGGGCGGACATGGACGCGCTGCCGGTCGCCGAGGAAACCGGCCTGCCGTTTGCCTCCGCGGCGCGCGGCGTGTACGCGGGCAAGGAGGTCGGCCTCATGCACGCCTGCGGCCACGACTTCCACATGGCGATGCTGCTCGGCGCCGGGCACGTGCTGGCCTCGATGAAGGCGGACCTCGCCGGCGCCGTGAAGATCATCTTCCAGCCGGCGGAGGAGGGTATCGCCGGAGAGCCCGGCGGCGCGGAGGCGATGATCCGGGAGGGCGTGCTCGAGAACCCCACGGTCGATGCCATCTTCGGTTTGCACGTCGGCATCACGCCCGAGGAAGCCGGCTCGATCACGTTCCGGCCGAGGGGCCTGATGGCCGCCGGCAACACCTTCAGCATCGTCGTGAAGGGCCGGCAAACGCATGGCGCCATTCCCTGGGCCGGCACCGATTCGATCGTCGTCGCATCGCAGATCGTGCTCGGTTTGCAGACGGTGGTGAGCCGGCAGATCGACATCACCGAGGCGCCGGCGGTCGTGACCGTCGGCACCATCGAGGGCGGCACCCGGCACAATATCGTTCCCGGCGAGGTGCGAATGACCGGGACCATCAGGACCTTCGACCCCGGCATGCGCGCCGAGATCCTGGAGCGCGTCCGGCGCACGGCGGCGGGAATCGCCGAATCGGCCGGGGCGGCGGCTGACGTCCGGATCGACGAGGGCTACCCGGTCACGTGGAACGATCCCGCGCTGACCGCCCAGATGACGCCGTCGCTCCGTCGGGTCGCGGCGGCCGCCTTCAACCCCAACGTGAAACCGACGACGACCTCCGAGGACTTCTCGTACTACGGGCAGAAGGTGCCGGCGCTGTTCTTCTTCCTCGGCGTGGCGCCGAAGGGCTCGGACCCGGCCGCGTGGGCGGCCAACCACTCGCCGAAGTTCAACCCGGACGAGTCGGCGCTCATCACCGGCGTGCGCGCCCTCGCCAGCCTCGCCGTCGACTACCTCAGCGCCGCGTCGAAGTGAAGGAGAGCTGACACCCGTGGCCGAGCACCGCATCCGCGAGCACCCGATCCTCCCGATTCCCGACGCCAGGCCCGTCACGTTCTCCTGGAACGGGACGCCGTGCACCGGACACGAAGGCGAGACGATCGCGTCGGCCCTCTTCGCCAACGGCGTGCGGGTGTTCGGCCATCACCCGAAGGACGGCGCGCCGCAGGGCATCTTCTGCGCCAACGGCCAGTGCGCGCAGTGCACCGTGGTCGCCGACGGGCTGGCCGTCAAGTCGTGCATGGTTCCGGTCCGGCCGGGCATGGAGGTCCGGCCGCTCGACGGCAAGCCGGCCCTGCCGGAGGTGCACCACGCGCCCGATCTGCGGGACGTCCCCGTCGTCGACACCGGGTGCCTGATCATCGGCGGCGGGCCGGCCGGCCTGACGGCGGCCATCGAGCTCGGGCGGGCCGGCGTGCGGACGCTCGTCGTGGACGACAAGCACCGCCTCGGCGGCAAGCTGGTCCTCCAGACGCACAAGTTTTTCGGCTCGATCGAGGCCTGCTACGCGGGCACCCGCGGCATCGACATCGCCGCGCGCCTGGAGCGCGATCTGCGGCTCTACGAGAACGTCCGCGTCTGGCTGAACAGCACGGCGCTGGCGGTCTTTTCCGACCGGCGGGTCGGCATCCTGCGCGAGGGCCGCTACTGCATCGTCCGGCCCGAGGTGCTGCTCGTCGCGGCCGGGGCCCGCGAGAAGTCGCTGGTGTTCAAGGGCAACACGCTGCCGGGCGTGTACGGGGCCGGGGCGTTCCAGACGCTGGTGAACCGCGACCTCGTGCGCCCCACGTCGCGCCTGTTCATCGTCGGCGGCGGCAACGTGGGCCTCATCGCCGGCTACCACGCGCTGCAGGCCGGGATCGCGGTGGTGGGCCTGTGCGAAGCCATGCCGGAGTGCGGCGGCTACAAGGTGCACAAGGACAAGCTCGTCCGCATGGGCGTGCCCATCTACACCTCGCACACCGTCGTGTGCGCCAACGGCGGCGAGGAAGTCGAGTCGATCACCATCGCGGAAATCGACAAGGCCTGGAGGCCCATGGCCGGCACGGAGCGGACGTTCCGGTGCGACACGGTCCTCGTGGCCGTCGGCCTCGACCCCGTGGACGAGTTCGTCGCCAAGGCGAAGGAGTTCGGGCTGCCCGTCTACGCCGCCGGCGACTCGGAGGAGATCGCGGAGGCCTCGGCGGCGATGTTCACCGGCCGCATACGGGGCCTCGAGATCGCGAGGGCCCTGGGCCGCGACGTCGGCGAGGTGCCGCCGGAGTGGCACCGAACGGCGGACGTCCTCAAGTCCAGGCCGGGCGCGACCATCACGGAGGACCTGTCGATCCCGGCGAGCGGGGCCTTCCCGCTCTTCCATTGCGCGCAGGAGATCCCGTGCAATCCCTGCACCTCCGTGTGCCCGCACCAGTCGATCCGGATCGAGGGCGGCGACATCATGGGCCTGCCGGAGTTCGTCGGCGACCAGTGCGACGCCTGCGAGAAGTGCGTGGCGATCTGCCCGGGGCTCGCCGTCACCCTGGTCGACTTCCGGCGCGACGGCGACTACCCCACCGTCACCGTGCCGTACGAGTTCACGGCGAAGTCCATCGCCAAGGGCGACGTCGTGACCGTGCTCGACACGGAGGGCGCGATCCTCGGGAACGTGGAGGTCACCCGCGTCCGCGAGGCGAAGGCCAACGACCGCTGCCTGATGGTGAAGGTCAAGGCCCCGCGCGACATCGCCACGCGCATCGCGGGCATCCGCGTGCAGGAGCCTTGGGTGAGCGAGCCGGCCGGGGCTGTCGAGCCGCGCCTGGACGACGACACGATCGTGTGCCGGTGCGAGCGCGTGAGTGCCGGCGAGATCCGGGCGCTCATCAGGTCGGGCCTGCGCGACCTCAATGAGCTGAAGGCCCTGACCCGCGCCGGGATGGGGGCATGCGGGGGCAAGACGTGCCCCAGCCTGATCAAGCGGCTCTTCCGGGAGGAGGGCGTGCCGGAGAGCCAGATCGCGGACTTCACCAAGCGGCCCCTGTTCATGGAGGTCCCGCTCGGCGCCTTCGCGGGCATGGCGCCCGACGGCGCGCCGCCGGACGAACGGCCCCCGCGGCACGCGACAGGCGCGCACGAAGGGGGCCTGTGATGAGCACGGACACCTTCGACGTCGTCATCGTCGGCGCCGGGAGCGTGGGCCTGCCCACGGCGTGCTTCCTCGCCGAACAGGGCATCAAGCCGCTCGTCATCGACCAGTTCGCGAGCGCCGGGCAGGGCAGCAACAAGGCCGCCATCGGCGGCATCCGGGCCACCCACTCGTCGCCCGCCAAGATCCGCCTGTGCCTCGAGTCGCTGCGCGTCTTCTCCACCTGGGAGCAGGCCCGCGGCGACAACATCGAGTGGGCCCGCGGCGGGTACGCGTTCGTCGCCTACCGCGAGCACGAGCGCGCGGCGCTGCAGAACCTGCTCAAGGCCCAGCAGCGCGCGGGCCTCAACATCGGATGGCTGGAACGCCGGGAGATGCTCGAACTGGTGCCGGCCCTCTGCGCCGAGGGCCTGCTCGGCGGCACCTACTCGCCCGAAGACGGATCGGCGTCACCCATGCTGTCGGCGCACGCGTTCTACCGGCGGGCGTCCGAGCTGGGCGTCACGTTCCGGTTCCAGGAGCGGGTCACCGGCGTGATCCGGAGACGCGGCATGGTGGTCGGCGTCCGCACCGACAAGGGCGGCTATGCGACCGAGACCATCATCAACGCCGGCGGCGCCTGGGCGAGGGCCGTGGCCAACCTGGCCGGCCTCGACGTGCCGGTCGTGCCCGACAGCCACGAGGCCGGAATCACCGAGCCCGTGGCGCCGTTCCTCAAGCCCATGGTGGTGGACATCCGCCCTGCCGACGGGTCGGCCAACTACTACTTCTATCAGCACAAGCCGGGCGGGGTGGTCTTCTGCATCACGCCGGACCCGCCAATCGTCGGCACGGACCGCCGCGAGACGTCGTCGTACCTGCCGATGATCGCGCGGCGGATGGTGGGGCTGATGCCGTGCCTGGCGAACATCAGGGTCCGGCGGACGTGGCGCGGCCTCTACCCGATGACGCCGGACGGATCGCCGGTGGTCGGGCGGTCGAAGGAGATCGAGGGGTACATCGAGGCCGTCGGCATGTGCGGCCAGGGCTTCATGCTCGGCCCCGGCGTCGGGTTGCTGCTCACGCGAATGCTGACCGGCCGGGAAACGGAGGCCGACGCGGAGACGCTGAAGGAACTGACGCCGTACCGCGCCTTCGCGGGCGCGGAAGCGCTCAAGTAGGCTCCAAGACCCCACCGGCCTGCGCGAAGCGGCCAGGCGGCTTGCCGTGAGCAAGGGGCGGCAGCGGCGAGCAGGAAGGCCAGCTTCGCCGCAGCGGGTCCTCTCCCGAGCCCCGAACCCCAAGTCCCGAGCCCGGAGTCGCGAGCCCGGAGCCCCGAGTTCCGAGCCCCGAGCCTCACTCCTCCCTGTGAGATGATTCCCCGATGCGCGCCCCGATACGCGACGAACTGAGGCCGATGCTGGCCCTGGCGGTGCCGGTCGTGCTGGGGGAAATCGGCTGGACGGCCATGGGGCTGGTCGACACCCTGATGGTCGGCCCGCTTGGCCCGGCCGCCATCGGGGCCGTCGGCCTGGGCAGCGTCGTGGCCGTTTCAATCGCGCTCTTCGGCATGGGCGTGCTGCTCGGCCTCGACACGCTCGTGTCCCAGGCGTTCGGCGCCGGCCGCCTCGATCGGTGCCACTACTGGCTGTTCCAGGGGTCGGCGCTCGCGTGCGTGGCGGCCGTCCCGCTGACGCTCGCGAGCATCGGCGCGGCGGCCACGCTGCCCGCTTGGGGACTCGACCCCGAGGTCCTCGCGATGGCCGGGCCGTACGTGCGCACGGTCACGGTGAGCGTCTTCCCACTGCTGCTCTACACCGCCTTCAGGCGCTACCTGCAGGCGATGAACATCGTGCGGCCGATCACCCTGGCGCTCATCTCGGCGAACGTCGTGAACGTCGCGGTCAACTGGATGCTGATCTACGGCCGCCTCGGCTTTCCGGCGCTCGGCACGACCGGCGCGGCCTGGGCCACCGTCGCCTCGCGGGTCTACATGGCGGCGATGCTCCTGGCCGCCATCGGCCTGAACGACCGATCCCGGCGCGCGGGACTGGCCCGCGTGCCGCGGCGCCTCGAATGGCCGGCCGTCAGGACGCTGCTCGCGCTGGGCGTGCCGTCGGGCCTGCAGATCCTCCTGGAGGTCGGCGTCTTCGCCGCGGCGTCCGCGCTGGCGGGCCGGCTCGCGCCCTCGGCCCTCGCCGCCCACCAGATCGCCCTGAACGTCTGGTCGTTCGTCTTCATGGTGCCGCTCGGGCTGAACGCCGCCGGCGCGGTGCGGGTCGGCCAGGCGGTGGGGCGCCGCGACCCGGCAGGGGCGCGCCGCGCAGGATGGGCGGCCCTCGCGCTCGGCGCCGCCTTCACGACGGCGTGCGCCATCGCGTTCGTTGCCGGCGGCCGGCTCCTCGTCGCCGCCTTTTCGAGCGACGCGTCGGTGCTGTCGACGGGCGCGTCGCTGCTGGCCGTCGCGGGGCTCTGCCTCATCTTCGACGGCACCCAAGGCATCTCGACGGGAATCCTCCGCGGCCTGGGCGAGACGCGAGTCCCCATGCTGACGAACCTGGCAGGGCACTGGCTCGTCGGGCTCCCGCTCGGCTACACCGCGTGCTTCGTCCTGGGCTGGGGGGTCCGGGGCCTCTGGGTCGGCCTCGCAACCGGCCTGGTCATCACCGGTTGTGTCCTGCTCGCCGCCTGGCACCGTCGCTCGGCCGGCCTGCATCCGGCGCCGTAGCCGCGCGCCGGACGATCCGGGCTCCCGCCGAGGCCCGCCGCCCTAGACCCGCCCGAGGCACTCCCGGGTCTCGGTGTTGATCTTCACCCGCTCGCCGACCTTGATGAAGAGCGACACGCGGACCTCGACTCCGGTCTCGAGCGTCGCGCGCTTCGTGACGTTGCCTGCCGCCGTGTCGCCCCTGGCGCCGGGCTCGGCGTCGATCACGGTGAGTTCGACGTGCGGCGGGAGCTGCAGGCCGATGGCGTTTCCGTTGAACATCTGGATCTGCACGAGCTGCCCGTCAACTAGGAAGTCGAGCGCGTCGCCGAGCATGTCGCCCTGGAGCGTGATGGTCTCGTACGTTTCCTGGTCCATGAAGTGCGAGCCGGCGGCGTCGCTGTAGAGGTAGCTGGCAGGCGACTGGACGAGGTCGGGCTCCCTGAACTTCTCGCCGGCCTTGAAGGTCTTGTCGAACACCGCGCGCGTCTTGAGGTTTCTCATCTTGACGCGCACCAGCGTCTGACCTCCCCGCGCCGTCGGCGTGGACCGCTCGACGTCGAGGCACAGGTACGGGGTGTCCTCGAACTCGAAGAACATCTTCCGCTTGAGATCGATCGCCTCGATGAACGCCGCCATGGTGGACCTCTGAGGAGCGCGGCACCGCCCCCGGGACACCGGGGCCGGGCGGGCAACGCGACATTGTACCGGACGCGGGGGGGCCGGGTGCTAGCATAGAAGCATGCCCGTCAGCGAACGCCTGAACCGCCGGCCTGCCGCCCGGCGCGCGCCCTGCGTCCCTGGCGCCTGACGCGATGTCCGGCCTCGATCCCGCACGTCCGGCCACGTACGACCGCGCGTTCGCGCTCGGCACCGCGCTCAACGGCGGCTTCGTGGTCATCGAGGCGGTGGCCGGCGTCGTCGCCGGCTCGACGGCCCTCCTCGCCGACGCCGCGCACAACTTCAGCGACGTCCTCGGCCTGCTCCTGGCCTGGGGGGCCAGCCGCCTCGCCCGCCGACCGCGCTCGGCGCGCCGCACGTACGGCTGGCGCAGCTCGTCGATCCTGGCGGCGCTGCTGAACGCCATCCTGCTGCTGGTGGTCACGGGCGGCGTGGCATGGGAGGCGATCCGGAGGTTCTGGTCGCCCGCCACCGTCGGCGGCGGCGTGGTGGCGTGGGTGGCCTTCGTCGGCATGGCGATCAACGCGGCGACGGCCCTCCTCTTCCTGAGGGGACGCGAGGGCGATCTCAACGTCCGCGGCGCGTTCCTGCACCTGGCCGCCGACGCGGCCGTGTCGGCTGGCGTGGTCCTGGCAGGCCTGGCGATCCTCGCGACGGGCCGGACCTGGATCGACCCTCTGACGACGCTCGTCATCGCCGTTGTCATTCTCGGCAGCACCTGGGGGCTCCTGCGCCAGTCGGTCAACCTCGCGCTGCATGCTGTCCCCGAGTGGATCGACCCGGCAGCCGTGGAGGCCTACCTGGCGGCGCTGCCCGGCGTGACGGCCGTTCACGACCTGCACATCTGGGCCATGAGCACGACCGAGACCGCGCTCACAGCGCATCTGGTCAAGCGGGATGCGCACGACGATGACGCGATCATGGCCGAGGCGACGCGCGTCCTGCACGATCGCTTCGGCATCCACCACACGACGCTCCAGTGGGAGCGCGGCGCGGGCGCTTGCTGCCCGCGCCTGCCCGTCTGACGCCGCCGCCCGCTCGTGGCAGGCCGCACGCCGCGCGCGCTCCGGCAAGGCCACTCACGCGGTACAGACGTAGTCCAGGCCTTCGGTGAATCCCATGCCGGCCAGCATGCCCCTGCACTCCGATCGCGGTCCCTCGCGGGCGACGGACACGACGGCCGGGCGCCCGCGCAGGCCGGCCATGCCCTCCGGCGGCAGGACGGGCGCGCCGTGGATGCGCCGGCCGAGGCGCCGGGGATGCACCTCGACGATGTGAGAGGGGTGCTTGCCGAGCGCCGCGAGCGCCTTGTGCAGCGCTTTGCCCGTTTCACCGAAGCCCCAGAGCACGTAATCGGACCGGGCCGCGAGGAAGCCGCCGGCGAGGAAGTGCGCCTTGCACCGGGTGAACTGCATCCGGGCGTACCGGGGATCGAGACGCGACAGACTCCTCCGGCTGCGGCGCCACGCCAGCAGGCGCCTGGGCACTAGGCCAATCCGCAGGCCTCGGCCGAGCGCCCGCAGCACCAGGTCGTAGTCCTCCGGCCAGCCTCGATCCACGTAGCCCAGGCCGGCCATGCTCCGGCGCATCATGAGCGAGGGATGGGCGACCGGGCACTCGACAAGCGCGTCGCGGGCGACTTCGTCGGCGCTTCCGAGGCTGTTCAGCCACGCTTCGTACTCCCGCATGCGGGGCGAGAGCGCCGCGCGCGGGAACATGCGGACGTGACAGCCGACGGCCGCGAGATCCCGGTTGCGGTCGAGGCAGGCCGCCTGGGCCTCCAGGCGGTGGCGGTGCATCAGATCGTCGGCGTCCATTCTGGCGACGAGGTCGCCGTGGCAGTGACGGAGCCCTTCGTTGAGGGCGGAAACGAGACCGGCGTGCGCGATCGAGACAACCCGGAACCGCCCGTCGTCCTCCGCCGCGCGGGCCGCGATGTCGCGGGTCCCGTCCGTCGAGCCATCGTCCACGATGATGCACTCCCAGCGCGGCTCGGTCTGGCGGCGGATGCTCGCGAGGCAGTCGGGGATCGTCGCGGCCGCGTTCCGGGCGGGGAGGAGGATGGACACTCGAGGACGGGGCGGCGTCATGGCGGACGCGCACGCGCGATGATCGTGGCGCACGCTTCAGTGTAAGCCCCGAGGCCCGCCCTGCGCGCCGCCCCAGCCGCCCGCGCCGGCTAGTCCAGCCACAGCGGCACGACGGCGCGCCGCGCCACGTCGATGATCCCCTTGTCGGTCACCTTGAGGCTCGGGATCACCTCGAGGGCCAGAAAGCCCATCGCCATGAACGGATCGTGGAGCGGAGAGCCCAGCGCGCGCGCCGCGGCCACGGCCGTCTCCACCTGGCGGCTGACGCGCTCCACGGGCTCGGCGCTCATCAGGCCGCCGAGGGGCAGCGGCACCTCCGCGAGGACCCGCTCGCCCCGCGCGACGGCCATGCCGCCGTGCAGCGCGCCGACGCGGCGCGCGGCGGTCATCATCGACGCGTCGTCGGCCCCCACGACGATCAGGTTGTGATGATCGTGCGCGACCGACGAGGCAATGGCTCCCTCGCGCAGGCCGATGCCCGTGACGAAGCCCTTGCCGGCCGCCCCGGACGCCATGTGGCGCTCGAGGACGGCGATCTTGAGCAGGTCGCGCGACGGATCGGCCAGCGCCTCGCCGCCGCGCACGGTCGGCTCGGCCTCGAGCGCGTCCGTGTCCAGCCGGCCGGCTTTCACGCCGATGACCCGCGCGCGGCGGCCGGCGGCGGGGATGCGGAAGTCCACGCTCTCCCACGCCACGTTCATGGTGCTGCGCAGCGTGCGCGACGGCGGCCGAGGCGGGACCGCCATTGCGCCGTCCCGCGCGACCACCGATCCGTTCCTGAACACCAGGCGGGGCCTCGGGTCGCGAAGGTCGTCGAACACCACCAGGTCCGCGCGGCGCCCGGGCGTGACCGCCCCGCGGTTGTGCAGGCGGAAGTGCTGCGCGGCGTTCCACGTCGCCAGCCTGATGGCCGCGACCGGGTCCATGCCGAGGCCGATCGCGCTGCGGATGGCGTGGTCGATGCCGCCGCGCTCCACCAGGTCGGAGGGCTGGCAGTCGTCCGTGCAGAAGCAGAACCGGTGCTGGTTGGCCGCCGTCACGATGGGCACGATGGCGGACAGGTCGCGGGCGGCCGAGCCTTCCCGGATCATGACCATCATCCCGAGCCGGATCTTCTCGAGCGCCTCGTCGGCGCTCGTGGACTCGTGGTCCGACTGGACGCCCGCCGCCACGTAGGCCTGAAGGGCGGCGCCGCTCAGGCCTGGCCCGTGGCCGTCGATCACCCGGTCCTGGAAGGCCCCCAGCTTCTCGAGCACGGCGTCGTCGCCGTCCACCACCCCCGGGAAGTTCATCACCTCGGCGAGGCCCAGCACCCAGGGATCCGCCTTCAGCGGGAACAGGTCGTACCCGTGAAGCGCCGCGCCGCTTGTGGCCATGCCCGTCGCCGGCACGCAGGACGGGGCCATCACGTACATGCTCAGCGGGCCGAACTTGGCGCTCTCGAACATGAAGCGGATGCCGTCCAGGCCGAGGACGTTCGCGATCTCGTGCGGGTCCGTGACCACCGTCGTGGTGCCGCGCGGCACGACCGCCCGCGCGAACTCTGCCGGCGGCACCATGGCGCTCTCGATATGGACGTGAGCGTCGATGAACCCCGGGGCCACGAACGAGCCGCCAAGGTCGATCTCCGCCCGGGCGGAGCACTGGCCGACGCCGACGATGACCTCGCCGGCAATCGCGACGCTGCCGGGCTCGACCGTGCCGCCCAGCACGTCCACCACCCGCGCGTTCTTCAGCAGCAGGTCGGCGGGCTCATCGCCCCTCGCACGGCGGATCAGGGACTTCAGGTCCATTCGCAGAATCCGGAATTCCGCATTCAGCATGCGGAATCAGAAGCCAGGAAGCCGGAATTCGGAATGGGGATCCCAAAGGCAGCGAGAGCAGGTCACCCCGTCACGCAGACTCCGGATTCTGGCTGCTGGATTCTGAATTCCGCCCTTACCTCGCGTACCGTCCCCGGATCGTCGGGATCAGGTACTCGGAGAACGCCCGATCGAAGTCGTACTTCGCCGCGAAGCCCCACTCCGCCCGCGCGGCCGAGTCGTCCACGTCGGCGGGCCACGTGTCGACGATGCCCTGGCGCTTGACGTCCACGTCGTACGTCAGGCTGGCGCCCCGGAAGCTGCGCAGCACCAGTTGCCGGACCTCCTCGGCCGAAGGGTTGAACGCTCCCAGGTTGTACGCGGTCTTGGTCAGCTTGGCCCGGGGCGCATCGGCCAGCGTGAGCAGCGCCTCGACGCCGTCGGGCATCGCCATGAACGGGATCCGGGTGTCGGGGCGCACGAAGCAGGCGTAGGCCTCGCCCCTGGCCGCGGCGTGGATCATCTCCGGCGCGTAGTCCGACGTGCCGCCCGACGGCACCGTGACGGCCGAGATGAGGCCCGGGAACCGCACGGCCCTGAAGTCCACCTTGCCGGAGAGCGCCTCGGCGGCGAGCTGCTTGTAGTGGCGCGCGTAGTAGCGGCCCAGCAGCTCGCAGTAGAGCTTGTTGCACCCGTACATGGTGGACGGGGTGTTGTACTCCTCTTCGCGCACCTTCCCCGCCTTCGCCTTCGTCTCGAGGTCGGGCAGGCCGTAGGCGGCGATGGAGGACGGATAGAGGAAGACGACCGGTCGCCCGTGCGACTCGCTCTGCTTCTGGGCGAACTCGAGGAGGTTCATGGTCCCCTCGACGTTCACTTTGTGGGCCGTGACGGGCGTGAACTCGCTGCGCGTCGAGAGGTAGGCCGCGAGATGGTAGACGTGATCGATGTCGAACTCGGCCAGGATGCGGTCGAGAGCGGCATTGTCCGTGATGGACCCGGTCACCTCGCGGTGGACCATCCTGCCGAGGGACGGTTCGAGGGCCCTCACGTCGAGGGTGACAATCGTCGTCGCGCCGTCTTCGGCCAGCTTCTCGATCAGTCCGTGTCCGATCTCGCCGCTGGCGCCGGTGATGAGCACTCCAGGTCGTCGCACAGTTGAACCTCTTCGCATGACGCGGCAGCAAGGACCGCAGGGCGTTGGCGGATTATACGCCCGGGGACCGGATTCGGGGGCTTCCGCCTCCCCCGGAAGGCCTGCCGGCTCGCCCTGAGCACGCATGGGAAGGCGCGAGCCGAAGGGCCGGCTTCGGCGCGACACGCGGGCTCGCGACCGGGAGCTGGGGGCTCGGGACTCGGGGCTCGCGATTCGGCATTCAGCCTGCCCCGCCGAATCCGGCGGGCGGACTGGCCGGCGAAGGCGGGGGCTCTGGATGCTGTCTCCTGACTCCTGTCTTCTCTCTCTTATCTCGTCAGCTTCCGGTACTTGATCCGATGCGGCCGGTCCGCCTCGGCGCCGAGCCGGCGGCGCCGGTCGGCCTCGTAATCCTGGTAGTTGCCCTCGAACCACTCCACGCGGCTGTCGCCCTCGAAGGCCAGCATGTGCGTCGCGATGCGGTCGAGAAACCAGCGGTCGTGGCTGATGACGGCGACGCATCCGGCGAAGGCCAGGATCGCGTCTTCGAGCGCGCGGAGGGTGTCCACGTCGAGGTCGTTGGTCGGCTCGTCCAGCAGCAGCAGGTTGCAGCCCGTCTTGAGGAGCTTCGCCAGGTGGACGCGGTTGCGCTCGCCGCCGGAGAGCGTCCCGACCTTGCGCTGCTGATCGCGGCCCTTGAAGTTGAACCACGACACGTAGGCCCTCGACGCCACCTCGCGTTTGCCGAGCACCACCTGGTCGCGGCCCTCGGAGATCTCCTGCCAGACGGTCTTGTCCGGGTCCAGGGCGTCCCGGGATTGATCCACGTAGCCGACCTTGACCGTCTCGCCCAGGCGCAGCGTGCCGGCGTCGGGCTGTTCCTGCCCGGTGATCAGGCGGAACAGCGTGGTCTTGCCCGCGCCGTTGGGGCCGATGACGCCGACAATGCCGCCCCGCGGCAGCGTGAAGGTGACATCGTCCATCAGCAGCAGGTCGCCGTAGCCCTTCCGCAGCCCGCGCGCCTCGACGACGATGTCGCCGAGCCGGGGGCCGGGCGGAATGTAGATCTCCGCCGCCTCGATCCGCTGGGCCGACTCCTCGGCGAGCATGGCTTCGTAGGCGTTGAGCCGCGCCTTGCCCTTGGCCTGGCGCGCCCGCGGCGACATGCGAATCCACTCCAGCTCGCGCTGCAGCGTGCGCTGACGGCGGGCCTCCTGCTTCTCCTCGATCTCGAGGCGGCGCTGCTTCTGCTCGAGCCACGACGAGTAGTTGCCCTGCCACGGGATCCCGGAGCCGCGATCGAGCTCGAGAATCCAGCCGGCGACGTTGTCGAGGAAGTACCGGTCGTGCGTCACCGCCACGACCGTGCCCGGGTAGGCCTGCAGGAAATGCTCGAGCCACGCCACCGACTCCGCGTCGAGGTGGTTGGTCGGCTCGTCCAGCAGCAGTAGGTCAGGCGATTGGAGCAAGAGCCGGCAGAGCGCCACGCGCCGGCGTTCGCCGCCCGACAGCGTGCGGACGTCGGCGTCTGCCGGCGGGCACCTGAGCGCGTCCATCGCGAGCTCGAGCCTGGAGTCGATCTCCCAGGCCCCGGAGGCATCGATGCGATCCTGAAGTCGGCCGAGCTCGTCGAGGACCTTCGCCATCTCATCGGGTTCGAGGGCCTCGCCGAGCTTGCCGTTCAGCTCGTCGTAGCGGGCCAGGAGGGCCTTGGTCGGCGCCACGCCTTCCTCAACGTTCCCGAGCACGCTCTTCGCCGGGTCGAGGGCGGGCTCCTGGGGCAGGAAGCCGACCGAGATGCCCTCGGCCGGGTACGCCTCGCCGAGGAACTCCTTCTCGACGCCCGCCATGATCTTGAGCAGCGTGCTCTTCCCCGCGCCGTTCAGCCCGAGGACGCCGATTTTCGCGCCCGGAAGGAAAGAGAGCCAGATGTCCTTGAGGACCGCCTGATCGGGCGGGTAGACTTTCCCCAGCCCCTTCATCGTGAAGATGTACTGCGCTGCCATGGTCGAACTAGCGTAAGCTGCCGAGGCGGCCGACTCAAGGGGACAGACATGCCGGACGCACAACAGGTCGCCATCGACCGGGGCCAGTCGGTGACGGCCCGGCTCTACCGCGCGCCGGCCGCGCCCTCGGCCGCGCTCGTCCTCGGGCACGGGGCGGGGGGCGGCCAGGCGAGCCCCTTCATGATCGCGTTCGCCGACGGCCTGTCGGCGCGCGGCCTCCACGTCGTCACGTTCAACTTCCCGTTCACCGAGCGGCTGAAGCGCCTGCCCGACCCGCAGCCCGTGCTGGAGTCCTGTTACCGCGCGGTACTGGCGCACGTCGCGGCGGACGCCTCCTGCGCGGGGCTGCCCTTGTTCATCGGGGGAAAGTCCCTGGGCGGACGGATCGCGTCGCACGTGGCAGCCGCCCGGGACGCCGACGAGGCGCCGGCCGGCGCGTGGTGGGACCGCCTGCGCGGCCTGGTGTTCCTGGGATACCCGCTGCACCCGCCGGGCAAGCCGCAGCAGGTGCGCGTGTCTCATCTTCCCGGCATCACCCGCCCCATGCTGGTCGTGCAGGGCGCGAAGGACGCCTTCGGCACGCCGGACGAGGTGCGGCTCTTCTTCGACGTGCTGCCGGCGCGCTGCGAGGTCTACGCCGTCGAACAGGCCGGCCACTCGCTGGACGTGCCGAAGCGCTCGGGCGTTCCACAGTCCGAGGTCTACGCGGCCGCGCAGGACAAGATCGTCCGTTGGGTCGGCGAGGTGATTGGGGCGGCGCCGACGCGGTGAAGCGGGCCAGGCCGCGCGCCGCCTCGCGTGCGCGCCTAGAACTCGACCCTGAGGCTGAGCCAGGCGTGCCGGCCTGCCCCATCCACGCCCGAGCCGTGGATCCGGTAGGCTTCGTTGAACAGGTTGGCGAGGCCGCCCGACACGACGAGCCCGCGCGGCAGGCGCGCGCCGGCGGTCACGTTGACGACCGTCCAGCCTGGCGTTCCGCCCGGCGCGATGCGGTGGTCGGCGACATCGCCCGGCGCGAGGCGCCGCTGCGCCCCCGCAGCGCGCACCGAGACCTCGACCCACGGGGCCCTGGACCACGAGTAGCGGACGCCCACGAGCCCGTTCGCGGGCGGGATCCTCCGCATGGGCACCCCAGCCGACACCTGCTGGCCGTACGTCGCGGCGAAGAAGCCGAACAGGCTCAGGCCTTCGGCCGCGCGCCACTCGGCGTCCAGCTCGGCCCCCCGGACGAAGGCCCGTCCCACGTTGGCGCGTTCGTACACGTCCTGTCCGTCGAGTTGCGGCGACCCGTTGTACCGCGACGGACGACGGTCGATCAGGTCCTGCAGGGTCATGCGGTACACGGACGCCGACGCGGCCACGCGCGGCGTGTTGAGCTTGAACCCGCCCTCGAAGGCCAGCGACCGCTCCGGATCGAGCGCGGCCGGCGGCACCTCGACGCCGTAGTCGAACGCGCCGAGCGTGCTCACGTCGTCGATGTTGGGCGCGCGGAAGGCCTGCGACACCGAGCCGAACAGGTGGAACGCGTCGGTCACGGCGTAGCGCCCCGCAACGCTGCCGACGACCGCGTCGGGGCTCAGGCCGAGCGGCCCGAAGATCGGGTCCTCGGCTTTGACGTCGTCCCTGGTGTACCTCGCGCCGAGATCGATCGCGGCGCGGCCGGCCGTGAACTGCGCCAGCGCAAATCCCGCCAGCGAGAGCCGTGTGGACCCGTCCGGGTACAGGCCGCGGGACGCGGCGGACTGCCCGGACGCGAGGTTCGTGTCCCGGCGCCAGCTCCGCACGGTGTCGTGGTAGGCCTCGACGCCGGCGCTCCAGCGCGCCGTGCCAGCCAGGCGGCCCGACAGATCCACCGACACGCCGCCCGTGGACACGGTGTCGAACTCCCTCGTCTCGAGCGACGAGCCCTGCTTGCGCCGCACGCGTCCCTCGTCGGACCGCTGCCACGACACGGTCGTCCGCGCCGTGTCGATCCACGACGCGTGAAGGCGCTGGCGCCACTGGACGTAGCCGAGCCGGCGCGCCTGCGGATCGAAGCTGTAGACGGCGTAGCCCCGCTGGGCGACCTGGTCGAAGCGCGGAACGTCGGCCTGGCGGACGTTCTGGAAGACCGCCGTGAGCGCCGCGTCGGAAGTCGGCGCCCAGACCGCCGACGCGTCCACGTCGATCTCGCGGTAGCCCGACGGCGCTTCCTTGCCGAGCGAGCCGCCGGCCACGAGGTCGCCGAAATCGCGCGCCGTGATCCCGCCGCGAATGCCCGCTCGCGTGCCGGCCACCGAGCCCTCGGCGCGCACCGTCTGCTCCATGCCCAGGCTTGCCAGTCGCGTTGCGACGGCGCCGCGCGCGCGCACGCCTGAGCCCTGCAGCTCGGGCGCGGGCGTGACCAGGTTGACGACGCCGCCCAGCGCGTCGCTGCCGTACACGACTGAGCCCGACCCCCTGACGATCTCAACGCGGTCGAGGCCGAACGGATCGATCGTGTTCATGTACTGGTTGGGCCCCAGGCGGAACGTCGCGTTGTTCAGCCTGACGCCGTCCACCAGCACGAGCACCTGGTTGCCGACCAGGCCGCGGATGAAGGGCGACCCGCCGCCGTGGTTCGTCTTCTGGACCCAGCCGCCGCTGCGATCCTGCAGGATCTCGGGCGCCGTGCGGGCCGCGCGCTCGTCGAGGGCCTGCCGCGACACGACGACGGTGGATCGAGGCACGTCGAACCCGCGGCGCTCCTCCCGGGCCGCGGCGACGATGATCGACTCGTCCACCCGGAGCTCGAGAGGCACCAGGAAGACCTCGAGAGTGGCGTCCGCCTCGCCGACCACGACCGTCGCTTCGACAGGCCTGAAGGCGTCGGCGCTCACGCGCACCGACGCCGGGCCGGCCTGGAGGTTCGTCAGGCGGGCGCGGCCGGACACGTCGGTGACGGCGGCCTCAGGCGCGCCGGCGACCTCGACGCGCGCCCCGGCGACGGGGGCTTTCGAGGCCGCCGTCCGCACTTCGACGCGGAGAGCGCCGTGCTGACCGAAGGCGGCAAACGCCGGCGCCCCGAGCAGCGCCAGCGCGCACGCCGCGACCCCGCCCGCCAGGAGCGGGCCCACTCGACGACTCATCGGCAACCGTCCTTCGGAGCGCAGGCGCCGCGCGGCGCTAGGCCCGGGAGGCCGCGCCGAGCGCGTCCTCAACGAGCCCGCGCACGAGCGGCACTTTGTAGGCGTTCTGCTCGAGCGGCTTCGCCCCGACCACCGCCGCCGCCGCCGCCCTGGCCACCGTCTTCGCATCGAGCCGCTGCCGGATCAGCAGCTTCTCCACCGCGTGCAGGCGCCACGGGGCGGGCGCGACGCCGGACAAGACGAGCCGCGCGTCGGCCACCCTGCCGTCATCCATCGCAATCGCCCAGGCAAGGCCCGCCATGGCGAAGTCCCACGACCCGCGCGCCCGGACCTTCCGGTATGCGCTCCGGGTCCCCTTCGCCGGAGGCGGCACCTGCACGCCGAGCACGATCTCGCCCGGCTCGAGGACGGTCTCCTTCGTCGCATCGTCGTCGGGCAGCAGGTAGAACTTCTCGAGCGGGAGGACGCGCGCGCCCTTCGGGCCGACCAGCCGCACCCTGGCGTCGAGGGCCATCAGGGCGGGCGCCGTGTCCGACGGGTGGACGATCCAGCATGCGCCGCCGCCGAAGATGGCGTGGTACTGGTTCTCGCCGCCGATGGCGTAGCACGTCTCTCCGCCCTTGCGGACGCAGTCGTAGCCGCCGCGGTAGTACCAGCACCGCGGACGCTGGCACAGGTTGCCGCCGAGAGTGCCCTGGTTGCGCAGCTGCGGGCTGGCGACGACCGACGCGGCGTCCGACAGCGCCGTGAATCTCTCCTTGACGGCCGGGTGGGCCGCCAGCGCCGCGATGGTCGCCATCGCCCCGATCCGCAGCTCCCCGTCCGGCGCGGCGGTGATGCCGCGCAGCTCGCCAATCCGGGAGAGGCTCACCACCTTGCTGGCCTCGAAGACCCCGTCGCGCAGGCAGCCGAGGAGGTCGGTCCCGCCGGCGTGCACCCGCGCTCCCCGCTCCTCCAGCTGTTCGAGCGCCTCGCCAACGGAGCCCGGACGAACGTAGGCAAACGTCCGCAGCATCACTCCTCCCCCTTCCGGCCGGCCGGGGCCGGCTTCAGCGCCGCCATGGCGCGCAACACGCGGGCGGGGCTCATCGGCGCGTCCGTCACGCGGAGGCCGGTCGCGTGGAACACGGCGTTGGCAATCGCGGGCGCCGTTGGAATCGTCGCCGGCTCGCCGAGCCCCTTCGCGCCGGTGTTGCAGAAGGTGTCATGGGGATCAATGGCGATGACGGTCTTGTCCGCCGGCGCGTCGAGCGCCGTCGGCATCTTGTAGTCGTGCAGGTTGGCCGTCAGCAGCTTGCCGAGCTGGCGGTCCATGACGCGCTCCTCGGTGAGGCCGAAGCCGATGCCCATGGTGACGCCGCCGTTCACCTGGTTACGGAACATCTTCTCGTTGAGGACCCGGCCGCTGTCGTGGGCGGACAGGAAGCGCAGCACCCTGATCTCACCCGTTTTCGTGTCGACCTCGACTTCGGCGAACTGCGCGCCGAAGGGATTCGTGGCCTTCCCCTGGGGATTGGGCCCGCGGTAGCCGACGCCCACGAGGACGCCGCGGCGCCCGAACGCCTGGACCTGGCCGACACCCAGCTTCTTGGCCGGGTCGGCCTTCGAGACGATCTCGCCTCCGCGCAGGTCCAGGTCGGCGGCCGGCACCTTTAGCTGCTCGGCGGCCATCGACAGCAGCTGCCGCTTCACGTCGAGGGCGGCCGAGCGGATCGCCGGCGATTCGGTCGGCACGGTCTTGCTGCCGCCGCTCGGCGTGGCGAACTGCGTCGTGCCGGTGTCCGCGTGCTCGACGGAAATCCGATCCAGCCCGACGTGGAGCTCCTCGGCCACGATCTGCGCGCCCCACGTCTTGGTGCCGCACCCGATGTCGCTCGCGCCCATGTTGAGGTTGGCGCTGCCGTCGGGAAACAGCTTGACGATGGCGGTGGACGGAGGCCCGCCGGCGCCGCCTTGCCACATGCCGGCCGCCACGCCGACGCCGCGCTTGATGTGCGACGGAGCGGGGCGCCGGCCGCGGGCCTCGGCCCACCCGAATGCCGTCGCGCCCTCCCGCAGGCAGTCGGCGAGCCCGGTCGTGGAGTACGGGACCCCGTTTCGCGTCTGGCTCGCGGCCGGGACGTTCTTGAGGCGCAGCTCGACCGGGTCCATCCCCAGGCGCGCCGCCAGGGCGTCCATCAGGCTCTCGAGCGCCCAGGCGCCCTGCGGGTGGCCCGGCGCCCGGAAGGCCCGCTGCGGCCCCGCGTTGGTGAGCGCGCTGCTGTTCTCGCAGCGCACGTTCGGGCAGGTGTAGAGCTCGCGGATGAGGTAGTCGACTCCCCCGGTGCCGTCCTCCGCGTACGCCCCGCCGGTGCCGACGGCCCTGGACTCCAGGGCCACCAGCGTGCCGTCCCTCTTCGCCCCCACCTTCAGCGAGATCGTGTTCGCGGGGCGGTTGCCCATGCTCCTGCAGACCTGCTCGCGCGTATAGAACAGCCGAACCGGCCGCCCGGTTTTGCGCGCCAGCAGGGCGGCCATGACCGAGTACTTCCCGGTCTCGAGCTTGCTGCCGAACCCGCCGCCCATGTACGGGCCGATGGCGCGCACGTTCGCTAGGGGAAGCTTCAGCGCGTTCGCCACGCCGGACTGCACCGCGTACACGCCCTGCGTGGATTCCCAGACCGTCAGGCGCGGGCCGTCCCACTTCGCGACGCACCCGTGCAGCTCCATCGGATTGTGCAGCTCGCACGGCGTCGTGTAGGTCTGTTCGAGCACGACGTCGGCGGCCTTGAACCCCTCGGCGACGTTGCCTCGCTCGTAGGGCTTCGCGGCGGGCGGGACGTTCCCGCCGTCGCGCAGCCCGGGCGCGTCCGGCTTCATCGCGTCCTCGACGGTGACGGCGTGCGGCAGCACCTCGTACTCGACGTCGATCGCGCGCACGGCGTCCCAGGCCTGGTAGATCGTGTCCGCCGCCACCACGGCCACCTCGTCGCCCTCGTACCGGCAGTGCGGGTCGAACAGCCGGCTCGAGAACCCGCCGCGGCCCTGGAACCACGGCACGTTCGTGCCCGGCATGCCGTCCTTCAGGACGGCTCGCACGCCCGGCATCTTCTCGGCCCCCGCCGTGTCCACCTTCTTCACCAACGCGTGGGCGTGCGGGCAGGTCAGCACGGCAGCGTGCAGCATGTCGGGCAGGATCACGTCGGACGGATAGATCGCCGACCCGCTGACGCGATCGTAGGCGTCCACGCGCGTGACGGGCTTGCCGACGACGCGCGTCTCGCCCCAGGGCTCGGGCGCCGCGTCCGGCGGGAGCGCCTGCGTCTCGGGGAGCGGGCCGCGCCAGAAGTAGAGTTCCTTGTCGTCCACGGCTTACCTCCCCCCGCGCTTCAGGTCGGCCGCCTTCACGACGGCCGTGAAGATGTGCGCGTAGGCGCCGCACCGGCAGATGTTGCCGGCCATTCCATGCCGCACGTCCTCGATGGTGGGCGACGGGTTCTCGCGGAGCAGGCCCTCGGCCGCCATCACCTGGCCGGGCGTGCAGTAGCCGCACTGGAACGCGTCATCCTCGGCGAAGGCCTGCTGCACCGGGCCCAGCTCCTCGCCCTGCATCAAGCCCTCGACCGTCGTGACCTCGTGGCCGTCCGCCTCCACCGCCAGCGTCATGCAGGCGTAGCGCGCCTTCCCGTCGATGAGCACCGTGCACGCGCCGCACTCGCCCCGCTCGCACCCGATCTTCGTCCCGGTCAGGCCGAGCCGGTCGCGCAGCACGTACAGCAGCGACCAGCGGGCCTCGACCAGCACCTGGTGCCGGCGTCCGTTGACCGTAATCGTCACCGCGCTGAGGTCGCCCGCCTTCAGGGTGTCCGGCGGCGGGGAGGGCGGCGCGCCCTTCACCAGCGCACCGGCAGCCGCCACGCCAATCGCCCCGGATCCCACCGAGGTGATGAATCCGCGGCGGCTCACGCCGGTCGCCGTCGCCGCGGGTTTTCCCTGCTCGTCGTGGCTCATGCGTACCTCCCCGGGTTCGGGGGGATTATACCCTCGGGACTCGGCCCTCGGGACTCCAGCTCCGGGGCTCCGGGGCTCGGGAGACAGGAGAGCACGCAGTACAGCGCGCCTCCATTCCGGATCTTGAATTCCGGCTGCTGACTCCTGGCTCCTGACTACTTCTTCGACACCCGCACCCGCAGCAGGTCGATGCGGGGCGCCGGCGCTTCGCCGTCCCGAGGCGCCTGCTCGATGGCCTCGACGACGCTCATGCCGTCGACGACCCTCGCAAACGCCGTGTAGAGGCCGTCGAAGGAGGAAACGCGGGTAGTCATGATGAAAAAGGACGTCGAGGCGCTGGCGCGGTCCTGGCCGCGGGCCATGGAGACGACGCCTTTCTCATGCGGCGTGTCGTTGAACTCGGGCTCGAGCGTGCGGACGAGGGCCTTCTGCGACTCGTCCATCGGGACCTGTTTGGTGCCGAGGTAGCCCGCCTGGATCATGAACGCCGGCACCACGCGGTGGAATGAGGTCCGGTCGTAGACGCCCGTCGAGGCCAGGCGGAGGAAGTTGCGGACCGTATTGGGCGCCTTCTCGGGAAGCAACTCGAGCGTGATGGCGCCGAGGCTGGTCTCGAGCGTCGCGCGGTAGCCGGCAAGCTCCTCCACCGGCTCGGTGGAAAACGGCTCCACGCCGGGCGGCAGCGCGTCGCGAATTGTCACCGACGTCATCTCGACGCGCGTGGTCGCCTTGCCGGCCTGGTCCACGGGCGTTTCCGAGATCAGCTGGGCGATGCCGATGCCCTCGACCACCTTGCCGAACATCGTGTACTGGCCGTCCAGCGCCGGCTGCGGCACGACGCAGATGAAGAACTGCGCGCCCGCGCTGTTCTTGTTCCCCGGCAGCAGGACCGACGACACCGCCCCGGCCACGTGAGTTCCCGCTCCAGGCTCGAATGCCAGGACGCGGAGGCCGCCGGTTCCGTACTGGGCGGCCTTCTCGGGGTCTTTCGACAGCGGGTCGCCGCCCTGGATGATGCCGCGGGCGACGAGCCGGTGGAAGGTCGTGCCGTCGTAGGCCCCTTCCCTGGCGAGCTTGATGAAGTAGCCGACGTGGTTGGGCGCCTGCGCCGGGAGCAGGTCGATGACGATGCGGCCGAGCGTCGTCTCGATGACGGCCTGCTTGCCCGTCATCTCGTCGATCGTGAGGGGCGTGGTGAAGAGCTTCGCCGCCGGCGGGGCCGGCTTCTTCTGGGCGAAGGCGGCGGTCGCGACGAGGGCGGCGCAGACCGCGAGCGAGACGGCAGTTCCCATCCGGTGCGTCATGGCTGGCCTCCGGATGGGGATTATAGCGGCTTGTCCGCCGTTCTACTCGCCGGCCGGCTCGGCGTCCGGCGCCGGGTCCGGCAGGTCCGCGATGGCGGACTCGTCGACCGCAATCCCCGGCGCGCGCACCTTCCGCCGGCGCGGGTAGTCCACCGAGCGGTTGCGTGCGACGCGGAACAGCCACGGCAGGAACTCGTCCCCCTCCGCCCACTGGGCGCGGGTCTCGTACAGCCGGACGAAGATCTCCTGCGTCAGGTCGCGCGCCTCCTCGCGCTCGCCGACGTAGCTGTAGGCGAGGGCGAAGATGCGGCCCTGGAGCCGGCGGACGAAGCCTTCCCAGGCGAGCGCGTCGCCCGCGCGGCAGCCGTCAACGAGGGAGCGAAGGTCGGTGGCGTCCACGGATCGGGGCTGGCGGCACTCGGGCGCGCCTCGCCATTCGGGATAACGCGCGGGGCGCCCGGAAGGTTCGGCGCCCCCCTGTCGGTCACGCCAGCAGGCGGCCGTCCTCCATGACGAGCCGGTCGTCGAACCACACCGTCGGCCTCTTGACGAGGCCGTCGAGGTGGCTGGCGACGCGGACGGAACCGCCCATCGACTTGTTGTCGCCGAAGGCGATGTGAATCGTCCCCATCACCTTCTCGTCTTCGAGGATGACGCCGGTCAGGATGGCCTTGTCGTTCGTGCCGATGCCGAACTCGGCGACGGTGCGGCCGTCCCGCCCGTGCGGCTCGAGCAGTTCGACGAGCCGCCGCGCGGACTCGCCGCCCGCGATCTCCGTCGCGCAGCCGTCCTGCACGGCGATCCGGATGGGCTCGTCGACCATGCCGATTGACGCCATCGAGCCGTCCACCACGACGACGCCGTTCGACAGACCCTCGAGGGGCGCCAGATAGGCCTCGCCCGTCGGCAGGTTCCCCCAGAGCCCCTTCTCCCGGAACAGGCCGGAACTCGCGTGGGGCTCGCGGCCCTCGACCGGCATCGTGATGTCGGTGCCGGCCGGCGCGGTCACCCGGATGACCTTCGTCGTGCGCATCAGGTCGCAGAGGCGGAACGTGCGCGCGGCGATGGCCTCGTAGTCCGCGTTCATGCAGCGGACCATGACCTCCTCGGTCACGCCCGGGAGCGTGGCGATGCGAGCGCCCGTCGCGCTGGCCTGGCGCCGCGAGTCGGTGTGAGTCAGCGACTTCGACGTCGGGCACAAGACGACGTCGAACCTGGTCATCAGTTCCGCCACCTCGGCGGGCGGTTCTTCCCCGTTCGTCCGGCGTGGCGGCATCTCCACGAGCACCGCCTCGTTGCCGAGGCCCCGCGCGGCTTCGAACACCGCGTACCCGATCGTGCGCAGCGGCGCGTCGGTGACGACGAGCGCGCGCTCGCCCGGCAGAAGGCCCATGCAGTCCCGGACGGCGATAAGCGCGGCGGAGTGGAGGCCGGAGGAGATGTGCATTGGGGCATTGTAGCGGGGGCCGGCACTCGTTTGTCATCTTTACGGGCGGAAGGATCTCCGCAGGGAGCAATCCGCCCGATGTCCCGCCGGACATTCCCATTCGATCTGCTCGCGTCCGGCGCGATAGTGAGCCCCGTGTCTGTGCGAGATGCCCCTGTCGCGCCTCGAGATCCCCCTTCCTGATGCAGGGCACGGCGGGCTCCGTTCGCGCCTTCCATCGCAGTCCGGCCCCATCGGAGCTGAGGCTGTGCCCCTGGTGCCGACGCCCATGGACCAGCAGCCTGGTCGTCCGCAACGCGCTGGAAGGGGTGCGACCATGAGAGCACTCCTGGATGTCGTGCTGGCGGCGTTCAGCGATCGAGCGACCGCAGCGAGACGTGGCAGAGCATCGCCGGGGCGTTCAATGCCGACGGTGGGCGGGTTCTGCTGCAGCGACGACGGCGGCGCCACAGCGTCGCACGGCGGTCGTTCACGCCCGCCTTCAAGACGTACCAGGTGCGCGCCGGGGACGGCGAGGGGAGGGGTTGCGGGGACACGCTCAGCCTCGCGCTCGAGAGGCGCCTCAACCGCTTCGCCTTCCGCGCGGTCAGCCTCTTCGGCGTCACCGGCCCCGCCCGCCGCGTGGCGGGGGCGGAGGCGGCCGGCCATGGTCAGTGGCCGAGCCATCGTCCGTAGAGATCGGGGCGCCGATCGCGGAGGAACAGCTGCCGTGCGTGCGACCGGGGGACCTCCGCGAGATCGACGTCTGCGTAGAGAACCGTCTCCTCGAGCGAAGGCGCACGCGCGATGACGCGGCCGTCCGGCCCGCAGACGAACGACTCGCCGCCGAACGTCAGGCATTCCTCCGGGCCCACCCGGTTGCAGAGCGCGGTGAAGTAGCCGTTCTGGAAGGCCGCCACGCGCATCTCGGCCTCGTAGAGGCCCTCGGGCCACTCGCCGAGCGCGCCGGCCTGGGGCACGACGACCAGCTCTGCGCCCAGCACCGCCATCGCCCGCATGTACTCCGGGTAATGCCGGTCGTAGCAGATGGCCACGCCCACCCTGCCGATGGCCGTGTCGTAGACCGGGGCTCCCGTGTCGCCCGGCGCGTAGTAGCCCTGCTCGTGAAAGCAGGGGTACTCGGTGATGTGAATCATGCGGGTGACGCCGAGCAGCCTGCCGTCGGCGTCGATCACCGGGGAGCTGTCGTATGTCCGGCCGCCGTCCCGCTCGAAGAGGTTCAGGACAACGACGATGCCGTGTTCCCGCGCTTTGGCGCGAAAAAGCTCCGTTGTTGGCCCGGGAATCGGCTCGGCCGCCGCCAGGGCGGCCGGCGTCGCCGGCCTCTGCGGATGGAAGGGCTCGAAGGCCAGCTCCGCGTAGCAGACGAGCTTCGCGCCGTGCCTCGCGGCCGCGCCGAGCGCCGACAGGCCGCGCGCGACATTGTCGGCCTTGTCGGGGCCGGCCTTCTGCTGAACCAGGGCGATACGCATGTGGCCTCCAGGCGGCCGGCCCGCCCTGGACCGGCGCCGCACGAGGATTCTACCGCCCCGGACGCGCCGGCCCGGGGGGAGCAACGCGGGGATCCCGTCGCAGGGCCTTCAGCGCGCGACACTGAACCACGATGGTGCGCGAGGCGAGAGGACGCACGCGGGTGGTCGCCGCTCGGCGACCGCCCGCGAGTTGAGGTCACACCCGTCTTCCAACGTCACGCCGGCGCGTCGCGTGTCGTGCCGCCGTCGCCGCCACTCAGACACACCCCGCGTGCCGGATCCCGCCTTCCCCAGGCGCAGTCGAGGCGAATCCCGAATCCTGAACGGGTCTCAGCGGATGATCCGATATCTCCGATCCGGCACCGTCGCCACCCATGTCTCCGAGAGCTTCGTCGAGCCGGCCATCAGCCACACCCACACTTCGCCGTTCACCTCGTTTCGCCACAAGAGGTCGGCCTTCGTGTCGCCGTTGTAGTCGCCCGTTGCGGCGATCTGGTAATTCGTGTCAGGCACCGTCCCCACCCACGCCTGCGCCACCAGCGCCCCGTCGTTTATCTCCCACAGCCACACTTCGCCTCGGGTCTCGTGCCACCACACCAGGTCCGCCTTCCCGTTCCCATCGAAGTCCGCCACGCCCTGGATGTGGTAACCGGTGGCTGGTGCTACCGTCCCCACGTACACCTCGCCGAGCCGTGTCGCGCCGTTCATGGTCCAGGTCCACACATCGCCCAGCGTCGCGTGCTGCCATACGATGTCAGCCTTCGTGTCGCCGTTCAGGTCCCCTACGCCCTTCACCACGTAGCCCGGGTCCACCCGGTCGACGTACACCTCCCCGCCCGGTTTCGGCGCAGCCCCGTCCATCAGCCAGATCCAGAGATCGCCCAGCGTCGTGTGCCGCCACAGGATGTCTGACTTCCCGTCGCCGTCGAAGTCGCCGGTTCCGACGATCTCGTACGCCAGATCCACGGTGCCCGCGAAGATCTCGCCGACGGGTGTGCCGCCGTTCATCGACCAGAGGTACAGCTGTCCGCTCGCTGCGTTGCGCCAGAGGAGGTCCGCCTGCCCGTTACCGTCCTGGTCGCCGAGGCCGCGGATTTCCCAATTCGTGTCGGCCACCGTGCGAACGTAGGTATCCGAGACCTTTGACGCGCCATCCATCGGCCACAGCCACACGTCGCCGACCGTGTCATGGCGCCACAGGATGTCGCTCTTCAGGTCGCCGTTGAAATCGGACCAGGCAGCCGCCGCCGGCCTGAACAGGAAGCCGTTGGGTACGACCGCCGGCGGCGCAGCCGGCTTCTGATCGGCGTTCAGCAGGACGACCATGACGTCGACGGTACCCGCCTGGTGGTGCGGGGTCCGCACCACGAGCTGCGTGCTCGTTTTCGACGTCACCGTCGCGGGGTAGCCGCCGAAGGTGACGCCGATGGACGCCGTCTGAGTGAACCCGGATCCCGAGATGGTGACGGCTGTGCCGCCGTCGACCGCACCAGCCGGCGGGCTGATGTTCGAAATCACCGGTGCCGCCAGCGTGCCGGCGAGGAACACCTGGTAGAACGTGATGCCGTTCACGCCGTCGTAATCCAGCTCCACGTCGCACATGCCGACGTGCGGGCTGTTCATGCGCACGACCAGTTCCGTTGAGCTCAGGCTCTGGGTTGTCGCGGGGATACCGCAGATCGATGCTCTGGCCGAAGGGGGGAATCCTGTGCCCGTGATCGTCACAGAGGTACCGACGCCGCCGTGCAGCGGCGAGATCGCGCCGACGATGGGCGACGAGCCACCTGGCGGGTCGAGCACGAACGTGCCCGCGTACGCCTCCTGGTTCTGCGCCGTGGTCAGAACGAACAACGCGTTTCCTGCCGGCCGGCTGGCGTTGACCGGCAGCGTCACCAGGATCTGCAGCGGGCTCACGACCGTGAACGGGAGATCCTCGTACCACGAGTACGGCGGGTCCGGGATGTCGAGGGAGATACGGGCCTGGGCCACCTCCTGCAGGCCGAAGCCGTTGATGGTGACCTGGTACCCGCCGCTGGCAACGCCATGGAAGGGGCTGAGCCCCGTCGTGCCCGGCGTCGGCAGGTAGACGACAGCGCCCGGGAGGGTCCCGGACTGGCCGTCTTCATTGGTCACCGTGGCGTCCACGGTGCCCAGCAGGCCTATCGGCGCTGTCGCCTGCAGCAGCGTCGGGCTGATCAGGACGACGTCGCTGGCCGTGATACCGCCGATGGTGACGCCCAGGTTTCCGCCGCGGAAGCCCGACCCCGAGAACGTCAGCGTGATGTACGGGTAGCTGTACTCGCCAACGACGTCCGGCGTGACGCTCGTGACCGTGGGGGCCGCCCACACGCCGCTGCCGCCGTCGGCCGTGGCGAGGATGGTGTTCGACTCGCCGACAACCCACGCCGTCATGGCGCTGACCGCGGTCACGCCCGTCAAGGTGACGCGGGTGCCGGACCACTGCGGCTCCCACGTCGTGCCGCCGTCGGTCGTGTGCAGAATGACGCCGGCTGTCCCGACGGCCCATGCCGTGCTGGCGTCAAGTGCGGCGATGCGCCGCAGATTCTCGGCGGTGTTCGATGTCTGCGGAACCCAGTTCGCACCGCCGTCGGTGGTCTTCAGGATCGTGCCCGCCTCGCCGACGGCCCACAGGGTGTTTGCGTCAATCGCGACCACGTCGTAGAGCGACGCGCCGGTGCCCGAGGTCTGCGGCCCCCAGCCATTGCCGCCGTCGGAGGTCTTCCAGATCGCGCCCTGGTAGCCGACGGCCCAGGCGACGTTCTGGCTCGCCGCGGCGATGCCGTACATGCCGACGTTGTTCGTCCCCAGTTCGAGCCACCACGGGTAGTTGCTATTGATCGGGTCGGACTGCGGGCGTTCCGGCTTCCGGTGGAATACGACGCCGGCGCCGGCGCCGTCCCAGCCCGCCGTCCAGATGTGCGTGCTGTCGGCGACTGCCAGGCCATAGATGTGGCCGCCGGGGCCGACGGGGTGCCACTCGCCCGGGGGAACGGGGAGATTGCCCATTTCCTGGTTCCAGGTGACGCCACCGTCCGTTGTCGACTTGAACAGGTCGAAGGTCCCTGCGACGAACCCCACCTCGGGCAGGAACGTCATCCGGTTGATGGTGGGCCACGTCGCCGACTGGAAGACGATCTGCCACGCAGCGCCGCCGTCCTCAGTCCGCGCCACGAAGACCTCGCGGCTCGGGTAAATGTAGCCCGCGATCCATGCGTCTGTCTCGTTCACCGCGGAGACAGCCGTGAGATGGTACGTGCTGCCGCTCGGCAACGTTGGCAGATTCTGCACCTGCCAGCCGCCGCCCTGGGCGATGACGCTGGCGGGTGCGGCAAGAAACGCGAGGCACACGCCGAGTCGGGCCGCCGCGCGGATGAACGAGATGGAGGCGTTCATGATTCACCTCTGGAGGCCGACAAGGCGGCCTCTGCTGGACGCCGGGCGCACCTCGAAGGAGATCGGGCGCACACCGGCGCATGACGACGCGGGCGGCTGATACTGGACCCAAACAGAACCGAAGTCAAGCCGGGGGTGTGACATGGGGAGCTGGCCGGGGATTGGACGTTTCACGCCTTCATGTGGGCTCGCCGCCTCGATCCCGAGTGGGACAGCCGCTGCGCTCCCCAGGCATGCGGCCAGCAGCAGCGCACGATGGCCGTCAGGATCGAGCCTCGCGGGGGCGGCGACGATGGCTCCGGCAGGACGCACCGCGTCGTGACGTCGGAGTCCACGCTTCGCGCGGATGGCACCGTGACCGGATCGTTCCAGGGCTGGAACAAAGCCGGCGAGGCGATCAGGGGCACGTATGCCGGCAGGCGGCTGAAGCAGGGCATAGACCGGTTCTGGAGCGCCCCTGGCAGGGTGTGAGGCTCACGCAGGAAAGCAGCGTCAGTCCCGCCGGACAAGGCCGGCAGGCCTCGCCCCGAGTCCCGAATCCCGAGCCCCGGTCTCTGTGCTAGAGTCGATGAGCCCCGCGTGTCAAAGGAGCCAGTCCCATGTCGAAAGCCATCGAAGGGTTGAAGCCCGCCGGAGTGTGGAAGGCGTTCGCGGAACTGTCGGCGATCCCCCGTCCGTCGAAGCACGAGGCCGCCGCGGCGGCATTCGTCATCGACACGGCGAAGCGGCTCGGGCTGGAATGGGCCCAGGACGCTGCCGGCTCGGTCGTCGTCCGCAAGCCGGCATCGAAGGGGTACGAGGGGCGGCCGATGGTGTGCCTGCAGGGACACCTGGACATGGTGCCCGAGAAGCGGCCCGACAAGCAGCACGACTTCCTGAAGGACCCCATCACGCTCGTCCGCAAGGGCAACGTCATGATGGCCGACGGCACGACCCTTGGCGCCGACAACGGCGTGGCGGTGGCCACGAGCCTGGCCATCATGGCCGACACGTCCCTCGCGCACGGGCCGCTCGAGTTCCTCTTCACCGTCGATGAGGAGACCGGGCTCACCGGCGCCAACAGCCTCCAGCCCGGCTTTCTGAAGAGCACCATCCTGCTGAACCTGGACTCGGAGGAGGAAGGCGAGCTGTACGTCGGCTGCTCGGGAGGCCGCGACACGATGGGCACGTGGGCCCTGGACACGGAACCGGCCCCGGCGGGCACGGTCGGCCTGCTCGTCAAGGTGGGCGGCCTGCGGGGCGGCCACTCGGGCCTCGAGATCGACAAGGGCCGCGGCAACGCGATCAAGATCCTGAACCGGGCCCTGATGAAGCTGGCCCCCGTCGGCGCCAGGCTGGCCTCGATCGACGGCGGGAACAAGCGCAACGCCATCCCGCGCGACGCGTCGGCGCTGGTGTTCGTGCCGAAGCCGAAGGCCGCCGAGGCGAAGGCGATCGTGGCCGCCGTCAACGGCGTGTGCCGCGCGGAACTGGCGTCGGTCGAGCCGTCGCTCGCCGTCACCGCCGAGCCGTTCAAGGGCCGCAGGAAGGTCGTGAGGAAAGGCCTGCAGAAGAAGCTGACGATGGCGCTCGCCGCGCTGCCGCACGGCGTGATCAAGATGAGCGCGGACATCCCGGGGCTGGTGGAGACGTCCACGAACGTCGGCGTCATCACGACCGGCAAGAAGGACATCTCGGTCGCGACGAGCCAGCGCAGCTCGGTGGCGTCTGAGATCGCGGAGATCGCCGACGCCGTCAGGGCCGTCTTCGATCTCGGCGGCGCGAAGGTGAGCGGGTCCGACGGATACCCCGGCTGGAAGCCGAACCTCGAGTCGCCGATCCTCAAGCTCGCGATCGCCACCTACAAGAAGCTGTACGGCAAGGAGCCGGCCGTGAAGGCCGTCCACGCCGGGCTCGAGTGCGGGATCATCGGCGAGAAGTACCCGGGGATGGACATGGTGTCGTTCGGCCCGACGCTGGAAGGCGTCCACTCGCCGGACGAGAAGATACACATCGACACAGTGCAGAAGTACTGGGACTTCCTGCTGGCGCTGCTGCAGAACGTCACGTAATCGGGGCTCGGGACTCGGCGGCCCTTCGACCCGGCGCCTCGCGGCTCGCCCGGAGCGCGCCGCGCCGGCGCAGGGCGGGGGCCAGGCGCCGGGCGCCGGCCGGGCGCGGCACGCGAGCCGCGCCCACCGGCCGGCCGCGGGCGTTCCGGGCCCTGAAGCCCGGGTTCCGGCTTCTGGATTCTGACGGCTGACTTCCGGCTACCGTCCCCCGAACAGCGCCAGCCCGTGCACGATCGACGCGGCAATCGCGCCGATCGTCGCCAGCACGCACAGCGCGGCGGCCGCCAGGTGATCGATGCGCTCGGGCTTGAGCGGATCGAGGAGCTTGGCGGCCAGCCAGCCGCCCGCGAAGCCGCCGGCGTGGGCCCAGTTGTCCACGCCGGGCATGATCAGGCCGAACAGGCCGAGCATCAGGGCGTAGTGCAGGCCTTCGCGCTTCGTCATGCTGCTGCCGGAGCGCTGACCGTAGAGGACGAGGGCGCCGAGGAGGCCGAAGACGGGAGCGGACGCGCCCACCGTGAATCCGGCCCCGCCGAGAACGGGGATGCCGCCGAGCCTGAGCCACGCCAGCGAGCTCGCGGCGAAGCCCACGACGCCGGCGACGGTGTAGATGATGATCATGCGGCCGGCGCCGTACAGCTCGGCGCAGGCCGGCCCGAGCTGACGCACCCACAGCATGTTGAAGAGGATGTGCAGCAGCCCGGCGTGCAGCCAGCCGGCGCTCAGCACGGTCCACCACCGGTCGTAGCGGAAGACCGGCAGCCCGCCGCTCGCGCCGAACAGGAACAGGCTCTTCGTGCTCGGCGCCAGGAACGAGAACATGCCCCCCATGCGGATGCCCGATCCCGAGACGAGCAGCATGGCGGCGTAGAGCCCGGCCGAGCCCCAGGTCACGAGCGGCACGAACCCCAGGTCGTTCCCAAGGCGCCGGAGCAGCGGCGAGAAGCCCCACAGCCCCGGGTTCCTGCGGCCGCAGGTGTAGCAGACCTCGTCGTTCACGCCGACGAGCCGCCCGCAGGACGCGCAGACGACCGACCCTTGCGTCTGTCTTCCGAACATGGGACCTCTGGGGAGATCATATCGTGATCGGGGCTTGGGGCTCGGGACTCGGGGCTTGGGGCTCGGGGCTCGGGAAGACAGGGGCAAGGGACAAGGGGCACGGGGAAAGCTCGCCGCGCCGAAGCTGGCCGTTCGGCTCGCGGCTGCTCGCTCAGGGCAAGCCGGCAGGCCGTTCAGCGAAGGCGGGGGCTGCACTATACTGGCGCGGTTCTGCGGAACGCTGCACGCTCCAGCCGGAGGCTTCGCATGCGACGGACCCCGCTCGGCGCCATCGCCCTCGTCCTGCTCCTCTCGCCGGCCTCCCCCAGGCTCGGCTCCGCGACGCCCTACGACGATCTGTTCACCGCCGACACGATGCGGATCGACTACTCGCACACCGGGGGGCGCGGCATCGAGGCCGTCTCCGTCGATCGCATCGTCAACGACGGCCCCTGGGCCGGAAGCCGCGCGCGCCTCGTGGACGACACGAACCTCGGCAAGTACCTCTTCGAGATCGTCGATCGCCGCACGAACCGCGTCGTTTACTCGCGCGGGTTCGCCAGCCTCTTCGGCGAGTGGGAAACGACGCCGGAAGCGCGGGACACGTACCGCACGTTCGGCGGGTCGCTGCGCTTCCCGTGGCCGCGGCAGCCGGTGCAGGTCGTGCTGAAGAAGCGCGACCGCCTGAACGCGTTCCACGAGTTCTGGTCCACGCTCGTCGATCCGGCGTCGCGCGCGGTCAACCGGGCGCGCCTGGCGCCCACCGGCCGGGTGTGGACGCTGTGGGAGAACGGTCCGCCCGAGTCGAAGGTGGACCTGCTGCTGATTGGCGACGGCTACACGGAGGCCGAGCTGCCGAAGTTCCACGCCGACGCGAAGCGGCTGGTGGATCGGATGTTCACCGTGGAGCCGTACAAGAGCCGGCGGAGCGACTTCAACGTCCGGGCCATCGACGTGGCGGCCGCCGAGAGCGGCGTCCACAATCCCCGCACGGGGGACATGCGCCGGTCGCGCGTCGGCACCGAGTACAACATCTTCGACAGCGAGCGGTACGCGCTGAGCCTCGACAACCGCGGCTGGCGCGACGTCGCGTCAGAGGCGCCGTACGACGCCGTCGGGATTCTGATCAACAACCGCTATTACGGGGGCGGAGGGATCTTCAACGACCAGGCCACCGTCGCCGTCGACAGCGGTTCGGCCGAGTACATCTTCATCCACGAGTTCGGCCACCACTTCGCGGGGCTCGGCGACGAGTACTACACGTCCGACGTCGCCTACGAAACGGGCGCGGCGGAGAAGGTCGAGCCGTGGGAGCCGAACGTCACCGCGCTCCTGGATCCGTCGGCCTTGAAGTGGAAGGACCTCGTCGATCCCGGCACGCCGCTGCCGACGCCCTGGGACAAGGCGGAGTACGAAAAGCGGTCGGCGGAGATCCAGGCCGAGCGGCGCCGTCTGCGGGCGAGCGCGGCGCCCGAGTCGGCGATGGACGCCTTGTTTGCGCGGCAGCTCGACTTCGAGAAGACGTTCCTGTCGTCCATGAAGTACTCGGGCAGGGTCGGCGCCTTCGAAGGCGCGTCGTACGAGCCCACCGGGCTCTACCGGCCCGAGACGGACTGCATCATGTTCTCGCGCAACCCGGCCGGGTTCTGCCGGGTCTGCCGGCGCGCGATCGAGCGCGTCATCGACCTCCACACGGGAAGGTAGGCTGCCGATGCCCTGGGTCCAGGTCTACGATCCGCTGGGGCGGGCGTGGCTCAGCACGGCGGCCGCGGCGCTGCCGACCGGCCTGCTGCTCCTCGCGCTGGCGGCGCTGCGCTGGCCGGCGCACCGGGCTGCCGCGCTGGGCCTCGCCGCGGCGGTGGCGGTGTCGGTCGGGGTCTTCGGGATGCCGGCGCCGGCGGCCCTTGCGACGGCCCTGTACGGCGCGGCCTACGGCCTGTTCCCCATCGGCTGGATCGTCCTCTGCGCGATTTTCCTCTACAACCTCAGCGTCAGGTCCGGCACCTTCGACGTCGTCAAGCGCTCGGTCGCGCGGCTCTCGGGCGACCGCCGCGTGCAGGCCCTGGTGATCGCGTTCTCCTTCGGCGCCTTCATCGAGGGGTGCGCCGGGTTTGGCGCGCCCGTGGCCATCTCGGCTGCCCTTCTGGCCGGCCTCGGGTTCGCGCCGCGCTATGCGGCGTCGCTGGCCCTCATCGCCAACACGGCGCCGGTCGCGTTCGGCTCGATTGCCACGCCGATCTTCACCCTCGCCGCGGTCACCGGCCTCCCGGCAACCGCGCTCGGCGCGATGGCCGGGCGCCAGCTGCCGTTTGTCTCGATCCTCGTGCCCGCCTGGCTCATCGTCACGATGAGCGGGTGGCGGGGCCTGCGCGGCGTGTGGCCGGCGGTGGCGGCCTGCGGCGGCGCGTTCGCCCTCGTGCAGTTCGCCTGGAGCAACTTCGTCGGACCCGAGCTGGTGGACATCACCGCGGCCCTCGCCTCCCTCGCCGCCGTCGGGCTGCTGTGCGCGCGGTGGCAGCCCGCCGGCGCCCCGCGCCGCGGCCGCTCCCCCGCCGCCGACGCGGGCAACGCCCGCCTCGGGCCGCGCGAACTGCTCCGGGGATGGCTGCCCTGGATCCTGCTGACGGTCTGCGTGACGCTGTGGGGCGCCCCGCCCGTCAAGGCCGCCTTGAGCGCGCCGGCGTGGAGCGCGCCGCGCGTCGAGATCCCGGCCCTGCACCGGCGCGTGTTCCGCGACTTCCCCGTCGTGCCGACGCCCGTCGACCGCGCGCGGCTCGCCGCCCCCGACTACCGGCGCACCCGGGCGGAGGCGGCGGTCTTCACGATCAACTGGGCGTCGGCGACGGGCACCAGCGTCCTCGCCGCTGCGCTCGGCACGATCCTGTTCCTGCGGATGCGGCGGCGGGACGTCGCGGACGTGGTCCGCGCCACGTGGCGCCAGATGCGGATCCCGCTGCTCACGATCTCGACCATGATGGCGCTGGGGTTCATCACGCGCTACGGAGGCACCGACGCCACGCTGGGCCTCGCCTTCACGAAGACCGGGTGGGCCTACCCGTTCTTCGCGGCCATGCTCGGCTGGCTGGGCGTGGCCATCACGGGTTCCGACACCAGCTCCAACGTGCTGTTCGGCAGCCTGCAGAAGATCACGGCGCAGCAACTGGGCCTGGACCCGGTCCTCATCGCAGCCTCGAACAGCACCGGAGGCGTGATGGGCAAGATGGTCGCCGCCCAGACCATCGTCGTCGCGACGGCCGCCACGAACCAGCAGGGCGAGGAAGGGGCGCTGCTGCGGTCCGTGTTCTGGCACAGCGTCGCCCTGGCGGCCATCGTCGGCCTCATCGTCATGGCCCAGACGTACCTGGTGCCGTGGATGGTGCCTCGGTACTAGGGGCCGGGGGCCGGGGATTCTGAGTTCCGAATTCTACGCCCTGCTCTTCGGCCTCATGTTCGCTGCCAGGATCCGCTTGCGGAGCCGGATCGACTTCGGCGTCACCTCGACGAGTTCGTCGTCGTTGATGAACGCCAGCGCCGGCTCCAGGCCGGGCAGGCGCGGCGGGACCAGCCTGATGGCTTCGTCCGCCGTCGACGCGCGCATGTTGGTCTGCTTTTTCTCCTTCGTCACGTTCACGTCGAGGTCGTTCGCCCTGGCGTTCTCGCCGACGATCAGGCCCTCGTAGACCGGCGTGCCGGGCTCGATGAAGATCTCGCCCCGCTCCTGGAGGTTGTAGATCGCGTACGCCGTGCTCACGCCGGCGCGGTCCGCGACGAGCGCGCCGGTCGTGCGCGCCGGGATGGGCCCGACCCACGGCCGCCAGCCGTGGAAGAGGTGGTTCATGATCCCGGTGCCGCGCGTGTCGGTGAGGAACTGCGCGCGAAAGCCGATGAGGCCGCGCGTCGGGATCTCGAACTCGATCCGCACGCGGCCGCTGCCGTGGTTCACGAGCCTGGTCATCGTGCCGCGGCGGACGCCAACCTGGGCGATCACGACGCCCTGGTACTCCTCCGGAACGTCGATGACCAGCGTCTCGACCGGCTCCAGCGTCTGCCCCTGCGCCTGGCGGGTGACGATGTCGGGCCGAGACACCTGCAGTTCGTAGCCCTCGCGCCGCATCATCTCGATGAGGATCGACAGCTGCAGCTCGCCCCGGCCGATGACGCGCACCTGTTCCGGCGACGAAGTGCCTTCGAGGCGGATCGAGACGTTGCCCAGCAGCTCCCGCTCGAGGCGGTCGCGGATCTGCCGCGACGTCACGAACGTGCCCTCGCGTCCGGCCATGGGCGACGTGTTGACGCCGAAGACCATCGAGACTGTCGGCTCATCCACCGCCAGCGGCGGCAGCGGGTCCGGGCGCTCGGCGTCCGTGATGGTCTCGCCAATCGTGATGTCCGCGATCCCGGCGACGCAGACGATGTCGCCGGCGGCGGCCTCGTCCACGCTGATGCGCTTGAGGCCGTCAAAGGCCAGGAGCTGGGTCACGCGCGTGACGGCCAGCGAGCCGTCCGCCTTGCTGACCGCGACGGTGTCGCCCAGGCGCACCCGGCCGTTGAACACCCGGCAGATGGCGATGCGCCCGACGAAATCGCTCGAGTCGAGGTTCGCCACGAGCATCTGCAGCGGCGCGCCCGGGTCGCCGGCGGGCGGCGGCACGTGGGCCACGATGGCGTCGAAGAGCGGCCGCAGGTCCGTGCCCGGCGCCGACGGGCCGGACGCCGCCGTGCCCGCGCGCGCGTTGGTGTAGAGCACGGGGAAGCCGAGCTGATCCTCGCTCGCGTCGAGATCGATAAAGAGGTCGTACACCTCGTTCAGCACCTCGCTCGGCCGCGCGTCCTGCCGGTCGATCTTGTTGATGACCACGATCGGCGGGAGCCGCCGCTCGAGCGCCTTGCGGAGGACGTACCGCGTCTGCGGCAGCGGACCTTCGGACGCATCGACGAGCAGCAGCACGCCGTCCACCATGGCGAGCGTGCGCTCCACCTCGCCCCCGAAGTCCGCGTGGCCTGGCGTGTCGACGATGTTGACGAGCACGCCGCCGTAGCGGACGGCGGTGTTCTTGGCCATGATCGTGATGCCGCGCTCCCGCTCGAGGGCGATGTTGTCGAGGGCGCGCTCGGCCACCCGCTCGTTGGCGCGGAACGCGCCGCTTTGCGCGAGCAGCGCGTCCACCAGCGTCGTCTTGCCGTGATCGACGTGGGCGATGATGGCGACGTTTCGCCGGGCGGGGGCGGCCGCCGTCGGCGCGGGGGACCGGGCGTCCGACATCCCCTCAGTATAGCGGCCGGAGGAGGCCCGCCGCCTCCGGACGTCCCGGCCCTTCGTGTAGACTGTCGGCCATGCCCGACTCCGCGCCCGTCCGGACCGCGCTCGTCACCGGCGCCTCGGCCGGCATCGGCCAGGCCATCGCCGAAGTGTTCGCGAAGGAAGGCTTCGACCTGGTCCTCACGGCCCGGCGAGGAGACCGCCTCGAGGCCCTCGCGGCGGACCTCCGGCAGCGCTTCGGGCGCCGCGTCGCGACGATCGTCGCCGACCTGGCGGACCCGGCGGCGCCGGCCCGGATCGTCGGGGAGATCGCGGCGGCCGGCATCACGGTGGACGCCCTCGTCAACAACGCCGGCTACGGCGTGCCGGGGAAGTTCACGGACACGCCGTGGGAGGCGCAGCGCGACATGCTCCAGGTCATGGTGATGGCTGTCGCCGAGCTGACTCACCGCCTGCTGCCCGGCATGATCCAGCGGCGCTACGGCCGCATCATCAACATCGGCTCCGTCGCGGGCCTGGTGCCGCAGTCGGCAGGGCACGCGCTCTACGGGTCCAGCAAGGCGCTCGTCACCGGCTTCTCCCAGTCGATCGCCCTCGAGTGGATGCCCCACAACGTCTACGCCACGGCCGTGTGCCCCGGCTTCACCTACACCGAGTTCCACGACGTCAACCACATGCGGGAGCAGGTGAGCAGGCTACCGAAGTTCATGTGGATGGACGCCGACACCGTCGCCCGCGAGGCATTCGAGGCCGTCATGGCCGGGCGGATCATCCACGTGCCCGGCCGCTTCTACCGTATGGTGGTGTTTCTGGCGCGCTACACGCCGCGCTGGCTGGTCCTGGCCGTCGTGAAGCGCGTCTCGAAGACCTACCGCAGGACCTGACGGGCCTTTGCCGTGGCCACACTCGGCTCCGCCGCGCTCGTCGCCTCCCTGATCGCGCTGGGCCTCGCCGAGCGCAGGGCGCGCGACCTGGCGCGTCGCGCGGTGCCGCTTCGGATCCACGTCAACGGCACGCGCGGCAAGAGCACCGTGACGCGCCTCCTTGCCGGAGCGCTGCGGGCCGGCGGGGTCCGCTGCCTGGCCAAGACCACCGGCACGGAGCCGCGCCTCATCCTCCCGGACGGGAGCGAGCGCGCCATCCGCCGGCGCGCCCCCGCCAGCATCCGCGAGCAGCTGTGGGCGATGCGGCAGGCCCGCGCCCTGGGAGCGCACGCCGTCGTCCTCGAGTGCATGGCCGTCGAGCCGGAACTCCAGGCCGTCGCCGAGCGCGACATGATCTGCGCCACGATCGGCGTGATCACCAACGCGCGCCTCGACCACGCGGAGGCCATGGGCGCCACCGTCGAGGACGTGGCGGCCGCGCTGGCCTCGACCATCCCGGAGCGCGGGACGATTGTCGTCGGTCCCACGGGAGGGGCTGACGTGATCGCGGCCGCCGCGCGCGCGAAGGGAGCCCGCCTCGTCGTCGCGGCCGCGGACCCCGCCGCTCTTGGCCCCGGCGCCGGCCCAGGCCCCGATGCCGGCTCCCGCCCCGACTGGCGCGCCGACAATGCCGGCATCGCGCTGGCCGTCACGCGCCTCCTCGGCCTTCCGGACGATGTCGCCAGGAGCGGCATGCGCGAGGCGGCGCCGGACCCGGGCGCGGCGCAGCGCGGCGCGGTCGACGCCGCCGGCCGGCGCGTCGAGTACCTCGACGCCTCGGCCGCCAACGATCCGGAGTCGCTCGATCGGCTGCTGACGCCGCGGACCGGACAGGCGCTCTTCGTGTTCAATCACCGCATGGACCGCCCGCTGCGCCTGCGCCAGTTCGCCGAGGCCGAGCCGTGGTCCCGCGACACCGATCGGCTCGTCGTCACGGGCGACCGGCCGGACTGGCTCACCTGGCGGCGGCTGCGCCGGCGGCTCCCCGGCGGACGGCTGGCGTTTGAACGCCCGTCGCGGCTGGCGGCGCGGCTGGCCGCGGACCTGCGCGCCGACGCCGGCGCCACGCTCCTGGTCTTCTGCGGCAACACGAAGGGCTTCGGCCGCGAGCCCCTGCTTGCGGCCCTGCGGCGGCGCTGACATGGTCGAACTGGCTCTGGGCCTCGGGATTGCGCTGAACCTGCTCTTCACGGAAGTCTTCGGCCTGGCCTCGGGCGGCCTGGTCGTGCCAGGCTACCTTGCCCTCCACCTGTCGCAGCCCGCGCGGGTCCTCTCCACGATCGCGGTGGGCTGGCTGACCTACGCCGCGGTGCGCTACGGCCTGGCACGCCTGATCATCCTGTACGGCCGCCGCAGGTTTGGCGTGACGGTCCTGACCGGGTTCGTGCTGCACGGGGTCTGCACGTGGGCGATCGCCTCGGCCCCGGCGCCCGCCGACCTTCGCGTCATCGGCTACATCGTTCCCGGCCTCCTCGCGAACACGGCGCTCAGCCAGGGCTTCTGGGCGACGGCCGGCACGACGCTCGTCCTGGCCGTGCTCGTGCGGTTCCTGCTCGCGGCCTTGAGCGGCGTGCTGCTGTAGGGACGCGAGGCATGCCGGCCCGTCCGGGCATCGTCCGTCTTCCGCCGTGGGTGCCGGCCGCTGCCGGTGTGGCCATCGCGGCCATCCTCGCCGCGCAGGCCGTCGGCTGGCTCGCCCTTCCCCGCTGGCTGGCGCCCTGGGAGCCTCCGGCGGCCCCGGGCGTGAAGCAGCGCGCCGAGCGCGCCGCACGCATCTGGCGCGAGGCGGCGGGCGAGATCGCCCGCGCGCGGGGCGTCTCGGCCGATGAGGCGCTCATCGGCAGCGAACTCACGCCGCTCGTCACGACGCTCGGCGCGCTCGAAGCCAAGCGGGTGGCGGCGTCCCCGGCATGGGCCCCGGCGCTTGCCGCGCAACTCCACGCCGCGGGCATCGGGCCAGGCGACCTCGTGGCTGCCTCCTTCTCCGGCTCGTTTCCCGGCCTCAACCTCGCCGTGGCGGCCGCGTGTGAAGCCCTGGATGCCAGGCTGGTTGCCGTCTCGTCCGTCACTGCTTCGTCCTTCGGCGCGACCGACCCGGGGTTCACGTGGCCCGAGATCGAGGCGCGCCTGGTCGGAAGCGGGGCGCTGCGGCCCGTGTCGGCCGCCGTGTCGGCGGGCGGCGACGGGGATCGCGCGCTCGACCTGGACGAGGAGGGGCGCGCGCTGGCCGCCCGCATCGCCGCCGACGCGGCCCGCGAGCTGGGTGCGCGCCTGCTCGAGCCGTCCACGTTCGAGGAAGCCGTGGCCGCGCGGATCGCGGTCTTCGACGCCGCGCGGGGCGCGAGGCGTCTCGCGGCCTTCGTCAACGTCGGCGGCACCGAAGCGAGCCTCGGGCTGTCGCCGGCGATCCTGCGCGTGCGGAGTGGATGGCTTCAGCCGGTCGTCTTCGACCGGTCGCCCGGGCGCGGGCTCGTGGCCCGCATGGTGGAGCGCGGCGTGCCGGTGCTCCACGTGCTCAACGTGCGCGAGTTGGCCGTGCGGTGGGGCGTGCGCTGAACGCCGGGCCGGATGGCCGGCTGAACGTCAGCGCGCCGACAGCGGAGTGCGGCGTTCGGCCGGGCGCTGGTCCTGCGCGGCCGACTGCTCGTGCCGCGACCGGCGGCGGCAGGGATCCTCGCCCATGATGAGCCCGCGCGACGTGCGCCCGCACACTCGGCAGCGCAGGAACATCCGCGTCCCGTCCGACTTGACCGAGTAATCATGGCCGCTGAGGCAGCACCCAAGCCGCCGCCAGATCGACGCGGTCATTGCCTTCCCCCAGGGCTGGAGTGCTCGAGCGGCAGGCCGCCCGGCGCCAATTTCTAACGCAAGTCCAGTATTGTCAAGGGAATCCGGGCAGCCCAGGCCAGATTCCGCGCAAATCCGCGCATCCGTGTGCAGCCGACGGGGCTGACCGGCAGGTCGCGACAGCCGTACGCGCTCCCGAGCCCCCGGCTGCGGGCAGGTCGCTCGATCACGAGGGAGCCGGCCGCGTCGATGACGGCGATTGCGCAAGACAACCTCCTCTGCCTTCCGCTTGCAGCGGATCGTGGCGACCGGCCGCTCGGGCAGGTGATCTCGCGACGGACCTAGGGTGCTCAGCGATCGGCCGACAGTGCGGAACCGTCGGGAATGCCGGATGGGGGGATGGGTCGAACCGGGGCATCGGCGGCGCGATGGGATGGGGCCGCTCCCCGGGGCGGCGCCGTGCTACCGAGCGCCTGCCGGATCGTCCGCCGGGCGGGGATAGTCGGGAGCGTCGGCAATCTCCACGCGCGTGAGCGCGTCGGCAGCCCGGTCCTTGGCGAGGCGCGACCCGGTCAGGCACCGGCCGAGCTGCGCGCGCAGCCGCTCGAACGGCTGAAGCCCCTCGACGCTCGTGCACGGGCCCGCCTTGGCAGGGTGCGAGCCGTCAACCTCGATGACGTCGGCGTAGAGCCTGGCGGTGGCCGCCATGCCCGGAATGACTTCTTCGAGCGACTCGATCTCGGCGCCGCCGAAGCACGCCGACGCGCCGGCATCGTCCCAGCTCGGATGCCGGCGGTACCCGTAGACGAGGTCGGTGCAGATGCGGGCCGCCTCACCGGCCGCGCGCGCGGCCTGGACGTGGCACAGATCCATCAGGATCGGCACGAGATCGCGCCAGCGGCCGGCCGACGCGGCATCATCCCGAGTGCGGCGCTCCAGTTCGACGACGTCGAGGGCCTGCTGGCGCGCGGCCAGGAGCCAGGCCAGCGCGTCCGCCATCGGGAAGCTCACTCCCTGTCGCGACGCCTGATAGAGCTTCGCGCCGGCTGGGTCCGTGGCGCGCTGCAGGTGGCGGAGCGTCCAGAGCCAGAGCCCCATGGCGGTGGCCAGCGCGCAGGTCCCCGTCCCGGGTCGCTGCGACGCGAGCGCGCGCATCTCTTCCACCCAGGACTCGAACTGGCGCAGGAACATCTCGCCGGTCATCGCATGCGCCAGCTGGCGGCGCTGCACGGCCTCCGGCCCCTCGTAGGTGGCCTCGAGCTGCGCGTCCATCCACTTCTGGCCGAGGAAGCCTGGACTGTCTTCCGTCAGGCCCTGCCCACCCAGCAGGCTCACCGCCTCCCGGATGACGTTCGCACCGTGCCCCGTGTTCCAGAGCTTCACGGCCGGCGACAGGACTCCCGCCACCGCCTCCAGCAGGGTTGCCCGCACGCGGGGGTCGCGCCCGAGTTCCGCCAGCCGTTCCGGCGAGCGCTTGTGCGCGGGCCTTGCGGCCTCTGCGAAGTACTCCTCAACCAGGTCGGGCGTGCCGGCGCCTGCCGGCTGTCCTTCCGCCGCGAGCTGGTCGAGTTCGTCAAGGGCCCGGGCCGCGGCGAAGCCCAGCGAGGCCGCCGCCTCTCCCGTCGCCCAGACGTCGACCAGACGGTGCAGGACGTCCTCTTTCTGCTGCAGGCCCAGCTCGTAGCGCGGCGACCCCGGCTGCACCGTGCGGCTCCCGCGGAAGCGGCGGCGCTGGTAGCGGATGATTGGCTCGACGGCCGACAGGAGCTTGGCGGCGGTCATCAGGCCGACCGTCACGCGGGTGCGGCGGAAGACGGCCTCGACAATGTCGCCGTGCGTCACCCTCGGCACGATGACGCCGTTCTCGACGTCGTAGCCGCCCAGGATCCGATCGGCGGGCACCCGCACGTCGAAGACGGGATTGCGGCTCGACGAGAGCTGGTGGACGAGCGTCCGCGCCGGCAGCCCGCGATCGAAGACGCCGGGGTCCCCGGCCTCGAGGATCACGGCGCAGGTGCCCTTGATGCGCTCGTCGGCGGAGCCGACCGCCGCGGTGACGAACTCGGCGAACGCCATGCCCGTGATGAACCGGCCGCGCTTCCGGACGCGGAGCACGGGTTCGCGTCCCCCGCTCCACTCGGCGACGTCGACCGTGCCGCCGAGGAGGCCGGTTTCGACGCCGGCGTCCGGGATGGGTTCCGTCAGCGCGAAGGCGCCGCGCATGGCCCGCCCCCCCCGCGCGGCACCGGCGTAGTTCGCGCGCTGGCGCTCGGTGCCGAACATGCGGATGGGCTCGGCAGCGAGGACGCACGCGAGGTACGTGGTGGCCGCTCCGGCATCCACCCAGGCCAGCTCGAAGGCGGTCAGCGCCGACGCCAGGCTCCGCCGGTGCGCGGCCTGCGCGCCGGCCGCGTCTTCGCCCGAAGGTCCTCTAAGGCCCGCCTCGTCGAAGGCGTCGAGCATCGCCTGCTTCTCCGGCGTCCACTCGTGGGTGAGCCGGCCTCCGGCAGCCACGAGGCGCGCCACCGGCCCCCGCGCGACGCCGCGAGCCGCCACCGCCAGGCGGCGAAGATCCTCGCAACCGCCGAACCGCCAGAGGATGGCGCGCGCGTCGTCATCGGGCAGGCCGTGCAGCATCTGAGTCGTCCTTCCGTGAGGGGCCGCGCCGCGGGCAGGACGCGGAGACGAGGACTAACGTACTTCCGTTCCACCGGGGGATCAATGGTCCGCCCCGCGTGCCCCGTCCGACGCACCCGCCCGCCCGTCCCGCGAGCGCCGGTCGTCCGCGCCCGCTCCAGGCCCGTCCGTTTCGCGTTGCCGCCGTCCCGGCCTCGGGTTATGGTGGTGCAAACCAAGGAGCGCGCCATGACCGACGATCTCTCCCGCCGCGCGTTCGTGAAACTCGGCCTGACTGGCGCGGCGGCCCTCGCCGTCCGGCCCGCGCTCGGCGCGGCCGCCCCGCCCATGCCCGAGCGGCCGCTCGGGCGGACCGGCCACATGGTGCGCCTGTTCAGCCTGGGGGGCCAGGCCTCCCTCGAACAGCCGGACAAGCACGATGTGTCGATGGCGATCATCAACCGCGCGATCGACCTCGGCGTGAACTACATCGACACGGCGGCCGCGTACGGCCGGCCCCGCGCGGCCGACACGCCGCGCTGGAAACTGGACGGCATCAGCCAGACGTTCATCGGCGAGGTCATGGCCACGCGGCGCAAGGAGGTCTTCCTCGCGAGCAAGACCGACGACCGGACGCGCGACGGCTCCCTCCGGCTGCTCGAGCAGAGCCTGAAGCTGCTGCGGACCGATCACCTGGACCTCTGGCAGCTGCACAACGTCATGCGCGACGAGCAGGTCGAGCAGATCTTCGCAAGCGGCGGGGCCATCGAGGCGCTCCTCAAGGCGCGCGACGACAAGATGGTGCGCTTCCTGGGAATCACCGGCCACTACGACCCCGCTCCGCTCATCAAGGCGCTCGAGCGGTTCGAGTTCGACGCCATCCTGATGGCGCTCAATCCCGCCGATCCGCACCGCTTCCCGTTCAAGACGGAGCTGCTGCCGCTCGCGAACCGGAAGAAGATGGGCGTCATCGGCATGAAGATCCCGGCGCGGGACCGCCTCCTCCGTCCCGACGGCGTGTCGACGATGAAGGAGGCGATGAGCTACACCCTGACGCTGCCCGTCAGCACGGTCGTCGTCGGGTGCAAGACCGTCGAGCAGCTGGAGGAGAACATCGCGATCGCGAGAAGCTTCACGCCGCTGCCCCCGGCCGAGATGGCCCGCCTCGAGGGCCTGACGGCGAGCTACGTGGCCGACGCCGCGTGGTTCAGGCGGCCGCCGGCGGCGGGCGGCCCGGTGGAAAACGATCAGAACACGGACTGATCGGGACTCGGGGCCCGGGTTTCGTGACTCGGGGCCCGAGTTTCGCGACTCGAGGCCCGGGCTTCGGGATTCGGGGGAGGAAACGCGATGCAAGCCATCGTCCTTCGTGAACTCGGCGGACCGGAGCGGCTCGTGCTGGAAACGGCGGCAGACCCGGCTCCCGGCCCGGGAGAGGCCGTCGTCCGCCTGAGGGCGGCGGCCCTCAACCGCCGCGACGCGTGGATCCGGCAGGGACAGTATGCCGGCATCAGGCTCCCCATCATCCTCGGGTCCGACGGAGCGGGAGAGGTCACCGCCGTCGGCGAGGGCGTGGATCGGGCGTGGCCCGGCACCGCCGTCGTCATCAATCCCAGCCTCGAGTGGGGGCCCGACAGCCGCGCCCAGGGCCCGTCGTTCCGCATCCTCGGCCTCCCCGACCACGGGACCTACGCGGAGCTCGTGAAGGTGCCGGCCGCCAATCTGTACCGGAAGCCCGCGTCGCTCTCGTGGGAGGCCGCGGCGGCGATTCCGCTCGCCGGCCTCACGGCGTACCGGGCGCTCGTCACGCGCGCCAGGCTGCAGCCGGGAGAGACCGTGCTCGTCACCGGCGTCGGCGGAGGCGTGGCCACCTTCGCGCTGCTCTTCGCGCTGCACCTGGGTGCCCGCGTGGTCGTCACCTCCGGGAGCGATGCCAAGATCGCCCGGGCGCGGGAACTCGGCGCCGCCGGCGGCGCGAACTACCGGCTCGACGGCTGGGGCCAGGCGATCGCGAGGCTGACCGACGGCGGCCCCCACGTGATCGTCGACAGCGCGGGCCGCGAGGCGTTTCCGACGCTGCTGGAGGTCGTCCGCCCGGGCGGGCGCATCGTGACGTTCGGCGCCACGACAGGCTCGGCCTCCACGGTCGAAGTGCGCCGGGTCTTCTGGAAGCAGGTCGACATCCTCGGCAGCACGATGGGCACGCCGGAGGAGTTCTCCAGCATGCTGGCGCTCTTCGATCGCGGCCTCGAGCCGGTGATCGACCGGACGTTTCCGCTGGCCGCGGCGGCCGACGCGCACCGGCGCATGGACCAGGCCGATCAGTTCGGCAAGCTCGTCCTGACGATCCAGCCGCAGGCGTGACCTTCTTCCTTCGGGAAGAGCGGCGTGCGCGGGTCGGAAGCGAGGCGGCGGCGAAGCTCGAGGCCGAACACGAGCGCCGCGCCTGCTCGCCGGAATCGGCAGCGGCCTGGCCGCGTTCGAGGAGCGCCCCGCGCAGTCCGGGGCTTGCCGGGTCAGAGAGCCTGGTCATCGGGGTCTGCGCTGCGGTCGCTTCCGTACGGCCTGTCTGCAGATTGCGCAGCGCGGTGATGCTGATCGGGAGGCCGAGGACGGACCGGCAGCAGGGCATCATCGGCAACGCCTGCCGATCGCGCAGGGTCCCGGTCAGCGGCTTCGGCAGGATCTCGAGGACGATCGCGCCCTCACCGGCCCACCGCCTTGCCCCACCGGGCTTCGAGCGCTTCGAGAATCGCCTCGGCATGGTCTTCGTCGATCCGCAGCAGCAGCGGCTCGCCGGCGGTTTCGACCGCCAACACGAGCCGGGTGCTCGACAGGAGGCCAAGGCGCTTTCGTTCGATCCTCGAGCAGGACGCGGCGGCGATGTCCCGGTAGCGCACGCTCCGGAGGGCGGCGCCGCCGCCTTCGGGCGTGACGCGCAAGCGGTCGGAGGCGAAGACGAGAATCGCGCCGAACTCGCGCGGCCCGTCGTCGGTGCGGGCGAGATACTTCACCCCGCGGAACGTCGGGTCGGGAGACGGGGCCGAGGCGGTCCCGGTCTGGCGTCCGGGTGCGGTGCCGGTCCGTCCCTCGCCCGGCAGCGCCGCCGGGCGCGCTGCAGGCAGCATCTCGAGCAAGGCGCCGCGCTTCCAGCAATACGCGCCCGCCGCCGCCACGCCCAGCGCCACGATCAGCGCAGCGACGACACCGGTGCCCAGGCGGGCAAGCGCGTTCCCGGCGCCCTCCCCGCGCGGGGCCTCCGCCCGCCCCGGAGCGCCGGCGCGGAATGGAAGAGGCACCTGTTCCTGGGCCCGGTGCGCGCCCGACGGAGTGGCCTGCGCCCACTCTCCGGATGACACTCGCGCCGATGGAGAGCCCGCCAGCGCCGGCGTGGGGCCCGCAAGCCGATATGCGCCGGCCTTCGACACGCCCGTACCCTGGGCCGTCGGCTGCACCTCCACCGGCACGGTGGGGTGCGGCGCCGGTGCGCGCGCCGGGCTGGCCTGCGGCCCCGGACGCTGCGGGGCGGCCCCGACGATCGCGCTTGGCGGTCCCGCGTGCGATCGCTCGGCCGCAGCCTCGCGCGGCGCCGCCAAGCCGGGTGCGGCCTCGAGGACGGCCCTGAACTCGGTGGCGGTCTGGTAGCGGGCCGCCGGGTGCTTCGCGAGCGACCGGAGGACCGCCTGGTCCAGCCACTCCGGCAGCTCGGGGACGAGGAAGCGCGGCGAGGCGGGCGGTTCGTTGAGGTGCGCCTGCCGGAGCGCCGACTCGGTGCGGTGATCGAACGGACGGCGGCCGGTCAGCCACTCGTACAGCATGACGCCGACGGCATAAAGGTCCGAGCGCGCGTCGCCCGGATCGTTCTGGATCTGCTCGGGCGCCAGGTAGGCGAGGACGCTGAGCAGGCGGTCTTCGGGAACCTTCCGGATCGCGCCGAGCGCATGGCCGATCCCGAAGTCCATCACCTTGATGGCGCCGCCGGGCACCATGACGAGGTTCGTCGGCCTGAGCGCGTGGTGGAGGATGCCCCGCCCATGCGCGTACTCGAGGGCGCGCAGAACCTGGACGGCGCAGGCGACCGACGCTCTCGAGTCGAGCGCGCCCGCATCGCGCTTCACGCGGTCCAGCGGCGTGCCCGGCACGTGTTCGAGCAGCAGCGCCAGGTCCGCGCCGGCCGTCACCAGCTCGTAGACGCCCCCGATGTGCGCGTGATGGAGCCTCCGCAGCGCCGGCGCCATCGTCCGCAGGCGATCTGCCAGCACCGCGTTGCCCGACACCTCCCGGGCGAAGACGCGGACCGCCGCCTCCTTGCCGCTCCCCTCCTCGACGGCGCGGTACACCGCGCCCAGGCCGCCGTTGCCGATCACGCCGATCAGCCGGTAGGCCCCGATGCGCGCGCCGACGCCGATGCCGCTCACGGCGTTGCTCCTCCAGGCCCGGCACGCGCCAGGCAGGCGGCGGTCGGACCCACGAGGCCCGCCGCTTCGCCGGCCGGCGCCGTCAGGCTGGGGCCATCGCCCCCGTGACCGCTCCGCAGCGTTCGGCCAGGGTCCCGGCGATCGGAGTCGGAGCCACTGCTGCTTCGGGTTCAGCTATGCTAGCACCTGAAGAGGAGCCGACACCGTGTCCAACCCGCACTTGTTCGCCCCCCTGACCATCCGGGGCGTGACCCTCAAGAACCGTATCGGCGTTTCTCCCATGTGCCAGTACAGTGCCACCGACGGATTTGTCACCGACTGGCACGTCGTCCATTACGGCAGCCGGGCCGTCGGGGGCGCCGGCCTGGTGCTGACCGAGGCGGTGGCCGTGCATCCGAGGGGCCGAATCAGCCCGGCGGACCTCGGGATCTGGGAGGACCAGCACATCCCCGGCTTGCGCAGGATCACCGAGTTCGCGAAGGCGCAGGGGGCGGTGCCGGGCATCCAGCTGGCCCACGCCGGGCGCAAGGCCAGCACGGCCCCGCCGTGGCTCGGAGGCGGCCCTCTTCCGCAGGAGTCGGGCGGCTGGATCCCCGTGGCGCCGAGCGCGTTGCCGTTCGATGCCGCCTCTCCCGTGCCGGAGGTCCTGGACCGGCCGGCCATCGAGGCCGTCATCCGGGACTTCCGCCGCGCCGCGGCGCGGGCGAGGGCCGCCGGGTTCCAGGCGGCGGAACTCCACGCCGCGCACGGCTACCTGATCCACCAGTTCCTTTCCCCTCTCTCGAACCGGCGGACTGACGAATTCGGAGGGTCGTACGACAATCGCGTGCGGCTGGTGAAGCTGGTGTGCCGGGCCGTCCGCGAGGAATGGCCGGCCGACCTGCCGCTGCTCGTCCGGCTCTCCGCCACCGACTGGGTGGAGGGCGGGTGGCGGCCCGAGGACACGGTGGCGCTGGCGCATCACCTGTCGGAGTACGGCGTCGACGTGATCGACTGCTCGTCGGGCGGGAACGTCGCCGGGGCCGCGATGCCGATCGGCCCGGGCTACCAGGTGCCGTTCTCGCAGCGCATCAAGGACATGCTGCCCATCCTGACGGCGACAGTCGGCCTGGTGACCTCGCCCGCGCAGGCGGATCAGATCGTCCGGAACGAGCAAGCCGACATCGTGCTGCTGGCGCGCGAGCTGCTGCGCGATCCGTACTGGCCGCTGCACGCGGCGCGGGCGCTCGGCCAGGACGTCTCGTGGCCGAACCCGTACCTGCGGGCGCGGTAGCCCGTGGTAAGGTAGCGTCCGCGCACGCGAGCGGAGGGCCCACATGCCGCGCCCATCGAGGGTCCAGTTCTTCGCGACCTGCCTGGTCGATGTCTTCTCGCCATCGGTCGGCCTCGCGGCCGTCGCGGTGCTGGAGCGCCTGGGCGTCGGCGTCGACGTCGTGCCGGATCAGACCTGCTGCGGCCAGCCCGCCTTCAACGGAGGCTTCGTCGAGGAGGCCGCGGCCATGGCCCGGCACACCATCGACGTGCTCTCGCGCTCGCCCGACCCGGTGGTCGTGCCGTCGGGTTCCTGCGCGGACATGATCGCGGGGCGCTACCCGGAGATCTTCGACGGCGACGCGGTTTACGGCCCGAAGGCGCGGGCGCTGGCGGAGCGGACCTACGAGTTCTGTCAGTTCCTGGCCGACGTCCTCGGCGCGGGCCTCCCTGCTGCCGCCTCCGGCCCCGCGCTGGCGTACCACGCGTCCTGCCACGGCCTGCGGGGCCTGGGGCTGCGCGCGCAGCCGCGGGCAGTGCTGCGGGCGGTGGCCGGCGGCCGGTGCCGCGATCTGCCGGACGCCGAGGTGTGCTGCGGTTTCGGCGGCGTGTTCGCGGTGAAGATGGGGCCGCTGTCGGGCGCGATGCTCGAATCGAAGCTCGACGCCGTCGAGGCCAGCGGCGCGGACTTCGTCGTCGCGACCGACCTCAGCTGCCTCATGCACATCGGCGGCGGCCTCCGCCGCCGCGGGAGCCGCGCGGCCGCGCGCCACATCGCCGAGGTCGTCGCGGACGCCTTCGCGGAAGACCGCCGTGAGTGACGCGGCCCGCGCCTTCCACCAGCGGATCGACGCGGCCCTGGCCGATCGCGCGCTGGGCGACGCCCTGGCGCTCACGACGGGCCGCCTGGCCGGGGGCCGCGCCGCCGCGATGGCCGCTTTCGCCGACGCCGAGGCCGCCAGGGACGAGGCGCGCCGGATCCGCGCCGCCGCCATCGCCCGCCTGGATCAGCTCCTCGAGCGGTTCGAGCGCGAGGCGACCGCGCGCGGCTGCCGCGTCCACTGGGCCGAAACGGCCGCCGACGCCACCCGGATCGTGACGGCAATCGCGCAAGAGGCGCGCGTCACGCTCGCGGTGAAGTCGAAGTCGATGGTCTCCGAGGAGATCGAGCTGAACGCCGCCCTCGAGCGGTCTGGCGTCCGGGTCGTCGAAACGGACCTCGGCGAGTTCGTCGTGCAGATCGCCGGGGACCGCCCCTCCCACATCATCACGCCCATCATTCACCGGTCGCGCCACGACGTGGCGCGGCTCTTCCGCGAGAAGGCGAACGCCGCGCCGGAGGACGTCGCCGACATCCCGGCCATGACCGCCTTCGCCAGGCGCACCCTGCGCGCGGAGTTCCTGCAGGCGGGCATGGGCATCAGCGGCGCCAACGTGGCAGTCGCCGAAACCGGCACCGTGTGCCTCGTGACCAACGAGGGCAATGGGCGTTTGACGACGACGCTGCCGCGCGTGCACGTGGCGCTGGTCGGCATCGAGCGCATCGTGCCCTCGGCCGCGGACCTCGCCGCCGTTCTGTCCCTCCTCGCGCGCAGCGCGACCGGCCAGGCGCTGTCGGTCTACACCAGTCTCATCTCCGGCCCGCGCAGGGCAGGCGCCGGACCGGGCCCTGCGAAGGGCGGCGAGCCGGACGGCCCGGACGATGTGCACGTCGTGTTCGTGGACAACGGCAGGAGCCGCCTGCTGGGAGGGCCGCTGGCCGAGATCCTCTACTGCATCCGGTGCGGCGCCTGCCTCAACGTCTGCCCCGTCTACCAGAAGGTGGGCGGGCACGCCTACGGCGGCGTCTATCCGGGGCCTGTCGGATCCGTGGTCATGCCTGGCCTGCTGGGGCTCGAGGCATGGTCGGAACTGGCGCAGGCCAGCAGCCTCTGCGGCGCCTGCCGCGAGGCGTGCCCCGTGCGGATCGACCTGCCGCGCCTCTTGCTGGAGGTGCGCCGGCAGGCAGCGGCGAAGCGGCTGGCGCCGCGGTGGCTCCGGGTCGCCATGCCGGTCTATGCCGCCGTCGCGAGGCGGCCGCGGCTCTATCGGAGCGCCGTCGCCGCCGCCGGGCTGCTCGGCAGGATGGTCGCCAAGGGCGGCTGGATCCGGTGGCTGCCCGGCCCGCTCGGCGCCTGGACCGCGTCACGGGATTTCCCCGCCCCCGCAACCCGGTCGTTCCTGCAGCAGCACCGCCTGCGGAAAGAGGCGGCGCGATGACCGGAGCCCGGGGCCGAATCCTGGAGTCCATCCGCAGCGGGCTCGTGCGCGCGGCGCTCCCGTCAGCAGAGCATGCGGGTGTTCCCGACGCGAAGGCCGGCCGCGGCGGATCCATCGAGGCGATGGTCGAGCGCTTCGGCGCCGTCCTGACGGCGCTCTCGGGCCGCGTGCATCGGGCGGCGTCACCGGAAGTGCCGGCCCTCGTCGCCGACATCGCGGCCGCGCATGGGGTCCGGTCGTTCCTGGCGTGGGACGAGACGGAGCTGGGCTGCCCCGGGTTGCTGGAAGGGCTGGCGGCGCGCGGCCTGGCCCGCGTGGACTACCGGATGCCGACGGACCCTGACGCCCGGATCCGTCTCGCGCAGGCTCTGGAGCCGATCGGCCTGGGCGTGACCGGCGGCCACGCCGCGATCGCCGAGAACGGGGCCGTGGTTCTCGTCAGCGGGCCCGGCCGCGGGCGGCTCGTGTCGCTGCTCCCGGCGGTCCACGTCGCCATCGTGTCGGAGCGGCGGCTGCGGCCCACCCTGGCGGACCTGGTCCGCGAAGAGCCCCGCCTGCTGGACGCGGGGAGCAACGTCGTGCTGGTGGCGGGGCCCAGCCGCACGGCGGACATCGAGATGGCGCTGTCGCACGGCGTCCACGGCCCGAAGCACGTCCACGTGGTCCTGACGGCATGACACACACCCTGCTGCCCGGCCTCGGCGCGATCGACCTCGAACGCTTCGTGCGCCTCGGCGCGTGCAGCGACGGCCGCTTCGCCGAAGGCCGCGACGGCGTGCGGCTCGTGCTGGCGCCCGCCGACCGCCGCGTCGAGTTCATCGTGTTCGAGGATCGGACGCTGGCCTACGTGCGCTCCGCCCTCGGCTACCCGGCGTACTACCCCGTGCATCCCGTGGCGCTCGAACGCCCCGTCCGGGCCGTCCTCATGGACCTGGACGGGACCACCGTGCGGAGCGAGCCGTTCTGGGTGCTGATGATCGAGCGGGCGACGGGGAGCCTCCTCGGCGACCCGTCGTTCCGCCTCGACGAGTCCGACCTGCCGTTTGTGTCGGGGTTCAGCGTGTCGGAGCACCTGGAGCACTGCATTCGCAAGTACTGTCCGGACCGTTCCGTGGAGGACGCGCGCCGGTGCTACTTCGAGCACACGCACCGCGAGATGCGCGAGATTCTCGAGGGACGGGGCCGCCAGGACGCGTTCGTCCCGGCCCCTGGCCTCAAGCCCTTCCTGCTGGCCTTGAAGCGCGAAGGCATCCGGATAGGCGTCGTGACGTCGGGCTTGCACGAGAAGGCGTGGCCGGAGCTGGTGGCCGCGTTCCGGGCCATGGATCTCGGCGATCCGCGCGCCTTTTACGACGCGATTGTGACGGCCGGCTTCCCTGTCCGGCCCGGCGAGGCGGGCACGCTGGGCGAACTGTCGCCCAAGCCTCATCCATGGCTCTACGCGGAGGCCGCCCGCGTCGGGCTGGGGATTCCCTTCGACCAGCGCCACCGCGTCGTGGGGATCGAGGACAGCGGCGCCGGCGTGTGCGCCATCAGGCTCGCCGGGTTCACGGCATTCGGCATGGCCGGCGGCACCATCGAGGCAAGCGGCGCGCGGCCGCTCTGCCAGCATTACTGCGCGTCCTTCGACGAGGTGCTCGCGATCCTCCACGGCTCCGTCTGAACCTCGGTGTCTGGATGCCGCGCCCCACGCCCCGAGTCCCGAGCCCCGAGTCCTCTACCCCGCCCTTGTCTCCCTCGATCCCATGCACTAGGATGGCCGGGCCCCTCCGCATGGCCGGCGCGCGCCGGCCTTCACGACACGAGGACCTTCATGAATCTGATTCTCCTTGGCGCCCCGGGCGCGGGCAAAGGCACGCAGGCCGAGGCGATCACGCGGGCGCTGGGCATTCCGCAGATCTCCACCGGCGACCTCATCAGGGCGGCCATCCGCGAGCAGACGCCGCTCGGGCGGGAGTTCCAGTCGTACGCCAACGCTGGGGCGCTCGTGCCCGACGGCCTCGTGAACCGGATCGTCGAGGACAGGCTCTCTCAGCCCGACTGCAACGGCGGCTTCCTGCTCGACGGCTTCCCCCGCACCCTCGCCCAGGCCGAATGGCTGACCGGCGCGCTCGCCGCGGCGGGCCGGCGGATCGATCGGGTGCTGCTCGTCGAGGTGGACGACGCCGTGATCCTCGAGCGGATCACGGGGCGGCGCAGCGATCCCGAGACAGGCCGGGTCTATCATGTGACGTTCGACCCGCCGCCGGCGGACGTGGCGGCGCGGCTCGTGCAGAGGCCGGACGACACCGAGGCCGTGCTCACGAAGCGCCTGCGGGAATATCACGAAAAGACGAACCAGGTGGTGCCCTACTACGAGCGCCTCGGCCTCCTGTCCAGGATCGACGGCCTGGGCAGCGTTCCCGAGGTCAGGCAGCGGGTCCTCGGCGCGCTCGGCGTCGAGCATCGAACAGGCGGGTGAGCCGCCGCGCCCGGCCGACGCCGGCCGGCGCGGACCGGATCACCCGGTTGCCCGCGCGCGTTTCGAGAGGGCTGTTCCGCGGCGGCCGCGCGGCTGGGGCGTGAGCGCGGCCCGGAGCCTCCGGGCCCGGGCCGCCGTGTCCCGGCAGCCCGCGCACGGGCGCTGGGCCAGGTCGTCGAGCGTGTAGCGGTCCAGCACGGCCCGCAGATCGGCGGTCAGGCTCACCCACATCGAACGGGACGGGCACCTCGGGCTGCAGTCGCAGGTCTCCGGGTCGTCCACGCATTCCATCAGGCACAGCCGGCCCGTTGTGGCTTCTATCACATCGCGGAGTGTGATGGCGGAAGGAGGCCGGCCCAGCTTGTAGCCGCCGGCGCGCCCCGGCCGCCCCTTGATGAGCGCGGCCTTGCGCAGCGGACTGGCGATCTGCTCGAGGTAGCGCCACGGCAGCCCGGTCGCCCTGGCGATGTCCTTCAGGCCGACGGGAGCGGGTTCGCCCAGCCGGCAGGCCAGTTGCGACATCATCTGGAGACCGTAGCGGCCGCGCGTGTTGAGGCGCACCGGGACCCTCCTCATAATTCCTACTCCCAAGCTCGGAGTCCGTCAAGCCCAACGGTCGGACGCTGCTGGCGGGCGGGCGCCGACGGCATTCGCACGCTCCCCTGTAAATCGTAGTTGTCCGGTAGGCTTCCGGTGTTGACATAGGGAATCCAGCCTCCTACGCTGCTCCCGCGGTGGCTTCCGAACGCGTCCTCCCATCCCCCTAGAGACGCCGCATGACCCACGTACGCGCATCACCCGTCTATGCGGCCACGATATCGGGAGTTCCTTGAGGCTCGACCTTGCCCGCGGACCACTCAGGAGGTGCAGCCGTGCGAAAGGGTTCCACGCACTGCCGGTACGCCGAAGACGTGAACCCGGCGTTTCCGGCGGAGATCATGGCTCAGCCTGGCGGCGAGGCCCTGCGCGACTGCATCCAGTGCGGGACGTGCAGCGGCGCGTGCCCGGTGGCGGTCCACATGGACCTGACGCCGCGACGGATCATCGCGCTCACGCGGGCCGGCCTCGAGGCGGACGTCATGGCGTCGTCGACGCCCTGGCTGTGCGCCTCGTGCTACGAGTGCCAGGTCCGCTGCCCGCGCGAGATCAAGGTCACCGACGTGATGTACCTGCTGAAGCGCCGCGCCATCGAGAAGGGCACCTACCCCAAGCGGTTTCCCGTCCCGGTGCTCGCGAAGGCCTTCTACAACATGGTGGCCGCGCACGGGCGCAACTCGGAGGCGCGGGTGGTCATCGAGCTGGCGCTGCGCACGAACCCGTTCAGCCTGCTGAAGATGGCGCCGATCGGCCTGAAGCTGATCAAGACCGGGCGCATGGCGCTGGGGCAGGAACGGATCAAGGACCCGAAGCAGCTGCGAGCGGTCCTCGATGCGATGGAGGAGTCCTGAGATGTCGGCCTACGCCTACTATCCCGGCTGCTCGCTGACCGGGCTCGGCAAGCCGTACGACGAGTCGGTGCGGGCGGTCTTCGCGCACCTCGGCCTCGGGCTCGAGGAAATCCCCGACTGGAACTGCTGCGGCGCGACCAGCTACATGTCGATCAGCGGCGACAAGGCCGTCGCGCTCGCCGCCCGCAACCTCGCGCTGGCCGAGCCGATGGGGCTCGAGATCGTGGCGCCGTGCGCGGCCTGCTACCTCGTGCTGTCGAAGGCCCAGCACACCATCAGCGGCTACCCGGAGATCGCGGCGAGAGTGCACAAAGGGCTCCAGGCGGCCGGGCTGGCCTACGCGGGCCGCGCCGTGATCCGGCACCCGCTGGACGTGCTGGTGAATACGGTGGGGCTCGACGCGATCGCGGCGAAGGTCATCCGCCCGCTCACCGGCTGCCGGGTGGCGCCCTACTACGGCTGTCAGATCGTCCGCCCGTACAGCGGCTTCGACGATCCGCTCCGGCCGCAGACGATGGACCGGCTGCTGGAGGCGCTCGGCGCGCGGGTCGTCGAGTACCCGCTGAAGGCCCACTGCTGCGGCGGGTCGCTGATGGGCACGATGGAGGACATCGGCGTCCGGATGAGCTTCCTGCTCCTGAAGGAAGCCAGGGCGCGGACGGCGAACATGGTGGCCACGGCGTGCCCGCTCTGCCAGTACAACCTGGAGGCTTACCAGGGGCAGATGCGCCGCGCCTACGGCGAGGACGTGACGATCCCCATCGTCTACTTCACGCAGTTGATGGGCCTGGCGTTCGGCCTGGCCCCGAAGGCCCTGGGGATCCAGCGCAACCTCGTGACTGCCGATCCGCTGCCGGTCACGGTCTAGGGGGACGACATGCCTGCAAACGACACCTGCCGCATCGGCGTCTACATCTGCCACTGCGGCTTGAACATCGCCAGCAAGGTTGACGTGGACGCGCTGGAGCAGTACGCGGCCACGCTGCCGAAGGTCGCCCTGGCGAAGACGTACAAGTTCATGTGCTCCGACCCGGGCCAGCAGCTCATCCGCGACGACCTGGCGAAGCACAACCTCACGCACCTCGTCGTCGCGTCGTGCTCGCCCCTGATGCACGAGCCCACCTTCAGGGGCGTGATGCAGGAAGCGGGCCTGAACCCGTACCTCTACCAGATGGTCAACATCCGCGAGCAGGTGTCGTGGGTGACGACGGACCTGGCGCGGGCGACGGAGAAAGCCCGCCTGCTCCTTACCGCGGCGGTGCGGCGCGTCGCGCTGCACGACGCGCTGCAGCGCTCGACCGTGCCGGTCAACCCGAACGTGCTCGTCGTGGGCGCCGGCATCGCGGGCATCTCCGCCGCGCTGACCCTGGCCAGCGCCGGGAAGCAGGTCTACCTCGTCGAGCGCGAGCCCAGCATCGGCGGGCACATGGCGCACTTCGACAAGACTTTCCCCACCCTCGACTGCGCGGCGTGCATTCTGACGCCGAAGATGACGCAGGTGGGCAAGCACAAGAACATCCGCCTGATGGCGTACAGCGAGGTGGAGGAAGTCAGCGGGTTCGTCGGGAACTTCACGGTCAGGGTGAGGCACAAGGCGAGCTACGTGGACGCCGACAAGTGCACCGGCTGCGGCACGTGCTGGGAGCACTGCCCCGGGCGGCGGATTCCCTCGCGCCGCGTCATCCGGAAAGACGGGCGGATCATCGGCCAGACCAGGCCCGGCCCGGCCGCGCCGGCGCCGCGCCCGGCGGAGGCGGGCCGCGCGTGAGCGGCGCTGCGGCGGCGAGCGCGGCGGCCGCCGCCGCCGAGGTCACGCTGGGCGACGTGCGCGCGGCGCTGGAGGCGGCGACGATCTGGTGCCCCGACCCGGCCGTGCGCGTCGCGGGCGTGGTGGCGGCGGACCTGATGAGCGACGTCCTCGTGGACGCGCGGCCGGGCTTCGTCCTGGTCACCGGCCTCACGACCGTGCAGGCGATCCGCACCGCCGCCATCGCCGACCTCGCCGCCGTCGTCTTCGTCCGCGGCAAGGCGGTGCCGCCCGAGGTGGCCGCCCTCGCGCGCGAGATGAACGTGCCGGCCTTCGCCAGCCCCCGCTCGCTCTTCGACGCGGCCGGAGCGCTCCACGCCGCGATCGGGCACCCGGCGGCGGCCGGCCGAGGATTGGAGGGATGACCGAGTCGGCGTTCGTCCACGCGTACGAGGTCGCCGGGGCCGACTTCGTGAACGCCGGGCGCGCGTCGACGGCGATCAAGGAGACGCTGAAGCACATGGGGCTTGCGCCCGCGCTCATCCGCCGCGTCGCCATCGCGGCCTACGAGGCCGAGATGAACGCCGTCATGTACGCGACGCGCGCCACCATGACGCTCCGCGTCACGCCCGCCGCCGTCACGATCGACGTGCGCGACGAAGGGCCGGGCATCCCCGACCTCGCCCTCGCCATGCAGGAGGGGTACTCGACGGCCACGGCGGAGATGCGGGAGATGGGGTTCGGCGCGGGCATGGGCCTGCCGAACATCAGGCGGAACACGGACGCCCTCGACATCGCGTCGCAGGTGGGGCGCGGGACGACGGTGATGATGACGGTGCGCGTGAGCTGAGGACATGGCGGACGGGCACTACCACTCGATCCGCTTCGACGCGTCGGCCTGCCACGGCTGCATGGCCTGCATGCGGGTCTGTCCGACGCAGGCCATCCGCGTCAGGCGCGGCGTCGCCGCCATGATCGAGGACCGCTGCATCGACTGCGGCGAGTGCATCAAGGCCTGCCCGAAGAGCGCGGTCGTGCCGCTGACGGCGTCGCCCGACGGCCTCGGCAGGTTCGACTGCACGATTGCGGTGCCCTCGCCCGCGCTCTACACCCAGTTCGACGGCGAGGTCACGCCGGGCGTCATCCTGCAAGCCCTGAAGGCCAGCGGGTTCGACGCCGTGGCCACGCTCTCGTGGGCCGGCGAGGCCGTCACCCGGGCGCTCGAGCTCTTTCTGGCCGACTACGGCGGGCCCGTCCCCCTCATTTCGTCCTTCTGCCCGAGCGTGGTCCGGCTGGTGCAGATCAAGTACCCCGAGCTGGTCGGTCAGCTGCTGCCGATCCTCTCCCCGCGCGAGGTCGCGGCGCGCGAGGCCAAGCGCGCGGCCGCCGAGCAGACGGGCCTTCCCGCCGACCGCATCCACGCGGTCTACGTGACGCCCTGCCCCGCCAAGATGGTGTCCATCGTGGACCATCCCGGCATGGAGACGTCCTACATCGACGCCGCGGTGGGCATCAGCGACTTGTTCCCGCTCCTGGCCCCGGTCATCCGCGAGGTGCAGGCGGGCGGCGCGGACGCGCCGGAGCCGGAGACGTCAGCCGGGCTGGGCTGGGCGTTCTCGGTGAACCTGCCGAGCACGCTGTCGGAGGAGCGGACGCTGTCGGTCTGGGGCCTGTCGAACGTCGTGCGGACGCTCGACGACATCGACAAGGGCAGGCTGCAGCGGTACACGTTCGTCGAGTGCCACGCCTGCGCCGAGGGCTGCGTGAGCGGCCCGCTGACAGTGGAGAACCCGTACGTCGCCCGGGCGCGCGCCCTGCGCCTCCAGCGCACGCTGCCGGCGCGCGACGTGACCGACCCCGGCGACATGCGGTCGAGGTACGCGCGCGGCGAGTTCGGCACCACCGTGCCGTTCTCGGTGCGGCCGCCGCAGCCGCTCGGGCGCGACATCGTCTCGGCCATCGCCCGGATGAAGGAGCGCGACCGCGTGGCCGGACGCCTGGCCGGCATCGACTGCGGCGCCTGCGGCGCGCCGACCTGCCTCAGCTTCGCCGAGGACGTGGTGCGCGGGGCGGCCGACGAAGCCGACTGCGTGTTCGTGCGGCAGCAGCAGCTCCTGGATCGGATCGCGCAGCTGTCGGAGCGCGCGGAGGGACGGGCATGACGATCACGGATCTGGCGGCGCTCGTCGAGGGCGCCGCCATCGGCACCGCGGAGGCCCTCGCGCGGGAAGCGGGGGGCGGCTACGCCTCTGACCTGCTCTCCGACGTGATGGCCAACGCCCGGGACGGCGACGCGTGGATCACGCTGCAGCGCCACGTGAACACCGTCGCGGTGGCGCAGCTGCGGAACCTGGCCGCCATCGTCATCGTGAACGGGCGCCAGCCAGAGGCGGACGTGCTCGAGCGGGCCGCGGCGCACGACGTGGCCATCGTGACGACCGCCCTGACGGCGTTCGATGCGGCGGGCCGGCTCTATGCCGCCGGCCTGCGGGGGAGAGGGGCGTCCTGACGGTGATCGCGCTCGACCTGCACGTGCACACGTGTCTCTCGCCCTGCGGTGCGCTCGACATGCACCCGGGGGCGATCGTCCGCGAGGCCGTCGCCTGCGGCCTGGACGGCGTGGCGATCTGCGACCACAACGCCGCGGACAACGTCGCCGCGACCGGGCGCGCAGCGCGCGCGGCGGGCTGCCTCGCCGTGCCGGGCATCGAGATCACGACGGAAGAGGAGGTCCACGTCGTGGCGCTGCTGCCGGACGAAGCGGCGGCCGGGGCTTTGCACGCCCGCGTCGCCTCGGCGCTGCCCGGCCGCAACGCGCCGGGCCCCTTCGGCGAGCAGGTCATCGCCAACGAGCGCGCGGAGGTCCTCGGCTTCAATCCGTCGCTGCTCGCCGGCGCGACGTCGTGGTCGCTGGAGCGGGCGGTCGGCGAGATCCACCGGGCGGGCGGCCTTGCCATCGCGGCGCACGCCGACCGCGAGCGCTTCGGCATCGTGGGCCAGCTGGGGTTCGTGCCGCCCGGCCTCGCCCTTGACGCCGTGGAGGTGTCGGCGGCCACCGGGTTCGGCGAGGGGCGCGCCCGCTACGCGGACCCGCTGGGCCTGGCGGCCGTCACCGGGTCCGACGCCCACCGCCCCGGCGAGATCGGCCGGGCCGTCACGTTTCTGCATCTCGATCGGCCCGACGCGGCGGAGGTGGGCCGCGCGATCAAGGGCGTGGGCGGCCGGAGCGTGCTCGGCGGAGGGCGGCCGATGGAAGACCTGGCGATGCACATCCTCGACATCGCGCAGAACGCCGTCGAGGCGGGGGCCACGCGCGTCGAGGTCCGGGTGGAGGAAGACGAGGCGGCCGACCTCCTCCGCATCGTGGTGGCCGACAACGGGCGCGGCATGGATCAGGCCGCCGCGAGCCGCGCGCTGGACCCGTTCTTCACGACGCGCGGGACGCGCGCCGTCGGGCTGGGGCTCCCGCTCCTGCGCCACGCCGCAGAGGCGGCCGGGGGATCGCTGCGCGTCGCCTCCGCGCCGGGGGCGGGCACGCGCGTCGAGGCGGAGTTCGCCTGGGCCCATCTCGACCGCGCGCCGATGGGGGACCTGGAAACCACCGTCCTGGTGCTGCTGGCCTCGCACCCGGACGTCGATCTGGACTGGACGCACCGCCGCGGCGGGGGCGAGTACAGCGTGTCGACCGGCGACCTGCGCGCGGCCCTCGGCGGGGCCTCGCTCGCGTCGCCGGCGGGGATCGCGCTGGCGCGGGCCGCCGTGCGGCAGGGAGAGGCGGGACTGCGCGGGCCGGCGGGCGGCGCGCGACGCAGGGAGGACGACCGATGACCGACGTCACGAAGATCGAGCAGATCGTGGATCGCCACGGGCGCAGCCGCGACCACCTGACCGCGATCCTCCTCGACTGCCAGGAGGAGTTCCTCCACCTCCCGCGCGAGGTGATCGAGACCGTCGCGGCGCGCGTCAAGGCGCCGGTGACCCAGGTCCTCGGCATCGCCACCTTCTTCAGGGCCTTCAGCCTGAAGCCCGTCGGCCGGCACCGCATCCACGTCTGCATGGGCACGGCGTGCCACGTGCAGGGAGCGCAGCGGCTGCTCGAAGCCGTCAGCCGCGAGCTGGGCATCCAGAAGGGCGAGACGACGCCGGACATGCAGTTCAGCCTGGACACGGTGAACTGCCTCGGCTGCTGCGGCCTGGCGCCGGCCGTGACCGTCAACACCGACGTCCACGGAAAGCTCAAGCAGACGGCCATCCCGCGGATGCTGCGGAAGTACGTGAAGGACTACAAGGCCAGAACCCACTGAAGGGGGCCGGGAGAACGGCGATGCCGAGACTGACCATCGACGACCTGAAGAAGCTGCGCGAGCAGGCGGCGGGGACGATCACGCTGCGGTCCGGCGCCGCGCGCGCGAGGGTCACGATCCACATGGGCACGTGCGGCATCGCCGCGGGGGCCCGCGAGGTCATGGCGGCCCTGTTGAAGGAGATCGAGGCCCAGGGGGTCACCGACGTGATCGTCACGACGTCCGGCTGCGCCGGCCTGTGCAGCCGCGAGCCCATGGCGACGGTCGAGCTGCGGTCGCAGGCCCCGGTGAAGTACGTGAACCTGACGCCGGACGGGATGGTGCGGGTGTTCCGGGCGCACGTCCTGGGCGGCGAGGTGGTGACGGAGTCCGCGTTGGCCGCCGGGTGCGAGACCACCGGCTGAGGCGCGAGGAGGCGACGGAGATGGCGTTTCGTTCACACGTCCTGGTGTGCGCGGGGACCGGGTGCGTCTCGTGCGGATCGTTCGACCTGGGCGCGGCGCTGGAGCGCGAGATCGCGTCGCGCGGCCTGGCCGACGAGATCCAGGTGGTCCGCACGGGGTGCCAGGGGTTCTGCGCGGAAGGGCCCGTGCTCGTCGTCCAGCCGGACGAGGTGTTCTACTGCGGCCTGAAGACGTCGGACGTCGCGACGCTGGTCGAAGAGCACCTGCTGAAGGGCCGGCCGGTCAGGAAGCTCATGTACACCCCGCCGTCCGCGCCGGCGCCGGTGCCGAAGCTGAGCCAGATCCCCTTCTTCGCGAAGCAGAAGCTGGTCGTGCTGCGCAACCGCGGGCTCGTCGATCCGGAGCGCATCGACGACTACATCGCCCGCGACGGGTACGAGGCGCTGGCGAAGGCCGTCACCGAGCTGACGCCCGAGGAGATCATCCGCGAGATCAAGCTGTCGGGCCTGCGCGGCCGCGGGGGCGGCGGCTTCCCCACCGGCGTGAAATGGGCCACCTGCCGCCAGGCCGCCCTGCACCGCGGCGTCGAGCCCGTCATCGTCTGCAACGCGGACGAGGGCGACCCGGGCGCGTTCATGGACCGCAGCATCATCGAGAGCGATCCGCACGCGGTCATCGAGGGAATGGCCATCGGCGCCCGGGCCATCGGCGCGAGGCAGGGGTTCGTGTACATCCGCCACGAGTACCCCATCGCCCGGGAGCGCCTGGCGAAGGCGCTCGACCAGGCGCGCGACTACGGCCTGCTCGGGCGCGGGATCCTCGGCACGAAGTTCGACTTCGACATCTCGGTCGTGCAGGGCGCGGGGGCGTTCGTGTGCGGCGAGTCCACGGCGCTCATGGCGTCGCTCGAGGGCAAGGCGGGCGAACCGCGGGCCAAGTACATCCACACCGTCGAGTACGGGTACAAGAACCTGCCGACGAACCTCAACAACGTCGAGACCTGGGCCAACGTGCCGCTCATCATCAGCCGCGGCGCGGCGTGGTTCGCCTCGATGGGGTCGGGGGACGTGAGCGAGAACCCGTGGAACGGCAGCTCGGGGACCAAGGTCTTCTCGCTGGTCGGCAAGGTGAACAACACGGGCCTCATCGAGGTGCCGATGGGAATCACGCTGCGCGAGATCATCTTCGGCATCGGCGGCGGGATCCCGCGGGGGCGGGCCTTCAAGGCCGTGCAGACGGGCGGGCCGTCGGGCGGCTGCCTGCCGGCGACGCACCTGGACATGCCCGTGGACTTCGACAGCCTGACGGCGGCCGGCTCGATGATGGGGTCGGGCGGGATGATCGTGATGGACGACCAGACCTGCATGGTGGACGTCGCCCGCTACTTCATCGCGTTCCTGACCGAGGAGTCGTGCGGCAAGTGCATCCCGTGCCGAGAGGGGCTGCGCTGCTCCCTCGACGTCCTGACGCGCATCACCGAGGGCAAGGGCGAGGAGGGCGACATCGCCCTGCTCGAGGAGATGGGGGCCGTCATGCAGGACGCCTGCCTGTGCGCCCTCGGCTCGTCGGCGCCGAACCCGGTGATGTCCACGCTGCGGTACTTCCGGGACGAGTACGAGGCGCACGTCAGGGAGCGCCGCTGCCCGGCCGGGGTGTGCAAGGCGCTCATCACGTACACCATCGACCAGGCGCTCTGCGACGGGTGCCACGCCTGCGTGACGGCCTGCTCGACCGGGGCCATCACGGGCCAGGTGAAGTACCCGCACCAGCTGAACCAGTCGCTGTGCATCAAGTGCGGCGCCTGCCTGGACGCGTGCAAGCGCAACGCGGTGCTGCGGGCCTAGGCCCGGCCCCTCGCTGCTGGAGGCCATGATGAAGCTCGTGAAGGTCACGATCGACGGCATCAGGACCGAGGCCGAAGACCGCACGCCCCTCGTGCAGGTGGCCCAGAAGATCGGCGTCAAGATCCCGACCCTCTGCCATCACCCGCTCGTCGAGCCCTACGGCGTCTGCCGCATCTGCACCGTGGAGGTGCACATGCGGGGCCGCGTCCGCCTGGTGACCGCCTGCAACTACCCCGTCACGGACGGCATCGAGGTGTTCACGCAGACGGACCGGGTCCGCCGGACGCGCAAGCTCATCCTCGAGTGGCTGCTCGCGCGCTGCGGCCACGTCCCGCTCCTCAACACGCTGGCGGCGGAGTACGGCATCACCGAGCCGCGGTTCGGCCGCGGCGACGACACCTGCATCCTGTGCGGCCTGTGCGTGCGCGTCTGCTCGGACGTGGTCGGGGCGCACGCGCTGGGGTTCTTCAACCGCGGGACGACGCGCTACGTGGGGACGCCCTACGACGAGCCCTCCGACCGGTGCATCGCCTGCGGCGCGTGCGTCGAGGTCTGCCCCACCGGCTGCATCACGATGGACGACGAGGTCGAGCAGATTCGCGGCGAGCTGCCCCTCGGGCCCATGACGGCCATCTACATCCCGACGATGCAGGCCGTGCCGCACCAGCCGGTGATCGACTACGACTCCTGCATCCACTTCAAGACCGACGCCTGCCGGGTGTGCGCGGCGGTGTGCGAGGCCAAGGCCATCGACCACGGGCAGCAGGACCGGCGCGAGGAGATCCAGGTCGGCTCGATCATCGTGGCCACCGGGTTCCAGCCCGTGGACCCGCAGAAGGTGCCGCAGTACGGCTTCGGCCGCTACCCGAACGTCGTCACGGCGCTCCAGGTGGAGCACATGGTGAACGCGTCCGGGCCGACGAACGGCCAGGTGCTGCTGAAGGACGGCAGCCGGCCGCAGTCGGTCGGCATCATCCACTGCGTCGGCTCGCGCGACAAGAACACGCACGAGTACTGCTCGCGCGTCTGCTGCATGTACTCGCTGAAGCTGGCGCACCTCGTCCACGAGCGCAGCGGCGCGAAGGTCTACAACTTCTACATCGACATGCGCAGCGCCGGGAAGGGCTACGAGGAGTTCTACAACCACCTGCTCGAGGAGGGCTGCGAGTTCATCCGCGGCCGCGTCGCCGAGGTCTCGGACTGGGCGGTGACGCCCGCCGAGCAGGGCAAGCTGGTGATCCGCGTCGAGGACACGCTGGCCGGCCTCGTGCGCCGCATCCCGGTGGACATGGTCGTGCTCTCGACGGGCCTCGAGGCGCGGGAGGACGCCGACGAGGTCCGGCGCCTCTTCAACATGTCGTGCTCGAGCGAGGGCTGGTTCCTGGAGCGCCACCCGAAGCTGGCGCCCGTCTCGACCTTCACCGACGGCGTCTTCATCGCCGGCTGCGCCCAGGGCCCGAAGGACATCCCGGACACCGTCGCGCAGGCGGGCGCCGCCGCCGCCGAGGCCCTGGCCCTCATCGACACGGGGCAGGTCGAGCTGGAGGCCTACACGGCCTGGATCGACGAGGAGCGCTGCTCCGGCTGCCAGATCTGCGTGCCGCTCTGCCCCTTCAGCGCCATCGAGTTCAGCCGCGAGAAGAAGGTCTCCACGCTGAACGAGGCGCTCTGCAAGGGCTGCGGCACGTGCGTGGCGGCCTGCCCGTCGCACGCCGCCCAGCAGCACCACTTCACCGACGCCCAGATCATGACCGAGATCGAGGGCGTGCTCGTGCGCTAGGAGCGAAGAGCCATGGCAACCACCGCATTCGAACCCCGCATCGTGGCGTTCTTCTGCAACTGGTGCACCTACACCGCCTCCGACCTGGCCGGCACCGCCCGCCTGGCCTACGAGCCCACCGCGCCCGTCATCCGCGTGATGTGCTCGGGCCGCGTGGACCCCCAGTTCGTCCTCAAGGCGCTGCAGGAAGGGGCCGACGGCGTGCTCATCGGCGGCTGCCACCCGGGCGACTGCCACTACCAGGAAGGCAACTACAAGACGCTGCGCCGCTTCAGGCTGCTGAAGCGGATCCTGTCCCAGTTCGGCGTCGAGGACGAGCGCGTGCGCCTCGAGTGGATCTCGGCCAGCGAGGGCGACAGGGTCCAGCACGTGATCAACGAGATGACGGACCAGCTGCGGAAGCTCGGTCCCTGGCACGCGAGGAGCTGACGATGGCGGAGAAGCCGAAGGTCGCCTTCTACTGGTGCGCCTCCTGCGGCGGGTGCGAGGAGGCGGTGGTGGACCTCGAGGAGCAGATCCTCAAGGTGGTCGACGCCGTCGACATCGTGCTCTGGCCCGTCGCCCTGGACTTCAAGCGGCGGGACATCGAGGCGATGCCCGACCAGTCCATCGCCGTCGCGTTCATCAACGGCGGCATCCGGATGTCCGAGCAGGAGGAGTGGGTGCACATGCTGCGCAAGAAGGCCCGGATCGTCGTGGCCTTCGGCGCCTGCGCGCACCTGGGCGGCATCCCGGGCCTCGCCAACCTGGCCGACCGGCGCCGGATCTTCGACACGGTCTACCGCGAGGTGCCGACGCAGGAGGGGCAGCCCGGCACCTTCCCGCAGGAGTCGTCGGAGCCCGACGGGAACCGCCTGGCGCTTCCGGCGTTCTGGGACGAGGTCAAGGCCCTCGACCAGGTGATCGACGTGGACTACTACCTGCCGGGCTGCGCGCCGCCGCCGAAGCTCATCTGGGGCGCCATCGAGGCCATCCTGACGGGCGCGCTGCCCCCCAAGGGCGCCGTGCTCAGCCCGAACAAGGCGTGCTGCGACGACTGCCCGCGCAAGGACTCGAAGCCCGACAAGATCGAGCTGACCGAGATCAAGCGGCCCGCCACGCACGTCGCGGACCCGGATCTGTGCTTCCTGGCCCAGGGCTTCGTCTGCCTGGGGCCGGCCACGCGCTCCGGCTGCGGCAACCCCTGCATCGAGGGCAACATGCCGTGCCGCGGCTGCATGGGTCCGATGGACGATGTCTTCGACCAGGGCGCGAAGTTCCTCTCCGCCTTCGCGTCGATCCTCGCGCCGAAGACCGAGGCGGAGATCGACAGGCTCCTCGACCAGATCCCCGATCCCGTGGGCACGTTCTACCGGTTCTCGCTGCCGAAGTCCCTGCTGCACCGGCGGCGCCCTGGAGCGACCGTATGAGCCAGCGCATCACGATCGACCCCATCACCCGCCTCGAGGGCCACGGCAAGATCGAGATCTTCCTCGACGACCGGGGCGACGTCGCGAACGCGTACCTGCAGATCCCGGAGCTGCGCGGCTTCGAGCACTTCTGCGTCGGCCGAGCCGCGGAGGAGATGCCCCGCATCACGCAGCGCATCTGCGGCGTCTGCCCGTCGGCGCACCACATGGCGTCGGCCCGCGCCCTCGACGACCTGTACCACGTGGAGCCGCCGCCGGCCGCCCACAAGCTTCGCGAGCTCTTCTACAACCTGTTCATCTTCGAGGACCACACCCTGCACTTCTACTTTCTCGGCGGCCCCGACTTCATCGTCGGGCCCGCTGCGCCGGCGGGAGAGCGGAACATCCTCGGCGTCATCGGCAAGGTGGGCCTCGAGATCGGCGGCAAGGTCATCGAGGCGCGCAAGATCGCCCGCGGGTTCATGGCCGAAATGGCCGGCAAGGTGATCCACCCGGTGTTCGGCCTGCCCGGCGGCGTCAGCAAGCCGCTCAAGGCCGAGACGGTGGACCGCCTCAAGGCCGCCTCCCAGCGCCTCGTCGATTTCGCGCAGTTCTCCCTGCAGGCGTTCCACGACATCGTGCTCGGCAACCAGGCTTACGTGGACACGATCCTGGCCGACTACTACGCCCACAAGACGAACTACCTGGGCACGGTGGACGCCAACGGCCGGGTCAACTTCTACCGGGGCGAGTTCCGCGTGGTCGATCCCTCCGGCGCGCGCCTCGCGCAGTTCCCGCCGAAGCAGTACCTCGACCACATCGGCGAGCACGTCGAGCCGTGGTCGTACATGAAGTTCCCGTTCCTCAAGACCCCGGGGTGGAAGGGCTTCGTGGACGGCCCCGACAGCGGCCTCTACCGGGTCGCGCCCCTGGCTCGCCTCAACGTGGCCGACGGCATGGCCACGCCCATCGCGCAGGCCCACTACGAGGAGTTCTTCCGGGTGCTCGGCGGCAAGCCCGTGCACAGCACGCTGGCCACCCACTGGGCGCGCCTCATCGAGGCGCTGCAGGCGACGGAGACGGTCCAGGCCCTAGCGAACGACCCGGAGATCCTCAGCCCGGTCGTGCGGACGCTCCCCGAATCGGCGCCGACCGAGGGCATCGCCGGCGTCGAGGCGCCGCGCGGCACGCTCATCCACCACTACAAGACCGACCCGAACGGCATCCTGACAATGGTCAACCTCATCGTCGCGACGGTGCACAACGCGGGGCCCATCCAGATGTCCGTGGACAAGGCCGCCAAGGGCGTCATCCGTGGCGGCAAGGTGGACGACGCGCTCCTGAACATGGTCGAGATGGCGTTCCGGGCCTACGATCCCTGCTTCGGGTGCGCCGCCCACTCGCTGCCGGGCGAAATGCCGCTGCGGGCCACGATCCGCGACGCCCAGGGAGCGGTCGTGAGGGTGCTGGAGCGGACGTCGAGGTTGCCCGGGTGATGGACTCGGGGGCTGGGAGCCGGGGGCCGGGGCCTGAACACGCGAACCCGGTTCGCGAGGCCACGACCGGGTTCTCCGTGACGCCCGAACTGCGGGACGGGGTGCTGGTGTTGTGCCTGGGGAACGATCTGCTGCGTGACGACGGCGTCGGCTGGGCCGTCGCCGATGCCCTCGAGGCCCGGCTGGCCGAGCCCGGGGTCGCGAGCCCCGCACTGCGGGTCTGCGTGCGCCGCAGCGCGTTGTCGGGCTTCTACCTGCTCGACGAGCTGACCGGATGGGACCGCGCCGTCGTGGTGGACGCGGTGCAAACCGGGCGGCACCCGGCGGGCACCGTGCTTTCCTTCCCGTTCGAGGCGCTCAAGACCGAAGCCGGCCCCTCGCCCCACGCGATGGGCCTTCCGTCGGTCGTCAGGCTGGGCTGCCGGAGCGGCGTTCCGCTGCCGGCGCGGATCCACGTCGTGGCGGTCGAGGCCGAGGACACCGCGTCGTGCGCGGAAGGGTTGACTCCGGCGGTCGCCCGCGCGGTGCCGGAAGCGGTCGAGGAGGTCTGGTCGGTGCTGGCGCGCCTGGGAACGGGCGCGCCGGCGTGAGGACGGCGGAGCCATGACGGAACCCGGCCGGAATGAGGCCGAGACGATCCGGCTCGAGAAGCCCGGCTGGCGCACGCGGGCCAGGATGTGGCTCGCCGGCACCACGATCCAGAGCCGCCTCGCCCGGACCTTCACCCTCGCGAGCCTGGCCCCGGCGCTGGTGACGGCGGTCGTGGGCGTCGGCATGATCCGCCACGGCGTCTACGCCCAGGCGCAGGCGCAGGTGAATGCCAACCTCGAGTCGGCGAAGGACATCTACCAGTCCGCCCTCGACCGGCTGCAGGACGCCATCCGGATCCACGCGACGCGGATGGTCATCTACGGGGCGCTGTCCAGGGGCGATCCCTCCGGCCTTGCCGAGGAGATGGATCGCATCAGGCGGGCCGAGCGGCTCGACGCCCTGACGATCGTGGACGCCGACGGCCGCGTGTTCTACCGCTCGCTCAACCCGTCGGGGCCGAGGGGCGAGGTGACCGAGGACCGCGTCATCCGCCAGGCCCTCGAGCGGCTGCAGCCGGTGGCCGCGACGATGATCGTGCCGCCCGACGTGCTCCTGCGGAATTCGCCGGCGCTGGCGGCGCGGGCCGCGATCAAGATCGAGCCGACGCCGCGCGCCCGGCCCGGGTCCCAGACGGAGATCACCGCCGGCCTGATGCTTCGGGCCTCGGCGCCGGTCACGACGCCGGCGGGCCGCATGCTCGGCGTGCTCGACGGCGCCATCCTGCTCAACCGCAACCCCGACATTGTCGACGCGATCCGCCGGACGGTGTTCAAGGAGGAGGAGTACGAGGGCCGTCCGACCGGCACCGCCACGATCTTCGAGAACGACGTGCGCGTCTCGACGAACGTGCGGGGGGCGGACGGCACGCGCGCCATCGGGACCCGGGCGTCCGCCGAAGTCGCCGACGCCGTGCTGTCCCGCGGAGAGACCTGGCGCGGGCGCGCGTTCGTCGTCCAGGACTGGTACCTGGCCGCCTACGCGCCCATCCGCGACCTGGGCGGCGCCACGATCGGCATGCTCTACGTCGGCGTCCTCGAGAAGCCGTTCATGGACAGCCTCTGGCGCAGCCTGCTGGTGTTCCTCGGCATCGCCGCCGGAGGCGTCGCGCTGGTCAACCTCATCGCCGTGCGCGTGGCGAAGCGCATCTCCGCCCCGATTCACGAGCTGACCGTGGCGGCCCGGCGGATCGCCGAAGGCGAGTACGCGCGCGTCGCCGAGCGCAGCACGGACGACGAGATCGGGGACCTCTCCCGCAGCTTCAACACGATGACGACCGAGCTCCAGGCCGCGCACCAGGCGCTGCGGGAGAGCGCGGACCAACTCGAGCGCAAGGTCGAGTCGCGCACCGCCGAGCTGCGCCGCATGCAGGCGCAGCTGATCCAGTCGGAGAAGATGGTCGCCATCGGCAAGCTCGCCGCGGGCGTGGCCCACGAGATCAACAACCCGCTGACGGGCGTCCTCACGAACAGCAGCCTCATGCTGGAGGACCTGCCGGACGGGCACCCCTGGCGGGAGGACTTGCAGACCATCGTCAACGAGACGCTCCGCTGCCGGAAGATCGTCAAGGGCCTGCTGGACTTCTCGCGGCAGACCAAGCCCCAGCGCACGCAGCTGGAGCTGAACCAGCTGGTGGAGGACGTGCTGGCGCTCGTGCGGAACCAGACCGTGTTCCGCAGCATCAAGATCACGTACGACCTCGATCCCCGGCTTCCCCGCGTGCTGGCCGACGCCGACCAGATGCGCCAGGTGGTCCTCAACATCGTCCTGAACGCCGCCGAGGCCATGGCCCAGGGCGGCGAGCTGCGGCTGTCGTCGTCCTGGGACCCGGCCCGCAGGACGGTGGACGTGGCGGTCTCGGACACCGGGCCCGGCATGCCCGACGACGTCAGGGCGCGCCTGTTCGAGCCGTTCTTCACGACGAAGCGGACCGGCACCGGGCTGGGTCTCTCGGTGGCGTACGGCCTGGTCGAGCGCCACCACGGCGAGCTGCTCGTCGACAGCGCGCGCGGGCGCGGCACGACGTTCACGATCAGGCTGCCGATCGAAGGGGCGCCCGACGATGACTAGCCCCGGCCTGCCGCGCGTGCTGGTGGTGGACGACGAGCCGTCCGTCTGCCGGAGCTCGGAGCGCATCCTCACGCGCGAGGGCTACGAGGTGCGGACCGCGCCGGGGGGCGCCGAGGCTCTCGACCTGCTCGGCCGCGAGGCCTTCGACCTGGTCTTCACCGACCTGAAGATGGCCGAGATGGGCGGCATGGAGCTGCTCGAGACGCTGCGCTCCCGCTTCCCGGACGTCGTGCCCGTCGTCATCACCGGCTACGCCACCATCGCCTCCGTGGTGGAGGCGATGAAGGTGGGGGCGTTCGACTACCTGCCGAAGCCCTTCACGCCCGACGAGATGGCCGCCGTGGCGAGGAAGGCGTGGGACCGGCGGCAGCTGCTCCTCCGGAGCCGCGGCGTGACCGCGCCTCCGGGCGAGGATCCGGCGATGTTCGCCGGCATCGTCGGATCGAGCCCCAAGATGCAGGAGGTCTACCGCAACGTCCGCAAGGTGGCCACGACGTCGAGCACCGTGCTCATCATCGGCGAGACCGGCACCGGCAAGGAGCTCGTCGCCCGGGCGATCCACGCGCTGAGCCCGCGCAAGCACCAGCGGTTCTTCGCGGTGGACTGCGGGGCCCTCACGGTGACGCTCCTCGAGAGCGAGCTGTTCGGGCACCTGAAGGGATCGTTCACCGGGGCCGTCAGCGACAAGCGCGGCATCTTCGAGAGCGCGAACCGCGGCACCGTGTTCCTGGACGAGATCTGCAACGTGGACGTGGAGGTGCAGGCCAAGCTCCTGCGGTTCATCCAGGAGCGCGAGTTCCTCCCCGTCGGCGCCACGCAGCCCAGGCACGTGGACGTGCGGCTCATCTTCGCGACGAACCGGGACCTCGAGAAGATGGTGCGCGACGGGACGTTCCGCGAGGACCTCTACTACCGGCTGCACGTCTTCCCGATCGCCCTCCCCCCCCTGCGCGAACGGCGCGAGGACATCCCGCTGCTCGCCTGCCACCTGCTGTCCAGGTCGCGCGAGCGGTGCGCCAAGCCCCAGGTCGCGCGATTGTCCGAGGACGCCCTCCGCCTGCTCGAGCAGTTCGACTGGCCGGGTAACGTCCGCCAGCTCGAGGCCTTCGTCGAACGCGCCGTCATCGCCTGCGACGGCGACGTCATCGAGCCGCGCCACCTGCCGCGCACCCTGTCGCGCCAGTCGCTGCCCGCCGATCTCGCCATCCCGTCGACCAACAAGGAGCTGCTGGCGCTGAAGAAGCGCCTGCGCGAGCAGGCCGTCGCCGACGTCGAGCGGGAGTTCGTCATCGAGGCCCTGCAGCGCAACGCCTGGAACGTGACGCGGGCGGCCGCGGAGGTGGGCATCCAGCGGCCGAACTTCCAGATGCTGATGCGGCGCCACGGCATCCGGGTCGGGTACGGCGTCGAGCGAGACGACGGGAGCCCGCTCGGCGGCGAGGACGGCGAATAAGGGCCCGCCAGGGCATCCCCGCTCCGCTCCAGGTGCATACATCCCTGCCTGGACCGCGTACCGGAGATATGCACCGAAAGAAAGCGCGGCGCATCTCGCGGCCCGAAATGTCTAGACGTATTTTTTAGGAATTCTGCGTTTTTCGGTCCGCCAGGCGTTCCAGGCAACCAGGCCGCCATTCGGTGGTGCGAGCGCTGGTGCATATCGTGAATATACTCACAACTGCCTGCCTGGCGTCGGCCTGCAAGCAGTTCTGCCGTCTAACCTGTTGTAACACAGTCACTTGTGCATACGCACGGCTGGAAAGCCGGTCCTGGCACGAATTGTGGTTGTCCCCTTGGCAGGAAGAAACCCAGGGGAAGAAGACATGATGACTCAGGCAAGGACGTTGCGGGTGCTGGTGGTGGACGACGAGCGCACCGTGTGCGCGGGGGTCGAGAAGATCCTGACGCGCAGGGGCCACGCCGTCGAACAGGCCCTGTCGGTGGACGAAGCGGTCGGGATCATGGCCCGCGAGCCCGCGTTCGACATCGTGCTCGCCGACCTGATGATGCCGGGGGCCAGCGGGATGGATCTGCTCCGGGTCGTCAAGCGGCGCTGGCCCGCCGTCCCGGTGCTCATCATGACCGGCTATGCGTCGATTGGATCGGCCATCGAGGCCACCCGGGCCGGGGCCGCCGGCTACCTGCCCAAGCCGTTCACGCCGGACGAGATCGAGTCGGCCATCGAACGCGTGAGCATCGTGATGAAGCCGGCTGCCGCGTCCAAGGCCGCGCCGAAGCCGGCCGCGAAGGCCCAGGCGGCGCCGGCGAGCGGGCCGCAGGCGAAGGCCGCCGACATCATCGACGTCGACATGCCGTTTGACGCGGCCGAAGTGGCCGCCTCCACCTCCAAGGCGTACGTTCACCAGCTGACGCGCTCGGACGTCGTCCTGGCCGCCGACTTCTGCCCGCTCGGCGACCGGACCTGCAAGCGCTACAAGACCAAGGGCCAGTGCGACCAGCCCGAGTGCCCGCTGGCGGTGGCCGAGCGGCGGAAGGCCGCGAAGGTCGTGGCGGTGGCGCCGGCGCACGACTTCATCGACGTGGACATGCCCTTCAGCTACGCCGAGGTCTCCGCGCTGACCTCCGAGGCCTACGCCGACGCCCTCGGGCGGAGCGACATGGCCACCGCGAGCCGCTGGAACCCCGAGAAGGCGGCGGGCCGCAAGGTGCTGGTCATCGACGACGAGCCCGTGGCGGCCAACGCCGTGCGCCGCACCCTCAACCGCCGCGGCTTCCGCGTGGACGAGGCCTTCACCGGCCACGAGGCCTTGAACCGCATCCTCAACGAGATGTACGACCTCGTGCTGCTCGACATGAAGATGCCCGACACGAACGGCCTGGAGCTGCTGCCGACCATCAAGAAGCACCGCCCCAAGCTGCCCGTCGTCATGGTCACCGGCTACGCGTCGATCGACACCGCCGTCGAGGCCATCCAGCGCGGCGCGAGCGACTACGTCTCGAAGCCCTTCACGCCCGAGGAGCTGTTCACCGCGGCGAGCCAGGCGATCAGGCGCGCGGCGGTCTAGAATCGTCTGCCCATGGGCAGGCTCGAATCGGGCGCCAGGCTGGGCCTGGTGGCGTGGGCCATGGTCGTCACCATGGCCCGCGCCGTCAGGTGCCCCAACGATTTCGCGGAGGCGCACTGGCTCGTCGACTACCGGTTCGGCTTCATCAGGCGCGGCCTCGCCGGCTCGCTCTACGCGCTGCCCGCCGAGGCCGGGCTCGTGCCCCAGTCGGCCGCGGCCATCGCCGTTCTCTCGTTCGCGATCTTCGGCGCGCTGCTGCTCCTGCTCCTCGCGGCCTCGCGGCGGATCCTTGAGGCAGACGCGAACCCCGCCCTGTCCTTCTCCGCGGCCGCCGTCTTCGCCACCTCGCCCTACGTCGTGATGGCCGGGCACTTCATGGGCTACCTGGATCACCCGGTCGTGCTCGTCGCCTTTGCCGCGGCCTGGCTTGCCGCTCGCGGGCGCGCGTGGCCGGCCGCGGCCCTAGCGGCCGTCGGCGTGCTGCTGCACGAGAGCTTCCTGCTCGTCGGGTTGCCGCTGGTCGTCGCAGCCGCTGCCCTCGCGCCGCTGACGTCCATGACCTGGCGCGCGCGCGTTCTCCCCCTGGCGCTGCCTGTCGGGGCTGCGCTGGCGCTGTTGCTCTCGGAGGCGCTGGTCCTGAACCCGTCCGTGCTGAGGCAGCAGCTCACGGCCCGCCTGGCTGCTTTTCCGTTCGTCGCCGGCGACATGCACGTCTTCGTGCCCGAGTGGCTGACGCTCGGATCGTGGGAGAACCTCCGGGGCCAGTCGCACGCCATCTGGCGCCGCCTGGGCGACCCCAACCTGCTGCGGCTGATGGCGCCGTCCGCGCTCTACCTGGCCGTCTACGCCGCGCGCTCGACGCGAGGCTCGCGGCGGCCGTTGCCAGCCGCTCTCGTCGCCTTCGCGACCGCGGCGCCGCTTCTGCTCCACCTCGTGGCCTGGGACACCGCCCGCATCTGGGCCTTCACCATCGTCGTGGCGTTCGCGTGCGCGTGGCTCGTTGCTTCTGCCGCAGGCGGCGATCGGGGCGTCGGCCGCACGGCCCGGCCGCGCACCGCGCGTCTGCTTGTCGCCGTGTCAGCCCTGATTGTCGTGGCCAACCTGCTAGGGCGTTCGCCGCTCATGGACGGCGAAGTCGAGCGCTTCTCGACTCCGCTGCGCTTGTTCCTGTACTCCCCGTTCATTGCCGGCGCGGCGCTGGCCATCGCAGACGGCCTGTGCGAGAGGCGTCCGTGACGTTAGCGTCCCCGGACGTGGTGGAAATTCGGTAGGCCGCTGAGCCTGGACAGGACAGGCGGCCAGCGGGCATCGTTCCGTGAGTTCTTTCTGGCGGAGGGACACACACGGAGGGAGATGCCGATGGCCACGCCTAGGATGAATCTGACAGCGTTCGTTGGCAAGCTGCTCGAGGAGCAGGAAGGGGATGTCCTTCGGGAGGGCATTCGGGTGCTGTCGCAGGCGTTGATGGAGAGCGAGGTGGCCGGCGTCATCGGCGCCGAGCCGTACGAGCGCACGGGGGACCGGGCGGCCTATTGAAACGGGCCGCGGACGCGGACGTGGGATACGCGCGTCGGCACGGGGGACCTCGCGATGCCAAAGGTGCGGCCCGGTACGTATTGCCCGTCGCTGTTGCAGCCCCCTCGCCGGACGGAGCAGGCGGTGCTGGGCGTGGTCCAGACAGCCTACGTGCACGGCGTCTCGACCCGGAAGGTCGATGACACGGTGAAGGCGTTGGGCTTAGACAGGATGTCGACGTCGGACGTGTCGCGGATCTGTGGCGCATGGGATCCGTTGGTCGACGCGTTTCGAACGCGCCCGATCACCGGCGAGCATCCGTACGTCTGGCTCGATGCGACGTCCCACAAGGTCCGCATCGACGGCCGCGTCGTGAGCCAGGCGACGGTGGTGGCGATTGGCGTCACGCGCGCGGGCGACCGCCAGATGCTCAGGATCGATGTCGGGGCCTCGGAGGACCGGAGCTTCTGGACGGCGTTCCTGCGCAGGCTGGTCACACGCGGCCTCCCTGGCGTCCGGCTCGTGACTGCCGATGCCCATGAAGGCCTCATGCAGGCGATCAAGACGGTGCTGGGCGGCGTCGCCTGGCAGCGCTGCCGCGTGCACGTCATGCGCACCCTCTTGGCGCGGTTTCCGCAGGGCCTGCGCGAGCCGGTGGCCGCGATCGTCCGGACGATCTTCGCCCAGCCCGATCACGCCAGCGCCACGGTTCAGCTGCACCAGGTGGCGCACGCCCTGCGGCCGCGCTTGCCGCAGACGGCGGCCTTGCTTGAGGAGGCCGCGGAAGACATCCTCGCGCATAAGCACGTCCTCGAGGAGCATCGGCGACCACTGCACAGTACCAATCCGCTGGAGCGCCTCCACACGGAGATCAAGCGGAGGTCGAACGTGATCGGGATCTTCCCCAACGTCCGCGCGGCGATTCGCCTGGTCGGGGCGATTCTGATCGAGCAGGACGACGAATGGGGCGTCGCCGAGCGGCGGTACTTCAGCGTGGAATCGATGAATCGGCTGCTCCACCCCGTCGAGGTGGCGACGGGCCACGAGCTCATGATGGCGATCGCGCAGTACACCACCGGAAGACGGCTGTGAACTCAGGAAGGACGCGATTCAATTTCCACCACTTGACGGGACACGACCCCAGCCGATCGGGCGGCAACGCACGCCTGACGTGTCTACTCGGGAGCCACCTGCCTAGGAATGACAGGCTTCGTCGAAGGACACGCTGCCTCTCGCGCCACGTCCGCCTTGACGCCCGGACCACCAATGACGCGCCCGCAGGCGCTCTGTCATCAACCCGCAGAGCGAGATCCGGACCGAGTACGCCGATTGGCCGCTCCAAGTCCCTGTCACGTACGGCAGCCATGCATGCCTACACCACGCGCCGTCGCCGGCGGATGACGGCGTCGCACTCAGGGGATTGCGCTGGACGCGACGCCGGGCACGACACGTCGAACTCGGTTACGTCCCATCCGAATCTGCAGTGAGGAGACTCCTCAAACGGTCCATGCTGCGCGGAAGCATGGGAACATCTCCTGCACGCGCTGCTCGCACCCCTTCCCATAGCTCCGAAATCGTTCGCCTCGGTTCGTAGTGCTCACCTGCGATCTGCTGAAACGCCCTATGAATCGCACCCTCGATGCGCCCAGCCACCTCGGTCGGCGTCAGTGTGCCCGGCTCACCATACAGCGGTCGCCCTTCCGCACGAGCCATCATGTTTATTAGGTCGGGACCGCGACCGGCACGGCTGCGGCTACCCTCAGTCCCTATTGCCTGAAACGTGGCCGGTTGTGCCTGCTCCCACCGCTCTTCGCGACTGCGAGGGTCGATCAGATTCGCCAGCCACTCAGCCCTGGCCGCCATGCTCAACGCAATGTTCACGCCGAGCCCAGGTTGGAAGAGGGCATTCGGATAAACGACGCTAAACGTCACGGCTTCGGAAGGTGAGATGCACCACGCACCCCGGAACTCGGTCAGCATCTGTGGCAGAGCCTCGACTGAGTTGAGAACGTTGGCCAACTTCTGCATTTCCTGCTCGCTAGCCTTGTCGGGGAGTCTCAGCGTCACGTGGAGACAGTTCCCGATCCGTGGATGCTCGAAGGCAGGGTTCAGCTCCACCAGGCTACTGAAGTCACCCCAAGGAAGTTCGAATGCGATGCCATTAGCGTCACCCATCGCCATCAGACTCCTGGGCTTGATCAGGGCCAACGCGTCCAACATTTCCTGTCCGACCCATTGTGACGGCTGCTGTCCAGAAGGCACGACAAGTTGCTCAATGACATTCAAGGTGTCGTCGTAGTCGGTGCGAATCCCTGACGTCGGGTGAGCGGTCACTATCGCGCTACCGCCCAGCACCTCTGACAAGAGTCGTGCCCTGATCTCGGCGTCAGTGGCCTGAATCGCGGCAATCACGGCGAAGATTCTCGGCACGAAGGCGAGCACCTGCTCGTGGACGTTTGCTGCAGTGACGTAGCTGAGCGTGCCCTTGGCGTCCAGGACCAAGGCGCTCAATCCGCCGCCGTACTCGCCGTTCAGCGCGGCGATCAGCCCAAAAACACGCGGCTCAAGAGGAATCCCCTCCACCATCGGCGTCGAAGCGGTCAGTCTACAGACCTGAAGGCCGTGGGACTCCACGGGGAGAGTCACGGACACCGTCTGGGCGAAGTCCTTCGGCCACCAAGAGAAGCTACGCTCCGAGCGAACGCTCCACTCCGCGTCAATCATCATCAACGCGTAGACCTGTTCGAGCGCGCGCAGACCCAGGTCAGAAGTGTCGTTCATGGATCCTCTCCTAGGTATTCTTCTCCACATCTTCCGACAATCGGCGGTGGTGTCTGTGGCGTCTGTCGCGTGAAGGAGTGGCGGCCGCCAACACAACCTTCGCGGGAGTCTCCTACGGGTCCATTGGCGCCGTGGGATTGCCCGGAGCCTCGCCACATGAGTCACTCAGGCTCGCCTCTGAGGAGATGCTTGAGCACGCGCCGCAGACGGCCCCATGCGCCCTTTCTCTGACCGATTCGCCTGAGGAGCGCCACCGCCATCGCCCTCTCCATGCCCATCAGATCGCTCTCCTGCGACGGTATTAGGTCGGCAGGCACGCAATCCAGAGTGAGCTGCGCGTCCGTCGCGAACCGGGCGAGCCGCTCGGCGGCCGACAAGCGAGCGAGGGCTGCGAGCAGCTCCGCGCGGTCGATGTTCCTCCGACGCGATTCGGACTGACGGGCGGCGTGCGCGATTGCCCTCTTCTCTCGCTTGGCGAGCCTCCGGGCCGCGACGGCCTGCGGACTTTCGTAGGCCCTTCGCCGCTCGGCCATCTCGGCAGCCGCGTGCATCTCTGCCCACACGTCACCAGCCGGGCTGCCGGATAGCTCGGTACCCAGAGCCATCCATACGCCGTGCAGGATTAGCGGAGGATCCAGATCGATGATGATCGTTCGGAGCGCTTCGGAGCCGCTCCACGTCGGCGGAAGTGCACGCAGGCCGGCAACGAGGGTTCGAACGAGCACTTCACGGTCCGCGGCGGAGAGTCCCACGAGAAACTCGAGCGCGGGGCTAGCGAGCTGGATCGCAACTCCCGCCTGACGAGCTGCAGCGGCCCAGTAGGAGCGTCTAAACTCCAAGCACCCGCATGTCGTGCAGTACGGCCGCATACACCATCCAGCGTCTTGAGCGCGGACTAGTACGGCCTCCAACCAACCACCGGAACACCGACTTGTCACAGCTCGTCTACCTCGCTGGATCTCTAGGCCCACGGCTTCGGCCGCGACGGGCCAATGATCGCACCTACCGCCGTCAGCTGCAAGCGGATGTCAGGGAACCATGTGTCTGGTCTGCTACCAGCGAAGTGCGTCCTACACGGCACCCTTCGGCGTAAGTCGGGTCGTGTCCCGTCAAGTGGTGGAAAACGGATCGCGTTCTTCCCTGAGTTCGTGACCCCGCCGGCATGGACGCTGCCGGAGCTGAGGACGTGAAGAACGACGCCCTCAAGCTCCTTGGACAACGAAGAGCACGTTTTCC
>Ga0116178_10000016_pt1 | contig 145348 bp, 125 predicted proteins | sample AD_STIC12_MetaG_FD_89880 | JGI IMG/M metagenome (GOLD analysis project Ga0116178, IMG submission 89880) | Active sludge microbial communities of municipal wastewater-treating anaerobic digesters from USA - AD_STIC12_MetaG | ecosystem: Engineered > Bioreactor > Anaerobic > Digestate | place...
GACGCCGTGCCTGGTCCCTCCGACGTTTGTGTTCAGGACCCGCATGCCGCCTACGAGCACCGTCATCTCCGGCGCGGTGAGCGTCAGGAGCTGCGCCCTGTCAACCAGGAGCTCTTCGGCCGATACGGCGTATCTGGTCTTCTGATAATTGCGGAAACCGTCGGCTTTCGGCTCGAGTACTGCAAATGAGGCCGCATCAGTCTGTTCCTCAGAGGCGTCCATGCGTCCCGGCGCGAAGGGGACCGTCACCTCGTGACCGGCGTTCTTCGCGGCCTTCTCCACGCCCGCGCACCCGCCGAGGACGATCAGGTCCGCGAGGGACACCTTTTTCCCGCCCGACTGCGCCTTGTTAAAGTCAGCCTGGATTTTCTCAAGGGCCTTGAGCACCTTCGCCAGTTGGGTCGGCTGGTTGACTTCCCAATCCTTCTGCGGGGCCAGGCGGATGCGGGCACCGTTGGCGCCGCCGCGCTTATCGGATCCTCGGAAGGTGGACGCCGACGCCCAGGCGGTCGAAATCAGCTCCGATACCGACAGGCCGGACGCCAGGATAGTTGCCTTGAGAGAAGCGATGTCCTTTTCATCGACCAGCTTGTGATTGACCGCCGGGATCGGGTCCTGCCAGATAAGCTCTTCCGCCGGGACCTCCGGCCCGAGATAGCGCGAGCGCGGGCCCATGTCACGGTGGGTCAGCTTGAACCAGGCCCGGGCGAAGGCGTCGGCGAATTCGTCCGGGTTCTCCAGAAAGCGGCGCGCGATTTTTTCGTACGCGGGGTCGAACTTCAGGGATAGGTCGGCGGTGGTCATCATGGGCCGGAGTTTTTTTGACGGGTCATGGGCATCGACGACCATGTCCTCGTCGTCAACGTTCTTGGCCAGCCACTGATGGGCGCCCGCCGGGCTCTTGACCAGCTCCCAGTCGTATTTGAACAGCACTTTCAAATATCCCATGTCCCATCTGGTCGGGTTCGGCTTCCAGGCGCCTTCAATGCCGCTCGAAATGGTATCGCCGCCCTTACCGCTCTTGTAACTGCTCTTCCAGCCCAGGCCCTGTTCCTCGATCGGAGCGCCTTCCGGTTCCGGACCCACATGCTTCGGGTCTCCCGCGCCGTGGGCCTTGCCGAAAGTATGTCCGCCGGCGACGAGAGCGACGGTCTCTTCATCGTTCATGGCCATTCGCGCGAAGGTCTCCCGGACGTCACGGCCGGAGGCGACCGGATCGGGGTTGCCGTCCGGTCCTTCCGGGTTCACGTAGATAAGGCCCATCTGCACCGCGGCGAGAGGGTTTTCCAGGTCGCGGTCGCCGCTGTACCGGCCCCCGGGCTTATCGCTCGTGGCCAGCCATTCATCTTCCGAGCCCCAGTACACGTCTTCCTCTGGCTCCCATATGTCCTCGCGGCCGCCGGCAAAGCCGAAGGTCTTGAAGCCCATCGATTCCAGGGCAACGTTGCCGGCCAGGATCATGAGGTCGGCCCAGGATATCTTGTTCCCGTATTTCTTCTTAACGGGCCAGAGGAGTCGCCGCGCCTTGTCCAGGTTGACGTTATCCGGCCAGCTGTTGAGGGGCGCGAAGCGCTGGTTTCCGCGGCCCGCTCCCCCGCGTCCGTCGCCCATGCGGTAGGTACCGGCGCTGTGCCAGGCCATCCGTATCATGAGACCGCCGTAATGGCCCCAGTCAGCGGGCCACCATTCCTGCGAGTCGGTCATGAGTTTGACAAGGTCCTTTTTCAGCGCTTTCAGGTCAAGCTTTCTGAATTCCTCCGCGTAATTGAAGCCGGGATCCATCGGATTGGACTTGGCGGAATGCTGGCGCAATATTTCGAGTCTCAGCTGGTTCGGCCACCAGTCACGGTTCGACGTGCCGCGGCTTGAGGTGGTTTTGATATCTTTCTTTGTATCACTCATAATAGTCCTCCTTAAAATTAATTTACCGATCTTCATTATAAAAAAAACAGGAAGAAACATTCAGACAATCCGGTCTTGCTGTATTACCTTTTTTTTCTTTTTCTACACTTATCGCAGGTACCGAAAAACTGTATGGTATGGCCCGATATACAATGTCTTGTCAATTCACGGGCTTTTTTGGTTATCAAATCCTGAAGCGGCATGGGGAAATCGGTAACAGTTTTACACGTATCGCAAATAAAATGATAATGCAATCCCGGTATTGCGTCATAATGCTCAATCCCGTCGCCGAAATCCCTGCGGGTTATGCGTCCCTCCTCGACAAGTATTGTGATGTTGCGGTACACGTTGCCGAGGCTGAGGGAGGGCATTTCCCTTTTCAGGGCTTCGTAAACAAGATGCGCGGTCGGATGATCCATACGGGATCGTATGAATTCATAAATCCTTTCCCGCTGTCTGCTCCTGCGACGCACGGTTTTCATATTAATAATGATTCTTAATATTAATAAATTACAGTACAAACGTCAAGTGAATACAGCAATAAAATATCCGCCAATTTCATTTTTATTGGAATCAACCGACACGTTGTGAAGACTACGCAATTCAAAGCGACGATGATGAAAAATATATGAACGCCAAATTACTATTCAAATATCAAAACTAATATATAGAAACACTTCATAAATGATTGCAAATCGTTGTACATAAATTACAAAGGATTATGCACTCGGATTGATTGTATCTTTTGCTCACTTTTCATCAAGACAACATTCTATACCAGATTATTACATAAGGTAACGAAGTTTCCACTAGTTTAAGTTCCATATTGCCTCCGGAATGGCACACACAGAGGCGGGGTTAAGCGACCCCGCCTCTGTTTATCATTCCGGGGATTATGAACTGTGTCATCTTCCCTTATCTTCTTCGACCAATATTACCATTGACAAATGATTCTTCTAAATGCATTATCAATTGCTATTGTTTTATGCGGCCGGGCAAGAAAAACAATTTGGTGGTTGAACTATTCATCGGGATTGCCACAGGAATATTATGCCAATATTTTTTTTGAGATATAAAAAAGTAATCCGTTGGAAATCATTGTTGATTATAACCGGCTTTTTGTTATTCGCCTTCCTAACCGGTTGCAGCGGCTGCAGCAAGGGTAGAGAAAACTGGCTGCCATACCTGCCCTTGTTCATTGACGACGTCCGCCTTGCTGAAGACGCCCCCTGGCCGATGTGGCAGCACGATCCCTCCCATACCGACCGCTCCCCCTACAACGGTCCCGCGAGCGTGTCATCTGCGAATGAAGCCGACCTCTGCTGCTACGGCATCTTCGGGTCCCCGGCGCTGGATGCCGGATCCAACGCGTACATCGGATCGATCCGCTCCGGGAATATTACGGCATTGTGCGACGCCCTGGCCGATCCGACAGAGGGCGCCTCCGGCCTGCTCCTTGGGATCGATTTCTCCGGCGCGACACTGGCTGGTTTCCCCTTCGATTCCCGGCGCGGAAGCGTCATGGCCACGGCCATTGAGTGCGCCCCCCTTCTCCTCGACGACGGCAGCATCGTGTTCGGGAAGGACGACGGACACATGTACCGCGTGAGCGCCGGCGGCCGCCTGCTCTGGGACACTGCCTCGGATGATCCCTTTAATCCGGCCGCGCCCACGGACGACAACGAGCAGATGATCCCCTCGCCCCTCCCGGGACCCGGCAATACCCTCTACTTCCTCAGCCACTTTGCCGACGTGTACGGGCCCGGCCCGGTCGCCGATGCGGTCGCCATCGCCTGCCCGTCGATTGATTACTTTAAAACAACGGCCACACCCTGGTACTCGAAGCTCTACGCCCTGGACGCGCGGATCGGCTGGCGGCGGTGGGTATTCAATCCACGGAACGATCCGGCCTCCGGCGGTCAGCCCATGGTGGGATGGGGGTCACCGGTCCTGGGATCCGACGGCTCCTGCATCATGGGCCTCATGCACACGGAGCTGTCAGGTGACCACTATGTACCGACAGAGGGACGGGTCTTCGCCATCGGTCCTGACGGAAAGCGCCGCTGGGTCTTTCCCGCGGAAGGGGATCCCCCGCTGGACTATTCCCTCTGGGCGTCGCCGGTCATATCCCCCTCCGGCGTCATCTATATCGGGGCGAGCGACTATAACTATGCGGGCGGGGCAAAGCTCTTCTCACTCACGGCGGAGGGAGTGAAGCGCTGGGAATACGATCTGCCCGAGAACACCATCGCGGCCAGCCCCGCGCTCCGTTCGGACGGTACCATCATCGTCGCCACCCAGAACCGCCATCTTACCGATCCGGCCCAGCGCTATGGCGTTGTCTATGCACTCAAGGACCTGGATGACCATGCCGCACTGCTGTGGCAATATCCGCCGGCGGGCACAATTCCCAAGGGATTTTATTCCTCACCCTTAATTGATGCTTATGATGGGGTTTATATAGCGAACGAACCCTTTCCCTTTGCAGAAGGCGAAACAGGAACGCTCCTGGGGCTAAACAGCGATGGAAGCCTTCTGTTCAGCTACACACTGGCAGGTTATGTCCATGGCAACCTGGCCCTCGGCCCGGACGGCACGCTCTATGTCCCCCTGCGCAATCCGCCGCGCCTCCTCATGATTAAATGAACAGGGGGGAATATCCTCAATTTAACATCAATATGAACTCCCGGCTGCAATTACCCATAGTGTCTCCCTCGTCCGCCGGCCGGACCAGTCTTCAGGATTTATCCGGGGAAAAAATAAATTTTTGGAACCATTCCATAAATCCGGGGTCTTACACCCATAGTTTAAAGGATCAACAAATCAAAGATTTGTATTAAAAAAAGGAGCAAGATTTATGAACAAGCTTAAAACGTCTCTTATAATTCTCTTATCAGCGGTGATGTTCATCAGTTCGAATGCTGTCTTTGCCCAGAAGAATGAAAGACCATATCTGAGATGTCAGGAAAACTTTAAAGCCATGGATACAGATAAAGACGGGAAAGTCAGTATGCAGGAATTCAAGGCCGTCAAGCACCCCGGAGGCAATGCGGATGAAATTTTCAAACACCGGGACGCCAACAAAGACGGATTCCTGACACTGGAGGAATTCTGTAAAGGCAAGGGGCGCGGGGCCGGCCAGGGCAAAGGCAGGAATAGGTAATACGTTTTATGAACTGGAAGACAGGAAGATTACACTCCTGTTCCATACCAGACCGTGAACTTCAGCAAAGATACAGAAGTGTCCAGTAGTTTAGGTCCCGTCTCACCTGCATCATAAAACGCGGAAGAGGCGGGGTTGCAGGACCCCGCCTCATGTTTTTATCATGGGATCCTGATTCCCCCCAGGAGGGGAGGGACGCGCCATCAAGGCTTGAATCCCTCCACCAGTCCATTCATCTGCTCATCGGGCTGTATCAGGTTGACCTTAATAAATCCGGCTGATTCGAGTGATGATCTGATTTCATCAAATGAATAGGTGCCGCCTCCTTCTGTCACCACAAGCATATTCACCGCAAACAAGGCCCCGCTGAGAGGATGCGTATGATCAGCATTCATGATATTGTCACGGATCACCAGCCGCCCCCCCGGGAGAAGGGCCCGGAAGATCTTTCGATACAGTTCCATATTCTGCTCCGGGCTATTTTGATGGATAATGGCAGAGAGCAGCGCCAGGTCATGTCCAGCCGGAAGTTCATCTTTGTAAAAATCACCGGCAACCAGATTGACTCGGCCGAGCAGCCCGGCAGCTTCAAGACGCCGCCGGGCAATATTGATTACCGGGGGGAGGTCAAATATGGTGGCGGTCATGCCCGGTGCGGCATCGAGAAATGCCTGCGCGTATGACCCCGGACCGCCGCCGATGTCGAGCAGTTTCCCGACATTGCCCGGTCGTACTGCCGCCACCACCCCGGGGGCCATCCGGGAGGCGATAACATGCATGGCGCCGATAAACGCCTCCCGCTCGCTTTCGCCGATGTCCAGGGCCTTAGGTCCGGTGCCGCCTTTTCCATGGCGCACGATATCCGTCAAATTCGACCACCTTTTCCATCCCCCTGAAGCGAGCATGACCATGGGCATTATTGAAGCCGGCGATTCCTTTGACAATAAAGACGATGTTTCTGCCGGGCAATGGTACTTTCCCTCTTTTTTTTCGAGCAGGCCCATGCTCACCACAGCATCAAGCACCATGGTGATTCCCCGCACGGTGACTTGCAATACATCCGCGATCTCACGGGCGGACATCGGTTTTTTCGCCAGAAAAGTAAAAACATCCAGCTCGGCGGCAGTCAGAAATATTCTCGACTCCTGGAATTTTGATCCCAGGGCCATTATGGCGGGAGGAGTCATCGGCATAGGTTGCCTCCATGGCGTTTAATTGTTTTTCGAAGGGTGCCGGCCTGCATACAGGAAAAGTTTATGAAGGGAAGAGTGATGAGTCAAGTTGATTTTAAAGGCGATCCGGCGGCTTAACATACCCGGTTCCCATCGCTGAATACCGGGTCGAGGATAATGTCCCCTTCACAAGTTCTTTGACAACCTCTTTGTGCCTGCAGAAAAACCTGCGGGGCAATTCAAAATCGTCTTCAGATGGGTGATAAGATCCCATTGCCATAAAGGCATTATTAATCCCCATAAAACCGGTCCATCAGCCGGAAACGCTTTTTCACTTCAGGGTTATCCATGGGCCTGTAATGCACCAGTTCCTTCCCTTTTACTGCGACAGATATGACATAGGGAAGCTTCATTTTCTGCGTCACATGATAGAAGGTAACAAAATCCGCCAGGTCTTCCGCCCAGCTCTGGCTTCCATAAAGAGACACAAAAGGGCTTGTTGCCAGTCCGCGGTAAACCTCCGGCGCGTCTGAAGCCTTTATCCGGGGCCCTTTGTTGAAGCCGTAAAAAGTCAGGTCCTTTCTGAAAGAAAAGTCCTTGAGGGGCTCATGGATTGATTTCCATATTCCCCTGACAAAATCAGTCTCCTCCCTGGGATCGGTATAAAATCTTCTTACTTCCTGTTCAACATAGGGCGTGACCCTGCAGGCATAATCAACAATATGGGCGCCCTCATGGAGCATTATATAGGTCAACTGGTTCACGCCGCTGCCGCAATTGACAGAAATCTTCACATCATTTTGACCGATGAAGCATGAGCGCTCCCGCCAGGTCAGCATTTCCGACAGGTCTTTCATCTTCAATATCCCCGGATTTATTACCAGGTAGAAAAAGAGATTCTTTTTACCGTCAGCGACCCAGTCAGCCCCTCCGCTTCCCATAAAGTTATTGATAAAATAAATGCCGATGAGGCGCTGTTTCAACACCTTCTTATGGAGGGGCGGCAGGTTTTCCAGGCTCCTCCTGATGTCCGACATCTCCCTGCCGTCCGGCATATATACGGTATAATCCTTCCGGCCGTCCGTCTCCATCCAGAAATCCATCACAACCTTGGGCGCCGGGGCGATTCTCTCATGGAGCGCCAGGTCCTGCCGCAGGGTGTAATTCCCGAGCTGTTTTACAGGAACTTTTACAACATCATTATCGCATTTAACAAATATCACAGAAAGAGAGATGACAACAAGACATGCTGCTTTTTTCATGAGGCCATCCTTATCATTCATCTTATTTCTTCTTTATATATCCGTTCTCGGTGAACCAGTTAAGCGCCTTCTCAATCGCTGATCGCACCGGCGTCTGGGGCAGCCCCAGCTCCTTCACCGCCTTTGAACAGTCATACCATTCCTGCTTTTTGCCGATCCGGATCTCCGACGCCGTGACCACCGGGGGCTTTTTCGTGATAAAAGCGCCCAGTTCGAACAGGTACCCGAGGGCGACTGCAGCGTGATACGGTATCTTTATTCGCGGCGGTTTTACCCCGGCGACCTCCGCAATCAGCCTGAAGTATTCAGTAACCGTCATGTTCTGGTTCCCGAAGAGGTAGCGCTCGCCGACCCTGCCTTTCTTAGCAGCAAGGATATGGCCCCGGGCGACATCCTCCACGTCGATGATGTTCGTTCCCCCCTCGATATAGCCGGGCATCTGCCCCGTGGCAATGTCGATGATCATCTGCCCCGAGGGAGTCGGCTTGATGTCGCGCACGCCGATAACCAGGGTGGGATTGACTATCACGATGGGCAGCCCCAGGGGGACGAACTTTCGCGCCTCAACTTCGGCCAGGTACTTGGAGATGGAGTAGTGGTCCCCGGTTTTCCAGTGATTGAATTCGGCGCTTTCGTCCACCGGCACGGGGCCGTGGGCGCCCATGGTGTTGTTGGTGCTCGTGTACACCACCTTCTGCACCCCGGCGTCGAGGGCGGCCTTCATCGACGTCTTCGTCCCTTCGACGTTGACCTCGTAGGGCAATTTCCTGTCAGGCACCCAGTGCGCGAAGAAGGCCGCCGTGTAATAGAGGGTGTCGCAGCCCCCGAGGGCCTTTCGCATGGAGTCGCCGTCGCGGATGTCGCCATAGGCGATCTCCACGTCAAGGCCGTCGATATTCCGCGTATCGCTGGTTTTCCTGATAAGGACCTTTACCTCCTCGCCGTCCTTGAGGAGTTCCCTCACGATTGACGAGCCCATGAAGCCGGTTGAGCCGGTGACGAGTTTTTTCATTGCTGCCCCCCGCCGAAACAATGTCGGAAACTACATGCTGTGCCATCATAATGTTGATCGCGCTTTTCCTATATCCTTTTCAAAAGATCGGACCGTTCTATCAATGCCGCAATATGCTTCCGGTCAGCGTCGGTAATCTGCGGAAGGGGGCTTCTTACGACCGGCGTGATGGGATGCCCCAGCTGCCGAAGGGTTTCTTTAAAAACCGCCTGCCGGGAATTCCTCCCGATCATGACGGGAAACGGCAGCCGGCTTATCACCTTGAACCCATATTTCTGGATTTCCGCCGGGATGTTAAAATTGTTCATGAGCCCGATGTGCCGGTAAATATCATCTTCCACGCGCCGCGCCTTTCCATGATCGCCGGATGTCCAGCTGGCATAGCATTCAACGACGGCCCGGGGGGCCACCGAGGGGATAGAACACATGACCCCGGAACCGCCCGCCTGCAGATTCGACAGGAGAAGCTGGCTGGTCCCGCTGAACAGCGAGAATTCACGATCGGAGGTGTTCTGTATGTCCCGTTTCATTTCAGCCACGCACAGGGAGCTCTCCTTGGCCCCGACAATGCCGTCGATATGATACAGTTTTTGCAATTCATCAGCCCTGAAGAACAGACCGGTTATCTGGGGGAAATGATAATACATGACATGTTTCCCGGTCGCCCCGGTGACGCGGGAATAGAAGGCATATACATCGTCGTACCGCAATGGATAATAGGCGGGAAGCGCCACCAGGTACGCATCGAAGGGAATCGCGTCGACTCTTTTAATAAAAGCCAGGATATCGGCGAGACTGAAAAAGGCGCAGCCGACAACGACCGGTATCCTTTTTTTTACCTTTTGGGCTACGGTTTTAACGATACTGAATTTTTCATCTATGGAAAAGTAGGGGGACTCCCCCCCGCTGCCGAGGACAAGGAGACCGTGGCAGCCCTCGGTCACGTAATAATCGACGAGATGCCGCAGGCCATCACGGTCAAGGCTTTCATCAGGTTTCAACGGAGTCGGTACAACAGGGTAAACACCTTTATACGCTCCTGCGCCGCCCATACCATCACCTCTGCAAAAAAGACCCGGATTGGCCATGCCGGCCATTAGACCCGTCAATGAACAACAGGAACTATATTTTTCGGCCTCTGTCCAGCGCTTTTTCTGTTTCAGGGCTGACGGCATTATAACCCGTAATGTACGATACCCGCCGGCCGTGGAGAAACATTCCGGCGCAACATTTCCGCGAGTATACAGTCCGCAAAAAACAGTTTGACAAAAATATAACAAAAAAAATACTCTTCGATCAAGTGATTAAACATAAAGAGGGCTTCGCCCTCAACTCAATAGGAGCAGGGGAGCCCTGCGGGGCTTCTTAAGGGGCTCCGCCCCTTAGACCCCGGAAAAAAATACATGGCCAAATTAAAACCTGTTTTCGGACCCGCCTGCCTCGTGACGGGGGGATCGGGATTTGTGGGACGCGCCCTCGCGCGAGCGCTCCTTGACCGGGGCTGCACCGTACACTCCCTTGACATCCGGCCCGATGCGAATCCCATTCCCGGGGTGAAATACTTCACCGGCGATATCAGGGACTACCAGGCGGTCCGCGCGGCCGCCGAAGGATGCGCGACGGTCTTCCACTGCGCCGCGGTCATGAATTTCCTCGGCATCAGCCGCCCCTCCGTGCGCCGCGAGGTGTACGGCATCAACGTTGACGGCACGGAAAACATTGTCAGGGCCTGCCGGGAGACCGGCGTGAAGGCCCTGGTGTACACCAGCTCCCACTGCGTCTGCTTCGACACCAGGCCGGTCATCGCCGGCGACGAATCCAAACCCTACGCGAAGCGCTATCTCGACCTGTACGGCGAAACGAAAACCGCGGCCGAAAAGATCGTTCTCGCCGCGGACGGCGCGGGCGGCCTGCGCACGGCGTCGCTCCGCCCCGGCGGGGTTTGGGGCTCGTCCGACGACTGCTACATGTTCTCCAAGTTCATAGAACAGCTGGTGAAGGGGAAGCTCGTCGCCACGATCGGACCGGCAGACGCCATCATAGACAACACCCATGTGGACAACCTGGTCCTGGCGGAGATCCTCACCGCCGAAGGCCTCATCAGGAAGCCGGAGGTCGTGGGCGGCCAGGCCTATTTCATCGTCGACGACGAGCCGATGAACCTGATGGAATGGCTGCGCCCCCTCATCGAAGGGCTCGGGTACCGTATGCCGGCGCGGTCCATCCCGGCCCTGCCGATGTATTTCCTCGGATTTCTCGCGGAATGCCTCCACTTCATCGGCGGGCCCCGTCCCTTCATGACCAGGCTCGAGGTCCACAACCTCACGGCGAAATTCACCTTCCGGCAGGACAAGGCGCGCCGCCACCTTGGATTCAAGCCTGTCACCGGCAGGGAAAAGGGAATGAAGGAATGCATCGAGTTTTATAAAAAGCATGTCAATGTCAACTAAGCGCCGGCCGGGGTACGGAACCCCCGCTGACCGGCGATAGCCATTCATACGATCAGACGCTGATGCAAAACAGCGCGATGGTCGCCGGAGAGGAGCACGTCATCATGAACGTAAAAGAACCTTCCAGCACAATACAACAGTGGGACGAGGAATTCGACGTGGTCGTTGTCGGTTTCGGCGGGGCCGGTGCCTGCGCCGCCATCGAAGCCTCGGACAACGGGGCCCGGGTCCTCGCCATCGACCGGTTCACCGGCGGCGGAGCCACGAAAATGAGCGGTGGGGTGATATACTCCGGCGGCGGCACCAGGCACCAGAAGGCCGCGGGCTTCAGGGACACGCCTGAAAAAATGTACCGCTACATGATGCGCGAGATGGAAAGCAATCCGGCCGCCTGCTGCGACGACGAGATCGATCCGGCGGCCATGAAGGCCTTCTGCGCAAAGAGCGCCGGAAATATCGAATGGCTTGAAAGCCTCGGCCTCGTGATCCCGGAAACCTATTTTCCCGGCAAGACCAACCAGCCCCCGGGCGGCTTCGGCCTCTATTTTTCCGGAAACGAAAAACAGTATGAAGGCAGCGACTCCCACGTCCCACGGGGTCACGTGCCCATGGGCAAGGGGATGTCCGGCGGTTTTCTCTATTCGACCCTGCACAGGGCGGCCCTGGACCGCGGCGTCACCGTGCGCTGGCGGTGCCGGTCGGAAGAGCTCATCACCGACGAGAGCGGCGCCGTGGTCGGCATCGAGGTCAGGATGCTGAGCCGTTCGCTTCCGGTCCGGGCTATCCACGCCCTGCTCTTCAACCTCGGCTTTGTAAGCAGCAAGGGCAGGAGGCTCCTCTCAATCGTGGAAAAGAAATTCGGCAAAACGGTACGAATCCGGGCAAAGGGGGGCGTGATCATTTCCTCCGGCGGATTTGTATATAACAGGAAGAAATTCAATGAATACGCCCCTGCCTACAGCGGCTGTCTCCCCCTGGGCACGGCCGGCGACGACGGGAGCGGCATGGACCTCGGCATGGGCGCCGGCGGCGTCCTGAGCTCCGTGGACGTGTGCGCGGCCTCACGCTTCCTCTATCCGCCGGTCGCCTTTGTGTCGGGAGTGCTTGTCAACATGGAAGGGAAGCGCTTCTGCGACGAAAGCCTCTACGGCGCGAGCATCAGCCGCGCGGTGACGCAGCAGCCGCAGCGCCGCGCGTATCTCGTCATCGATTCCGTGATGCACCGTGACGGCCGCCTGCAGACCAGGCGCGAGGAGCGGCTCGGCAATTCCCTTATCAGCATCCTGAAGGGCGAGCAGAACCACATCGTCTACCGCAAGCTCACCACCTTCGTGAACCTTCACCTGAACCGGGAAAAGGCGAACACCATCGCAGGCCTCGCGAAAAAATGCGGCATGCCGGCGGAAGCGCTGGTGCGCACCGTGGAATCATACAACACCCAGTGCGACGCGGGAGCGGATAAGGAATTCCGGAAACCGGCAGATTATCTCCGGAAGATCGTGAAGCCGCCTTTCTACGCCATCGACTGCCGCATCGAGACCATGAAGTTCCCGAGCACCTGCCTCACCATGGGCGGACTGAAGGTGAAGGGGCTCACCTCCCAGGCGGTCAGGGCCGACGGTTCTGTCATCCCGGGACTCTACGCGGCCGGGAGAAGCGCCGCCGGCATTTGCTCCCGGTCCTATGTGAGCGGGTTCTCCCTGGCTGACTGCGTCTTTTCCGGGAGAAACGCCGGGGCCCACGCCGCGGCACGGGCGGTGAAGAAATCCCCGGAATCAAGAAAGACAACGAAGAGGCGCCCATGAAACTGGAAGGAAAAGTCGTTCTGATCACCGGGGCCTCCACCGGCATAGGAAAGGAAGCGGCCGTTGAATTCAACCGGGGCGGCGCCCGCGTCGCCATAGCCGCGCGGCGCAAGGAGCTCCTTGACGAGCTCGCATCACATCTGAGGGAGCCCCTTGTACTCAAAACCGACCTGGCCGACGAGAAACAGGCCCGGGACATGGTGGACAGGACTGTTCAGCATTTCGGAAGGATAGATATATTGATAAACAACGCGGCCACGAGCATTGTCGAGAGCTCCGACCGTATCAGGCGGGAGGACCTTCTCCGCGCCTTCACCGTGAACCTCCTCGGACCGGTGGCAGCCTCGCAGCAGGCCTATATCCACATGAAGAAGCAGGGAGGCGGCCACATCATCAACGTCGGCACGCCCGGGTTCATGATCGGCGTCCCCTTTTACACGCCTTACGCCTGTTCCAAGGGGGCCTTCTCCGCCTGGACGCGGACCATCCAGGGGGAATGGGCCGACGCGGGGATCATCGTGAGCGAATACTTCCCCGGGTACACCGAGACCGGCGCGGTGGCGGAATCCGCCTACGGGCCCATACCCATGGACCTGGTCATGAACAAAGGCAAGGGCTTCCTCGCGCGGTACTTCTCCGGCGCCCGGAACGGCAACGACGTGGCAAGGGACCTGGTCGCACTGGCGATGAAGCCGCGGTATCTCATGTTCTCAACCTTCATGGAGCGGCTGGCCGGCTTCGTGGCCAACATCCCGGCCATACGCATCCCGGTGGTGAAGCGCATGGCGGCCACGGCCAGAAAGAAGATGGAGGCTAGATAAGCCCCCCTAAATCCCCCCGGAGGGGGGACGTATAGTTCGATATTCGGCAAGCCCCATCCGGGGGGCCGGGGGGCTCGAGATATGAAGGAGTTCAAACATGTGTGATCTCTGCATGAAGCACGGCGCCGGCGGCAAGTGGTACCTGAACGCCGAGCATTATTCCAACGAAATCGTGGAGAAGTACAACCTGCGCGATTTCCTCATGGAGCAGTACAAGAATTTCGAGCAGATGTCCGTGCGCAAGGTCCACGGCTTCAATGCCGTGGGTATGGGATACAAGCTGCGGATCCCCCTGATCGGCAAGATCATCAGGCATACGGCCGAGAGCCTGCTCCACAGCACCAATCCGCCGACGAACCCCTTCAAGCCGGAGGGACACATCGGCCAGGTGATCCCCCTGGAGGACGCCATCGCGATACTCGAAAACTGCGCCGCGGAGCCGATCATCGAGAAGAACTGCATGTGCCGCTACATGTCCCGCGGGGAAAAGGAGGCCTGCTGCATCAACTTCGGCGTCATGTCCGAGATCGTCGACAAGCTGCCGCGCTTCATCCCGGAGAAGGACAAGTATTTCCTCACCCGGAAGCAGGCGGTGGAGCGCTTCAGGGAGCACAACCGGAAGGGATACATCGGCACCATCTGGTTCGGGCCCTATCCCTACATAAACAATCTCTGTTCCTGCGCGAACCCGGAGTGCGCGGGACTGCGGCCCCGCCTCGATTACGGCATCAAGTCAATCTTCAAGGCCGAGTACATCGTCCACCACCACGAGGAGGACTGCAACGGCTGCGGCGCCTGCGTCAAATTCTGCCAGTTCGGGGCCATCGAGCTTGATAAGACCAGAAAAAAAATCACCATCGATATGGACAAGTGCTTCGGGTGCGGCCTCTGCAGGCACGCGTGCAGGCAGAACGCCATTCACCTCACGCCGCGCGATGAGGTTGCCGGCCACGAGAAGGATTACTAGATGTGTGGCCCCAACACCCCTCACCCCCGGCCCCTCTCCCATTAATGTATAACGAAAGGAGAGGGGGGAGTCTCAGATTAAAAACAATTCTCACGGGGCCCTCTCCTTATTTCCGAGATACATGGGAGAGGGCGCGCAGAGCGGGGTGAGGGGGACAACAAAATGACAGGTAAACACATGAATGCAAAGATAAAGGGAAAAACGAAGATAACAATCGATTATAAAAAGTGCGGAGACGGCGTGGGCGTTGACCCCCGGGACTGCTGCGCCTGCCTCAGGAAATGCGGCCCCGCGGTCTTCCTGCTTCACCAGACCATCGGCGCCGTCGAGGAAAACCCCTATGACCCGAAGAAGTGGCGCGTCACCGCCCTCTGGCTCGACCTGTGCACGCGCTGCATGAAGTGCGTGGAATCGTGTCCGGCCGGGGCCGTGTCGGTGACATGGCGGTGATTGCGCGCCAAAAACGCGGGATTATATATCCACTCACGGCCGCTACAGCATGCCGCATCATGAACATATCCGGATTTTGCACGGCCGTTCCCTTCTTCATAAAAACGTGAACTCTTCCTCCAACATGAACGTGATAAAATTATTTTTACAAAAAAAGCGCCATGTGATGTTTAGTGCCGATTAATGTATTATACTGGTATTAATGGCTGTTATTCGAATTCATCAGGCATACGCCATCAGGACAGCAGGATTGATGCCATGTATGTAAAATTCTGGGGCTCCCGCGGTTCAATTCCCGTTTCCGGTCCTCAATTCGCCAAGTACGGCGGAGACACGCCCTGTGTCGAAATCAGGACAAAAAACAATGAAGTTATTATAATCGATACGGGAACCGGCGTCAGGGAGCTGGGGAACCGGCTCATCGCGGAAAATAAAAAGAGGATCCACATCATCTTTACCCATGCCCACTGGGACCACATCATAGGGTTTCCCTTTTTCAAACCCCTGTACGAACCGGACACCCGCGTTGTCATAGCAGGGTGCTCGGATTCGCAGACAGCCATCAAGAAAATCATATCAGACGTCATGGAGCCGCCCTACTTTCCCGTAAAGTTCAGCGAGCTGAAAAGCTCCATGCATTTTGCCGGCACGTGCCAGGAATTCATACTCATTGATTCAATAAAAATAGTTCCCATCAATCTTAACCATCCAAACTATGCCATCGGTTATAAATTTATTGAAGACGATAAAACCTTTGTTTACCTGACCGATAATGAAATCGGTTTTACCGAACCGGGAAGCAGAGAACTGGTCTTCCGGCATCCGGGCGGCATGGACTACCGGGAGTATGTGGAATTTTCCCGCGGGGCCGACCTCCTGGTGCATGACGCGGAATTCACCCATGATGAATACCATCGAAACCGCTTCAGCTGGGGCCACAGCTGCGCCCGGGAAGTTATTGATCTGGCCATTGACGCCGGGGTCAAACACATGGGGCTGTTCCACCTGAACCAGGACCGGTCCGACGGCGAGGTTGACGCCATGGTCGATGACTGCCTTCGCATCCTGGAATCAAGGCATAATGATATGCTGTGTCACGCCATTGCCCAGGGGTATGAAGTTTATCTATAAAATATAATTGTTCCTGTCGGCGACCTGCCTGTATCACTAACCCCATGCCGCCTTGTCCCCGATATTGCTCCGGATGATTGCGTCCAGATCCCCCGCCCGCTTCAGCATCTGACCGGATATTTTAACAATCTCCGATGTTGACGAAGATATAGACGACGCCATTTCCGCGATCCTGGTGACCATATTCACATTTTCATCCATCGACCTCTTGTGCTCGCCCGTCGACGCTGCGATCATCCCGGTCAGTTCATCAAGGAGCTTCGACTGGTTCACAATAAGGGCAATGACATTCCCCAGGCTCTCCATCTCCCTCGCCACGGCATTGACCTTTCCGCTGATCGCGTCGATGCCAGTAAAGATATGCTCGATGGATTTGCGGGTATCGTCCATGATGGTCATGCTGCTGCTGATATCGCTGATGATCTTGGCTATCTGCCCCGATATCTCCTTTGAGTTGTCGACGGTTGCGGTGGCAAGCTTGCCGATCTCGTCGGCCACCACGGCAAAGCCCCGTCCCGCCTCACCGGCCCGGGCAGCCTCGATGGAGGCGTTAAGCGACAGGAGGTTGATCTTGTCCGTGATGTCGTTGATGACCGACATGAAATTCCGCACCGCCTGCCCCCCCTCGCCGATAACGCCGATGATCCTGGACATCCGGTCCATGTTGCCCCCCGTCTCACCGGTCGAACGTGTTATCCCCGATATGCTCTCCAGCGCGTCGCGGCTCATGGCGATGACCGTCTCCTGCGTGGAGCGGAGGTCCCGTACCATGGCGGAGACCTTCGCCCTCTCGTCAACCTGGCGCGCGCCGGCCTCTTTTATCGAATCGACGGACGCCGTCAGCTCCTCGAAGGCGGAGGCCATCTGCTCGCTCATGGCGGCCTGCTCCTGCGACATGTCGGAGAAGCGGCGCCCTATCCGGTCCTGGTCAACGCCGATCTGGGAGAGTTCCGCCGCTATCTCGCGGGATGTGGCCATGATCCCCTCGAGGAACGACGTCCGGTTTTCCAGGTTTTCCTTGGTCGCATTCAGCTCCCGGTTAAGGGTCCGGAGACGGTCAGCCAGGGCAAGGGAGAGGAGCACGATCAGCGCCGCGGAGCCGCCCTGGAGGGACCACTTGGTGAAGAGGCCGGACGGGAAGACTCCCATGCTCTTCAGGATGTAGACAAAGCATCCGGCCAGGAAAAAGGACCAGGCCAGCAGATAAAGACGGGCGTTCCGGTTTCCCTTGATATTGACGCGGATGCCGACCAATATGGCCTCGCATACAATCACCAGGGCAAACCCGGCCGACATCATCATGCTCCAGTGATAGCTGACGAACATAGACGCGATGAATATGACGCCGGAGACAGCGGCGCTGACGACGAGGATTATGTAGCTGGTCCGGTCAAAGGTACGCAGATCGAGAAAATCTATGGTGAACAGGATGGCGAAAGCAAGGACCAGGCACAAAATCAGGGGGATGCAGAAATTAGCGAACCACGGGAATGACGGCCACAGGAACTGGAAAGCCGAGCCGTTCTGGGTCATGACAAAGAGGAGGAAATTGAGGATGAACAGGACGTAAAACAGGTATTCGCGCCGTAGCGTGGAAAAAAACACCACCAGGTTGTAGACGATCATGATCAGCATGATGCCGTAGTAAAGCATGAGAATCCTCTCGTCGGCACGCGACGCGCTCAGGAATTCACCGGGAGACCAGAGGCTGAGGACAATGTTCATGGCGCTCTCTGACTTGTGGCGCAGGTACACATCGGCGGAGCTTCGCGCATTGATCTTCAGTGGGAACACGATAGTGCGGTCGTCGATGGGCCGTTTTGAGAAGGGCATGGTGTCTCCGGCAAGATAATGGCCGGCCGGCTTCCCCGATGAAAACACCCACATCTCCACCAGGTCCAGGAGGGGATACTCATGCTGCACCAGAACATTGAGGTCATGGGCAGCTGTATTGTCGAGAGTAAAGCGCGCCCAGTAGACCGATTTTGTAAAGCCGAACCCCAGGGATTCCTTCGAGGAGGACTTCCAGTCCCTCGCCCTGTCTCCGCCCCGGACATCCTCCACCGTCAGGCCGGCGGCAGGATCCTCGAGATATTCGACATGGGGACAGAGGTTTATTTTTTTTAATGAATCATCCACGCTGATGTTCCCGGCATGGAGCAGCACCGGGACTGCAGCCATTATAATGGCTGCCGGCAATGCGCATCGAAACAACCGAATAACAAGCATAGGTAACCTCTTGATTGAATTCACCGATCGAGCAGATTACCCCCCCCTGCAATAAAAACGGTTATCCCATTTCTTTTAACACCTGTCAAGTCATTAGCAAATGAGATTAGTATTGATAACCTGCACCTGCTTCTGACATGCATGGGAAGGACCCGGCCACAGCAGGACCATGAACCGGGGGAGTCTCCCTTCGGGAGGCTCCCCCGGCAGGACCATGTGCGACACTCAGGAGTTTTTAATAGTCTAACGGTTCATTCATGGCTGAATCTGTTGAAATCCGGGCACTGAACAACCGGTACACCCAGATTTTATAGGCTATGACGTTAGGGACAAATATTAGGGCAGCTACCGTCATAACCATCAGGGTCGCCTGGCTGGACGATGTATTGAATATAGTCAGGCTATAGTTCGTGTCGATGCTTGAGGGAATAAGATTCGGATACAGGCCGATGACCCCCGTGAAAACGACGAACAGTATCGTCACGCAGGACTATAGAAACGCCTTGAACATCGCCTCTTTGACGGCAAAGAACTTAATCCCCAGAAGGGCAGCTACCGCGACAAGCGGGACGGCAAGCAGCAGCGGCTGCGCAAAAAAATTATCATACAGTTTCGTCGCGAAATAAGTATACAGAAGAAAGGCAACCGCACCGCCAAGTTCAATATACCATATTGTATTCACCGCCTTTAACGCCCGGTCCGCGATAACACCGGTCGACTTCAATGAAATATACAGGGCTCCATGAACCAGGAAGAGCACGACAAATACGATACCGGTTAGAAGACCATAGGGATTCAGAAGGCCCAGCAGCGAACCGTGATATCCCGCCGCGTCCATGGGCAGGCCCTGGAATATGTTCCCGAAAGCCACCCCGAAGAGAAGCGCCGGCAGGAAACTCCCGAGGAGAATACCGTTATTCCACGCGCCCCGCCACCTGTTTCCCTCGCCTTTTCCATGGAACTCGATGGAAACGCCGCGGATAATCAGGGAAAAAAGCAGCAGCAGCAGCGCCGTGTACAGGTAACTGAACATCAGGGCGTACGTCGTGGGGAAGGCGGCAAAGGTGGCGCCTCCCGCGGTCAGGAGCCATACCTCGTTCCCGTTCCACACGGGACCGATCGAATTGAGCAGCACCAGGCGCTCCTTCTCGTTTTTACCGAGAAAGAAATAGAGCATCCCCGTACCGAGGACAAAACCGTCGAGCATGAAATACACGGCCCACAGGACGGCCCACAGGACAAACCAGGTTATCTGCAGTTCCATATTATTTCTCCTTTACCGGGTGTTTGATGAATCCGGAAACTTCCCCGTCAGGGTCCTTCCGGGCATTCTTGACAAGAAGATACACGTCGACGATTCCCAGCCCGCCATAGAGGAAGGTAAAACCGGCGAGGGAGGCAATCACCTGCGCCGTATCGATCGACCGGGACACGGCATCGGATGTTTTCAGCATGCCGTACACGATCCACGGCTGGCGGCCCACTTCAGCCACGATCCAGCCGAGCTGACCGGCCACATAGGGGACCGGGATCATGCAGACCATCAACAGGAGAAATGCCCGCGGCATCCCGCTGCCAGTTTTTCTCGAAAGCATGACGGCCGCCAGCGAAGAGATGATCATAAGCAGGCCTAAGGCGACCATAATCCTGAAGCTGTAGAAGGTCAGTGCAACGGGCGGCCTGAGCTCTTTTGCTATGTCTTTCAAGCCGGTAATCTGCGAATCGGAATCATGAAAGGCCAGGAGGCTCGTCAGCTTCGGTATTGTGATAAGCTCGACAGCGTTTCGCTCTTCTTCCTCGTCCGGGATGGTGATCAGGCTCATCCCCACGCCTTTTCCTGTCTCCCATACCGATTCCATGGCGGCAAATTTTGACGGCTGCGTTTTCGCCACCATGACAGTATGGGAATCCCCGATGACGGCGACCAGCAGGGCGGCGACAAGGCCGAAGACCGCGGCTGTTTTAAACGACCGGGTGAAAAACTCGATGTTCTTTTTTTTCACCAGGTGCCACGCGGAAACGCCCATTACGAAAAAAGCGGCCAGCACGTACCCTGAAACGAGGGTGTGGCCGAACTTCAGCCAGCCATAGGGATTGGTGACCACCGCGGTGAAGCTCGTCAGCTCGGCCCGCTGCGTCAACAGAACATTGCCCGTGATATCCATCACCTTCGAGCCGACCGGGTTCTGCATCCAGCCGTTGGCCAGGAGGATCCACAATGCGGAGAGATTTGTTGCCACGGCGACCAGCCATATTGAAACCGCGTGAAATTTCTTTGATACTTTGTTCCAGCCAAAGACCCACACGCCGATGAAAACCGATTCCATGAAAAACGCAAGGGTCGCCTCGATTGCCAGGGGGGCCCCGAAGATGTCGCCGACATATTTCGAATACTCCGCCCAGTTCATCCCGAACTGGAACTCCATGGTTATGCCGGTAACCACGCCCAGGGCAAAGTTGATGAGAAAAAGCTTGCCCCAGAATTTTGCCATTCTGAGCCAGGTTTCATCACCGGTCCTGACATACTTTGTTTCCATCCAGGCCACAAGTATGGATAGCCCCAGCGTAAGCGGAACAAATAAGAAATGGAACATGCTGGTGATTGCAAATTGCAGCCTGCTCAGCGTCAATTCATCCATCTGTTTCCTCCTATAAAAAAATTGAAATGGTATATTTAGATAAATAAGATCTTTTTTATCTTATTTAATTACAAAATAAATCAGATAAGATCTTTTAATGTTACTCCTTTTAATTGTGCTTCTATATTATCTCTCATTTTTAACCATACAGGATGGACCGAACAGGTCTTTTTAAAGCTGCAATCATCTTCGTCCATAATGCATCGATTAGGTTTTATTGGACCTTCAATTGCGGTTACAATATCAAACAGACTGATATCCTTTGCCGGTTTACCCAAAGAAAACCCGCCCCCGGCGCCGCGGGTCGATTTGACCAGTCCGATTTTATTAAAGTCCTGGAAAATCTTTGCAAGAAAAGACTGCGGCACCTTCACAGCCTTGGCAATATCCTTGATCAATGAAACGGCACCTTCCTCCTGGCGGGCCAGATAGAGCATTCCGCGAATGGCATAGTCGCCTTTTCTTGATAATTCAATCATAGGACAATATAAATAAGATATAAGCGATCTTATTTGTATTATATTAAATGTCAATTATTTTTTTAATTAAAAAACAGCCTCTGTCAATACCGAGCCTATATTGTTCAGCAGCGACGTTATCCCGTGCCATACGGCACTTGCTTCAGGACTGTCCTTCGCCGGCAGCGCCTTCGCGCACGGTGACTTCGCCCCCTTCGATCTTAAGGGCCTTGCCGTTCACCAGGACATCGGCGATCTTCTTATGGGCAGAATCGATGATCCTGCCGAAGGTCTGGCGGGAGATGTTCATCTTCCGTGCCCCTTCCTCCTGGTACAGTCCCTCAAGATCGGCGAGCCGTATGGCCTCAAATTCATCGAGGCTCAGCACGACCTCCTCGAGCTGTGAAGCGGGGATACCCCTCGGCTTGAAGTAATTTTTATCGGGCACGCAGCCCACCTGTCTGCAGCATTTTGATCGTGACATAGTTTTTGCTTTGTTATTGACTTTTTGAGCATATGCCCACTAATTGTCAAGGAATAAATCGTAATGCATTACCACGACTGGCGTGACGGTTTTGACAAAAGACCCGGCGCCGGAATATCCGGGTTTTCCCGTCAGGGGACGAGCCTTAAACCATTACCAGCACCATCATTGAGGATCCTTCATGAAAACAAAAATAACGGTCTTATGCGAAAACAGCGTCATTGTTCCTGCCCCGCCCCTCATCGGGGAACATGGCTTTTCCTGTCTTATCGAAGCTGAAGACGCCACCCTGTTTGATACCGGCCAGGGGTTCGGAATCGTGAACAACATGCAGAGAATGGGGAAGCAATTCGACGGGATAAAAAGGATCATCCTGAGCCACGGGCATTTTGACCATACCGGCGGATTGCTCACCGTTCTGCAGAATAAAAAGGAAAAGACCCCGGTATACATGCATCCTGACGCGTTCATCGAAAAAAAGGCCGTCATACCTCTTCCGCAGAACACGATTGAAATGCCCATAGGGATGCGCGCATCAAAAGAGGAGTACGAGAAAGCCGGGGCGGAGTTCAATTTTATCAGGGGATTTACAAAAATCAGCGATTCCATATCGGCCCTCTCCGATGTCAAGAGACCGGCGGACTGGAAGACATGGGACGTCCGCCTGAAGCAAAAGGTCAACGGCGCCATTGTCGATGACCCCTTCACGGACGATCTTTCGCTGCTGATAAACACCGAATCGGGCCCGGTGGTCCTCCTCGGCTGCGCCCATGCGGGCATCGTGGAGATATTGAATGATCTCTCGGAAAAAACGGGGCACCGGGAATTCCACGCGGTCATAGGGGGCACGCACCTGGAAAACGCCCCAGAAGACTATGTTGCCAGGGCCATGGAAACGCTGAAGAGCTACCGCGTGAAAAAAATCGCAGTTTCGCACTGCACGGGCCTGAAAATGGCCGGCAGGTTCGCTGCAGAATTCAAAAACGAATCCGCCAACGCCTCCGTCGGGAGCTCCTTCGAGTTTTGAAATAAATCCATGCTGGAGCGCGGGTCGATGCAATCCGGCGGGAAAGCCCGCGTTAAGCCTCGGGCAAAACAAAAAGCGGGGTCACGACACCCCGCTTTTTGTTCCCCATAATTCTCTTGACAGCATAAACGCACCGGCTAGTGCACTGCGGCCATATTTTTCAGACCTTTCAGCGTATCAAGGGGATAATTCCGTAAAACATCATTCTGCATGGCTGCAGGCATATCGATCCTCGGGTCGACCCTCATGTAGAGGACCACGCCGGTGCGGTTACCGTCCACCCTGGTGAAGACAAACTTCGCGCGCATGTCGTTGATCCTGACGAGACCGTTCTTTCCGGTACGCCCGCCGCTCCGGAGGGCATCGAGAAGGACAACGCCCTTCCCCGCTGCCTCATCGATCCGGACGCTTACGGCAACCTCGGTTTCCCGGTCCGCCGCCGGCCAGGGGGAGGGCACGACGTAGTTGACCGTGAAGCTTGTGATAGAGGCCTTGCGCGCGAGGGTGATACGGCGCGTCATGGCAAACCACTTCTGATAACTGTCATGGTCCTGCATCAGTGACCTGATGGCCTCCAGCGAAGCCGGCACCTCGCATTCCCCCCTGAACTCCTTCAGAGGGGATCCCTCCGTGCGTTTCGAAAAGACCCTGATATCGCCGTCCGAGCGCTCCTGCGTCCATTCGTCGCCGGCCATTACCGGCAGTGCCACCAGCATGCAGAGAGGGACGCATATCTGCCTGCTTACCGTCTGGACTGCGGATAATTTCATGACCTCGCTCACGGCCTGGGCCACGGGCATATTCCAGTATTTCATTACTCTATTCACCCCATCCCCCTGGCAGCCTGGTTGATACCGCGCTTTTCCCACGATAAAGCCTCCCGTGGTTATGGCATCGGAGATGTGAAACGGCAGGATTCATGAGCGGCACGATCATTCAATGGTTGCCTGGCAGCCGGGGCTGACAGGGAGGCCCGTGTACGAGGCGGCCGGGAAGGACCTTGAACGGTCCGGAGAGAACGCTTAGCAGTTTGCTGAAAAACAAGGCACAAGGGTTTACCCGGAGTGAATCCAGGCGGGCGGATCTCATACGTCGGAAACACCCCTGCGCGGCAACACCGCGCGGATCCGCTCCCGCCTTCAGGACAGCCCCTAAAAGGCCCGCACCGCGCGGATACACCTATTCATGCTCTTATCGGAATAATTCATTCCATCTGTGCCAAAGCTCCGCCACCATGCCTGGGTGGCGTCTTGCTCCGTTGAACTCCAATAATGACAGTCCAGGAACCCGCCGTACCCGTTCTGCTTGAGATGGCTGTACATGAGATTCAGCTCATCCATGGACGGCAGGAACCAGTCGCTGTAGATGCCGTCGCTATAATCGGAGCAGACCAGGGCGGCGCTCCCGGTGTGGCCGGGCTGTGCCATAATCGACGCGGTATTCGACGGGCCCGTGCCGACGTCGAAGCCGGTTGTTCCCACGGCAGTGGCGGTGATATTGCTCCAGGACCTGCTCGTAGCATTGACTTTTGCCGACACCAGTCCCCCTCCCTCCCCGTCATTGTAGAACACATAGCCGCCGGCACGGTCTGTTCCATAGGTCCACCCGGAATTGAAGGTTATCTCGTTTCCATACACGGTCCCCTGGGTATTGGTGGCATAGGCCCTTACATGGTAAATTGTATTCATATAGAGCGGAATCATGCCGATATTGGTGAAGGCCCCGGCGCCCCCGGAACCGTCAGCCGTATATGAATCGCCTATTGTCGGACTGCCTGCTGTGTTCCAGCACAACCCACGTCCGGTCACCGCGGAATCTCCCTCGCTGGTCACGTTGCCCCCGCCCCGGGCGTACACACCGGCTAAATACTTTGTATAATCGATATTTCCCACAATGGCGTCCGTCGTCACCGATGCGCCCTTGACCACGGTAACAGTATAGATTTGCGTCGATTGATCCAGGGCGGTCACCGTGTAGGCCACGGGAAACTGGAAGTTTTGCACCGTACCCGATGCCGGACTTATCCTTGATCCGGTGTAGGTGATGGCCGGTGCAAGGGCCGTGACATCGGTTTCATGTGGCACCGTTATTGATATCGTGTGGTCCACCTCATGTATCACCCCATTAATGGAAAGGACCGGCAGACTGAACACGGTTATCTTTTTGCCGGACCAGTCAACCAGCAGAAGGGACTGCAACAATCCATTTCCGTTTTCTTTCTTGCAGGCTGACACCAGCAGCACACCGCACAGAATCATCATAACGCCGGACTTCAATTTTTTCTCCATAATCCCTCCCTGCATGCATGACCACCGGTATTGATACATCGGGTCCGTCCCTTCTCCTTTATTATGTGATCAGTAACGAACCCGGGGCCATCAGCAACATAACAATATCAAATGTACATATTTTGTTATCAAGGATATGCTGATTGCCCGCCCATGACATCATGGAAAACCCCGGGATGCCGAAAAAAAAATTATTTATTGAATTTTTTTATTTATCCCGTTGAATAGACCGTATCGTACAAAGTGACATATTCCTGCAAAGAAGAGGACATGACTTGGACGCGATATCGATAGACAGCTCTCTGGCTGTAGTGGCCGGTATAACCTGTATCTCGCACATATACTTTGCCCTGTACATCATATCGCCCGCCAGAAAGGACAGGAGGATCAGGCCGCTTCTCTACCTGTGCGTTTTCTCATCGCTGTGGAGCGCCTGCTATGTCATGTACTACCTTTCCGCCGACGCCGGCATAAGGGAGTACTGTCAGAGACTGATATTTGCCGGTATGATTTTTTTCGTTTTTCTTTTCATGTTTATCATCAGGTACACTGGGTTCAGTAAAAATAAAAAAACAGAAACCCTGATTTCCATCGCGGCATGGGGCCCGGTATCGATCATCGCATATAAAAGCATGGCGGACAACGCAGTTGCAAATGACTTCCCCTTCGGTTTCTGGTATATATTCGCGGAGATCCTTTTCAGCATCTACAACCTTTTAACCATCGGCCTGTTTATTGTATATTATGCAAAAAACAAAACCAGGAAAATCAAAAGGCAGGCCTGGACACTGGGCGTGAGCGCGTTTGTCTTCATAACATCCTCATGGTTTGCCGATTATTTTCTGGGTTTCCGCAATTACTTGAACATCATGCCCTTCTGGCTTGTACAATGGATAGCCGTGCTGCTGTTCACCATAAAACGATACCGGTTCATCGTCGCGACACCGGAATTCATAGGGAACGATATATCCGAGAACATTGAAGAAAGCGTCATCCTCCTGGATCAATCGTATGCCATCATCTTTGCAAATAAAAGGTTCCATGACCTGGTCCATATCAGGGCCACTGAAGGCGTCACCATGGCTGAAATTATCTCAGAAAAGCATGTGTTTACTGAAAAACTGTCGAGCCTGTCAGACGGGACCGGGATCAGCTTCAAAATGCAGGCAAACATCATCAAGCGGGACACCGGGGAAAAGCTTCCGGTAAATGTTCATGTTAAAAAACTGATAGATGCCTATGGCGATGTTACCGGCTACCTGGTCATCGCGTCCCGGGTGCGGAACCTGGACTACCTGAAGACGCATTTCGGCATCACCGGCCGCGAGATAGAGGTGATCCGCCACATTGCCGTGGGAAAATCCAATAGAGAAATCGCCTTTATACTGGCTATAAAAGAGACAACGGTTGAAACACACATCACCAGCATATACAACAAGATGGGCATAAAAAACAGGATGGAATTATTATACTATCTGTTTGAATCAGCCATGAATAATCCGTCAATACCGGCAGTATAAAGCCCGCCACGGGCCCATCGGGATTCACGGGTTCACGGACCGCACGGGAGGCACCGAGGCCAGAGCACACGGCAGGAAAAGACCCTGACCGAGCATCCCGGGGCTTTTATGACTCCCGGTCTATTTTTTAAACGTTATGGTCTGGTCCTTTTTTACGCCGAAATCATATACGTCTTTATGCGATTCGAGCAGTATATTGATTGTGTTGCCCTTGATGCCGCTGCCCGTGTCGTCGACGACGTACTCCTTGCCGTTGTAGGTCACGATCGATCCCATGGGGATCACCGACGGGTCTGCGGCGCAGATGCCCTTCCCCCGTGCCAGGAGCTTCCCCATCGTCTGCCCGGAAGAAACCCGGCCTTTCCATTTTTTTGTATTGCACCGGGCGCAGGGGCAATAGGCGTAGACCGTGACCGTCAGGGTGCCTTCCGATTTGCCGGATATCATGTCCTTCAAACTTTTCCCGTCCTTTGAGCACCCGGAGCATCCGGAACAGCCTGAAATTCCCGCTGCAAAAAGCATGAAACCCGCCAGGAACATGAACACCGGCAGGGATATTTTCCGTTTTTGTCTCATTTCATTTTCCTCCCGGGTCAAAAGTTACCAGCCTGCGGGTAATTGTATATCACTATTTCGCGCAGAACAAACCAGCCCTGCAATTTTTTCAGGCTCCGGCAGAGCATGCGGCAGGATGAAAAATAAAATGTTATTACCGGTAACAATAGCATCCCGCTGAAATCAATTAATAGTAACAACCAATGGAAAAATCATACGCCAGCCGGTTAGGGGAGCTCAATCCATACATCGTCTCCTTAGCCATCCATATATTCCTGTTATCGCTGGTATTTTCAATTTCATTAATCAATTATCATGTAATAAAAAAGAAATCCCGGCTGCAATCAACCCGCGATATCGAGATTGAATCGATAACCGGGTCCCCGGATACCGGCACCCTGGAGACCGGATCGGAGGAGGGCCCGGGCCCCCTTGGATTAAATGATTCGGCCGGCAGGGAACTGTGGGAATGCGCCAGGTCCGGGATAAGCATCACGCCGGACAACTTCCTGGAATACGCGAAAATAAGAAACCTGAGAAAAGGCCTCAATCCGATTCCCAGGGAAGACATCTATGAACAACACCCCTTCCTGAAGGTCTCCAGTCAGTTTCAGTCGGGCATCGGCCGTAAACTGCGGTCGGATTTCCATGACTGCTACGAGGATGCCTGCGCCATGATCGGCTTCGGCAGGAAGGACCGGGCCTCGCCGGAAGACGAGCCGGAAAAATTTACCGCTGCGGTCCTGGGTTACCTTGACGGCACCAGGGCCGTGCGGACCTGGCGCACCCTCTGGATGGTTCCCCAACCGGCGACAACGCAGGATAAGATCGAGCTGGTGCGGCTCCTGCGCCGCCTCCACCGGTATGGCATTGAAGGAGAAAATTCCGGCCATGAACACATGAGGCCAGGCATAAGGTCCCTCCTGGACCTCATCCCGGATGAATTGAAATTCCCGGAAAACCCCGGAAAATGAAGGGCCGGGTGCAAGCCGGGCGGTTTCATCAGAACCGGCACGGCTTCCCTTACATCGCCCGCGATGCCGTAATCCGCCACGGCGAAGATGGGCGGTCAGAGCAACATTCTGCCGATAACTATCACTCCCATGGAGGGAAGGAGGCGGTTATTGTTATAAAACCGCGCGGACAACACAATTACCGCCGATCGATGCTATGGATTTTGGATCACGTCCCAGAGGGCCTTCAGCAGATGTTCCATGGTATAGGGTTTCTGGATAAACCCGGCAACGCCCCGGGCGATCACCTCGTCGACCCGCTCGTCCTTCTTGAAGCCCGAGGTAAGGAGGATCCGCGCGTCAGGATCGATCTCCTTCATGGCAAGGAAGGCGTCCCTTCCGGAAAGGCGGGGCATGACCATGTCCAGGAGCACCGCAGTGATCTCGCCGTGCCGCTCCTTGAACAGGAGACGCCCCTGCTCCCCGTCTTCCGCCAGGACCACGGAGTAGCCGCACTTCCTGAGCATGGCGCCGACGGTGCTGCGTATGGCCGGCTCGTCCTCGACGACCAGGATGAGCCCGCTCCCCTGGTAGTATTTCGACCGGTCTTCCGCGGTCGAAGGCAGCTGTGTATCCGAGGAACTGGGCAGATAGACATTGAAGGTACTGCCTATGCCCGGCTCGGAATAGACATTCATGAAGCCTCCATGCTCCTTGACGATGGAATAGGCCATGGAAAGGCCCAGGCCGGTGCCCGCCCGGTCCTGCTTTGTGGTGAAAAAAGGCTCAAAGATCTTGGATATCAGCTTCTGCTCTATGCCGACGCCGGTATCGCGCACGGAGAGGACCCAGTAGGTGGTGTCCGGAAGGGCCTCGGGCTGCTGCCTGGTGAAATGCCGGTCGGTCCGTATCGAATCGATCGACAGGGTGAGGACGCCCCCCGCCTTCTCCCCGGGCGGCCGCATGATGGTCATGGCATGGGAGGCATTGACGCACAGATTAAGGACGACCTGGTCCATCTGCACGGGGTCCGCGCTGGTGATGGCCGGGCCATCGTGGGGCATGGTGCGGATCTCCACCGATTTATCGAAGGTGTTGGCGCAGATCTTGGCCACGCGGGCAATCGTCTCGTTCAGGTCGACCGGGAGCGTGACAAGCTCGTGCTTGCGGGACAGCACCATGAGCTGGTTCACGATGCCCGCGGCGCGCTGGGCCGAATCCTCGATCATGGCCAGGGCGGCCGTCACTTCGTCCTTTTGCGGAAGGGTCTTCTCCATCATGCGGTATTTCATCAGGGAGGCCGTCCCCAGGATGCCCGAGAGGACGTTGTTGAAATCGTGGGCCAGGCCGCCGGCGAGGGTCCCGATGATCTCCATCTTCTGCATCTGCCTGAGCTCCTCGTCCTTCTGCTCGATATCGGTGATATCGTCGAGCATGATAACGCCGCAGGGCGTATCGGTCTCGGCCAGGGGGAACATGGAAACGTTGTAATACTTCTTCTCCGTGAAAATAATCGTTTCGCGGGGCAGAAACGTCGACATCCCCGTCTGGATCGTCGTCTCGAAGCTCGGGCGGAATCTAACGAACTGCGGCTCGAGTTCCCAGAGTATCTCGCCGATGGCGTCCGCCGCGGAGATGCCGGTATGCCTGGCCGCGGCGGAATTCCAGCGGTTTACCGTCCCGGAAAGCTCAAGTGAAATCAGGACCAGGGGCATCGACTCGATGATGTTCGACAGGTACCGCTGGAGCCCGATGAGCTGCTGTTCCCGGTTCAGGATGGTCTTCGACATGTGGTTGATATTATCGGCAATGCGGGCAAGCTCATCCCTCTCGCCGGCTGCCAGCTCCCCCGCGTATTCCCCCTTGTCTATCTGCGATATGCGGTCGTTCAGGCTGAGGATGCGCCTGAGGATGCCGACATCGAGAAACCTCACAAAAATGATACCGGCCAGCATGATGAGCAGGACACTCAGCACGGCGAAAGCGACCAGGGTGCGCTTAACGTCAGCGTATAATTCGGCCGGAGGAACGTCCAAAAGCAGCAGAAAGCCGGCGTCGGTGCGCCGCGCCAGCACATCATAGCGTTCCCCGTCCAGTTCCACGTCGCGCATAACGCTGGTCCTGTCACCGGCCACCTTCCCGATATCAAGCTTACGCCCGATGGGCGTCGACGCGATGTCGGTCATGATGCGCCGCTTGTTCGTGTGAAAGATGACCCTCCCGTCCACTCCGCTGACCAGCATGACGAACGAACCCGGCGTATAGGAAAAATCTTTAATAAACGCCAGATGTCCCTGGATGGTCTCGATGGTCCAGTCGGTCGTGCTGACGCCGATTATCCGTCCCTCCATGCTGTACATGGGTGTCGACATGGTGATGAACGTCGCGGGGGAACCGCCAAGCGTGTCGCTGTAGGGCCTGGTAACGTAAACCTGCTGTTCCCGCCGCCGCGCCCGGTCCCAGCCGCGGGGTATGGCAATCGTATACCACTCCCGCTCGGGATAATTGTAGGCCGGCGTGTTGTATTCCCACGTGATCCTCACCGCGTTCCGGTCCCAGTAGGCGTAGGGGCCGAAAAACCTTTTACCCCCGAAGAGATAGGGCTCGTACCAGAGGCCGCTGCCGATGATGGCGGGCATCTTCCGGACCTTGTTGACGAGGAAGCTGACGACAACATCGTCGGGAACGGCCGTCCCGTACTGAGCGTTCAGCCGGTAGAGCAGCTCCCCCGTGAGGGCGACCGATACGCCGTTGGCGATCATATCCCCTGTTGTGGTATTGATCTGTGCGACATAGTACCGGAAGACGTTCCCGAGGTTCCGGTCCTTCGACCGGACCAGCACGGACTTGATGATGAAGAAATTGACGGCGGTTCCGATGCAGATTATCATGATGACGATCGCGACGCCGAACAGCATCTTGGTCCGCAGTGGTTTGTCGCGAAGGTTCATCATGCCATAACTCAATGGTTGACCCCTGCTCCAATGAAAAATCCGCGCCGCTATCGTCTAATATAGCCACTTCGGGGCATTAAGTCAAGAAAAAACGGCGGCCGCAGAATACGTCCCGCCTGACACCTCTTGTCTCAAGTCCCTGCGAGAGTGTTAATTCTACCACCCGACTTTCGCCGGCAAACCGGCCGATGATGTCATCCCCTGACGTACATGACGAAATAGACGACTGCCGCGGCGATGATGACCGCCGCCGCAACGGCCGCGATCAGGCCGCCGGGGCTCTTCTTCCGGTATGAGGTTTTCTTCCACGTCTTCGGCTCCGGGGACAGCCTGGTCGGCGCGTCCGGGTTGGCGATCGGCTTTTTGCAGTAGGGACACTCAGGCGCCCACTCGAAGACCTCTTTTCCGCAATGCACGCATTTGATGTTAGCCATGGAAACCCTCCTGTTTTTTGTGTGAATAGTTATCGGTTGCGGGTGCGGCCGGTCGCTGCTCTGTTTATATTCCGGCGGCGCTTCCAGATATGATCAACGAGGTAACCCGATACCATATTGTTATCGCCCTGTCTATACTTTTTCAGCCCTTCTTGCACCCAGGAATCATGAACTGAATATATTATCATTGACAAAAGGATATGAATATACACCATGTCCGAAAACTGCATATTATCCCGCTGTCTCAACCCCCATATCGTTTCAGCCGGCTTTTATCAAAGGAGAAAATTACAACATGACATTCGAAGACTTACATCTCATTGCGCCCATTCTGAAAGCATTGCAAACCGAGGGATACACGGCGCCGACGCCGATACAGCAACAGGCCATCCCCGTCATCCTGGGCAGGAAGGACCTGCTCGGATGCGCCCAGACCGGAACGGGCAAAACCGCGGCCTTCGCCATCCCCCTGCTGCAGATCCTGCACGGCGACATGAACCGGACACAGGGGCCGCGGACCATCAAGACACTGATACTTACCCCTACCAGGGAACTGGCCATCCAGATCGGCGAAAGTATCGCCAACTACGGAAGGCACACGGGCCTCCGGCATACCGTCATATTCGGCGGCGTGTCGCAGAAGTCTCAGACAGACGCCCTGCGGGCGGGCGTGCACATCCTGGTCGCGACGCCCGGCAGGCTCCTTGACCTCATGAACCAGAATGTTGTCAGCCTCAGCCACATCGAGCAGTTCGTCCTTGACGAAGCGGACCGGATGCTGGACATGGGCTTCATCCATGACGTGAAAAAGGTCATAGCCAAGCTCCCCGCCAGGAGGCAGTCGCTGTTCTTTTCCGCGACCATGCCGCCGGAGATTTCCAAGCTGGCGGACACCATACTGGTAAACCCGGTCAGGGTCGCGGTGACGCCGGTATCGTCCCCCGTTGAAGCCATCGATCAATCGGTCTATTTCGTCGGCAAGAAGGACAAGCAGCCGCTCCTCATTCACCTTTTAAGGGACGATTCAATCGAATCGGCCCTGGTGTTCACCCGCACCAAGCACGGCGCCAACAAGGTGGCCGAAAGCCTGGTAAGGGCAGGGATTAAGGCCGAGGCGATCCACGGCAACAAGTCCCAGGGAGCGCGGCAGCGGGCCCTGACCAACTTCAAGAACGGGCAGACCAGGGTCCTCGTCGCTACCGACATAGCGGCGCGGGGCCTGGACATTGAAGAACTGTCCCACGTCATCAACTTCGAGCTTCCCAACATCCCCGAGACCTACGTTCACCGGATCGGAAGGACCGGCAGGGCGGGACTGAGCGGCATCGCCCTGTCATTCTGCGATCAGGAGGAGAAGGAGTTCCTTGCGGACATCCAGAAGCTGATCTCCCGCAAGATACCGGTGGTCGCAGGTCATCAGTATCCGTTGAACGAGGCGGCATCTCCGGCGAGGCAGGATACCGGGAAGATTGCAGCGGCCGGAAAATCAGGGACAACGGCGAGGCATGACTCAAGGCATAATAGAAGGAGTAATGCCGACGCTGGAAAATCAGCGGCGCCTGCGAGGCATGATACAAGGCATGCCGCAAGGAAGAAAACGGCTGCTGGAAAATCAGGGAAGCGGGCAAGCGGTGACACAAGTAAGAATGCTCCCGCAGAAAAAACAGGGACACCAGAGAGCCGGGACAACCGGACGAAAAGCACTATCGGCAGGTTTGAGATGCCCCTCACACGCCGTCCCGGCATGATCAGGTACACCGGCGTGTATCAGCCGAGAGACAAGGCGTAACACTATTTCCCGTCCTCGTCCATCAGCCGTTCCGTCAGCCTCTGCTTCAGCTCACCGAGCTCATCGGGCGGGACGTCCTCGGGCCGGTCATAGGACGCGCACAGGTCGTGGACGGCCTCGATGTCATTGATCAACAGACTGTAGAAATACCAGTCGCCCATGAGGCGCGCGGCGAAGAGCACCTGCCGGTCGGTCAGATCGTCCCATGCCGGGCAGTAGAAGTTTTTGCACGTGCCGTTGAAGAACGATTCGACATCCTCTCCCCGGTCGACCTCTCCGTAGAGGAGGCAGCATACCAGGCCCGGCTCCGAGGGATCCATGCCCACGTGGGAGCACTGGATCGCGTCAGGGAACAGTTTCTCGGAGCACGACACATCCTGGTGCAGCCGCGCCCTCTTCAGGCCCTCGCGGCCGCGTTCACCGAATAGATCCTCAATTTCCCCGGGCGTCACGGTATAATTGTGGCTGCCGCAGCAGAAAGCGCAGGAGGCCCCATGGCCCGGCCGGCACCGGTTCACCCGGGTTGTGTAATATTCGATCATGGCATGGTATCCATCCGCAGGTTGCGTCAGCCCAGGGCAACATCCAGAAACATCATGACGGCGAAGCCGAGCATGGCTCCGATGGTGGACAGGTCCGTGTTCTTGTCCTGCTGCGACTCCGGGATCAGCTCCTCCACCACGACGTAGATCATGGCACCGGCGGCGAAGGAGAGGGCGTAGGGAAGGACCGGCTTCGCGGCCGTCACCAGGAGGGCGCCGCACAGGCCCGCCAACGGCTCCACCACCCCCGACAGCTGGCCGTACCAAAAGCACTTCAGCCTCGACAGGCCTTCCCGGCGGAGCGGTATCGACACCGCGGCGCCTTCCGGAAAATTCTGAAGCCCGATGCCGAGAGCAAGGGCGACCGCCCCGGCGATTGACGCTGAAGGGAGGTTCGCGGCGATGGCGCCGAAGGCCACGCCCACGGCGAGCCCCTCCGGTATGTTATGGATCGTGATGGCCAGGACCAGGAGGATGCTCCGGCGGAGGGAGGTCTTCACCCCTTCCGCCTCGTCCAGGGGAAGGCCCATGTGCAGGTGCGGCATGATCCTGTCGACCAGCAGCAGGAAGGCTCCGCCCGCCAGGAAGCCTATAACGGCGGGAAGCCACGCCGGCACGCCGTCACTCTCTGCCATTTCGATCGCCGGGCTCAACAGCGACCAGAAACTGGCGGCGATCATGACGCCAGCGGCAAATCCGAGCATCGCGTCCAGCACGCGCCTTTTGATTTCCCTGAAGAAAAAGACCATGGCCGCGCCAAGGGCCGTCACCCCCCAGGTAAAGAGCGTGGCGGCCAGGGCCATGACAACGGGATCGTATCCCTTCAGCAAGTCAGATATCATAGTAATAACCCCATCACGGTTGCTTCAATGATTGCCGGTTCAAAGGATTCTTCACCGTTGCTATTTTTTCAAGCAGATAAAAAGGATGGAATGACAAAAAACCGGGTGACCTCCGGAAGGACCCTCTTATTTCCCGTCCACTTCCAGGAGCGAGCGCACCAGGTTCAGCGACGTGTACTGGCCGTTGGTGATCTGCGCAAAATTATGCTCTCCGCCAAACATCCTGCCCATGATCTCCCGGTCCGAGAGGCCCTTCCCCGCCAGTTCTTTCGCCGTCGCGGCAAGTCCGGTAAGATACGCCAGGCAGTTGGAGAGCGCCGCGCGGCCGTCCTCCACGATCTTGCCAACGGACGTGAACAGGACGAGTCTCTCCCCGGCGGCGTCCATGATCATCCGCATGGAGGCCATGATCTTCCCGATGCGCTCTTCCGGCCTTATGAACTTGGGCTTTTCCCGGGCATAGAGGTCACCGGTGAAGAACCAGCCCTTCGACAGCTCCGCAAGGGCGATATGGCCGGCGCTGTGGCCCGGCGTTTCAATAATCCTGAATGCGTACCTGTCAGTCCTGACAAGGTCCGGAACCGGCCTGACCGATGACGGCTCCGGATAGCCCCACACCATTTCCTGGTAGGGATAGAGACGCGGCCGTTCGGCGATGAGGGGCACCGATTCCGGATGGGCGTAGAACTCGATCCCCAGCGCCTCCATGATCTCGCGGTTGCCGCCGACATGGTCCTCGTGGAAATGGGTGTTGACCGCCTGCCTGACATCCTTCCCTTTCAGGAACGCCACAAGCTCTTTCGAGGTATAGCTGCACCCGGTATCTATCAGGAGCCCGTCGACGAGGTAAGCCGCCACCCAGTAAACCGCCCTGCCGTCGATCTCCCTGCTCATTTTTATCTGCGTTACTTCTTCAAAGGTTCCTGTTTCGATCATTGCTGGCCCATCCCTCCGTCCGCATTATCACACACTCTGCCGATCAGCTCAAAGAGGCTGTTTTTTTCTTCCCTGCTCAATCCGCTGAACAACCGGTCATTCATGGTGTTCGATATTTCCCATATGGCGGGTTTGATCTTTTTCGCCCTGGCGGTGAGCTTTATTCTTACGAAGCGGCCATCATCCTTTCCCCTGACCTTCGCGACATAGCCGCCGGCCTCGAGCCTCTTGATCACCGACGAGACCGTGGACTTGTCCTTTTCCGCGTGCCGGGCCAGTTCCTGGAGAGTCAGGGGGCCCTTCTGGTCCAGGACGAACATGATATGGCCGCAGGAAGGAGAAATATCGGTTATGCCGTGTTCCGCCAGTTCCGCTTCGAGATAGGCGAAAAGCCGCATGCGGATCCTGGTTAGCGTGTATAAAAAATTGTTCTGGCTGACCTTCATCGCGGCCCCCTCCGCTCCATCCGGCATCACGTAAATTAGTTTTGTACAAAACTAATTTACAAACAGCCGCCGGTTTTGTCAAGGCCCATACCGAAAAAATCGCGGATGGCTGACCGCGGGCCAACGGGCAGGGTGAGTATTTTTCATTTATTGGGAGACCTTATTTTTATTTGTTGACTCTGCGGGGACTGAAAATAACCTTGCAAAAGGCATGAATCATGCAACGGATCATCCGCTGCCGGAAGAGCCTGAGGGCCAATGCATGATCCTGCGGTTTCGAATCATGATATTCTACAAGGTGACACCATGAACAAGAAGATGTTTGTCGGGGCGGCGATAGTTCTGAGCCTGATCGTTGCCTTCTTTATTGCAAGCTCGATGAGGACCAACTATGACGAGGTTACAAAGCCTTTCAGATTCCCAAAGGACCACGGCCTTCATTTTGTCAAATCGGAGTGGCTCTATTTCACCGGCGTCATCAAAACCGACACCGGCAAGGAACTGGGATACGAAATGACCATCTTCCAGATGGGTCATGTGCGCTGGTACCTGATGGACTACGCCTACGTGGGGCACGTGGCGGTCAGCGACCCGGACGCGAAGAAGCATTACCTGGGAGAATTCATCGCCCCCCTCTACTCGGTTAAAACCGATTCCTCGAAACCTGATGTGAACATAGGCAATTTCACCTATTTGGTCAACAACCCTGACGGCTTCACGATCACCGCCGACAGCAACGGCATCAAGCTCAACCTGAAGCTCAAGTCAAAACAGGGCGTCCTTCTCCACGGCGAGGACGGCGGCATCCTCATGGGGGACGACAGGGAATCGGCCTACTACTCCTTCACCGACCTCGCGACCGAGGGGACCATTGCCTACAGCGGCAAGGAGCACAAGGTTGTCTCCGGCAGGACATGGATGGATCACCAGTGGGGCAACTTCACGATCCCGGGCATGCACTGGGACTGGTTCTCCATGCGCCTTGACGACGGATCCGCCCTGATGATCTTCAACATCAGGGACAAGAAAGACAAACCGCACCGGGTGGAATGGACCTACCGGGCCCCCGACGGAGCGGTCAGATACGGAACCAGCGCAACGATAACAGCGGCGCGCAAATGGCGCGATGACGCCGGCAAGGCCACTTACCCCATGGACTGGTCCATATCGGTAAAGGACCTGAAGGCAAATCTTACCGTAAAAGCGCTCTTTGACGCCCAGAGCATTCACCACGTTAAGACCCCCAGCTACTGGGAAGGCCTCTGCTCGGTCGACGGCGTCATCAACGGCAAGCCGGCGAAAGGAAAGAATTACACCGAGATGACCTTTTACAACGACTGAACCCGCGGCCGGTAGCGGCCGATGCCGCTCAGCCGGTCGTCATGATATTTCCCCGGGGGCCCTGCAGGCAATGCAGGGCCCCCGTTTTATCACATCACCAGGCATCATCAATCAAAAAGACCCTTTGATGATAAAGCTATTGACAGGGGCGGGGCAGAAAGGATATAGTCTAACCACCTGGCAGCGCGCCGGCACGGACACACAATCATGATGGGGCATTATCCGCGGCAACGCACCGCGGATGAACGACGAACATGGACATCGCCACTTCCAAAAAAACCGCCGTTTTAATCACCGATCGCACGGCCCATGCCTCCCATGCCAGGTCGGTGCTGGGCAAACACGGCATCACCATCATAACGGAATATGATTCCCTGTATTCAACCGCCGTCATCAGGAAATCACTGAAGGACACAGGCAACACCATCTTCATCAGGAAATCCTTTTCGCGGATGGTCCATGACTGGGGCCCGCCCTTCCTGATAATCCTGGACTACCGGCTTAACCTGGGGGCCTCATCAATCAACGACTCCGACAACAGAAAACTGCTCCGCACCTTTTTCATCTCGCTGGTCATCATGATGAAAAAAAACGAGCTGGATAAGTCGAAGGTGAACTTCATACTCCTGACCGACAACACGGATTTCAACGAGGCGCTGAATTTCCAGAAAAACCCTGTTGCGATGCTCGATATTTTGAAATCAGATAACGAGGAGATCAACAACCTTATCTGCGGCATCGGCAAAGACCCCGCCGAATTCAACAGGATATTCAGGATAATAGCCCTGCCGGACAGCGCCTTCGAAAACACCTTTGAAAAAGCCATCATCGCCCTGACAGGTAAAAAGGATGCTGCGGCCGGGCCCGAACGTCCCCTTCCGGAAGCCGTGAAAGAAACGCCGAAAATGCCCAAAGAGGAGAAGAAAGCGGAGAACGACAATCCCCCCGTGGCCCATGTTGTTTACCGGATTGACGATTCCCTTGCATACATTGACGGCGCCAAGGCATCTCTCATGGACAAACCTTCTCTCGGGTCCCTCGTGCCCGGCGAGTTTTATGTTCTTGGCAGGTGGGAATACAGGAACCAGGCCGACGTCGCCAGAATACTCGGTGAATGCATAACCAACGGCATGGGGGGAAAGCGGTTCCACAAGAACGATGAGATCATCATCAATCTGAACGACCACTGCACTATCGACGCCACCGTTATAGCGTCACTGGTGATGCTGCTGACAAAGCAATTGTCGGCGTTCAATACAAAAAAAATTATAGTGAGCTATAAAAACGCGGACATCCTTGAAAAGGGATCAGGCTATATTCTCATAAAAAAACATCTGCGGCACGCCTATTGATTCGCGCCATTCCGGAGGCGGGTTAATTGATCATCGCTTTATTGAAATAATTCTGCTCGAATGTTTCCTGTGACATGAGGGAAAAGAACCGGTCCAGCTGCATCAATTCAAAGGTCAGCTGGACTTCCGGGTTTACATTGAAGAATACCAGCTCAACATTATTGCGCATGGCTTTTTTCATGTATTTCGCCATCTGTGATACGGTCGTGGGGTCGAGAATATACAGCTTGCTGCAATCAACCGCTATCGTTATCGGGTTATTATCCATTATTTCCTTCAGGATCCCTTCAAAACTCATGATCCGGCAGGAATTCAAATCCCCATCAAGGTGGAGGATTATTACATCATTTTTCTTTTCGTACTCAAACATTTTCATTGATTGATCTTCCATAAAAGCACTATCACCTCTTTCTCCGGTGATCGCTCCCAGATTTTACGGCAATGGGAACCGGTTTTACGGCACCATGTTTTTCACATAACAGATTAGTTATACAGCACCAGGTTTTATGAAGAGCTGTTAGTATTATATGTATTAACATTATGAAAGCCTCACACTACTAACATAGTATTAAAAATGTCAAACGTCAATAATAAAATCCCGTCCGGATGGGTTTTTATAAATACGTTACGCAAAGATATTCATAATTTTTTATGACATAAAATATATTTTTGTATATAAAATAAACAATTTAAACCGCAGGCAGTTTGCAAATATTATAGTAAAAATAATTTACTCTGACACCATAATCGTAAAGCAGGCTGCTGCAAAGCAGAACAATTTCTTCAGGCACCGCCTCCGACACAGACTGTTTTTACTCACCGGGATTTTTTTTCTCAAGATTACAACACAGATTCCGTTACTATAGAATAGGGGGAACTATATATGTCGCCTACAATACGATTTCTTTCCGCAACTTTCCTCATACTGGCACTATCACCGGGCATCCGCCTCGCAGCGCAGACCTTTTCCTCATACGAACCGCCGAAAAACATCGGCTCGCCGGTGAACAGCGCTAAAAATGACTTTGCCCCGGCGATCAGCCCCGACGGAAGTTACATGATATACAACTCCAACAGGCACGGAAAGTACCAGGATCTTTATATTACCTATTTGAAAAACGGCACATGGAGCCAACCTGAACCCATGACGAAGATCAATTCGCCCTACAACGATGAAACGCCGTTCCTTTCTGCCGACGGTACCATCCTCCTCTTCTCTTCGGACAGGGACGGCAGCATCGAAATGCCCAAAGATGATCGCAACCAGATCAGGGTCTCCTTCGACCTGTACTGGTCAAAACGGGTGAACGGAGAATGGACTGCCCCGGAGCCTCTTCCCGGGAACGTGAACACGCAGTATCATGAAAAAACGCCGAGCCTCAGCAGCGACGGAAAGACGCTCTACTACTGCACGTGGCTCTTCGGCGACATGAACAGGACCGCCCTGGTGCAGGCCGAGTTCCGCGACGGCGGCTTCGTGAACCCGAAACCGCTTCCCGCCCCTTTCAACACCGGCTACCAGGACCTGGCACTGATCCCGGCGGAAGACCTGAAGGGGTTCTTCTTCGCCTCCAACAGGCCCGACAGCATCGGGATGTTTGACATCTATTTTGTATCATACCGGAGCGGGAAATTCGGCACGCCGCAGAACCTGGGCGAGAAGGTCAACAGCAAGGAAAACGAAATATTCCTGTCCCGGGCCGACCAGCGGTACTATATATGCTCCGACCGCGGCGGCGGGCTCGGCCAGTTCGAACTTTATTCTTCCTTCGTGTTCACGAAGGAGGCGAACTTCGAAACGCGGGCCATCCATTTTGACTTCGACGAGGCGGTGATACGGAAAGAATCGTATCCCTACCTTGACGCCCTGTCGCAGTTTCTGAAGGAGCACGGCGACACCAGGATTGAGATCATCGGCCACACCGACCTGCACGGCACCGACGATTACAACAACCAGCTGAGCCTGAAGCGGGCGGAAGCCGTGAAGAATTACCTTGCGGCAAAGGGACTCGATGCGAAACGGTTTTCCATTTCAGGGGCGGGGAAAACCCAGCCGGTGGTCAACCAGGTCGGCAAGGGTTTTGATGAACTGAACCGGCGCACGGAATTCAGGATCATGAAGAAATAGCCGCCGTCAATCACACGGGGGAAACGACCTTCATCATGGAAAGAACAGAATGCGCCATCATCGGCCGGGGTCCGGCGGGGCTCTCAGCCGCAATCTATTCAGCGCGGGCCGGGCTGTCGACCCTTGTCCTCGGATCGGATCCGAAGGTCGCCGGCGACTACGGCATCGACAATTATTTCGGCTTCCCGGAAACGATAACCGGGAAAGAACTTATCGCCCGTGGCGAGGCCCAGGCCAGGAAGTTCGGCGCATCATTAGCGGAGGAAAGGGCCCTCGGCATCCATCCCGGCGACCGGGAAACCTTCGTCGTCAGGACCGACCGGCGGGAAATAACGGCCTGCGCCGTAATTCTCGCGACAGGCGTGGAACGCCGGCGCCCGGCGATCAGGAACCTGGACGATTATGAAGGCCGCGGCGTATCCTACTGCGTGAGCTGCGACGGGTATTTTTTCCGCAACAGGAGGATCATGGTGGTCGGCGAAGGGAACTACGCCGCCAACCAGGCGGTTGAGCTGCTGCATTACTCGCCGACGGTATCCATCTGCACGATGGGCAAGCCGGTCGCCATTAACCCCGAGTTCATGGACCGCATCGCCCGCGCCGGCATACCCTTCATCGACAGCCCCATCGTCATGCTTAAGGGCGACGGACGGCTCACCCATGTATCCCTCGCAACCGGCGAGGAGCGTGAAACCGACGGGCTCTTCATAGCCATAGGAGACGCCTCGTCGGTCGATTTCGCGCGCTCCCTCGGAATATTCACAAGCGGGAATTTCATCCAGGTTGACGAAACGCAGAAGACCAACGTCCCGGGCATCTTCGCCGCGGGGGATTGCACGGGGGGCTTTTTGCAGATAAGCGTTGCCGTCGGTGAAGGAGCCGTTGCCGCGCGTTCCGCCATTGAACATGTTAAAAAGATATGCCGGGGATGAGCGCGGGACGGCGGATAAAAAACATTTGCTTTTTTTATCACTATTGTTAACAGTCGTTTATTCGGCCCCATTATAAAAGCGCCGCCATAACGGCCTCAATGCGGAACTGCTACGATTATGATTGTAGAAATAAGAAAACTCCAGTACCTCATAAACAAGTACACCGACGAATTCAACTGTTACTACCAGAACGACACGGTTATCGACGGCAAAAAGCACCGGGCCGGGAGCGAGGTTCTTCTTATTGATCTAAACCAGCTCATGAAAACCGGCGTCAAGGAGCTGGAGGTGCAGTACAATGTCACCCTGTACGAATACCTCATACGCGAGTACCCGGTGGAATACCGCAGGCCGGCCCGGTGGGTCGATTCCGTCACCCTGGAACGGATACTGGCGGACCTGGAGCAGGTGAACGCCCAGTCGAAGCGAAAACGGTTTCTCTACATCGTCGGCGACGTATACCGCAGCGAGGCGAAGGCGGCCCAACAGGAAATCGCCCTCAGGCACGGCGACAAGCTGGATTTCCAGAAATGGAAGAGCATCAAGATCCACATAGTCAGCGGCCAAAAATTCTTCCTCCGCGATTCGGAAATCGGCATCATCATTTTCGGCAACGTCAGGTCCGAGGATTATGTTGACGAAAAAGACGGGTACCGCAAGAAGATCGACCTCGTGGGATCAATGCTGTCGCACAAGTTCGACAAGAAATTCGAGATATCTCCCGACTTCATACCCAACAAGGACATCTACCGTGTGGAGACGCCGGGCAAGCTTGCCGAGGAGTATATCAGCACCAACGCAAAGCTTATCGCCTTCAATGAAACCCTGACCGCCCAGCAGAAAGAAGCGCTGCTCCAGGTAAAACGATATGATCCCTTTGTCAGGATGATGGTCCTGCCGCCCCTCAGCCCCGATAAAATGGACGACATCCTCATACAGATGAAGATGGTCTACAACACCGACCGGTGGAAAAGATAAACGCCGGTCCCCTGGGACCGGCGTCCTGTCTTCATCCCTCCATCGATCGGGAGATCTACCCGAAGAGCCGGGCGAAAATGCCTTTTTTGGTTTTTTTGGATTTGCCTTTTTTCTTTCCTTTCGGTTTAACCCGGGCTTTCCTTTTATTCACGGCTTTCTTTTTCACCGTCCGTTTCACGCTCTTCTTCTTGACGGTTTTCTTTGCTGCCGGCTTCTTTTTCACGGCTTTCTTTTTGGCCGCCTTCCTGCGCGGCGTTGATTTCTTGACCTTCTTCTTCGCGGCTTTTTTCTTTTTGCCCGATGACGCCTTGATCTCCGTCGGCGCCACCCTGAAGTAAGTCTTATGGAAATTCCTCATCTTGAACGACTGTATCGCCCTGGCGACGAGGTCGTCCGCCGATATGGCATGGTACGACGATTCAATGAAGTCAAAGCAGAGGTGGGCGAGGCCGCACCGCAGGTAGCTGGAAAGCTTTTCCTGGGGAGCCCCCTGGCGAAAGAGGACCATGAGCCATTTCCGGAGCTTCTGGTCGCCCCTGTCGAAGGTCTCCTCCGAGAGTATCTTCCCGGTCTTCCTCACGTGCGTGTTGAGCATGGAATGCACCTTTTTATAATCCTCCATGTACCGTGGATCGATGATCCCCTCCTCCATCAGCTTCTTGTCCAGATCAGCAACCAGTTTAGCCTCGGCCATAGCGTCACTCCTTTCGCGTTATGTGATTAATCAATACTAAGCAATGTCAGGATAAACTTCAATCACAAATCGTGCCTGTAGTGTATCATCACGATCTTCACCTTTTTCTCCTTTCCCTTGACTTCGAGGGGGGGCCTGTCGATCGAATCGTACTTTCTCTTTGCCTGGCTGAAGAGGTCCCGTGACACGAATATCTCCCCCGGGCCTGCCGCGGAACAAAGCCGCGACGTCAGGTTCACCGCGTCGCCGACACAGGCGAAATCCATGCGGAACTTGGAGCCTATGTTTCCCACGACCACATCGCCCCCGTGGGCCCCGATCCCCACTTCGAAGACCGGCAGGCCGCTCCGGCTCCGCTCCTCGTTGACCCGGGCCACGCTCCTCATTATTTTTATCGCCGTGTCGATGGCCCTGTCGGCCCTGGTCTCCCCGGAAAAATGGGCCATGATCTGGTCTCCGACAAAATCGTCGATGTCGCCCTTATTGCTTTTAACGATATTCGACTGGAGCTCGAGGTAGAAGTTCAGCACCTCGATGACGGTCTCGGGATCGTTCTTCTCGGAAAAGGACGTGAAGCCGCGCACGTCGGAGAATATAAAGGCCAGGTTTTTCCTCCCGGTAACGCCGAGGTCGGGCCCCCCGTTTGCGGATTTTTTGCCGGCGATCATGCTCTTCGCCGACTGCGACACGAACTTTTCAAGATGGTATTTCACCTTGATCTCGTCGATCATGTAATTGGTGATGTCGCCGAGCCTGCCGATCTCGTCATTCGAGGCGATCTCGATCTTCTCGTCGAGGTTGCCCTTGCTGACGTCTATGGCCCAGCGTTCGAGCTTTTTCAGGTTCCTGATGCTGTAGTTGAGCACGACCAGCACCGCGATGCAGCTGACGACGATCATGACGAGGGCGATCTTCACGATCAGCATGACGTTCTCGGCCGAGACCTTCCTGAAAACGTCCAGGTTGAACACGATGGCCAGGACGCCGAGCCTCCTGCTTTCCTCGACCCGGTCCGACAGGGCGGTGAGCCTTGAGTGGATGAGGTCGTCGATTTCCTTGGCCTTCGACGAAGCATCGTCCCGGTAGGCCCTGAGCTTTTCCTCTTTCAGCGCGTAGAGCCAGCGGTCGTTCCAGAGCCAACGCTCGCGGGGAAGCACCTGCCTGTTCCTGAAGGTCATGCAGTGGCTGAAGAGGGCATGAAAAAGAAAATCCACATCATGCGGTTTCGCCACCGAAGGTTTGTCCCCCCTTTCCTTTTTTGCGACTGCGGGATCAAAGTCCTTTCCGAGGATCTCCCGGTACCTGTTCCACAGGTAGAGATAGATCTGGTTTTTCCTCCACCGGGCGGCCCCGCGGTACTCCTGATACAGGCGTCCGAAGTCTTTCAGTATCGCAACGGTGTCCCCCTTCTGGAGCACGATGGGGTAGGTGATGGCGCGGTAGTTCACTTCGCGCGGTTTTTTCTTTTTCGCGTCCCTGACGGTTTCCGTATAATCATAGGAGAGCAGCTTTTCCTCTTTCCGCCGGAGACCCTCTGTGATGTAGGGCGGCGCCTTTCGGCGCCGGTAGTCCCAGGGGCTGGTGCTGTACCTGGTCCTGCCGAATTCATCGGTGAGCAGTATCTTCACGATATCGTTATTATAAGTTAAAAAATTCTGCGATTCGCGCTGGATGATCTGGTACTTTGTCTGAAGCTCGTCAGGCGTTGTCTTTATGTTCTTGTCCAGGTAGAACTCCGCCGGGCCGGAAAGGATGTGGGTGAGGGACCGGGCCTTCGCGTTCTTCTCTTCTTCCACGAGACGGCGGTTGTTGAAAAACATGATGAGGGCAAGGACGGTGATGACGACGGTCATCACCAGTGTCAGGAGGCCCAGGAACCTGCTCCTCAGGCCGAAGTAAACTTCGCGGACGGTGCCAAGCTCGCTTATTTCCCTGTTCTGCGGAAATAGAACATGGAGCAGCCGCTTGACCAAAGGTTGTTTTCTTAACGCCGCCAATCACTCACCTTTAACGCCCCCTCTCCCCCGGAGGGGGCATGAATCATTATAAAAAAGGATAGGCACATCCTTTTCAATTATAATACACTGGTAGCAGTTTTCAGAAAAACAGCCAACTGCCAGGCAATACATGAATGTATCGCCGTTCTGAAAAAAATCCAAAGAGGAAGTTTTCAGGAAACTGCTTTAATCTCTTTGATGAAGTGTTTCCCGCATGCCCCCTCCGGGGGACAGGGGGGATTAAGATTGTAATATATATCAGATTCGTTTTCACCAAAGTCAAGAGAATAATTTCACTATCTCCAGTCAGGAAGCCCGCGCGCAAGGAACCAGTTGACGGGATTGGCGATAAGGGTAAGCCTGCTCCGGGGAGCCTCGGGCACCATGAGCTGGGGCATGAGGCGGACAGCGGCGCCGATTCCGTCGCGGCCGCGCATCTTCAGGAAATGATATGACGCGTTGATGAAGAAATCCCTCGGAAAGACCCCCCTGAGATTCGTGAATCCGTACCGGCGCAATCCGTCCCGTATAAAGGTGACGCAGCTCCTGGTGATGATGTTGAAATCGCGGTATTTTTCCGGGTGGCGGGGATCGGGCCGGTCCAGGATTTCCCGCAGCATGGCTTCAAAGTAGCCCCTGAGGCGGACCGTGTCGATGCCGGTGATGCGTAAAACGTGGATCGTCCGCATGAAACTCCTGCCGAACTTGTCATAGTAGGGCCTTTCCGGGTTTTCGACATTAAAGCGCCCCGTTACCGGATCGGGGGCAAACTCGCCGAGGGCCGGACGGTAGAAGTATTCCTCCTCGGATATGATCTCGTTTTCATTGATGAGGTGGGAAAAATTGAATATGGCCCCGCTGACGTTCACCGCCAGGTGCCCGACGAAGGAAAGGGGGTATTTCACCAGCCGCTCATTGTAGTAGAGTTCGACATAGGGATCCCTTGACGGCCCGCGGTACGGCCACAGGATGAGGATGTTCCGGCCGGTACGGTAATCTATCTGCGGCAGGTGCCTGGCATTGACCTTCGTCCCCAGCCAGTGCGCCGTGTACCCTTCCCAGATCGTTTCATCCTTGAAATGTCTTTTCCCGCGGGAATCAACGATGAAGGTTGCGCCGCCATCCCTGGTCAGCGTGCCGGTGCAGATCTCTTTCTTCATATATTACTGTCATGTGAGCCGGATTAATGTTTTCCCGGGGATACCCGCCCGGCATTTCCTGTAAAAACGGCCCAGGCGGACCGAAGTCAAGGATTTTTCTCCGTCTGCCCGGACCGTCACAATGACGCACAAAATAATGAATGCCGTTCATTTTTTAATTGACATTCATTACAGGGGCGGCAACAACATTATTAATGCAGCAGGGCTGCTATCAATACCGGTACAAGGAAACTACTATGCCCCAAATCGAACTCAATGGCGTGATGTACGAAGTTGACGAGGACGGATTCCTCCAGCAGCCGGAAAAATGGACGGAAGCGATCGCCGCCGCCCTGGCCGAGAAGGAAGGGATCACAAGCCTCACCGACGATCACTGGAAGGTAATAAACTACCTGCGTACGTACTACCGGGACAACGGTATCGCCCCCATGGTGCGGAAGCTCACCAAGGAAACGGGAGTCCAGCTGAAGCAGATCTATGATCTCTTTCCGCAGGGGCCCGCAAACTCGGCATGCAAGTGGGCGGGACTGCCCAAACCGACCGGCTGCGTATAGCGTGCCGCCAGGCCCCTCGTCGCCATGACCAGCGGCAAACCATCGCTTTCACGGCTGGGAATCGCCATCGCCGGTCTCAGGGGCGGCAGCGGCAAGACCCTGGCGACCCTGGGCCTCATAGCCGCCCTGGAGCGGCGGGATATATCCGTCGCCCCCTTCAAGAAAGGCCCTGATTACATAGATCCCGCCTGGCTCTCCCTTGCCGCAGGCCGCGACTGTCATAATCTCGACACCTATCTCCTCGACCCTGAAACCATCATGCAGTCGTACCTGACGCGCAACAGCTACTGCCAGGTTGCCCTCGTCGAGGGGAACCGCGGTATCTTTGACGGCATTGACGCCGAGGGCACCCACAGCATAGCGGAACTGGCAAAGCTCCTTGGGCTTCCGGTGATCCTGGTGGTGGACTGCACCAAGGCGAGCCGCACCGTGGCGGCCCTGGTCCGCGGCTGCCAGGCCTTCGACCCCGGCCTGGCCCTGCGGGGCGTCATCCTCAACCGCGTCGCGGGAGAGCGCCACCGCTCCATCGCGGCCGGCGCCATCGAGCGCTACTGCGGGATACCGGTCCTGGGGGCCATTCCCCGCATTCCGGGCCTTGACCTGAAGGAGAGGCACCTGGGACTCCTGCCGGTGCATGAGCATCCCGCGCCCGGCCAGGTTGTGGGGCTGATAGCGGACGAGGTGGAGGCATCGGTTGACATCAGCCGCGTTCTCGGCATCATGGAACAGCACGAGTATCCTTCATTCACGATTGACGTAAAGGAGCAGCCCTGGGCGGCGTCGGAAGGCGACGAAGCGACAGGCCCGGCCATCGGCATCATCCGCGACAGCGCCTTCAGCTTCTACTACCCGGAAAACATCGAGGCCCTGCGCCGGCACGGCGCCAGGATAATCGAGGTAGATTCCCTGCGCGACCAGCAGCTTCCCGCCGTGGAGGGGCTCTATATCGGCGGCGGTTTCCCGGAGACCCATGCCGCGAAACTGGCCGCGAACCGTTCCCTGATGGACTCCATACGCAATGGCGTCGCCAGGGGACTCCCGGTGTATGCCGAGTGCGGCGGCCTGGTATACCTGTCGGAATCGCTGGAGGTGAGCGGCATGGAATACCGGATGGCGGGGGTGTTCCCGCTCCGCTTCGGCGTAACGGAAAGGCCCCAGGGCCACGGCTACACATCCTTCACCGCAGACCGCGCCAATCCCTATTACCCGGCAGGGGCGCCGGCGCGCGGCCATGAATTCAGATATTCGCGGCTTACCGGAGCGACCGCCCCGGTGGAAACCGTGCTATCCCTGGAGCGCGGCACCGGCCTCGTGGAAGGCCGCGACGGCATAATCCGGAACAACGCCTTCGGCACCTTCTGCCACACCCACGCCCTGGGCCGCGGCGTCTCATGGCCGGAAGCCCTCGTGTCCATGGCGCGGAAGAGGATGCCATCAACGATTCGGTGAGTGTTCCCTGGTTCCTGCCGTATTCTCGCAGAATTATCCTGAGACCGCGTCACCAGCGGTACTGCATCGACGACCGGTAGGTCTCCGTGGCGGTGGTAAAGTCGTCCACGTGGTCCTCGGTGAACTCGATGCCGGTCAGGGTGAAGAACCGCTCCCACCCGATCCGCTCGATCCACTCGCCCAGGCGCTCGTACTTGCGCGAATGCTTCACGTACACCTCGACGATATTCTTCAGGGCCGCCGTCACCTCGGGCCATCGCGGCGGGTTGTTGGGCAGGAAGGGCACCGCCAGGCGCGAGAACATCGGGGCCTTGCGCGCGTTGGAGACCTTGCCGCCGACGAAGATCGCCAGGCCGTCACCGTCAGGGTCCGCCAGGGGCATGGCCGGGCACACGGTGTAGCAGTTGCCGCAGTACATGCAGCGCTCGCGGTTCACGACGAGACCGTCGCCGTCGGGGTTCTTCCTGATGGCGCCTGTGGGACACGACCGGATTGTGGACGGCACCTCGCAGATCTTGCCCAGCCGCTCGTTGTCGACCTTGGGCGGCTTGGTGTGGACGCCCACCACGGCCAGGTCCGAGCAGTGGACCGCGCCGCACATGTTGATGCAGCAGGCCACGGCGATTCGCAGCTTCGAGGTGAGCTTGAACTCGGTGAAGTAGTCGTACAGCTCGTCCATGATGGACTTCACGAGGCCCGACGCGTCAGTGGCGGCGCTGTGGCAGTGAATCCACCCCTGGGTATGGACGATGTTGGATATGCAGTCGCCGATGCCCCCCACCGGGAGGCCCAGGGCCTTCGCCGCCGCGATGATGCCGTCGACGTTCTCCTTCTTCGGCGTCATGAGCTCCACGTTGGCCCGGCTGGTGAACCGCAGATAGCCGTCGCAGAACCTGTCCGCCATGTCGCAGACGTCGCGGACGAAATCGATGCTCACCAGGCGGGGCGACCCCACCCGCACGGTGTAGAGCTCCCCGCCCCCCTCGGCGACGTGGCGCATCACCCCCGGCTTCAGTATTTCGTGGTAGAGCCATTTCCCGTAGTTGTTCCTGATCGCCTCCGGCAGCATGGTGCGGAAATCGGGGGGGCCTATATCTGTTCGAGCCATGACGTTATCCTCCTGGATTATTATCGATTATAGAATACGAAGGGGTTCGAGCGCGGATGCTTCACCATCTGCGGCAGGGGTTTCATGCCCATCGCCTTCAGGAACTCCTTGAGACCGATGCGGGAGATGGCCTCCGCGATCCGCTCGCGGTTCCTGCCGTTCTCGTCCCACCAGTCCCACATTTTCGCCAGCAGGTCCTTGATCTCCCGGTAGGGGGGCTTCATTTCCATGAAGGGCACCAGCACCCACGAGAGGAAGGCGCCGCGCAGTATCGGGGCCTTGCCGCCAATGAGGATCGCGGCGCCCTTTTCGGCGCCGGGCCTGACCGCCTTCGTGAGCTTGTTGATGCAGTGCATGCACCGCACGCATTCATCGGGCCGCACCGAAAGGGTCGCCGTTTTTTCATCGAAGGAGAGGGCGCTCCCGGGACAGCGGTCAACGATGTCCGCCTTCATGTCGACGCCCTTTTCCACATATTTTTTGATTTCGTCGTTGTTGATCCGGATGCTCCCCTTCCAGGTGCCGATGATGGTGAAATCGGACCGGGCGATGGCGGCGACGCAGTCGTTGGGGCAGCCGGAGGCCTTGATCTTGAACTTGTAGGGCCACCGCGGCCGGTGCAGCTCGTCCTGGAAGGTCATGGTCAGGTCGTGGATCAGGTCCAGGGTGTCGAAGCAGGACCACTCGCACCGCGCCGGCCCGACGCAGGCCGTGGGCGTGCGCAGGGACGAGCCCGAGCCGCCCAGGTCGAACCCCGCCTCGGAAAGATCGTTGAAGCAGGGCTGGACGCTTTCGGTCTTTGTCCCCAGGAGGATGATGTCCCCGGTTGAGCCGTGGAAGTTCGTTATGCCGCTGCCGTGCTTTTCCCATATGCCGCAGACCTTGCGCAGCGTCTTCGTGTCGTAGAACCATCCCGCCGGATGGTTGACCCGCATCGTGTGGAACTGCTCCGCCGCGGGAAACTTCCCGACCACGTCCGAGTAGCGGCCGATGACGCCGCCGCCGTATCCCACGACGCCGACGATGCCGCCATGCTTCCAGTGCGTTATCTTGTCCTTGTAGGACAGCTCGACGATGCCGAGCAGGTCCCGGGCCGCCGGGTTCTTCGCCGCGGCCCGTTTGATCTCCTTGACGAAGCTGGGCCATCGCCCTTCCTCTAGTTTGTCCAGCAGGGGAGTGTCTGACATGGGGCCCCTCCTTAAATTATAATATCTGGCCGATACCTTACGGTCCATTTACTGAATGTCAATTAAAAAATGAATACCATTCATTTTTTAATTGACAGGGGGCGGGGGTGCGGGCACACCTATATCATCATGATGAATAAAAATGGTGAGACGGTCGCCCTGGCCAGGGAGATCTGCGCCGAAGCGGCGGGGCCCTGGCGCGAACAGCTGACCGCATCCGTTCCGGGAGCGGCCGCTTCCCCCGCGCCCGGCGAAGCGGACCCCTTCAGCAATGTCCGCGGTTTTATCATCAACGAAACCGTCGACCGCATCATCGAGGGCCTCATCACGGGCTGCGGGAGAGACAGGATGAAGGAGGCGATGGTCACCTGGATGAAGCTTCAGGCCCTTGAGACCGATTCGCCGGAGGAAGCCTCCGCCATTCTCCGCCTGCTAAAGTCGATCGTGCGCGAGCATGCCCTCGCCGGCGGCGCCCGGGCCGACGCGGCACGTCTCATCGAAGCTTCACTGGATGTATGGATCGATATCGCGGCGGAACTGTATCATGAAACCCGGGCGCTCCTGCCGGACCTGATGCTGCGGGAAAAGCGCCGCACCGAAATCCGTAACCTGAAAAAAGAAAGGAGACGGGAGGCGCCCCGATGAGAATCGCCGGCGCCATTGCGGCAGTCGTCATTGCCGCTGCCGCGGCCTGGACGTGCGCCGCGCTCGGCATGAAAAGCCTCATCGGCATCGCCCTCCCCTACGCGGGGCTCACCGCCCTGGTCGCGGGCATGGCCTTCCGCGTCGCCCGGTGGACCATGACGCCGGTCCCCTTCAATATTGCCGTCACCTGCGGCCAGCAGAAATCGATTCCCGGCGTGAGGCCCGACCCCCTCGACAATCCCCAGCGCCCCTGGACCGCGGCGCTCCGCGTGATCATCGAGGCCGCCCTATTCAGGTCCCTTTTCCGCAACAGCAAAGCCCGGCGGTCCAGGAACGCCATCGTGTACGGGCCGTCGACGTGGCTCTGGCTCGGCTCCATGGCATTTCACTGGACCATGCTCATCATCGTGCTCAGGCACCTGCGCCTGGCCATCGAGCCGGTCCCGGCCTGGGCGGAACTGCTCCAGCGCGCGGACGGCATCTTCCATATCGGCACCCCGCCGCTCCTGCTCACTGATATCATCATACTATGCGCCCTTCTCTTCCTTATCATGCGTCGGATAGCCGACCGGAAAACGGCCTATATCTCCCTGTTCCAGGATTATTTTTTCCTGGCCCTGATCGGGGCCGTGGCCCTCTCGGGCATCTGGCTCCGGCATTTCAGCCGCGTCGACCTGCTGGCCGTGAAACAGTACGTTCTGGGACTGCTCGCCCTGAAACCCGCGCTGCCGGACGGCGCGCCGCCCTCGTTCTACGTGCACATAACGCTCGTCTCCATCCTGGCCGCGGCCATCCCTGCGGGCAAGATATCCCACATGGCGGGAATGTTCCTTTCGCCGACGCGGAACACGGCCGCCGACAGCAGGCGGAGGCGCCATATCAACCCGTGGAACCCGGACGTCCCGGTGCACACCTACAGGGAATGGGAAGAGGAATTCCGCGAGCGCCTGGTGAAAGCCGGCTATGACCTGGAGGGCGACGGCAATGGCTGAAAAGTACCGCCCCGAGGACCTGGCTGCGCCGGAGGCGATGCCCCGGACCGACTGGAAGGAGATGCCCGCGCCGATGCGCAGGGGCTCCTACAGCCACGCCGCGTCGCCGAAGCACATGGAATACCTGGGCCTCCCCAACCCGCGGGAGTGGCAGCCCCACGACGGGGACTGGAAGCTCCCGCCTGACTGGAAAAAGATAATCCTGGAGGGGATGCGGGAGAGACTGAAGCGGAGCCGCTCCTTCCGCCTCTTTATGGAAACCTGCGCGCGATGCGGCGCCTGCGCCGACAAGTGCCATTTCTTCCTGGGCACCGGCGACCCGCGGAACATGCCGGTGATGCGCGCCGAACTGCTCCGCTCCGTGTACCGTGGCGAGTTCACCCTGGCCGGAAGAATACTCGGGAAGCTCATAGGCGCGCGTCGCCTTACCGAACAGATAATCAAGGAATGGTTTTACTACTTCTACCAGTGCACCGAGTGCCGCCGCTGCGCGGTCTACTGCCCCTACGGGATAGACACCGCCGAGGTCACCATGATGGGGCGCGAGTTCCTGAACCTGGTCGGCGTGAACATAAACTGGATCGTGGAGCCGGCGTCCAACTGCTTCCGCACCGGGAACCACCTGGGGCTCCAGCCCCACACCTTCCGCGACAACATCGACTTCGCCGTGGAGGAGATACGGGAGCTCACCGGCATAACCGTCGAGCCCACGATAAACCGGAAGGGAGCCGAGGTTCTCTTCATCATACCCTCGGCGGACATCTTCGCCGACCCGCACATCTTCACCTTCTACGGCTACCTGATGCTGCTCCACGAGACGGGGGTCGACTACACCTTCAGCGCCTATGCCTCGGAGGGGGGGAACTTCGGCCTGTTCCACTCGAACGAGCTCATGAAGCGGCTGAACGCCAAGATCTACGCCGAGGCGAAGCGCCTGGGCGTTAAGTGGGTACTGGGCGGCGAATGCGGCCACATGTGGCGCGTCATCCACCAGTACATGGACACCATGAACGGCCCGGCGGACTTCCTGGAAACGCCGCGGTCGCCGGTGACCGGCACGGTCTTCGACCACGTCCGGTCAACGAAGATGCTCCATATCTGCGAATTTACCGCGGACCTGCTGCGGCACGGGAAGCTCGCCCTGGATCCGTCCCGTAACGACGCCTACCGCGTGACCTTCCACGACTCGTGCAACCCGGCCCGCTCCATGGGCCTCCTGGACGAGCCCCGCGCCGTTATCCGCGCCTCGTGCAATAATTTCCATGAAATGCCGGAAGAGACCATCCGCGAGCACACCTTCTGCTGCGGCAGCGGCGCCGGCATCGGCACGGACGAGAACCTGGAGGCGCGCCTCCGCGGCGGCCTCCCCCGCGCCCAGGCCGTGCGCCGCGTGCGCGAACGCCATGATGTGAACATGCTCGCCTGCATCTGCGCCATAGACAAGGCCACGCTCCCCACCCTGATGAATTTCTGGGTGCCCGGCGTGGACGTGTGCGGCGCGCACGAGCTCCTGGGCAACGCCCTGGTCATGAAGGGCGAAACGCCCCGGACGAAAAACCTGAGGGGAGAGCCCCTCGCGGAGGAAGGCCATGGCGGCTAGCAGGATCGTGAAAACAGGCGCCGCCCTGGCCCTCGCCGCAGCCATCCTCGGCGCCCCCTTCTGGTGGAGCGCCCTGCGGGGCATGAAGCAGAAGGCGCCGTCGCCGGAGAAGCCTGTCGGTGAAAAGGAATGCGTGCTCCCGGCGGCGGAGATGCGGGCGAACCATATGACGCTCCTGTTCCAGTGGCGCGACGACGCGGTGCGAAAAGGCGACCGTACGCCCGTTGCCATTGGCGGAAAGAAATACGAAAAGAGCCTGACCGGCTCCTGCCTCAAATGCCATAACAAGAAAGAAGATTTCTGCGATCGCTGCCACGATACCCTCGCGTCAGCGCCCGCCTGCTTTGACTGCCATATCATAACATCGGAGCGCGGACCATGGAAATGACACGGCTCGATTTCCTGAAAAAAGCGTGGCGCACCGGCCTCGTCCTTTTCGGCGGCGCGTCCTTTAAGGTCATATCAGGGTCCGCCCTGCTGGCGGCCGACGGCAACACGGCCGGCAAACGCATGGCCATGGCGATCGATGTCCGCGCCTGCATGAAAGACTCATCGTGCGCGAAGTGCATCGACGCCTGCCACAAGGGCCACAACGTGCCCGCCATTCCTGACGCGAAACAGGCCGTCATCTGGATATGGAAAGACACCATTGATCGCGCAATGCCCGGCGTCCTGAACGAATATTCCGGCGGGGAGCTCCATGGCGCGAAGACTCCCATCCTGTGCAACCAGTGCGGGAATCCTCCCTGCGTGCGGGTGTGCCCCACCGGCGCCACCTGGAAGCGGGAGGACGGCATCGTCATGATGGACCAGCACCGCTGCATCGGCTGCCGCTACTGCATGGCGGCGTGCCCCTACGGCTCCCGGAGCTTCAACTGGAGCGACCCGCGGAAGCACCTGGACAGGAAATCGATCACCCGGGACTATCCCACCCGCACGAAGGGCACGGTGGAAAAGTGCGAGTTCTGCGCCGAGCGCGTCGACCGCGGCCTGGAGCCCCTGTGCGCTGCCGCCTGCGCAGAAAAAGCGATATCCTTTGGTGACCTGAACGCGGCCGGCTCCGCGGTGAGGAAGGCCCTGGCCGGACGCATCGCCCTGCGGCGGAAGCCGGAACTGGGCACCGATCCATCGGTATATTATCTCCTGTGAGGACGCCATGATAGAAAAAGCATTTCACGGCACACGACGCTACTGGCTCCTTCTCATCATGCTGGGCGCCCTCATCGCGGCGGGTATATTCTTCTACCTCCGGCAGACAGCCGAGGGCCTGTCCGTTACCGGCATGTCGCGGAGCGTGTCCTGGGGCCTCTACATCGCCCAGTTCACCTTCTTTGTCGGCGTGGCGGCCTCGGCTGTGACCGTGGTGCTTCCCTACTATCTGCACGACTACCGGGCCTTCGGCAAGATAACGATCCTGGGGGAATTCCTGGCAGTGTCGTCGGTCATCATGTGCCTCCTCTTCATCTTCGTGGACCTGGGCCAGCCCTTCAGGATCCTCCACGTCATTCTTTATCCGTCGCCGACGTCTCCCATGTTCTGGGACACCGTGGTCCTCTTCATCTACCTGGTGCTGAACCTGGTCATCGGGTGGACGGTGCTTACCGCCGAGTACCGGGGCACGCCGCCGCCGTCCTGGGTGAAGCCGCTTATCATTCTTTCGATCCCCTGGGCCATCAGCATCCACACCGTGACCGCCTTCCTCTACGCCGGTCTCCCCGGCCGACACCTGTGGCTCTCGGCCATCACCGCGGCGCGCTTCCTGGCCTCGGCCTTTTCCTCGGGCCCGGCGCTCCTCATCATCCTCTGCCGCGTCGCGCGCCGTTACACTGATTTCGATCCCGGCGAAAAGCCGGAGCGCGCCCTGGGCCTGATCATAACCTACGCCTTCAGCGCCCACATTTTTTTCATCCTCCTAGAAGTGTTCACCGCCTTCTACAGCGGCATACCGTCGCACCGTGCGTCACTGGAGCGCCTCTTCTGGGGATGGAGCGATCCGGCATCTCTCACGCCCTTCCTGTGGACCTCCATGTTGCTGGCATTAATCGCCCTGGCGCTCCTGTACACGCCGGCCCGCTGCCGTGATGCCGGGCTCCTGATCGCATCGATTGCGGTGTTCGCGTCTGTATGGATAGAAAAAGGCCTCGGCTTCGTGGTGGGGGGTTTCAATCCCGACCCGTTGGAGCGGCTGGTCGAGTACCGGCCCACGGCGCCTGAATCGCTCATAACCCTCGGCGTGTGGGCAACGGGACTTTTCATTCTGGCCCTGCTCTTCAAGATCACGGCAGCGGTGCGACGGAGGGCCTCGGAATGACCGTAGAAAAAAAACCGTATCCCTTTACCATGGAGCGGCCGCCGGCGGAGGGACGGGCCGCCGCGTTCCTGTCGGCTTTTTCAGACATCCTCCGCGCGTCGAGCTACCGGCCGATCCTGGACCTGTATTCACGGATCACCCTTCATTGCTCGCGGTGCTCCACAGAATGCATGCTCTTCGAGGCCTCCGGGGACCCGGCGGACAACCCCTGCTACCGGAGCTCGATACTGCTGCGGATCTACCGCCGGCATTTCACCCCCCGGGGCCGCCTCCTGACAAAGCTTACCGGCGGCATCGCCCGGACGGAACGCGACATCGATGAGATGACCGAATCGTATTACCACTGCACAGCCTGCGGCCGCTGCACGCGCTACTGCCCCTTCGGCATCGACCACCGCCTGGTCGTGAGGCTGGGCAGGTACGTCCTTTCGGAAACCGGCATCGTCCCGAAAAATCTCTCCGCATCAACGAGGGAGCAGCTGGAGGGACCGGCGCGCAACACCTCGGGGCTCCCCCTGAAAGTCCTCCGCGACAACCTCTCCTTCCTCGAGGAAGAGATCAGGGAAATAAAGGGGGTTTCCGTGCGCTTCCCGGTGGACGTGATGGATGCCGAGTACGTCTTTTTCGCCCCGGTCAGCGATTACATCATGGAGGCCGAGACCCTCATGGGGATCGCCTGCGTCCTCCACGAGGCAGGTGTCAGCTGGACCATCGCGTCAGGCGACTTTGACGCCATTAACTACGGCCTCTTCTACAGCGACGCCCGCCTCGGCGACATCCTCCGCAGCATGGTACGCGAAGTCCGCAGGCTGAAGGGCAGAAAAATACTGGTGGGCGAATGCGGCCATGCCTACCGGAGCATGCGGGACTTTCTATCAACCTACGACAGCGGTGAGGCCATACCGGTCGAGCACGTGCTGGAACTGACTTCGAGGCTGATAGAGGAAAAGCGGATCGAACTTGATCCCGCCGTCATTTCGGAACGGGTCACGTACCACGATCCGTGCAACATCGCGCGGTCCGGGTGGATCGTCGACCAGCCGAGGGCCATCATCCGCTCCTTTATCCGCGATTTCGCGGAGATGGACCATGCGGGCATTGACAATTACTGCTGCGGCGGGGGCGGGGGAACGGTAGCGGTGGGAGAGCTGAAGCAGTACCGGATGGAGGTAGCGGGCAGGAGGAAGGCGGAGCAGCTCAGGAAAACGGGTGCGGGCACCGTTATCGCCCCCTGCGCAAACTGCAAGAAGCAGATCAGGGAGCTCATCGCGCATTACCGGTTGCCCCTGAACCTGGCGGGTATGCACGACCTGATATTCAGCGCAATAAAGATAAAACGGACGGAATGACATGCACGATATACTCGATTTCCTGACGGGCCCCGCGGCGCGGTTCAGCCTGGCGTTACTGGCCCTCGGCTCGGCCAGGCTCCTTATCCTTACCGCCGCGGACATCATCAGCATCGTCCGGCATGCCGGTAACAAAAAAATTGAATACGGCGAGGCCCTTGCGTCGACCCTGTCCTGGACCGCACCTGTCGGCCACATCGCGGGAACGCGGCCCGTCTTCAGCGCGGTATCGTTCCTGTTCCACCTCGGGCTGATCATCACGCCGCTCTTTCTCCTGGAGCATGTCATGCTCTGGGAGCGCGGCACCGGGTACGGATGGACGGCGCTCCCCGGGGGCGTAGCCGACGGCCTGACTCTCCTGGTCATCCTCGCCGGCATATTCCTCGTCACCTACCGCGCCGCTGACCGGCGGCGGAGGTTTATCAGCGGGCCCTCCCATTATATTCTCACGGGCCTGGTTGTGACGGTGTTCGCGAGCGGTTTCCTGGCGCACCAGCCCTGGAGCCCCCTGGCACGGACGACGATGATGGTCATCCACGCCCTGGCCGGCAATGTTTTACTGATAGCGATACCCTTCACGCGCCTGTCCCACGCGATATTGTTTCCCCTGGCGAGAATAGCCACTGCCACCGCGTGGCACTTCCGGGGTGGGCCGCCTCAGTCATCTTTCTCTGAAACTCGGGAAACGGAGGCGGACCGGCAATGACAGCACCAATCGGACATGATCCTGAGCGGCACGACGCCGAGCGGAACCCCGGGTCTGAACCACCAGCACGCAAAGGACGGCTTCCGCTTCTTTCCGGCCGGGAAATGGTTAAAGGCGCGACCCTGGCCGTCGTTATAATCCTGTCAGCGCTGTACGCCTCCAGGGACGCGGAAAATCCCCTCGCCGCAAAGACCCCGGTACGGGGACCGGTTGGACGTGACAACATGACCATTGACGGCAACGGGAACGGCGGCACCGTGACGTTCCACCACAGCGCCCATGGTGCCCGCGCTGGGGCCGGGGAGAAAGGGTGCGTGCAGTGCCATCACCTCGCCCTGCCCGGCGGGGGGGCGTCAACCTGTTCCGGCTGTCACCGCGACATGGACCGGGACAGCGGGTTCTTCGACCATGACCGCCACATCAGCCTTATGGCGGACAGCGGTTCCTGCTCCGCCTGCCATCAGGGCGACCGGTCAGAAAAAAACACCAGGCCATGCAACGCCTGTCATGACGGATATACAAAAGACATGAAGGATTACCGGCGTGCTCCCGCGTACCGTGACGCGATGCACGGGATCTGCTACCGGTGCCATAGCCGGGGCGGGTCAAGGGGGGAAGAGCGCACCAATTGCACATTCTGTCACCGGGAGGGGGCTATGCCACGGTGAATCCGGGAGATGGTCACTTTTCGGCGACCAGGGTCTTCAGGTAATTTTCCAGGGCGTACTGGACCAGCGTCCCATAGCTCTCCTTTTGGAGTATGGTCTTTTCCATTTTCCGGAACTGGATGAGGCCGTGAAGCATGCCCCAGAGCCAGATGGTGTGGCGCCGCGCGTTGACCTTCCTGAAATCGCCCGACTTTATCCCCGCCTCGATCGCCTCGATGCAGAAGCCGAGGATCTTTCCGCCGGTCCTGTCGACCCTGTTCTTCAGGCGCGGGGGGAAGAGCTGCTCGGGGGTCGACAGAAAATAGGTGATGATGTCGTAGTAGTTCTTCTGCTTTTCACTGAACTCGAGATAGCCCAGGGCGACCGCCCTGATCTTGTCCTTCGGGGAGGACGCCGCGGCCACGGCCTTCGCTATCAGGTCATTCAGCATGGTCAGCCCCTCCTCCTGGAGCGCCGCGAAAATGTCTTCCTTGTTGTGATAGTACAGGTAGATGGTCCCCACGCTCAGCTCGGACAGCCTGGCGATCTGGTTGACCGTTGTCGCGTACAGGCCCTTTTTAAGGAGGAGGGTCCTGGCCGCCTTGAGAATATGTTCCTTTCTCGCTTCCTTTTCCCGTTCCCTGCGTTCCTGTGATCCCATGGTTACAACTCTCTGTTATCGTTCTATTTCAGAACGTAATTTTTTCGCCATCTGCTTTTCGTACAGCGCCGGCGCCAGGCGGTGGAGGAAATAGGTGAGCTTTCCCACCGCCGTCAGCATGATGATGTTCTTGCGTTTCACGGCCCCCCGGAACACCGCCTCCGCCACATGGTCCGGGGTGTCCTGGCCTCCCACCATCGACTGCGGGTGCTTCGTCACCTTCCCGTCCGAGCCGAGGGCCCTCTTTTGCAAATTTGTCTTCGTGAAACCGGGGCAGACCATCATGACATGGACGCCCAGGGGCTCCACCTCCGTCCGCAGGCTCTCGAAGAGCCCGTGCAGGGCGTGCTTGCTGGCGCTGTATCCGGTCCTTCCGAGCAGGGGGCTGTAGCCGGCATGGCTTGAGGTTACGATTATCATCCCCCGCCGATCTAGCAAGCTTTTTATTGCCGCCTTCGCGCAATAGAGGGAGCCGAAGAAATTGATGTCCATGACCTTCCGGTACACGGCCGGGTCGGTGTCGACGAAGGGGCTCCGCTGGGTGACCCCGGCGTTCACCGCCAGCACGTCTATCCCGCCCCAGCGCCGGATGACCTTCCCGATGACCGCCTCGCACTCTTTCTGTTTGCTCACGTCGCAGGCATATCCGGCCGCCTCCATGCCGGCGGCCGTGAGATCCCGGGCCAAGCGGTCGGCCCCCTTCCGGTCCAAGTCAATAACGGCGACCCGCGCCCCCGCCTTCCCGAACCTGCGGCACAGGGCCGCGCCGATACCGCTGGCACCGCCGGTCACGGCCACGACCTTGTTGTTGAAATGCGAGTTCTGTATCATAAATAAACTTTTCTCCCTCACCCCCTGACCCCCTCTCCCATTAATAATTGAAAAAAGGAGAGGGGGAACAGGATCAATTTTATTATAACGCAAACCCTCTCCTTTCTTCCACGCTCAATGGGAGAGGGTGCGCGGAGCGCGGGTGAGGGCTTTCCTCTCACCCCTCAGCTCTCCGCCTCCAGGACCACCTTCTCCACCTTGTTCAGGTCCCGCTCATAAAAGAATGAGCCGAGGAAAAAGAGCACCGCCGCTATGACCAGGAAGACGGGAAGGATGAGGAGCGCGGTCTGGATATTATAGCTGTCGGACAGGGAGCCGACCACGATGGGCCCCAGCGACGAGCCCAGGATGTTCTGGACGATAACGCACAGGGCATAGGATATGGCCCGCAGACCCGGGTGCACCACGTCCTGGGTCACCGCCGCCGCGGCGGGCACGAATCCGACCACGACAAGACCCATGAGCATGATGAAGGCGTACTGGACATTGCCGGTGAAAAAGATAAGCCCCACGGCCAGGAAGAGCGCGGAGAGCAACGCGACTATCACGGAGAACATGAGCCGGGCGTTCTTCCTCTTCCTGAGCCACATGTCGGCGATAAAGCCGCCGGCGGGCGCGCCGACCAGGGCAAGGAGCATGACCGATCCTCCCTTGATCCCCGCCTGGTCCATGGGGATGTTGTGGACGCGGTTGAAGAAGGTCGGGAGCCAAGTGATGAGCGATGTCGTCACGAAGGTCATGGCGGCGAAGCCGAAATAGGTGAATATCAGCGACGGCGTGTGCATGAACTCCCGGAAAATATCCATTTTGCTCATCCTGACCTTGGGCTTGCCCTCGTCACCCGCCTTTACCGTCTTGACCAGCTCCACGGTCTTGTAGTCCTTGACGAAGAAAAAGAGGATGGCAACGATCAGCCCCGGAAGCGCGACCAGGCCGAAGGCGTGGCGCCATCCGAACTCCTTGGCTATGATGCCCCCCAGGGCTATCCCAACGGCGCTCCCCAGCGGTATGGAGGCGTTCCAGATCCCCATCATGCGAGAGCGTTTTTCCTCGGGGTAGAGGCCGGCGAGCATCGCGGTGCCCCCCGGCGCGTACCCGGCCTCGCCGATGCCGATGACGCAGCGCGCCGCAAAGAGCTGGGTGAAATTCTTCGTGAGGGCGCACATGGCGGTGGCGATGCTCCAGATGACCGCCATGAGGCCGATGGTCTTCTTGCGGCTCCACCGGTCGACGAGGACCGAGGCGGGGATGGTGAACAGGACTATGGACCAGTAGATCGCTGACACCAGCATGCCGCACTGGGCGTCGGAGATGCCCCATTCCTCCTTTATGTGGGGGAAGAGGGACGTTACCACCATGCGATCGACATAATCAAAGAAATAGAGGAGGAACAGCAGGATGAAAATGTAGTTGGTATACCCCCTGGAGAGTTTGTATTCACGAGGCATGTTCTGATCGCTCATGGTGATTCCTCCTTTGGGATTTATGGAAAACGCATCTATCGTTTAGCCACCCCTTGCGGGCGGGGTCACGTGACCCCGCCCGCCGGAGTATTACGCCTTGTACGCCCCCAGGTTGGCCAGGGCCACGCTGCCCGGACTTATCGTCGTGGGGTCCACCATGACGTTGATGCACGCTGTCTTGCCCGACTTGAAGGCCGCCTCGAGGGCGGGCCTGATGTCCTCCGGCTTCTCGACGAAGGCGCCGAAGCCGCCCAGGTCCTCGACCAATTTTTCGTAATGGACCATGCCCAGCTCGGTGCCGTCCTTGATTGCATGGCCGAGGCGTATCTGCTGGCTGTGGGCGATCATCCCCCAGAGCGTGTCGTTGGCCACGACCACGACAATGGGGAGATTGTTCCGAATGGCGGTGTGGAATTCCATGAAGTTGAATCCCACCGAGCCGTCACCGATGACCAGGAGCACCCGCTTGTCGGGGTACAGCAGCTTCGCTGCATTGACCGCGGGGATGCCGTAGGCAAGGCAGCCGAAAAGGCCTGATTCAAGATGATGTCCCGGCCTGCGCATGGTGCGGGTCATGTTCATCCAGATGGAAGTATCGCCGCCATCGGCCGCGACAATGTCATCGTCGCGGTCCATAAAATCGTTTATCTCCCGCGCCAGCCGCAGGGGATGGATGGGTGTGCCCTCCTTCTCCCACATCGGCTTCGCCTGGGCCTTGCCGGCCGCGTCCGCTGCCCTGACGGTCTCCACCCACTCTCCGAACTGTTTCGTGAGCTTCGCCCCTATCTTCCGCTCTTCCACGATGCGGCCCAGCTCCGCCAGCATGACCTTGATGTCGCTCACCACGCCCAGGTCCACGGAGCGGTTCCTGCCGATCTCCTCCGCCTCGATGTCGACCTGGATGAACTTCGCATTCGCGTTGAATATATTACCGAATATATAGAAAAGCGTCAAGCGCGAACCGAGGAACAGCACCAGGTCCGCCTGCGTGTTTGCCACCAGGGCCGCCCCGGGCCTGATCGCAAGGGCGGACTCAAAGCAGAGGGGGTGCGTGTCGGGGATGACGCCGCGCCCGGCCGCCATGGTCATGGCCGGGATGCCGGTCTTTTCGACAAAGGCCGTCAGCTCGGGGCCCGCGTCGGCGTACCAGGCGCCGCTCCCGGCGATAATGAGCGGTTTTTTCGCCTGTTCCAGGAGATCGACGATCTTCGCCGCGGCCGCAGTGTCAACGGCCTTCGACACGATAGTGCTCCGGTATGTTTTCACCTTGGCCATGTCCGGCTTCGCGTTCAGCACGTCCACGGGTATCTCGAGGTACACCGGGCCGGGCCGCCCCTCCATGGCGTGCCGGAAGGCCATGTCGATGAATTCCGGGATCCGCTCCACGTTGTGGCACACCAGGGCCTTCTTGACCATCGGCTGGATGACGGGAAGCTGGACCATGTCCTGCAGGTCAAGCTTTTCCACCATTTCAAGTCCCACGATGCCGGCAATGAGTATCACCGGCGCGTTGGAAAGACGCGCCGCGGCCATTCCGGTGAGGGCATTGGTGAAACCCGGCCCTGCCGTCACCATGGCCACGGCGGGCTGCCGCGTCAGCCGCGCCATGGACTCGGCCATAAAGACCGCCGCCTGTTCGTGGCGCGTGGAGAAAATCTTGACGCTGGTATTCTCCAGAAATTCATAAATGGGGGTGATGTGCCCGCCGCTTATGGAAAAAACGTATTTAACGCCGCGTTCTATAAGGGCTTCCGCGGCAAGTCTTCCGCCGATCATCTTGTCCATGTTATCGCTCCTAAAAAAAATATTACAATTCCATCAGCTGACCGCCGGTGATGTTGATCGCCTGGCCGGTCATGTAGGACGACGCGTCCGACGCGAGGAAGGCCACCAGGTTCGCCACCTCCTCCGGGGTTCCGATGCGCCCCAGGGGGATCGTCTTGCACATCTCCTTCTCCCGCTCCTCCACGGTCGTCTGGAACACCTTCGCCTCAAGGCCGAAGCGCCACCGCTCCAGGTCCGTCATGATCTGACCCGGGCAGATGGCGTTCACCCGCACGCCGGCCCCGGCCAGCTCCTTCGCCATCACCTTGGTGAGCATGATGACCCCCGCCTTGGCCACCGCGTAGGCGCCGTTCATGACCGGCGGGAACTTGCCGGCGCGGGAGGCGTTGTTCACGATGCTGGCCGGCTTCCCGAGCATGAGGGGGACCATCGCCTTTGACACCCTGAAGACGCCGTGGAGGTTGATGTCCACGGTTTTCATCCACGCCGCCTCGTCATAGGTGTGGACGGCGGCGGGAACCCCGAAGGACGCCCCCGCGTTGTTGCAGAGGATGTCCAGGCGGTCAAAGCCCTTCTTCACCGCTTCAGCCATGGCAGCCACCGATTCCGCGCTGGAAACGTCGACCGGGACCGAAAGGGTGAGGACCCCGAATTCCGCTTTCAGGGAATCGGCTATCTCCTGCATTTCAGCAGAGGTGCCCGTGGCGACCTGGCCGCCCGGCAGTGAGGCGGCACCCAGGTCCGCGATTATGACATTGGCGCCCAGGGACGCCAGTTTCCGCGCCATGGCGTATCCCATGCCGGTTTTTTTTCCTGAACCGGTGATGAGGGCCGTTTTGCCTTTCAGATCGCTTAACATTTCCTTTCTCCCGGCGGGATGCCGCGAAGCGTTTTCCGGGCTGACGTCCTTCCGGTTTGCTCCCCGGCCGGAAAACGATTTTTTCGGCATGCCGCAATAAAGTGCTTGAAATAAGTTATATTCATAATATGAATAATATTCATTATTTGAGAATATATCGGGCATCATCCCTCCTGTCAATCCAAAAAGGCCGGAGGGACAATAAAAGGAAGCTACTGGAAGCGGAGTGAGATAGACCGCATATGCAGGAACGGTATGAACTGATATACGGCTACAAGCACTGCAAGAAAGACATAGAATACAGCGCCGGTTTCGCTGATTCAGAGGAAGAGGCCGCAGAATGGGTCCGCAAGAAGAGCCTCGCTGCCGATCCGGCGGAACCCCTCCCGGGAGACCCCTTCTGTGACTGCGAGGTTTCCTTCTGCCCGATGAAATTTCAAAGACCGTGGTATTCGTACCGCAGGGTCCCGACCTAGGGCATTCTTATCCTATCACGCCCCCTGCCGCCTCCATGACCTCCCGGGCAATCTGAAGTTCCTCGTTTGCCGGGATGATCAGGGCCCTTACGGGGCTGCCCGTCGCGGTTATCGTTTCCGCGTTTCCGCTGTTGGCTGCCTCGTCCAGGACCAGGCCCGCGTGCGCAAGGCCTTCCAGGACGCCCCTGCGCAGATACGCCGAATTCTCCCCGATGCCGCCGGTAAAGACAACGGCGTCGATCCCGCCCATTTCAGCGGTATAGGCGCCGATGAGACAGATGATCCTGTTGACCAGGATGTCGCTGGCGAGCCTGGACGCGGCGTATCCCGCCCGGGCCCGCTCCTCGATCGTTTTATAATGGCTGTCGACGCCCGAGAGGCCAAGGAGGCCGGAGCGCTTGTTGATCATGGTCCTGATGTCGCCGGGGGCATACCCGTGGTCCATGAGAAAAAATATTATTTCAGGATCAAAGGACCCGCTCCGCGTCCCCATGGGCAGTCCCTCAAGGGGGGTGAACCCCATGGAGGTGTCGATGCTCTTCCCGTGCTTCACCGCGCAGATGCTCTGACCGTTCCCCAGGTGGCAGGTGACGATCCTCAGCGAGGCTATATCGCGGCCCATGATTTCCGCGGCCCGGTGCGCCGCATACTTGTGGCTGGTCCCGTGGAAGCCGTATTTCCTGATGCCGTATTTCCGGTACAACTCCAGGGGCAGGCCGTAGAGGTAGACCGTATCTGACATGGTCCGGTGGAAGGCCGTGTCGAAGACGGCATATTGCCGCAGGTCCGGCAGGGCTGCCGCAAGCTCGTCAACGCAGGCAAGGGCGACGGGATTGTGGAGGGGCGCGAGAACGGAAATTTCCCTGAGATAGTCCAGCACCTCCGGCGTAATCAGCGTCGCCCGGTCATACCGTTCGCCGCCATGGACGATGCGGTGGCCGATGACGGCGCCGCCGTTCCGGCCGCCGAAGAGGTTCTCCCCGCGAAGCAGTGCCAGCATGTCGCCGATGGCGGAGCGGTGGTCCCTGAAAGCCAGGGCGGTCTTATCAGCGGCGCCGCTGCGGGTGATGATCCGCGCTCCTTCGCCTTTACCCGCCGTTTCGCCGATATCGATATAATGGCCGGCCACTACCGCGTCCCCGCTGTCCCCGTCAAAGAGCTTGAACTTCAGCGAGCTGCTGCCCGCGTTGATGACCAGGACGTTCATCGCCGCGCCGGTCCGGTCCTATACCGCGCTCAGGTGCCGGTACTTGGGCAGGTGCCGCACCGCCGGCTTGAAGGCGTCGCGGCGGAAGGGCTCCGCCAGCACCTTCTCCCCGCCCTCGATGACGGCGTTGATCACGGCCGCCTTCCCGCACTTCACCGCCTCGCGGACCACGTCCTTCACGTCGGCGTAGTCCTCGACCTTGAAGCCCACCGCGCCCATGTCCTTCGCCAGCTGCGCGTAGTCCGGGTTCATGAGGAGGTCGGCGCCGACGAAGCGGCTCTTGAAGAAATCGATCTGGTTCTTTTTCTCAGCGCCCCATTCGTGGTTGTTGAACACCACGGCTATGACGGGGATATCCTCGCGCACCGCGGTCATCACCTCGGAGAGGCCGCTGATGCCGTAGGCGCCGTCCCCCTGGAGCGCGAAGACCGGCGTGTCCGGCGCGCCGATCTTGGCGCCCATTGCCGCGCCGTAGGCGAAGCCGCAGTTGCCCCAGGAGAGGGCCGATATGTGCTGGCGCGGGCCGGTGAACTTCAGGTAACTGTTGCAGATCGATGAATTATTCCCGATGTCCGTGGCGACGATCGACCCGTCAGGGATGGCGTCGGTAAGCTCCTTGATGAAGCGGCGGGGGTGCATCAGCTTGTTGGTCGAGGAGGACCATGAGTCGAGCTCCTCCTTCCACACCGCCTTTTCCTTCGCGATGTCGGCCAGGCGCGCCGCGTCCTTCTTCCGGTCCCCGTCGACGGCCTTCAGTGCCTTCAGGAGCTGCAGGGCGAACTCCCTGGCGTCCGCGACGACGCCCAGGTCTATCTTCTTCGATACGCCCAGTTGCGTGCCGTCGATGTCGACCTGGATGAGCTTCGCGGTCTTTGGCCAGTAGTCGATGTCGTACTGGGGCAGGGTGCCGAAGGGGCCGAGGCGGGTGCCCAGGGCGAGGACCGCGTCTGCCTTCGCTATGCAGCGCATGGCGGCCTTGGAGCCGCAGTAGCCGATGGGACCGACCGCAAGCTCATGCGCCGCCGGGAAGGTGTCATTGTGGAGATAGGTGTTCACCACCGGCGCGGTGAGGAATTCCGCCAGGGCCTTCACTTCGTCGATGGCGTCGGCCATGGACACGCCGCCGCCGGAGAGGATGACCGGGTTCTTTGCCCGGGCAAGGAGCTCGGCGGCTTTTTTAATCTGCTCTTCCGGGCCGCTGCCGTAGTTGACGTCGCCGGACCTGTATATCTCGCAATCGATGTCGCCGTAGAAAAAATCCCGGGGAATGTTGAGCTGCGCCGGGCCGGAGAGGAGCTTCGCCATGTAAAAGCAGCGCCGCGTCAGCTCCGCCATGCGCTCAGGCCTGTTGACCCGCACCTGGTACTTCGTGCACTTTTCGAACCAGGGCATCTGGTCAAGCTCCTGGAACCCGCCGGTGCCGATGCCCATGCTCCCGGTCTCCGGGGTGATTGCCACGACCGGGGAATGGGCCCAGAAGGCGGCGGTGATGGCGGATATGAAGTTCGCCGCGCCGGGGCCGTTCTGGGCGATGCAGGTCTGCGGCCGCCCGGTTACCCGGGCATACCCGTCGGCAGCATGGGCCGCCGCCTGTTCGTGGGCCACTGAAATGAAGCGTATCCCCGCTGTCGGGAAAAGGTCAAGGGCGTCCATGTAGGCGCTGCCGACGATGCCGAAGGTGTTGGTTATCCCCTCGGCCACCAGTGTTTCAACGAATGCTTCGGAAGGGGTCATCTTTGTCATATCAGCCTCCAGCGGGGTAAAAATTGAATTATATTCAATATGTGAACTATATTCAGTACGGTTCCGGTGTCAATGACTTTTTTGTTTAATTTTATCAGCCTGATACTGCCCCGGCGAGTATGCGGCATGGATGCCGCAGTTTCCGCCGAGTAAACAGGATGTTTACACGAGGCGGACGAGCGGGGCGGTGTCAGGCTGATAAATCTTTTGCAGCGGGAAAGGCCTATCGGAAAATTTTATTCTCGACTTTCCATAATCAGGACGGCATAATCACCTATAATAGATTTTCGATCGTGCAGGAGAAATCATGCCAAATACAGCAAAAAGTAAATCTTACTATAGGCGGGAGATTCTTCCCACCCCGGAAAGCCTTGTCGAGAACGGGAAGATACATTTCGGCACCTTCAATGCCCCCTTCAGAAACGTCAATCCCCTCGACGCGGCCCGGGTCTTCGGCTTTCCCCTCCCGCGCTTCCTGATAAACATGCGCCTCAAGGAATGGGAAGCCTTTCAGCTTGGCAACGATGACTTCTTTATCCTCGCCGTCATCTACAACCAGAAGGTGGGGACCCTGGTCCAGTTCATCCTCTGCGACAAAAAAAACAACCGCATGACCAAATATGAGAAAAAAGTCCCGTCATGGCGGACCCGCGTGCCATCCTCCCTCGGCGACACCAGGGCCCGGTATGTCTCAGACCATTTCCGCCTGGACATCCACAACATGCTGGACCGGGGAAGGATCTTCATCGATGTCGCCATTGACGGCGGCCGGAAGCTGCCGCCGCTGTACGGGCATTTCGAGGCTTTCCACGAGAAGGGAACGGCCAGGCCCCTGGTGGTGAGCCTCCCCTTCGCGTCAAACCGCGGCATGTACTCCCACAAGTGCCTCATGCCGATGGAGGGGGTCCTTTTTTCCGGGGGGCGCCGCATTGATTTCGAACGAAAAAACAGCTTTGCCATCGTCGACGACCACAAGGGATACTATCCCTACATTTTAAAATACGACTGGGTCACGGGGGCCGGATTCACCGCGAAGGGCCTCACCGGCTTCAACCTGACCGACAACCAGGTCCCGGACAGGGAGCGCTTCAACGAAAACTGTCTCTGGGCGGGGAAGGAACTGCACCTCCTGCCGCCGGTCACCTTCTCCAGGCCAAACGGCGTCCATGACGAATGGTCCATCAGGGACAGGCACGGGATGGTGGACATCACCTTTACGCCGGTCTTCGACAATCCCCTGAAGATGAACCTGGTCATGATCAAAACCGATTACCACGGGCCCTTCGGACATTATAACGGCGTCATACGGACGCCGAGGGGGGAAAAGATTTCCGTAAAGGGATTTTACGGCATGGGGGAACAAAAGTACTTCCGCGGATAGAAACAGGTCAGACCACGAAGCGGTCATGTTCCGGGTCGAAGGGCGGCGACGTGATGATGAATATGACCATCCTCTCCCCGCCGGTGTTTACCAGGCCGTGGACCGTGTTGCGGGGAATGGATATGATGTCCCCTTCGGCCACGGCCGTGTAACTGTCGCCCAGCCTCATCCTTCCGCGGCCGCTGTGAATATAATACATCTCGTCGCTGATCCTGTGGTAATGGTCAGGGACTTCAACGGGGACGACCCCGAGGTTGAAGCTCATGGTCCCGTTCTGGAAGACTTTTTCAAGCCCTATCTTCAGGTCGGCCCTGACTTCCACGCGGCCGAGCAGGTCATGAATGTTATCCATTCCCATCACCCCCCTGCAAACTGCGATTAAACCCTGCTTACCTTTCCATATAACGAAACAAGTGTCGACTATTTTTTCCATAACAGTCAGCGGCGGGGAACAGACAAATAAGGCTTGATTAAAAATGAATTATCCCAGAATTAGATTGGTAGTATCATCAGCGTCATCGCGAGCGCGGCGAAGCGATCCCGTTCATGGTTTGATAATATGCTGTGAAAAATGTAAAAGTCGCTCATGAATATTCCCGGTAATCACATAAGGATTGCTTCGTCGCCGTGCTCCTCGCAATGACAGCGTGAATCACGATTCGTCTTTAAATGACTTCGATACTATCAAAAATGAAATCAACTGCAGCCATAACGACATCCTATATCGCATAATGAAGACACTGAAACAGATCCTCCTGGCCTTTTCTATCGCCATCGCCGCAGCGGTGGTACTGGCAGGAAACGTCATCCTCCTCCTCAACACGGACATGGCGCAGGAGCAGGTCCGGCGGGTCATCAACGCCATGCTGCCCGGCTCGATAACCTGGGAGTATCTCAGCATCTCCCCCCTCACGGGAAATGTCGAGATACGGAAGGCGGTCCTGGCCGGGGAAGACCGGAGGGCCATCGCGCGCTTTGACCGCCTCACCGCGCGCCTGTCGGTCCCGTCGGCGCTCCGGGGAAAGCTGGACATCATCGACGCGCGCCTGGAAAGGCCGGAATGCTTACTTGAACTGGACGGCGACGGAAAGCTGAACATCGTGAAGGCCCTGGGGATAAAGCCGAAAAAGAAGAAGCCCCACAGCGCCCCGGGCCGTCTCCCGGGATTTCTCATGGTCAGGCGCTGCGTGCTGGAGCGGGGGCGCTTCGGCTTTGCGCGGCCCGCGGGGAATTTTGACCTGGACATCCGGGACATCATGTGCACGGCAGGGCTTGATTTCGCCGACGAGACGGGGATGATAGACCTCGCCGTCGGCAGCGGCTGCTTCACGGTCAAAGGCCGGAGGACGGACCTGAAACACCTGGCGCTGGAGAGCGCCGTCAGGAAAGGGATGGCGGAGCGGCTCCGCCTGAGGCTGCGGACCACCGCGTCGGACATAGCGGTCCGGGGCGGGATACGGGAGCTTTTCAGGGACCCGGCCTTCGACATCGGCGGGGAATGCTCCCTCTCCCTTTCGGAATTGCGCGACATCATGAACGCGCAGCGGCCGCTGGACGGCACCGTGACCGCCGCCCTCACGGGACACGGCACGGTGAACAATCCGTCCGTAACTTTTTCAGCGCGCTACTCCGGCGGAAGCATCCTCGGAAGCGTCACGGGCCCCATCAGCACCGACCTGTCCATGAACGACCGTGTGGTCTCCATCAACACCCTGCGGGCATACTCCGGCGCCGGCTATCTCGACCTCCGCGGATTCATGGACATGAGAAGCGCCTACCCCGAGGGCTTCATCAGACCGAACCGCGGCAATGACAGGATATCTTACAATCTCAACGTGACATCCCGGGGCTTTGATATCCGGGGCATACCCGGCATAGCCGGAGCGGCGCGGGGCCTCCTCGATGCCGACTGCGCCCTGTCCGGCGCCGGCTTCTCATCCGGGGCCGCTTCGGCCGAGCTGGCGGTGAAGGGAACCATAAAGGGTTTTTCCTTCGGGGAAAAAGCCGAGCCGACGAACCTGGGCCTGAACGCCCGTGCCGCCCTGAGGGATGGAATCTTCCAGGTACGCGATAGTGAAGCGTTCCTCGGCAACGCCCGTCTCCGGGCCGCTGGATCCTTCACGGCAGCCACAAAAGCGCTGCGGGTGTCATTCTCCCTGGAAAGCCCCGACATCGCCCCGGAATCAGCCTCATTGGGCCTGGTCGGCTGCAGCGGAAAACTGAGGGCCGGCGGCTCCCTATCAGGGACCTTCCGACGTCCCGTTATCAATGCCACCCTGACCGGGACCGCGGTCCGGCTCAGGGACATCACGCTCGGCGATATAACGGCGCATGGATCCCTCGATGATACCGGAACCGCGTCAGTCGATCAATTCACGGTGGCAAACAGCGAATCAAGGATTTCCCTGACCGGCGGTGCCGCTCTTTTTGATGAAGGATTGGCGGTCAGGCGGGACCCCGCCGTGAACCTGAACATAGAACAATTCACGGTGAAAGCCGGAGACTTCCTCCCCGATTACGCAGGCCGCATCTCCCTGGCGGGCCGGGTGTCAGGGAGCGCGCGAAAACCGGCCGGATTCCTTGTCATGACCGGGACGGGCATCGACCTCGGATTCCAGAAATTCCAGGCATGCAATTTTTCAATCACCTTCAGGGACGGGAAAGCCTTGATCGACCCCCTCGTGCTCACGGTTTCACCGGGAGAAGCGGTCCGGTGCAGGGGGTGGATCGGAACAGACCTTACCTATGATCTTACCCTGGATTCCGACCCGGTCTCCCTTGCCGGCATAAAAGCCGTCGATACCACCGGCGGACTGCAGGGCCTGATCAGGCTTGACCTGAAGGGAAGCGGCTCGCTGCGAAATCCGTCGCTGGAAGGATCGGTTTCGGTCACGCGCCTCGCGGTCAATGCCGCCGCCTTTGACGATATGATCCTGAACGTGGCGGTGAGGGACCGCAGAATCACGGTTAAGGGGAAGTTGAACTTCGACCTTGAAGGATCATATAATTTCGGAAGCCGGCGGTTCATGATCGCCGCCCTTTTCAATAAAACCGACCTGGCCCCGTATCTTTCGGCTGCGGGAAGAAAAAGCCTCTGGGGCACCGTGACGGGGACGATAAGGGCCGAGGGAAGCGCCCTCGCACCGGACAGGGCCAGCCTGGGCATAAGCCTGACACAGCTTGAGCTGATCAGCGCCGGTGAACGGCTGGTCACGTCCTCCCGGTTTGACGCACGGGCGGCCGGGGGAGTACTCGTCATTCCCGGAATACGGCTCGCCCTTCTCGACGCCGGCTGGATCCGCATCAGCGGCGGCGGCAGCATCGATAACGCGCTGAACATCACCATGGACAGCGTCATACCCCTCAACCTGGCCAACCGGTTCACGAACAACCTCACGAATTTCAAGGGAACCCTCACTGCCAGGGGCGGAATAACGGGGACCAGGTTCCACCCGCACATCAACGCCGATGTCAGCCTGGACAACATCGGGTTTTCCATCCCGTCAATAGGAAACGAGGTGCGGGAAATGAACGGGAAAATTTCCTTCACCCCGGAGCGGATTACGCTCCATGACATAGGCGGACTCATGGGCCAGGGCCGGTTCGGGATAACGGGCGTCACGGGGGTCCGGGGACTGAAACTCCATGATATCCGCGTGGACGCCACGGCCCGCAACATCGCGGTAGAAGTACCGGACACGATGCAGATGACCTTTAACGCCGACGCCAGGATAAGCGGCAATTATCCGCGGATTTTCGTCAGGGGCAATTTCACCCTCCTGGACGGCACCTATTATCAGGACCTGGTCCTCCGTCCCCTCCAGGATATCGGCGCAATTGCCGGCCGCAGGACGAAGGCCCCGCAGGACAGGACGGAAAAGTCCCTCACGGAGGCGATGGCCATGGATGTTGAGGTCGTCAGCAGGCGCCCCTTTGTCGTTGACAACAACATCGCCAGCCTGAAGATCACCACCGACCTGAGAATGGTCGGCACCCTGGCGAACCCCCTCCTGAGCGGCAGCGCCCGCGTCGAGAGCGGCGTGGTCCATTACCTGGGACGGGACTTCGACATCACCCGGGGAAAAATAGATTTCATCAATCCCTACCGGATCGAGCCGGTCATCAGCATCAACAGCAACGCCAGGATCCAGAAATGGCTGGTCTCGATAGCCGTAACGGGAACCCCGGCGGCGCTCCGGTACGATCTTTCATCAAGCCCGGTCCTGGACTCGAACAACATCCTATCCCTGATCATGCTCGGGAAAACCACCGGCGGGTCCATGTCCTATACACCCACCGACCTCCTCGGGCAGATGATCGCCTTCAATTACGGGGGGCAGATCAAGAAGACGACCGGCATCGACAGCATCGAGGTGAAGGCGCAGGATTCGCAGAACAGGGGCTCCTTCAAGGGCCAGGTAGTCACCATAGGCAAAAACCTGGACAGGCGGCTCAGCGTGTACTACTCCATCGGCAAAGACAGCCGCGAGATACGGACAGGCTCCGCGGTGAAATACAAACTGAGCGACAGCGTGCTGCTGAACCTCGATTACGATTCAAAGGGCAAGGTCGGCATTGACATGCAGTACAACAAGGAATTTCGTTAAGGCGCCATGACATCCGGACACAGGACACCGCAGAACCGGGCCCGCACCCTCATCGCCGCCCTCGCCCTTTTCCTGGCCGGGGCCCTGCCTGCCGCGGGCGCGGCCGGGGCCGCAAAGGAAGATCCGTTCACGCGGTTCCAGGGAGCCCTTGTCGGCGCCGTCGCCATCCGGTTCCATGATTTCAACAGCCACGAGAATATCGGCGAATGGACGGCGATGGCGCGAAGCGCGATACGCCTCAGGGAGGGGGATGTTTTTACCGCCGCCCTCCTTGAGGACTCAAAGAAGTCGCTGTCGCTGATGAACAGGTTCTCGGAAATTCGGGTCGATGCCCATACCGAGAGGGGGCTCCTGTCCGTCGATTTTCACCTGACGCCGTACCGGTTCATCAGGAACATCGTAATCCGGGGAAACGGGCCGATCCTGGAAAACGAGATTACCGCCGCCATGTCGATCCATGCAGGCACCGTTTTCAGGCCGGAACAGCTGCCAGAGCAGGAGCGGCTGGTGAGGGAAAAGTTCATGGCCGAGGGATACATCGATCCAGCGGCAACGGCACGGGGCGAACGCAGCACGGCCGACGGCAACTACACGGTGCTGATTGACATCCGTCCGGGAGCCTATTTTTCATACGGCGGCATCCTCATTCAGGGCAACCGGGCCATGTCCGACATCGAAATCAGATACAGGCTCTATTCTGAAACATTCCGCTTTATAGAATCTGAATTCAAGAAAAACATCATCGCGATACGGAAGGCCTACTGGGGCCGGGGCTATCCCGAGGCGGATGTACGGTACACGCTGAACAGGGACAGGGCGAACGCCGTGGTGGACATCGGCATCACCGTCCGCGAGGGCCCGAAATACAGGATAGCCTTTTCGGGGAACAGGCGCTTCTGGGACATCACCCTGAGAAAGAGCCTCGCGCTGGCCGAACGGGGCAATACCGGCGATGCCGGCGCGAGAAAAAGCGCGCAGAACATAACGGCCCTGTACAGGACAAAAGGCTACCCCGGCGCCAGGGTCAAGCTGGACGTCAGGCAGAGCGGCGACGGGGAAAAGGAGCGGAAGGCCCTGACCTTCGTCATAGACGAAGGGCCCCGCGTCGATGTCGCGCGGCTCCAGGTCAGCGGCAACGCCTCGTTCAGCGAAAAAACCATACGGGGCATGATGGGAACAAGGGAGTCGGGTAAAATCATAACAAGGATCTTCGATGCCGATGTCCTTGAGAACGACCTTCTCGTCATCAGGTCATGGTACCTCAAGAAGGGCTTCCTCGACGCCCGGGTGACCTCCAGCGTCCGCATGACCCCTGACAAAAAGCGGGCCCTGATCCAGGTGAATATCTTCGAGGGCGCCGCAACAACCATATCCTCCGTGTCGTTCAACGGGAACCATGTGGTCCCGGACGAACAGCTGCGGAAAAAAATCGCCCTCGCCCCGGGCAGACCCTACCAGGAAGCTGACGTCACCGCGGCGGAGAACCTGATATCCTCACTCATTTCCGCGCAGGGCTATCCCTATGTCGAGGTGAAGGGAACCGCCGCCATTTCCCCCGACCGTTCGAAGACGGACATCGTTTTCAGGATAAACGAGGGAAAACAGGTCAGGCTCGGGACCGTCAACTTTTCAGGGAACATGCGGACCAGGACATCCTACCTGAGGAAACAGCTTTCGCTCAAGCCCGGCGATCCCGTGTCAATACAGCAGGTGCTGGATGAATACAAGAACATCAGCGACATCGACATATTCCAGGCGGTCAACCTCACCACCTTCGGCATCGAGGAAAAGAGGGAGCGCGCCGACCTCTTTATCGACGTGATGGAGAAAAAGACCTTCCTCCTCGGCATCGGCGGCGGCTACAACTCGGAAAAAGGCCTTTACGCCCACACCTCCTTTGAGGACAGGAACTTCCTGGGCAGGTACAAGTCAGCATGGGTGAAGGGTGAAATTGCGGAAACCGGCTACAGCGCCTCCGCGGGACTAACCGAACCGAGGCTCATCGGCAACCGCGCCTCGGCCACGGTCAGCTTTTCCATCGACAGGGAAAAAGAGTTCAACCAGACCTTCGGCACCTTCACCTACGGACCGGCCTGCTCCATCAAGTCAGTATGGTTCGACAGCCTGACCGCCGGACTGGGCCTCAGCTACCAGGAGAGGAAAATGACCGGATATTTTTCAGCCTCCGACTACACCGATCCGGACAAGACCGGCCAGTTCCACCTCAGGAGGATACTCCTTTTCTCCGCCGCCCTGAATTACGACCGGAGGGATTCCTTCATAAGGCCCCGGAAGGGTTTCCTGACATCGCTGATGGTCGATGTTTCGGTGGACCTCAACCGGCCGAAAAAGCAGCTTTTCTCCCATGAGTATTCGGACAACTTCATCAAGTACCAGTACGGTCTTAAATTCTATGTCACTCCCTGGTCGCGCCTTACCTTCGCCGCCCATGCCATGCTGGGATTTATCCAGCCCTATACCGGCGTAAAGGGAATCATCAGCGACCAGCTCTTTTATCTCGGCGGCATCGGGGACGTCAGGGGATTCAAGGAAAACATGCTCAAGCATGACGAGTTCAACAATCCGGTCGGAGGGCGCGCATCGGTGGCCGCCAGCATCGAAGCGCGTCTGGACCTGGGGTTCAATTTTGAGCTGAGCGGCTTCTTCGACGCGGGAAGGATCGACAACTGTTTCTACGATTTCTACCGGATGCGCATGTCAGCCGGGGCCGGCCTGCGCTACATGACCCCGGTGGGCCCCATCGGCCTGCTCTACGGTTTCAAGATCAACAGGCTGAAGAGCGAAGACCTGGGAATGCTGCACATATCAATCGGCTACACGTTCTGACAGTTCCGCCGCCGACCGGGGCGGGAACGATCACCTGATCGTCCTGATCTTTTCGCCGGAAAATTCATTGATGGAAACGCCCAGCCGCACGCGGTTGAGCTTGAGCTGCAGCAGGGCCCTCTCGTAATCGTAGCGCGCGCTCTGCAGGTTGGTGAGGGACACCAGCACGTCCAGTATGGTCACCTGGTTCAGCCGGTATTCGCTGGACACGACCTGGTAGTTCTGCTCCGCCGACGCCAGGGCCCTGCGGTACGCCTCGAGCTCGACCTTTGCCCCCTCCCAGGTCTGGAAGGAGTCGAGAACGTCCTTCCGGGCGAGGCGCACGGTCTGGGAGAAACCCAGGTCCGCCTGGCGCTTTTTCGAGTTCGCCTCCCTCACCTTCGCGAAGGTGACGTCCCCGCCGAAAATAGGAAGCTCCGCGCCGAGGGAGAAATAATAGTCCCGGGACTTGACCGGGTTGCCGTTGTTCAGCCGCGAACCGAGGAGCGAGCCGGCCGGATTGGACGACAGGGCCAGATGGGTGAGCTGCCTGCTCCTGTCCGTCTTGTACGTTGAATCCTGCCACAGGAAATAGCTTCCCTCGAAATAGACGTTGGGCAGGTGGGTCCCGTACGCCGCCATGACGCCGGCCTTTGAATATTCCATCTGCTCTTTTGCCGCCCTGACGTCCCAGCGGCCATCCACGATTTTTTCGGTCTCCCGCAGGGAAAAGGGCGGATCATTCAGATTGAGCGTATCGGCAAGGACATAGTCGGACTCGATCCCCGTCATCGCCGCGAATACAAGCTTCGCGTGCTCCAGGCCGGTGCGGATCGACTTGACATGGGCCTGCAGCGAATAAATCTGCGCGTTGGTCCGCAGCAGGTCGCTCTGCCTGCTCCGTCCTATATCGACCCGCCGGCGTATTTCCGCCAGGGTCTTGTTGTGAAGCTCCAGCAGCTGCTCATTGTTCCTCAGGTCATGCTCCATGAGCAGCACCGTGTAATATGCGGTGCCGACGTCCATCAGCATCTGGTTCGCGTTATTGTTGAGCTGGCATTCCCTGATCTTCCGGTCTGACCACGCGGCCTTGATCTGGGAGGCCTCCTTCAGGCCTGTGACGATGGGCTGCCGCAGGTACAGGCTCACGGCGGAACGGGCCAGGTTGACATACCTGGTGTCGGGCTCCGGGAACGCCTTGTTTGCCCTGAGGGAAACATAGGGCAGGAAGGACTCGATGGCCTGGAGCTTGCGCTCCTCGGCCTGGATCGCGTTCTCCCCTTCAATGGCCATTCGCTCGGTTTTATGGACCGCCAGGGCGAAGGCGTCGAAAAGGGTTATATCCTTTTTTCCGGACGCCGTTTTCACGTCCTCGTCGGTAATGCCCGTTGCCCGGCGAATCATTTTTTTCACGTCATCGTCCACGGCATACAGGGACGCTGCAATGGAGACGGATAGCAACACACCCATCAACGTGATAACGCCGGGGCGGTTCCTGACTGATTTAATGAAAATATGATAGTTCATGAATGAAAAGCCTCATCAGGCTTAATCCCATCTTGCGAACCGGTCAAGGAACAATCTGCCTGAAAATAAAAAAATATCAAGAAATTTACGCTCTCTCCCCCCGCCCCCTGAGGGGGCGTGAAAAAAAGATTGTACGCCTGTCATCGCGAAAAGTAAAACAACGAAGCAATGACATGTTTAAGTTAATGACAATCCCACACGCCCCCTCCGGGGGACGGGGGGGTAAAAATTGATTGAGGCCCTATAAATTTTTCATGCTAATCCCCGTATTATCATTGCATCCTATTACCGGATAATAATACAATGCATCCTGTCAGCATATCAAGAACGAACCGGCAACAGGCATGACCCTATCAGACATTTCCATAAAAAACACCGTGTTCGCCTGGATCCTCATGTTCGGCCTCATCATCTTCGGGGCCATCGGCTTCAGCCGCATGGGGATAAGCCAGATGCCCGACGTAGACTTCCCGGTCATTACCGTCACCGTCACCTGGGTCGGCGCCTCCCCGGAGACCATGGAATCCTCCATAGCCGACGTGCTGGAGGACTCCGTTATGACCATCGAGGGCATCAGAAACATCAGCTCCACCTCCATGGAGGGCCTGACGAACATCACCATAGAATTCGAGCTGTCCCGCGACGTTGACACGGCCCTGCAGGAGGTCCAGACCAAGATCCTCCAGGCCCAGAGAAACCTTCCCACCGACATCGATCCGCCCATCGTGACCAAGTCGAACCCCGAGGACAATCCCATCATGTTCACGTCACTGAGCGGGACGACCTCCCCCAGGGAAAAGGTCCTCTTCATGCGCGACCGCCTGAAGGACGCCATAACCACCATCGAGGGGGTCGGCGACGTTCGCATGGGCGGCTACGTGGACCCCAACATGCGGATCTGGCTCAACACCGACCGGATGGCCAGCAAGGAGATCACCGTTGACGACATCATCAATACCATCACGAGCCAGCATACCCTTACCCCCTCCGGCTACATAGAAAGCGGACCCAAAGAAGCCAACGTCCGGGTCATGAGCGAAGCGGGCACGCCGGAGGAATTCAAAAGGCTCATCATAACCCGGCGCGGCGGCGAGCCCATCTGGAAGCCGATACGGCTCGGAGACGTTGCCACCGTCGAGGAAGGGACCGCCGACGTCAGGAGGATGGCACGCTTCAAGGGCGTCCCGGCAGTGGGTCTCGGCATCATCAAGCAGCGGGGATCCAACGCCGTGGCCGTGGCCCGCAAGGTAAAGGAAAAGATACAGGCCCTTAACCTCTCGGGCATGATCCCGAAGACCATGAAGATGAACATATCCTTCGACAGCACAAAGTTCATCGAGGATTCCACCAACGAGCTCCTGTTCACCCTGACCATGTCGGTCATACTGACCTCGATCGTGTGCTGGCTCTTCCTCGGCTCCTGGAGCTCCGCCTTCAACGTCATACTGGCCATACCGACGTCCCTTATCGGGTCCTTCATAGTGCTCTATTTCCTCGGCTTTACCCTCAACACTTTCACCCTGCTGGGGCTTTCCCTGGTCATCGGCATCGTGGTGGACGACGCCATCATGGTAATGGAAAACATTGTCCGGTACTTCGAGGGGGGCATGAGCCGCGTCAAGGCGGCCATCGTGGGCGCGCGGGAGATCACCTCCGCCGCGGTTGCCGCCTCCCTTGCCATCCTGGCCATATTCATCCCCGTCGTGTTCATGAAGGGCATCATCGGGAAGTTCTTCTTCCAGTTCGGGGTCACCATATCCGTGGCTGTCATCCTGTCGCTCCTGGAGGCGCTGACCCTGGCGCCGATGCGCTGCTCCCAGATGCTGCAGACGGGAAAGGAAACCAGGCTCGGCCGCGCCATGGACGGCTTCATGGACTTCGTTTCCTCGAAATACCGTGGCGCCCTGGTCCGGTGCCTTGACAACCGGTGGAAGGTGCTGGGCGCCGCGTCGGCCGTGTTTGCCGTGTCGCTGCTCCTCCTCCCGGGCATGCGCAAGGAATTCGTGCCGCCCCAGGACCAGGGCATTTTCATCGCCACTATCAGGACACCCCTCGGCTCATCCCTCGAATTCACCGATTCGGTCGTCAGGAAAATCGAGGCCATGCTGAAGGAGAGGCCCGAGGTCGAGAAATACTTCGGCAACATCGGCGGCTTCCAGGGGGGCCTGGTGAACCAGGGGACGATCTTCATCACCCTGAAGGATTACAAGGACCGACCCGCCGTAGCGCCCTTCAGGAAGAAGCCGACACAGCAGCAATTCATGGGATTCATCAGGGAAAAGATCAGGAAGATATCCGGCGTCTATACCGCGAACATGATGGACCTGTCCCAGGCGGGCTTCACCGCAAAGCGCGGCTTCCCGATCCAGTTCTCGGTCCAGGGCCCGGACTGGGAAAAGCTCGCCGGCTACAGCAAGACGATGATGGACCGGCTGGATAGATCAGGCCTGGTAACCGACGTCGACACCGACTACCAGCTCGGCATGCCGGAGGTGCGGGTCACGCCGGACCGGGACCGCGCCCGGGACCGCGGCGTCACCATCACGAACATCGCCAATACCATCAGCGCCGCCGTGGGGAGCCTCCGCGTCGCGAAGTACACCGGCGAGTCGGGGCGGCGCGACGATGTCCGCATCAAGCTCCTTGACAAATACAACCGCGCGCCCGGCGACATCAGCCGCATCAAGGTGCGGAACATCCACGGCGAGATGGTCCCCCTCTCCAGCGTGGTCAGCATCGCCGAGAAGCCGTCGTACCTGACCATCACGCGGTACAACCGGGAGCGGGCCATCAATGTCTTCGCCAACATCGGCCCGGGCAAGTCCCAGTCCGATATCCTGAGCTTCATAGAGAAGACCGCCCGGCAGGTTCTCCCCCACGGCTACCACATAACCTTCTCGGGAAGCTCCGAGACCTTCAAGGAATCCTTCGAGAGCCTCATCTTCGCCCTGGCCCTGGGGATCGTCGTCGCCTACATGATCCTCGGGTCCCAGTATAACAGCTTCCTGCACCCGGTCATTATACTCCTCGCGCTCCCCTTCAGCGCGAGCGGCGCCTTCATCGCCATGCGCCTCACCGGCATATCGCTGAACATCTACAGCATGATCGGCCTGCTCCTCCTGATGGGGATCGTGAAGAAAAACTCCATCATGCTGGTCGATTTCACCAACGCGCGCCGCGTCGCCGGCATGGGCGTCCATGACGCCCTCCTCGACGCGTGCCCGGTGCGTCTGCGGCCCATCATGATGACGTCGATAGCCACAATAGCGGCGGCGATACCGCCGGCCATGTCGCTGGGCCCCGGTGCGGAAACGACGCGGCCCATGGGCGTCGTGGTCATCGGCGGCGTGTTCCTGTCAACCATGCTCACCCTCTTCGTGGTGCCCTGCGCCTACAGCCTGTTGAGCCGGTTTGAAAGCACACGGCACCAGAAGGAGCTCCACGAGGCCCTTGAGTCCCTGGGCGAGATAAAGAACTAATCGGTGAAGTGCCGCGGCTCTGCCGCGGTCGTGACGGCCTCGCCGCTCATGAGCCTGGCGCGGAGCCCTTCGATCTTCGGCAGTTCGTATTCATAGAAGAATTTCATGACTAACAGCTTGCCCTCGAGGAAATCCCGGTCCGCTTCCGCGCCGCCGGCGAGAGCCTTCGCGGCCGCCATCCCCTGAAGGAGCCATTGCCACGCGATGCAGATGATCCCGGAAAATTCCAGGAACAGGGTGGCGTCCGCAAGGAAACGGTCGATCTCGCCCTTGACCGCGATGCCGACCAGGGCCCCGGTCACCTGGGTGAGATGGCCAACGGCCGCCTTCAGCTTTTCAGCGCAGGATTTGCATTCAGGGACGGCCAGGGCGGCCTCGATCGCCCTGCCCAGCTCTTCCAGGTATATCCCCGCTGCCCTGCCCTTGTGCATGGTGACCTTCCTGCCCAGGAGGTCCATGGCCTGTATGCCGGTCGTGCCTTCATGGATCGGGTGGATGCGCATGTCCCGCATGTACTGTTCCAGCGGGAACTCGTCGCTGTAGCCGTACCCTCCCAGGCACTGGAGGGCCAGGCTGGTTGAAATGACGCCCATTTCGGACGGATAGGTCTTCACCATCGGCGTGAGAAAATCGAGGAGCAGTTCCAGGCGCTCCTTTTCCTCCCCGGAGGCTATGCCCGCGGCGTCGACGAGTTTCCCGGCGTACACGATGAGGGAGAGGCCGCCCTCGACGATGGCCCGCTGCTGGAGCAGCATCCGCTTGACGTCCGCGTGTTCGATGATTGGAACCTGCGGTTTCGTCGGGTCCTTTTCCGTCATGCTGCGGCCCTGGAGCCGCTCGCGCGCGTACTCGAGGGCGGCGTGATAGGCCGCGGACGATATGGCAACGGCGCCCAGGCCGACGTTTATCCGCGCCTCGTTCATCATCTGGAACATGTAGGACAGCCCCCTGTTGGGCCCGCCCACCAGCCACCCGCGGCAGTCGTCGCTTTCGCCCATGCTGAGCTGTGCTATCGGCGCCCCCCGGTATCCCATCTTGTGATAGCACCCGGCGCAGCTGACGTCGTTGAACTCGAGCTTCTCCGAAGCGCCGGGACGGAACTTCGGAACGACAAAGAGTGACAGCCCCTTGACGCCGGCCGGGGCGCCCTTAATGCGGGCCAGCATCAGGTGCACGATATTTTCGGCCATGTCATGGTCGCCGGCCGATATGAAGGTCTTCTGTCCCCTGATCATATAATAGCCTTTGTCCGTGGGCTCCGCGGAGGTGCGCACGTCACCGAGGGAGCTCCCCGCCTCGGGCTCTGTGAGGGCCATTGTGCCCTGCCACTTCCCCTCGACCATCCGGTCGACGTAGGTCCGCCGCAGTTCCTCGGACCCGAAGGAGAGGATGAGGTTCACCGCCCCCGTGGTGAGGCCGGGGTACACGCTCAGCGAGTAGTTCGCGGCGGCGAAGATGAACTGGCACGCGTTGAACACCGACACCGGCATCTGCTGCCCTCCCCGGTCACAGGGGAAGATGGCGCTTATCCATCCCCCCTCCCCCGCCAGGGACATGAACTCCTTCACCTTCGGGTGGACGCGGATACCGCCGTCGACATATTTCGGCGGGTTCCTGTCCATCTCGGAAAAAACCGGATACATGTGTTCCTCGGCGATTTTCTTTGCCGTGCCCACGATCATGTCCACGCTCTCCCTGGTGTATTCGCCGAAACGCTCGGACGCGAGCAGCGATTCGATGTCATGGACGTTGAACAGGGTGAATGCCAGGTTCTTTTCGCTGAAAAACCGTTCTGCCATATGGGACTCCTCCGCCTGGTGCTGTTATGATATCTGTTTTGAAAGAGCGGCCATGGTCGCTTCGATCATGTCCTCGCGGTAATTATCCGCATCTCCTTCATCAATATACAGGTGCTTGAAATGCCGGTAACCCTCGTACATGGCGATGATGATCTCCGCCGCGCGCTTCGGGTCGCGGATGCATACCCCCCCGGCATCTTGTATCTTCTTCATCTCCCCGATGATGAGTTTTTTCAGGATATCGTACATCTCCTTCAGCCTTGAATGTATGCGGGGCTCCCGGCCGCTCATGGAAAGTATGGCGAAGTCGCCGCTCAGGTCGGACATGCCGTACCAGGCCTCGCTGAAGAATATCTCCACGAGGTTCCGCAGGCGCCGGCCGGGGTCGCCGGATTCAACGATCAGCTCGCGGTAGATTTCGCCCGCCCGCCGGATGATATAGTCGACGAGGGCGATGATCAGGTTTTCCCTGTTCTGGAAGTAGTGGATGATCAGGCTGGGATGGATGTCCATACGCTTCGCCACCTTGCCGATCGACGCTCCCTCGATTCCCTCTTCAAGGATCACCTGGTAGAAATTCCAGAGGATATCGGGCTTTCTCACCTCTGCGTTCTGTCTTTTCTTTACGCCTTCCATATATCATTCCATGATGACTGGGTCATATCGATACGCCGGCGGCATTACCTTCATGGACGGCCTCGATGAGCCGGCGAGGCTTGATGACATCCCCCGCCTCTAAGAAGGGGATGCCGAGCTTTTTGAGCGCGCCCTCCAGAACGCGCTCCGGGGAAAACCCGAAGGCCTTGACGACCAGCGCCGCGGGACCGATCCGCATCTCCTTCCCGTCCTGTTCGGCAATCACGGCATCGCCTTCTATGGCGGTGATCTTCGTGTTCAGGAGCAGCGCGCCGCCGCTCTTCCTGAGGCGGCGGTGGAGCCAGTATCCGTGGGCGGGAAAGGAGCTGACCGGCGGAAACTTCGCCATCTCCACGACCGTGACGCCGATGCCGCGCTCGATGCAGAAATCGGCGGTTTCCATGCCGACATAGCCTCCGCCCAGGATCACGGCGGGGCCCTTCAGCGGGACCCTGCCGGTGAGAACGTCGCGGGCCTCAACGACATTGTTCCCGCCGATACCCTTGATCGCCGGCGTGAGCGGCGCAGCGCCCGCGGCCAGGATGACCGCATCGGGCCTGCTGCCGGCCAGCATAGCTTCCGTGACCGCCGCCGATTCATGGACGGCGACGCCCATCTGCTTCAGCTGGCGGACGATCCATTCCACCCACCGGTAGAATCCTTCCTTGTGGGGCGGCCTGCTCGCGGACACGAGCTGCCCGCCGACAACGGCCTCGCGCTCGAAGAGTGACACGGCATGGCCCCGCCGCGCCGCCGCCAGGGCCGCCGAGAGGCCGGCGGGCCCTCCGCCGATGACCCAGACCTTCTTCCTCGCGTCCGCCTTTTTATACAGGTCTTCATGCTCCCTGCCGCACTCGGCGTTTATGGAGCAGGTGGTGGCCTTGAACTCGAAACTGAGGCGCTCGATGCAGCCCTGGTTGCACCCCAGGCACCAGCGAATGTCGTCCCATCTGCCCTCCCTTGCCTTGACCAGCACCTCCGGATCGGCCAGAAGCTGGCGTCCCATGCTGATAAGGTCCGCGTCGCCCCGGGCGATCGCCTCGTCGGCCATGCGGGGATCGATGATCCTGCCCACGCCGATGACCGGAGCCTTCACGGCCTGCTTTATCTCACGCGCCCTGAAAAGGTTGAACCCCTCCGGCGTGTCAGAGGCCGCGATGGTGAGAAGGCCCGGCGTGGTGTAGACCCCGACCGACGCGTGGATCGCGCTCGCCCCGGCATCCACCAGGCGCGGCGCAAGCCACTTCGTGAATTCCAGCTCGAAGCCGCCCTTGATGCATTCCTCGACAGATATCCTGGCGATTATCGGGAAATCAGGCCCCACCTTTTCCCGGGCAGCCTTCAGAATTTCAACATAAAAACGCGCCCGGTTCTCATCGCTCCCGCCGTATTCGTCCGTGCGCTTGTTGGAAAAGGGAGATATGAACTGGTGCACCAGGTAGCCATGGGCGCCGTGGATCTCCACCGCGTCCATGCCCGCGGTCTTCGCCCGCAGGGCTCCCATGGCGTACGCGTTAATTATCTCATGTATGCGGTCGATGGACATCGCTTCCGTGGGCTGGTTGTAGATGAGGCTCGGCAGCTCCGAGGGCGCCTCCGGCTTGGCGCCGGTCACCGCTTCAATCGTCTCGCGGCCGGCGTGATGAATCTGGAGGGCTATCTTCGAGCCGTGCCTGTGGACCGCTTCGGCAAGGCGAGCCAGGCCGGGAATGAAGGAATCATTCCAGACGCCGATCTCGCGGCCCATGTTCTTCCCCCGGGGATCTATGGCGCATTCCTCGGTGATGATAAGGCCTACGCCCCCCCTGGCCCTTCTTTCGAGGTAGGCAATAAGCTGATCCGTAACGGCGCTGTCCTTGCCGCCATAGCCGGTACCAATGGCAGGCATGACGGCGCGGTTTTCCAGTTTAAGGTTGTTGATGCTGTATGGGCTGAAAAGATGGGCCAGATTATTCATGGTATCACCTGAAAATAGTGTTGGATCGTGAAAAATATACAATCACCTCTTATGGAGAGGAATATTAATTAACTGAACATTCATTTAATTAGCATGGAAATGTCAAGTGGAAAATATAGGGGGTCAGAGCAACCTGGCAAAAATACCGATAACTCTCGGTTGGAAATATGGTGTCAGAGCAAAACAACCATTTCACTAATCATTCTCAAGCTTATGCAAACTGCAGAAATTATCCTCGTGCAGCAGGAATAAATTAATAATTTTTACAACTGGTCAAATATTGGTATGCCTGAATCTTGCCAGACAATAAGGCATTTATATGCTATTTCCCTATCATACCATATTCTTGTTTATATATCCAGGGGGATGTGCTATGAATACGAATGTTCTGATGGTGTATCCTGAAATTCCGACCACCTTCTGGAGCTTGAAACACGCAATCAAGCTTGCCGGATACAAATCGGTTATCCCGCCCCTGGGTCTCCTGACCGTCGCCGCGATGCTCCCTGAAAACTATTCGGTAAAGCTCATCGACCTCGCGGTGACCAGGCTTACCGCCAAAGATCTGGCCTGGGCGGACATCGTCTTCATATCCGCCATGCAGATACAGAAAAATTCCTTCGAAGCGGTCGTTGCCCTGTGCAACGAACACAGCGTCCCCATAGCGGCGGGAGGGCCCTACGCATCAGCAAGCTTCAACGAGATCCGCGGGGTAAACTACTTCATCCTCAACGAGGCTGAAAACACGCTGCCCCGGTTCCTCCATGACTATGAGCGCGGCTGCCCGGAGAAGATTTACGAGGATACCGCGAAACCGGACATCACCCTGACGCCGCCCCCGCGGCTCGACCTGATCGACATTTCCGCCTACAGCAGCATGGCATTGCAGTTTTCCCGGGGATGCCCCTTCAACTGCGAGTTCTGCGACATCATCAGGATGTTCGGCAGGGCGCCGCGGACCAAGCTTGTGGAGCAGTTCCTCCACGAGATGGATCTGGTGTACGAGACCGGATACCGCGGATCCCTCTTCATCGTGGACGACAACTTTATCGGGAACAAGTCAAAGGTGAAGGCCCTGCTCAGGGCCATCGCGGTGTGGCAAAAGAAACGGGGCTATCCCTTCTACCTGTACACCGAGGCGAGCCTGGACCTGGCGCAGGACGATGAATTGATGGACCTGATGCTCGATGCCGGTCTCGGCGACGTGTTTCTCGGCATAGAATCGCCGAACCCGGCCTCCCTGGCGGACATAGGAAAAATGCAGAACCTCAGGAACGACATGCAGGATAGTATCAGGAAACTGCACCGTAAGGGGATTGAGGTCATGGGCGGCTTTATTGTCGGCTTTGACACGGACCTGGAAACAATTTTCGACATGCAGGTTGACTTCATCCAGAAAGCGGGGATACCGAAGGCCATGGTTGGCCTCCTCTCGGTCATTCCGAACACGCCCCTCTATGAACGCCTGGAGAAGGAAAACCGCATCATGGGGATACCAACCGGGGACAACCTCGAGCTGGCCCTGAACTTCATACCGAAAATGCCGGCGGAAAAACTGATCCAGGGATACAAGCACATCATCGACATGATCTACACGCCGAAAAACTACTTCAAGCGCTGCATGACCTTCATTAAAAATCTCCCGGAAAGCCACATCATCTGGGAGCTGAGGGAAAAAACGAGGGACGGAAATTATTACAAAACCGGCGACCACCAGATCCTGAGGCAATTCAGGGCCATGATCAAGCTGATCATCAGGATGACATTTTCATATTACGGCTTCGACTTCATCAGGTTCTTCATCAAGTCAATGAGATACAACCGCAGATACTTTGTCTGCACCATGAATCTGCTGACCCACGGCTATCATTACTTCAAGATGAGGGAGATGATACTGAAGGGCAATTGACCCGTCAGGCCCCGGGGACCGGCCCCGCCGCCGGCCCTGGACCGGCGGGCCGATGCGGGCCCCTGTTCCTTCTCCGGCGGTTCCTCCCCCTTCCGCGGTTACCGCCGCTTCCTTCCGGACGCTGCGCGCCGACTTCGGGGCGCTGCATGGCGGCTTCAGGACGCCGCCCGCCTTCCCCGGCAGGGCGCATGTTCCCATCAGGGATCGTCCGCGCCGCGCGTTCCTTCCAGTACTTCAGCTCCTCCTGGTACCCTCCCGCGGCCTCGGCGAAAATCTCAAAAAACATGAGCGAGTTGGCATAATGAGCGTTACGGACGAAACGCTTCTCGTAGTTCTTTCCCCGGGGCCCGCTTACGATGCGGGTGAAGCTCGACTGGCGGGCGACGAGGTTGGTTATGTAATCCCATTCGCGGCGCGGGATCCTGAGGCGCGTCACCAGGTCGGAGAAGCGCTGGTGCATCATGGTAAAGACGTCCTGGAACCCGCGGCGGTCGCCCATGGCCTCATCGAAGAGGTCATAGAACAGGGCCGCCAGGAGCACGGCGGCGGGGATTTCCTCGCCCGCTGCCCGGCGACGGTCCACTGCCGCAAGGCGCTTCACAAGGTTCGGCTGCCGGTCCGGGTCCAGCTCCGGGAGCCAGTGCTTGAGGATCCGGAAATTCTGGAGGTTGCGGAACGTCCCGGCGGAGGCGCCGCAGCGCAGTATCTTGTACAATTCCTCGAGCATGCGATGGGCATTGGCCTGGGTGATGAGGTGCGCGCTGGCCGTGGCCGCCCTGAAATCCGTTTTCGACAGGGTGAAATCAAGCTGGGCGCAGAAGCGCGCCGCCCGAATGATCCTCACCGGGTCCTCGGCGAAACGCTTCATCGGATCGCCGATGGAGCGTATCGTCTTTTTTTTAAGATCGTCGAGGCCGCCGCTGTAATCGTGGATCGAGCCGTCGGTGCTGTCATAGTAGAGGCCGTTGACGGTGAAATCGCGCCGGAGGGCGTCCTCCTCGATGGAGCCGTACTGGTTGTTGGCGGCAAAGCGTCCCTCTCCAACCACCTCCTCGGGATCGACGGCGGCGCGGAAGGTGGCGACCTCCACGAAGCGGTCGTGGCTGATGTACACATGGGCCAGGCGGAACCGCCGGCCGATCAGGAAACAGCGCCGGAACAGGCGCTTGATCTGCTGCGGCCGCGCGTCGGTTACGATGTCGAAGTCCTTCGGCTTCTTGTCCAGGAGAAGGTCCCGGACGCACCCCCCGACCAGGAAGGCATCAAAGCCGTTGCTTCTCAGGCGGTGCATGATGTCGAGGACGTTCCGCTCAATGTATTTCCTTGACATGGTGTGCCGACTCTGCGGCACGATGATCGGGTACTTCTTACGGAATAGGGAAGGCAGTAGTTTCATATATGGTAAAATCGCGATTTTTTTACACTCTACAATTTCCCCGCTTATTTGTCAATTAACGTTTGAGATTTATCCCATCTCACTCTCCAGCACCATCTCCATGAATGGAAGGAGGGGCTGGGGATGAAATGGTATATGTCTGGCAGATGGCTCGAAAGTATATTTGACAGGCACTGGAATCATGCTATCCTGCTGCCATGTCGCTCATATCAGCATTAAAACAAAAAGCCGCGGCGCTGAAAAAGGAGCTCTCTGCCCTCTATTACGCGTATCGCCATCCCCATACCGGCTTGGCGCCGCGGCTGGTGATTCTCTTGACCATCGGCTACGCCATGAGCCCGGTGGACCTGATTCCGGATTTCATACCGATCATAGGACACCTGGATGACCTCATCATAATCCCGCTTCTTATATCTCTGTCTGTCCGGCTGATACCTGCTGACGTGATGGAGGAATGCCGGCGCATGGCCGAGAAAAAACCGGTGACGCTGAAAAAAAACTGGATATTCACCGCAGGAATAATATCACTATGGACATGTATAATGATCATTATTATTCGATATTTAATCCTAAATTATCAGTAAAGAGCATTTTTTTCATAAACTACCGGGAAACATGAAGGCTTCTGCATAATTACATTTTTTGAATTAATTTGTTGCAAAAGCCCCCGTCATTTTTTAAATCAAACATTATTGGATTAAGTCGCTTAAACTTCCAGATAAGGATACACAATGGATATCTATATTATCTTCCTGATCTTCCTTGCTCTCGCTTTTGATTTCATCAATGGCTTTCACGACTCAGCCAATTCAATCGCCACCGTTGTTTCAACGCGGGTACTCTCCCCCCGTTACGCGGTCATGTGGGCGGCATTTTTCAATTTCATAGCGTTTCTTTTCTTCGGCCTCCACGTTGCCGGCACCATCGGAAAGGGAATCATCGACATCACCATCATGGATAATGAAATCATCCTGGCCACCCTGACCGGAGCCATCACCTGGGACCTTATCACCTGGTATTTCGGCCTTCCCACCAGTTCATCCCACGCCCTGATGGGCGGCCTCATTGGCGCGGCCCTGGTCAAGGCAGGCACCAGCGCCCTGGTATGGAAAGGCATCATCAAGACCGTGGTCTTCATCTTCGTATCGCCCATTCTTGGCCTGATACTGGGACTGCTGATAGGTACCGTCGTATACCGGGCTTTCCGGAACAAGGCGCCGGGGCAGGTGGACCACCTCTTCCGGAAAGGCCAGCTCCTGTCGGCCGCGCTCTACAGCCTGGGCCACGGGGGCAATGACGCGCAGAAGACCATGGGCATCATCGCCGGCCTGCTCTTCAGCGCCGGGTTCCTGAAAGGGGAGTTCCACATTCCCCTGTGGGTCGTGCTTTCCTGTCACGGGGCAATAGCCCTGGGCACCATGTTCGGCGGATGGAGGATCGTGAAGACCATGGGCCAGCGGGTGGCGAAGCTCAAGCCGGTGGACGGTTTCTGCGCTGAAACGAGCGCGGCAAGCACCCTCTTCCTTGCCTCCTTCCTCGGCATACCGGTGAGCACAACCCACACCATCACCGGCGCCATCATGGGTGTCGGCTCTCTCAGGCGGATGACCGCGGTTCGGTGGGGCGTGGCAGGCCAGATCGTGTGGGCATGGATCATGACCATCCCGGCGGCAGCATTTATCTCCGCGGCAACATACTACGCGTGCACGCTGTTATTTTAGGATCCGGTCTATCTTCTCGGAAATTTTCCTGATCACCTCGGCCTCCTCTTTTATCTCAGACGCGCCGGTGATGCAGTCGACCCCCATGACGCTGTAGTCGGGGGACGGCTTGCCCGCGGTGAAAAAAAGCACGATTTTCTTCTTTTCTTCCGGGTCCTTGATGCCGCCGATGAACCACCGCGTCCTGGCGTTGAACATCTGCCATGCCATGAGGGCGTCGACGACCACCAGGGCGTCATAGCTCTTCGTGTCGACCGAATTGAGCTTCTCGATGGGGACCAGGGAAATCCGGGAGCGGCCCCGGTATCGCTCCTCCAGGCCCTGCGTGATGCGGTCCTTATATTCGCTCGATAGGGTCGCGATCATGATCTTCTTTTTGGCGTCGGCCGGCCCGACCTCCCGTATGCTTTTCGCGCATTGCGTGAGGATGGGCAGCGAAATGAACAGAAGTGCGGCGGCGCATAGTGATCTTTTCATAGATTGCATCCTCCTTTTACCCGGTCGCCGTCATATCCCGGGTTAAACCGAACATGGAGCGACAGGGTGCGATCAATACCGGACCGCGCCCCGCACGCCGTCTACTTCGTGTCCGAAACCGAGCCGTAGACCCTGATATACCGCGACGCGCCTCCCCAGTTCATCATCCGGCTATAACCGGCCTTTTCAAGCTTCTTGATGACCATCTGGGCACGCCCGCCGGTTTCGCAGACAACGATGAGATACTGCGTCTTCGGGATCTCCTTGAGGCGGTCCATGATCTCGCCCGATGGGAAGTTCTTCGACGTGGGTATATGGGCCTTCCTGAATGCCTCCGCAGGCCGCACATCAACGATCCAGATATCCTTCCGGGGCTTGTCCACCAGTTCCTTAAGCCTGGACGGCTCCAGGTACTGCTTCAGCATCGCGCCGTCGCTCCCGGTATATCCCTCGTAACAGCAATACAAAAAAGCGGCCGAAAAGATCAGCAAAACCAGTGACACTAATTTTTTCATTCACGACACCTCCTGGTGATGTTGTAATGAATTCAGCTTTGGATACTATCTCCGCTATGACACCCGGAAACATCGCCCACCGCGGGCAGAGCCCGCAGCTGCGGATAAGCAGAAGTGAAAAGAAATTACAGCTGGGCCGACAGGAACACCTGCAGGGTCATCTGGGAGATCTGGCCCTGGAGCGACTCGATGTCGTCAATATGCTTATCCTCGTCCCTGAGGATGTTTTCGAGGATCTCCCGGGTGGCGTAGTCCCCTACCTCGCCGGCCAGCTTGATGGCGTCGTTGTACGCCCTGATGGCGTCCTCTTCAGCCGCATGGTCGTTGGCCAGCTGCTTCTGGGTGTCGGCGCCGATATTAATTTTTTTCAGGTTGCTGACGATGGGGATCCCTTCGAGAAACAGGATGCGGCCGATCAGCTTTTCCGCGTGTTTCATCTCGTCGATGGCCCGTTTTTCAAAATGCTCATGGAGCTTCGAATACCCCCAGTCATCGGACATTTCGGAGTGAACCATGTACTGATTGATGGCGGTCAGCTCGTCCGCGAGCAAGGAATTCAGCGTTTCGACAAGTTTGGCGTTACCTTTCATCATTTCCCTCCTTTAATAACTTATTAATGTGCCCGTATGAGTGTATTTTCTAACAGGTGCAGGGCGGTCCGTCAAGCAGGAATACAGGGAATGCGCCAATAGTTATCGGTATCAGAGAGTATTCCTTCGCCAATTACAGCAGGTCGCTGGCGATCTCGGCGAGCTGGGAGCGCTCCCCCTTCTCCAGGGTCACATGGGCGTAGATCTCCTGGCCCTTCATCTTGTCGATGAGATAGGTGAGGCCGTTGGATCGCGAATCAAGGTAGGGCGTATCGATCTGGTACGGGTCGCCGGTGAAGACGATCTTGGTCCCCTCCCCGGCCCGGGTGATGATGGTCTTCACCTCGTGGGGCGTGAGGTTCTGCGCCTCGTCCACGATGAAAAAGACCTTCGAGAGGCTCCGGCCGCGGATATAGGCCAGGGCCATGATGAGGAGCTTCTCGTTGTTCACCATGTCCGATATGCGGCGGTAGTCCTGGGTGTCCTCCTCGAACTGGTTCTTGATGACCGACAGATTGTCGAAGAGGGGCTGCATGTAGGGATCGAGCTTGCTCTTGATATCTCCGGGAAGGTAGCCGATGTCCCGGTTCGACAGGGGGATGATGGGCCGCGCCAGGAGTATCTGCTTGTAGTTATTGCGCTTCTCCAGCGCCGCTGCCAGGGCCATCAGGGTCTTGCCCGTGCCGGACTTGCCCGCCAGGGTCACCAGCTTGATATCGTTGTTCATGAGGGCGTCCAGGGAGAAGGTCTGCTCCGCGTTGCGCGGCTGGATCCCGTAGGCCTTCTTCTTCTCGACGACATGGAGCTGTCCCGAGTGCTTCTGGTAGGCGGTGAGGGCGCTCTTGGTGCCGTTCCGAACGATAAAGTACTCATTCGGAAAGGGGTTTCTGCCGTTGAGGACTTCCGCCGATGGGATGGAACCGTCCCGGTAGATCCGGTCCACCAGGCCCGAATCAACGTTCTCGATCAGGTTCTTGCCGGTATAAAGCTCGCTGATGTCCTTGACCTTGCCGGTCTCGTAGTCCTCGGCCTGGACGCCGATGCTCTTGGCCTTCATGCGCAGGTTGATGTCCTTGGACACCAGGAAAACCCGTTCCTTGCCGTGCTGGTGCGCAAGGTTGTGGGCGAGGGCAAGGATGCGGTGGTCCGAGTTGTCTTCCCAGAAAATATCCTTCAAGTCCTTCCCCATCTTCACGTTGGTTTCCACGAAAAGGAAGCCGCCCGTGCCCAGGGGTACGCCGGTGCCGGGGAGGTCATAGCCGATGATGTTGTCAAGCTCCCGGGAGAATTCCCGGGCGTTGTAATTGATGATCTCATTGCCCCTCTTGAACTTGTCGATCTCTTCAAGAAGGGTTATGGGGATGACTACATTGTGTTCCTCAAAGGAGTAGATGCAGCGGTAATCATAGAGAACAACGTTGGTGTCGAGAACGAATATCTTATTGGAGTTCGTGTCTAGCATACACTCTATGAGACATAATACCAGGATGCCGGGATAATTTCAAGAGTAAAATCGTTCATAATTCACTTTTTTTTCAGGACAACATTTGATGGTAATTTAATAAAACCTTTATAATTTCTTTATACCTTGAGGCCATTTTTTACATGTTATGGAAACCGGACAAATGGCGCATCAGCCGGACAGAACCGACCTGGCTGAGATAAAGGAAAAAAGAAGGAACAGCAACACAAGCCTTGTTGTTGAGAGGATATTCGAGAAATTCTTCATGATCATCGGGCTTTCATGCCTGTTCGTCCTTCTCCTGATAATGATTTTCCTTTTCACCGAAGGGGTCCCGATCCTGAAAGACGTGAGCATAACCGATTTCCTCCTCGGGACCCAGTGGTATCCCACCAGCGTCAATCCCCGCTTCGGGATACTGCCCCTCATTACCGCGTCCGTTGCCGTCACCCTGCTCGCTTCCTTCTTCGCGGTGCCCCTGTCACTGGCAATAGCCGTGTACCTGGCCGAGCTGGCGTCCCCCCGGGTCCGGGAAGTCGTGAAGCCCGCCATTGAGGTGATTGCCTCAATACCGTCGGTCATCATCGGCTTCTTCGGCATGGTGGTGGTGGCGCCCTTTCTCCAGCGTTATTTCAATATCGATACGGGGCTGAACCTCTTTAACGCGGCGTTAATGCTCGCCTTTATGGCTATACCGACCATCGCCAGCATATCCGAGGACGCAATCTCCTCCGTGCCCATGTCCCTCAAGGAGGCGTCCTATGCCCTGGGGGCGAACCGGTGGGAAACGATCTTTCATATCACCATTCCAGCGGCCCTGTCCGGTATCTGGACCGCCATCATCCTGGGCTTTTCGCGGGTCATCGGCGAGACCATGGTGGTCCTTATGGTGGCCGGCGGGGCGGCCGTTATGCCGGGGTCTTTCTTTGATCCGGTCAGGCCACTCACTTCAAACATCGCGGCGGAAATGGCTGAAGCGCCCGTCGGCGGGAGCCACTACCACGCGCTCTTCGCCATCGGCATCATTCTTTTCATAATAACTTTCTTTTTCAACTTAATCGCCGATTACCTCTCCAGCAGGTACAAGTTCAAGGGTAACTGAGATGAAGATGATTTCACGGCATGCACAATCCGAAGCTATCGAAAAGATAATGTTTGTTCTGATCCGGGTCATGTCCTATGCGGTGCTGGGCGCCCTCGTGTTCATTGTCGGATTCATCATCATGAAGGGCCATTCGGCGATATCCTGGGAATTCATTTCCGAAATGCCGATGAACGAGATGACCAGGGGAGGCATCTTCCCGGCGATACTGGGAACCTTTTATCTGATGATAGGCTCGGCCCTGGTTTCGATACCCATAGGAATCATAACCGCGATCTATCTCACGGAATACGCAAAAAAACCGGCCCTGGTAAAAGTGATCCGCCTCGGGGTGAGCAACCTTGCCGGGGTCCCCTCGGTGGTCTTCGGCCTCTTTGGCCTGGCCCTATTCGTGGTGTTCCTCGATTTCGGGACCTCCATCATCGCCGGGTCCCTCACCCTGGGCGTGCTGAACCTGCCGGTGATCATCCGCGCCACGGAGGAAGCCCTGATGACGGTGCCCGTGACCTACCGCGAGGCGTCCCTGTCCCTGGGGGCGACGCGGCTCCAGACCATTTTCAGGATCGTGCTGCCCAGCGCCCTGCCCGGCATCCTCACCGGGGTGATGCTCTCCCTGGGGCGCGCGGCGGGCGAGACCGCGCCCATCATGTTCACCGCCGCGTCCTACTACGCGCCGGACCTGCCTGAATCGCTCTTCAGCGAGGTCATGGCCCTTCCCTATCACATTTACGTGATGGCCACCGCCGGGACGCACATCCAGGAGACGCGGCACCTCCAGTACGGCACGGCCATTATCCTCATACTACTTGTGCTGATGCTCAACTCGATCGGGCTGGTGATGCGATACCGCTTCAGGAAGCGCCTGAAGGGTTAAATCACCGGAACCACTTCAACGGCTCCCGCGGACCGGAGGCGAGTTTCCTGTCAAGACGGCACTGCAGTCGGGCCCAGGCAAGGCCCCCGTGGGCCAGGAGCGACCGCACCGGCGAAGGATACGATGAGAGCTTTTCCCTCCGGATGAACTTTTTGTCAAAACCCCGGTTGAACTGTTCGAACTCCCGCTCCGCCGCGCTCCTGTCCATGACGGCCCCGGCGGCGAGCTTCCCGGAGATGATCGCCCCCACGATGCCGTACCCCCAGAAGGGCTCTATCATGCCGGAGAGCGTTCCGGCAAGGATAACGTCGCCTGTTCGCCGGCGACGTTATCCTTGCGTTCCGGCAAGGATAACGTCGCCGGCGAACAGGCGCACCGCTGCCGGCACCGCCATGGTCACCCTGCACCACGGATCTGGATAATCGGCGATTCCGATCTTTTTAAGCGTCGCCCGGTAGGCGGCAAGGTCGCCATCATTCAGCGGCCTGCGGGAAAAAAGAAGGTTGTAATCAAGGCCGTTGACCTGGGCCGTGTACCCGTAATCGGTGGAAAAGGGCCCCATGTAGATGTTGCCGGTGGCCCTGCGGTCATCAATCACCCGCGCGGACCAGGCGCCGTAAACGAAGCGGCGGGGAATGCCGAAGGCCCCATAGCCTGCCGCGTCAAGGCCCGTGGCAACGATGGTTCCGGGTCCCAGGGCCGGGAAATCGGCTTTTCTGCCAAATTCGAACCTGACCCTTTCCTTCACTGCAATGTTATAGAGAATAGTATCGATTGACGAAGGCCGCGGACCCCGTTCGATGCAGTAGGCCCGGTTGTATTTCACGTACGGGGGGAACGTGAGGCGCCTGGTTTTATTGTAAAAGACCGGGTAGGGATCACAGGGAACGAAAGCACCGGTGAAATCAATGCCGGTGTATGCGCAGAGCTCGGGGAGCTGGGCCGGCGTGGTATGCACCGATGGATGGAGCAGCGGCGACCCGCCGATCTTCTTCTGCGCGTCATAAATGGTTACCCGAAAGCCCTCCCGCGCCAGGGAAATACCCGCCACCATGCCGGAAAGGCCGGCGCCGATAATGCGGATATGTTTGATTCTTTTCATAAATAACCGTCTACCCCCCTGCCCCCCGTAGGGGGCATGCGTCATTATTTTATAGATGATTTGTACGATCGGTATCCAGATATAACTAAATGACAGTTAAATATAGCTTTCAATCACTATTTTTTCACACATATTCATGTAATAATTCCTTCGCGCCCCCTCAGGGGGGACAGGGGGATCATCAAATTTTTTAAACTCAATTATTTAAACAGGTGTTATATAATCCAATATACACATAATTAAATTTTGTATATTTTATTATACGACATATTAATTCTTGAATTATAAACATTAATATTGACGAAATGGGCCTATTAATTTATATAATTCCACAACACCGATTTAATGCAATTGCCGCACAGAAGGAGACATCTACATGGCATTTCGCTTTATTCCTCAGGAAGTTAAATTTTTTGATATGTTTGACCAGCAGGCGGATAAAATCTCTGCGGCGGCCCATACCTTCAAGGAACTGGCCATCAAGGGAAAATGGGATGATGAAGGAATAACGCTGCTGCGCGACCTGGAGCATGAAGGCGACTCCATCACCCATGACATCATCGACAAGCTGAACCGGACCTTTATAACCCCCTTCGACCGGGAAGACATCCACTCCCTGGCCCATGAACTTGACAACGTTGTGGATATGCTCTACACCACGTCAAAACGCCTGCGCCTCTACAAGCTCAATGTCGTCAACAATGACCTTATCCAGTTTTCCGACCTGATCGTGCAGTCGGTCACGGCCCTGAGCCGCGGCATCAAGGCCATGCGGAACCACAAGAACCCCAAGGACATCTACGACGCCTGCATCGAAGTAAACCAGATTGAGAACATGGGGGACCAGTTCAGAGACGCCATAATTCTCAAGCTCTTCGACAAGACCAAGGATCCGATCAAGATCATCAAATGGAAGGAGATATTCGAGAGCGTCGAGACGGTCCTCGACATCTGCGAGGATATCGCCAACCTGATGGAATCGATCCTGGTCAAGCAGGGCTAGCAATGGACTATTAAGTTCTGTTTTTAATTTTCCTGGCGCTTCTCTTCGATTTTCTCAATGGATTTCACGATGCCGCCAACTCAATCGCCACGGTCGTGTCAACACGGGTCCTTTCGCCCCGTTACGCCGTAGCATGGGCTGCCTTTTTCAATTTCATTGCTTTTCTTTTTTTCGGTCTTCATGTGGCAGGTACGATCGGCAAGGGTATCATCGATATCTCCATCATTGATAAGGAGCTGATCCTGGCAACCCTCGTTGCGGCCTGCCTCTGGGACATTATCACATGGTATTTCGGGCTCCCCACCAGCTCATCCCACGCACTCATGGGAGGGCTCATCGGCGCGGCCATTGTCAAGGCTGGTCTCAAGGGCCTTATCTGGTCCGGCATACTCAAGACCATCGCCTTTATCTTCATTTCTCCCCTTCTTGGCCTTTTCCTCGGCCTTGTCTTCGGTACCATTGTGTATCGCATCTTCAGGCGAAGCGCCCCGACCCAGGTGGACAAGTATTTCCGCAAGGGTCAGCTGGTTTCAGCGGCCCTGTACAGCCTGGGACACGGCGGCAATGACGCCCAGAAGACCATGGGCCAGAAGGTTGCCAAGCTGCGTCCGGTTGACGGCTTCTGCGCGGAATCTGCAGCAGCCGCGACCCTCTATTTTTCCACCTTCCTCGGGGTTCCGGTCAGCACGACCCATACCATCACGGGATCCATCATGGGGGTCGGGGCCATGAGAAGCCTCGCCGCGGTGCGCTGGGGCGTTGCCGGCCAGATCGTGTGGGCATGGGTGCTTACAATACCGTGCGCGGCGGTTATCTCAGCTGTAGTCTATTGTATAGTTTCATAACCAGTCAGATACGTGGTTTGGCAAGCTTCATCCTCACAAACAATCCGGTGCAGGGCAATATTGCATTTTATATTTCGATAATGAATTTCGTCCCAGCTGATGCAGAAGAGACGCGGATATTCCACCCAAGGATCTCAGCCGCGTGCTTGACGATCGAAAGGCCGAGGCCGGTGCCGCCGGTTGAGCGGGACCTGCTCTTGTCAACACGGTAAAAACGCTCGAAGATCCGGTCGATGGATTCCTCCGGTATGCCGATGCCGGTGTCAACGATGGCGACAATAAGCCGGGCCCCGTGCTTTTCCATGTCCACCGTTATGGATCCCCCGTCGACGTTGTAAGTGATGGCATTGTCAATAATATTAAAGAAGATCTCCTCCGCGAGGAACCGGTTCCCCGGCGCCAGCGCGCTCTGCCCGTCGGTGTTGAAGATTATGGAGACATTCTTTTTCAGCGACTTGGGCGCCAGGATTTCAATGCTGGACCTGATTATTTCCCTTACATCGACATACTCCGTGGAAAATTCCTGCGATGTTTCCAGGCGGTTCAGCTTCAAAATGTCGTTTATGAGGGAACTCTGGCGGTCAACATTGGCAAGGGCCTTCTGCAGCAACTCCCGCGCCGCATCCGGATCCGAGAGGTGTGACTCCATGGTCTCCAGGTACCCTTTCAGGATGGCCACCGGCGTCTTGAGTTCATGGGACATGTTGCCCACCAGGTCGGTCTTCATCTCCTCTATTTTCTTCTTTTCAGTAGTGTCATGAAGAACGATAAGTATGCCGCCCAGCTCGCCCTCACCCGCGATGGGGTTAATGAAGACATCGCAGTGCCGGCCGTTGAGGAATGTCTCCTCGAATGTCACCGCGATACCCGTCCCATGGGCCTGTTCGATCCGGGCATTGAGTGTACGGTTCCGTATCGCCTCGAAGAAGAGCTTTCCTATTACGGTGGAGTCGATATCAAGAAGGGACTTGAAGGCGCGGTTTGCCACCAGGATCTTCTTGTCCCTCCCCACCACCGCTATACCGTCATTGATGCTCTCAATCGTCTTTTCAAGCTTATTCTGCTCGAAAATCAGGTTGTTGATCTTGTCAACAACAGTGTCGGCCATGCGGTTCAGGGCCTTCTGCAGGGTGCCGATCTCGTCATCGCTGTAATTCGGTATCCTGCGTGAAAAGTCGCCGCTGGAAAAATCGCTGGCGAAACTCATGGTTTCGTTAATGGGCCTGGTGATCCTTCTGGTAATAAAGACAACAACCATTGATGATAAGAGGAGGGTGATTGCGCCGACCAGCAGGATATAGCCCCTCAGCCGCGCAATGTTTTCGTCCACCTCTTGCAGGGGTTTCGCGAGCCTGATGATCTCAACATCGGACTTTTTGGCCAGGTAGAGCATATCAGTCCTTAGGGTCCCGCTGTACCGGATGCTCTCTCCCATGCCCCGGGCAACGGCATCCTTGATCTCTATCCGGTAGCGATGGTTGTCCATGCTGTCGATATTGACATACTGTGAATCGGCTATAACTTTTCCCTTGAAATCAACCAGGGTAATGCGAAGGCCGATAATCTCAGAAAGTTCCCGTATCCGCATTTCCCGATCGCCAACGGTGCCTTCCAGGTATCGCCACGGCGCATTGCGAATCTCCAGCTCGATAAAATTGATCTTCTCTGTCATCTCACGCTTGAGGACCGCGTGATGGTAGTCCCGTATCTCCTCGATGACGAAGAAGAGGATCGCCGCCACGAGCATGATGATGAGGGTCATGAAGGAAACGATGATGCGGTTGCCGATCTTCCTTTTTAACATAACCGAACCTTACTTTTTAAAGCCGTAGCCCACGCCGGAAAAGGTCTTGATGACGTTCTTGTACCGGCCCAGTTTTTTCCGGAGGTTCATGACATGGACATCTATGGTGCGGTCAATCACGTACACGTCCTGTCCCTTGATGCTGTCGATGATGTTATCCCTGGTGAAGATCTTGCCGGGATTTGCAAGGAGGAGGCGGAGGATCTCGAATTCGGTCTTGGTCAGGTCAACGCCGGCCCCGTCCACGGTGAGGCTGTAATGTTCCGGATTCAGCTCAATCCCCTCGTGGACGAGAACCCGGGAGGAAGGCGCCCCCGAACCGAGGCGTGACATGCGCCTGAACATAGCCTTTACGCGGGACTTGAGCTCCTTCACGCTGAAGGGCTTGGTCATGTAGTCATCACCGCCCAACTCAAGGCCGAGGACCCGGTCGACTTCATCTGATTTCGCCGAGAGAAACACGATGGGGATATCCTTCCACGCCGCGGACGCCCGGACGCGGCGGCAGAACTCAAAGCCGTCGATGCCGGGCATCATGATGTCCAGGATGAACAGGTCCGGGACAGATGATTCAAGGGCCTTCAGGGCGGCTTCAGCCGATGAGAAGCAAGAAATGTCATATCCTTCTGCGCGCAGGTTGATCCGGATGATATCCTGGATGTCCTCTTCATCGTCGATGACAAATATTTTCTTTGGCATGGTGTCTTACAGTTACCGGTTTACGGCGCTATCTTACTCGTCCGTGTGCCGTATGTCAACACCTTCAATATAATAAACAGCCCGTTCGGCGATATTGGTGACATGGTCGCCGATACGCTCCAGCGCCTTGGAGACCATGATGAGCCCCAGAGCCTGGGATATGGTTTGGGCATTTTCCGCCATGTAGGTGAAAAGCTCGCGGTACACCTGCATGTTGAGAGTGTCAATATCCCGGTCCCGGGCGATGACTTCCCGGGCGCGATCGGCGTCCCGCTCGGTGAAGGAAGTGAAGACGTCCCTGAGCATGGCAATGCAGATCTCGGCCATCCGCGGCAGGTCGACCAGTGGCTTCAGGGTCGGTTTGCCATGGAGATTGACAGCCTCCCTGGCAATGTTCGAAGCAAGGTCCCCGATACGTTCCAGGTCGGTGTTGATCTTGAGCATGGACAGGACAAAGCGGAGGTGCACGGCCGCCGGCTGCCTGGTGACCAGCACCCTGACACACTCGTTGTCAATCTCCACCTCGAGATTGTCGAGGAGCGTATCGTCGCGGAGCACCGCTTCCGCGAGGCCCTCGTCGGAATTCTGGAGCGCGCGGATGGACCTGGCTATCGCCTCAATGGCCAGGTCGGCCATTTCGAATATCCTCGATTTAATATGTTCGAGTTCCTGTTCCAGATGTGTGGTCATTGATTCCTCCCTCCTCCCTTTTAACCGAACTTTCCCGTTATATAATTCTCCGTCATTTCCCTGTCCGGCCGGGTAAAAATTTTCTCCGTGGGATTTATTTCAATCAAGTCGCCCATGTAGAAAAAGGCCGTCTCATCGCTGACTCTCGCCGCCTGCTGCATGTTATGGGTAACGATAATGATCGTGTAGTTTCTTTTCAGGTCCTGGATCAGTTCCTCTATCTTCTGCGTTGAAATCGGGTCCAGAGCCGATGCCGGCTCGTCCATGAGTATCACCTCCGGCTGTACGGCGATCGTGCGCGCTATGCAGAGCCGCTGCTGCTGCCCCCCGGAGAGGCCCAGGGCGGACTTCTCAAGGCGGTTTTTTACCTCGTCCCACAGGGCGGTGCTCTTCAGGGACTTTTCGACAATGCTTTCGATCTCGTACTTGTCCCTGATTCCGTTGATCCTTAAGCCGTAGGCGATGTTTTCAAAAATCGACTTCGGAAAGGGATTCGATTTCTGAAACACCATCCCCACCCTGCGCCGCAGCCCGGTAACGTTATATTTCGGATGGTACACCGATTCCCCGTCAATGGTCAGGTTCCCCTCGACGCGGGTATTCGGTATTATGTCATTCATCCGGTTTATACAGCGGAGAAAGGTCGATTTCCCGCACCCGGAGGGCCCGATCAGGGCAAGAACGGTATTGCTTCTGACCGAAAGGGACACGTTTTTTATTGCCGCCGTGGACCCGTAGTAAAATGTTAGGTTTTCAGCACTGATTTTATCTGTCATTATAATTAAAACCTGCAAGCATTAGTACAGCATTAATATTTGATATTTGTTTAAAATTATTATAATCAAAATATGAAGATTTTGTTAAGTTACCCGGGTTCGGCACCCATCTCCAAATTCATATCCGCCTGATGAAATCTTTATAAAAACTTTAAACCCTTACTGTACTTATTCATCAAAGAATTAAAACATCAGGAGGTTATAAACAGATGCGCAGAAAACTTGTCACCCTAGCATTCATGGCAATTGTCATGGCATTGCTTGCCTTTATCCTTCCGGGGTGCGGCAAAAAGGCCAACAAGGTCTCAGTAAAGGGATCCACCACGGTTCTCCCCATAACGCAGAAAGCGGCAGAGGCATTCAAAAAATCCAACGGCATATCCGTATCAGTAGAAGGGAGCGGATCAGGCAACGGCATAAAAGCCCTCATAGACGGCGGCTGCGATATAGCCAACTCGTCGAGGGAAATGAAGAAGGAAGAAAAGGAATCGGCGAAGAAGAAAGGAATCCGGGTCAAGGAAATCCTTGTGGCATACGACATGATCGTGCCCATAGTCAACCCGACGAACCCAGTTAAGAACATCACCATGGACCAGCTCAAGGCTGTCTATGACGGCTCCATCAAGAACTGGAAGGAACTCGGCGGCAAAGATGAAAACATTGTGGTCATTTCGCGTGACACCAGCTCCGGCACCTATGAGATCTGGCACGAGCAGGTAATGAAAAAGACCGACGTGCGCAATGACGCCCTCCTGCAGGCTTCCAATGGCGCCATTGTCACCACCGTGGCGGGAAATCCAAGGGCCATCGGATACGTGGGATTCGGCTATCTGAACAACAGCGTCAGGGGCATACCTGTCAACGACATCCCCGTTACCATCGAAAACGGCAAGTCGGGAAAATTTCCTGTTTCGCGGAAACTGTACATGTACGTGAACGAAAACAAGCTCCCGGATGACGCAAAGAAATTCATCGACTACCTGCTGGGCGTCACAGGCCAAGCGCTGGTGAAAGAGGCGGGCTACATTCCGCTATAAGCAACCATGCTTACCAACGAAAAACCGGATCGATCATCTGATGATCCGGTTTTTTTTATTCTATTCCCGACCCTCAATCCATTTCTCTGTCTTATTAGCAGTTGCTGAAAAACAGCAAACTGCCAAGCGACACATGGATGTATCGTCATATTTCGAGGCGTTAGCCGAGAAAAATGTGAGGTATTATGAATTCACTTCGTATAACCGGCCCTGAAAAACTCCATGGAAGAATTTTTTAAGCAAACTGTTAGTACATCAACAATTAACAATTTATTTGCACAGTCATAATAATTCCTTCATCAGCCGGTGAGTATATTACTGGCGAACTTCATGGTTCACCAGGTGCTGCGGCATTGACCGCAGCGTCATTAAAACGAAAACACAATTACGGAGGATTTTATGACTCGCACAATGCTGAATCTGTTCATTGCAATGACGGTTGCCATGAGCAGCGGTGCTGTCCTGGCCCAGCAAAAGCAGGACAAGAACATTGTCGCTGAAGAGAAAAAAGCGGAAGGGCAGAAAGCCGAAGGGAAAAGCGACGACAAGGCCCTTGAAGCCATCAAGGACATCTACCGCCGCCTTGACATCGGCGTCAAGATCTACATGGACTGGATCGGTCAGTGGGGCCACAAGGACCCGTCGGCCTTCGACAGGGTGGGAAAACAAAAACAGGACCCGAGTTCCTACCAGGAAAAGAACAACAACGCCTTCAGGATAAACCGGGCTTATCTCGACCTGAAGTACCGGATAACCGATTACCTGAGCGCCCGTCTCACCACGGACGTGGACGCCGCAGTGACCCCGGCGGGCGACGCCAATGCGGCCTTTCATATCTACCTGAAGTACGCCTACCTTGACGCGAAGAAGGACTTCGGTCCCGTGTGGATATCGGGGACGGCAGGGCTGTTGGAAACCCCGGTGGTGGGCATCCTTGACAAGATTAGCGATTACCGCTGGATCAGCCAGAACTACATCGACCAGTCAAAGAACATCATCGGCAAGGCGATAGACAACTCCGCCGACCTGGGCATCAAGGCCTCTTTCGGCGTGATGAAATACCTGGCCCTCACCGCCTCCTTCACCAACGGCGGAGGCTACAAGAAGGATGAATCGAACTCCTACAAGGCCGTCACCTACATCGCCCAGGTGAACCCGGTCAAGGAACTGTATCTCCTCGGCTTCGGAAGGAACGAGATCACCGACAAATACGACTACACCGGCAAGAAGGCGAAGCTCGAATACTACGGCTACGGGGTGGTCTATTCTACAGACCTGATCAAGGTCGGCATGACCCACGTGTTTCCCTATTTCACCACCGTGGGCGTGGCCTCAAAATTCAATACGGCCTATATGTGGAACGGCGCGGAACTCTACTGCTACCCGAAGCAGCGGCGCGGCGCCATGATCATTGACACCTTCCTGAACTTCAACCTCGGCGCCGTTGTACCGCAGGCCCCGCTACTGGTCACCGGCCGATTCGTGTACGGCCTCCAGAGGGCGACGGACCAGAAATTCTACTATGACACCGAATACCGGAAAGAGCGCAAGTCTCTCCTGTATGCCCTCGGTCTCGGGTGGAAGTTCAATAAAAACGTGCGTATCCTCCTGGGCGGCGAGCTGCAGAAATACATAGTCACCAAGGCCCGGGAGCTCAGGTACCTGGAAAAAACTTCATCCGGCACCGACTGGTACGGAAATTCTACCGCTGGCTATCTATTTGCCGGGTCCAAGGATCCGAAAGACACCAAGCGGGTTTATGTAAAGGCTGAAGTTACCTTCTAACCTCTTGAAGTGCCCATGCCGGCCATTGCCGGCATGGGCCATCTTGAATACCGATAGACAATCGGTAATTCTATGATATATTCTTTCCTTGAGTATATTTATATCCCTTACCGATAACTTCCGGGTTGAAGCTGCGCCGCAGGTCAGTGATTTCACCGCGGCAGGAAATGTTCTTTACACGCATATCAGCCTGTGATCATGTAATATCCGGCAGCGGTCTGCGCGCATGTTCCGGCGCCGGATAGCCTCATGGCACGGCGCAATCCCATAAATCCATTCGTTCCATGCGATGCAGGGTCCCCGCAACAATAATCAGGCAACAAACAGATGACACTATCCCCGGGTTTCATCGCCCCCAGGTTTCAGGCATCCATCATCGTGACGGCGGCAGCCGCCCTGGCGATGTTCCTTTCACCCATAATTGCAAATCATGCCGCCGCAGCTGTGGAACATGCCGCGGAAATCGGCCCGTGGGAATACCGATGGGGCGATTCGCCCCGTGATGCGCAAGACAGACCCCTCTGGTCGCTGGAGAACAAGGACGGGGCATGGCGTCCCGCTTTGAAACGGGTTGACCCGCCCGGAAGAAACGGGAACGATACCCTCTGGATGCGGGCCCTTCTGTCCGGGAAAAAAACAGCTGATCCGGCGGTATACTTTGACTGCGTGCTGTATAATTTCGAGGCCTACCACCGGGGCACCATGGTCTACCGATTCGGCGCTGTATCGCCCGGCAATGAGCGGAGGTTCCAGGGGCGACCCTGGCACATCGTGCCGCTGGCGGATGACTTCGACGGCACCTACCTTTATCTTCGCATCTATTCCTTTGATTCCCATATCGGCATCCCCGGAACTGTCCGCATCGGCTCCCGGCCTGAGCTGCGGAGCGGCATCATAGAGGCCGATTTCTGGCGCGCCGCCATATCCGTCATGTTCCTCCTCGGCGGCTTGATGGCAGCCGTGCTCTACGCTCGCTGGCGGGACGACAGGGCCATCCTGGGCTTCGCGTCATCCCTTATCCTGCTGGGCATCTGGAACATAGCCAATTCCCGTATCAAGCTGATCTACCTCCATGGCCCCATCTTCTGGCTCTATGCCGAGCACGCGTCGCTCTACCTCTCCCCTGTCGCCCTGGGATTTTTCCTTGAACAGCTCTTCGGCAGGGGCCCCTTCTCGGCGATCCGGCGCGGATGGCAGGCCCTCCTGGCCTGTGCAGCCGTTTCCCTGACGGTGTCAGCCTTTAATCCTTTCTGGCTTCGGGCCTACACCCTCAGGCCTTTCCAGGTCTTGATAGCGCTCTATCTTGTCATCATGGGAGGCATGATTATCCGCGAAGCATGGCGCGGCGATATCGATGCCCGCATCGTGGCGGCCGGCCTGGCCGTGGCCATAGCCTTCGCACTCTACGACATCGGCATCTCTTTCCTGGGACTCAGCTTCACCCTGAGCAAAATCAGCTACTGGGGGAGCCTTGTTTTCATATTTTCCCTTGCCATGGTTCTGGACCGCCGCATCAGGGTTATTCCCGCGAAAATCATGACCTTCACAGCCGGGAGGTCCGGACCCGCCGCGGGGAGCAGGCACCACCAGGGAACCGGAGGGCGAGAGACCCCGCCGGCTATAACCCCCGAGATACGGGACAAGCTTGACAGGGTCATCGATTACCTGCGGGGCCATTATACGGAAGACATTTCCCGGGAAGGACTCGCCGGTCTCGTGGACATGAACCACGACTATCTAGGAAAAATGTTCATCCTTTATACCGGTAAAAAAATCGGTGCTTTTATAGGCGAGCTCAGGATCAACATGGCGGCCGATCTCCTCGCCAGTACCGACCGGAGCATAGTCACCATAGCCTTTGAAGCCGGCTTTGAAAGCCTTTCAACCTTTTACCGGGTATTCCAGAGAAAAACGGGCCTTTCGCCCACGGCCTACCGCGAACGGTTCGGGGAAAAACAGGGTACAAATTGATCTATTCAGGGGTCAGAGCAACAGTTTTGACGCAACCGATAACTGTCTTTACCCCGGTGTCAGAGTAAAACCGGAAAACCCCATACTAAATAACAAAAACCGACCGGTCGGTTCTCAATTCCAGATTTTGTCTGATATTGAGACGACAGGACCATGCTCCAGGCCGTATAAAAACTCCATCAATGCTCCGCCTTTTTCGGCGGGCGCAGGGACACACTATCATTGGAGGACTACTATGCGTTGTATGTTATTATTCCGTCATGGATGGCGCCCGGCTGCTGTATTGATTTTTTTACTCAGCCTGGCTGCTGCGCTTCCAGCTCTCTTGCTATCACAGGAATTCATAGGCACCGATACCGTCTATGACTGTTATGCCGGGAGCCCCCTCGACAGCGTCCCCCCGCTGCAGCTGCCCCCCAGGGAGAAGTGGCGCAAGATCGCCACGCCCCTTTTTATCATCACCCAGGGGCCTCCCTATCACATGGTCCACGACCTGGTGGCCGCCCCGGGTCAGAGCCAGGTGATCACCGGCAAGTTCGATTACGGCGCGGTGTTCCACAAGGACCTCGAGTATGAGCGGGTGCACGTGTATATCTACGGCACCGGCATGAGCGCATGGCAGAAAGTCGGCGTATACACGACCGACCGGGACGGCAAGATTTACGCGGCCTTGCCGCAGAAGGGACCGGGGGAATACATGATCAAGATGGTTGTCGCCGGTGATCTCACAACGGCCTACGGGTTCATGACCGTCCTTGACCCGGGACGCAGGGCCGTCGTCTTCGACCTCGACGGCACCCTGACCCTGAACGATTTCGAGGAGGTGAAAGACTACCTCGGCATCGGTGACGCCTCGTCCTTCTCCTACGCCGTCAACCTGGTCAACCTGTACAAGCTCCGGGGATACCAGATCATCTATCTCAGCGCCCGCCCCTACTGGCTGGTGAGGGAGACGCGGGGATGGTTCAACAAGAAGGGATATCCCGATACCATCCTCCACGCGACGCTGAACAACAACGACTCCTTTGACGCCGCCAGGGCCGAGCAGTATAAGACAGACTACCTCCTCTACCTGAAAAATTCCGTCGGGGTGGACCTCGCGGCCGCCTACGGTAATTCCGCCGGCGACATCGGCGCCTACCAGTCTGCGGGCATCCCCAACAGCGGGATATACATCATCGGCAACCTGGCCGGCTCAGAGGGGACAACGCCCATCTACGACAACTACTATGCCCATTACAACTGGCTCTCGTCGCTCCTTGAATGCGCGTACCAGGAAGCTGAAACGCCATGAAAAAGCCGGCCGGCCTCAGCCGGCTTTTTCTGCCCTTGCCATCGGCATGGCGACCTATCCCGTCCATGCAAAGATCTCGCGCGATCTCTTGCTCAGGGCTGACAGGGATTTCCGCAGGAGCAGGGCTGAATCCCCGGATATGTATACAGTGTACGGGAACTGATAGTGAGTTTTTTCTCCCGCAAGAATATCCTGACATTACCCATGGTGATCCTTTAAAAAAATGATGATTTACATTAATAAAAACTAGACAATAATCCGGCTCGTCGGTTGCTATTTTCAGATGCAATCTGAATTTGACGAGACGGGGATTGCATAGCTGTTACAATAGTGGCGCACATAAGCAGTTACAGCACATGCAGAATGATTATCCTTTTCTATCCATCTGAAAAAAACATAAAGATGACGAAGAAAAGCACAACTTTACTATGGGGGATTTATATGGGTAACAACACCGCCAATCTGAGCAGAAAAGATTTCCTCAAGCTGACTGCAGCGTCCCTTGCCACCGCGGCCGTTGCCGGTTCCCAGACCGGATGCTCTACGCTTCAGGGCATGAAGCCGCCGGCAATGGAATCAAAAAAAGGGATGTTTCTGAAAAACTGCAATATTGTCGATGTCGAGAAGGGCCTCATTGTCAGGGGAAAGAGCATCGCCATCGTTGACGAAAGGATCGTCAGGATCGACGAGGCGAAGACCCCGCCGTCGCCGGACTTTGCGGTCGTGGATGCCGATAACCGGTTCGTGATCCCGGGCCTTATCGACGCCCACTGTCACTCAACGCTTCCCTGCATCAACGGCACCGACGTGAGCCTTCTTAACGACGTGCTGATCCAGCTGGAGAGAAACTACGTGCAGCAGATCCACGCCGGGGTGACCACGATCAGGGACACCGGCGCGGCCCCCAAGCTCCTCCCGAAGTACATGGATAAGATCAAGAACGGCTCCATAGCCGGGCCCCGGGTATGCTACTGCACCAGGTTCATCAACATCGCCAACAGCCATCCCGACATCAACCTCCGCGACGTGAGCGCTTTCGGCGGCATGATCCTCGCCTTTACCGGAGACCCTAACTGCAATTTTACCAGCGTCAGCGATCTGCATCAAAAGCTCGAACTCAACTACGAAAGCAGACCCAACTTCATAAAGCTCACCATGGATAATGTTTCCCTCCTGTGCGGCAGGAGCAAGCTGGACGCCTATTCCGATGAACATCTCAGGATAATCCTTGATTCGGCGGCGAAGCACAACCTGCCGGTGGCCGCCCACATCCACCACAAGTTCGGGTTCGATCGGGCCATAAAGTACGGCATCAACCTCGAGCACACCATCTGCGACGCTGTTATCCCCGACGGCCAGATCGCCCAGATGGCGGCGAAAAAAATGCACATCGTCCCCACCATGCTCCTCGGCCAGCTCCTCTCCCATGAAGAGAGCTATGGCGAAATCCCGAAGGAATTCAGGAGCGACTTCATCGACAACGAGCTCAAGCTGCGGCGGGAGTTCCTGTACAACTTCGATGAAAAATACGCGCAGCCGGCCCTCCACAAGGTAAACATGGAGCTGCTGAAGAACTACAAGAAATATCCGTGCAGCGAGCTGTACGGGCGCAAGATACTCCTCACCAGGTCGGAGGTATACCTGGGCATCCTGAAATACGGGCCCAACAATGTCCGCCGGATGAAGCAGGCCGGGGTGCTGATCGGCTGCGGCACCGACGCCGGCGTCGGGTTCTCCTATCACGGCCTGATCTGGCGGGAAATGGAGATGCTGACGCGCATCGGGTTCTCCAGCCTCGAAGCGCTCCGCTGCGCCACCATCAACAACGCCAGGATTTTAAGGATGGATGACAGCATCGGGACCGTCACAACGGGCAAGCTGGGCGATCTGGTGATCCTCGGCAGGGACCCGCTGAAGGACATCACGGCCTGCCGCGAGCCGCTGCTGGTCCTCAAGGGGGGCAGGGTCATGTACCAGGCCCCGTCGGCAGGCCAGAATAGTTAATGGCCGGCTGATTTTTCTGTTCCTCATGGGGAGCCGGTTCGCAGGGGCACGGCATGCCGTGTTCCTGCGAACGGCGCACCCTCGTATTACTTTTTCCTCAGGAGAAAACGGGCGTCGCCGATGTTAAGGTCGTTCCTTCCGGCGAACCTTTTGTTGATCCGGAAGGGCGGCACCTCATGGGTAATGGTATCTTCCCAGAGCAGCTCGAAGCCGTTGGCGGCAAACATGTCCAGGTACTCCCCGTACCGGACCCTGTTGGTGTAGGTCACGGCCTCGTCGGTCAAAAAATGCTCCCAGGTGAAATCGGAGTATTTATAAAAGAGGAAGGGATTGCCGAAAAAATGAAGCTTGTCCTTGAGATCGATGACATGGAACATCATGCCGCCGGGGTTAAGCAGTTCGTGCATCCGCCGGATGTACCGGTCAAGCCCCTTGATGTGGTGGAGCACGGCGATTGAATATATGAAATCGACTTTTCCGTCAATGGCGCAATCGCACAGGTCGCCGGCGATGAAGGTGATGCAGTCGGGATTGAGGCGGCACGTGGCCTCGTCCACATAATCGAACTTCTTTACCCTGTGTTTTGCCTTATAATAATCGATCTCGTCCTTAATGTAGGATTTCTGCCGCGCCGTGTCGGTGTAGCGCGGAAACTTGTCGACGAGGACAACCCCGCTGGCGCCGCTGCCCAGAAAATTATAGGCATTGATATAGGAATTCCCCGGACCCAGCTCGAGGATCTTTTTGCCGGCGATCTTGAATTTATGCTCTTTCAGGGCCCCTGCTATGATCTCAAAATAGCTGTTCAGGGACTCGTAATTGCTGCTGTACAGCCGTGGCATGAGGAAATCAACGACCCGGTAGAACTTCAGCCTGCAGTAAAAAAAACGGAAAAGAAAATCGAACCTGCTGATCAGAAACCGCACCAGCGGGTTTCCCTTTGTGACGGCGCTCATGGATTACCTTTTATATTTCTATTGGAAATGCCATATACCTATCCGAACGAGGAATTCGGTGTCAACCATATTATTAAACCCGCGGATCCAGCGTTACTCCCTGAAATGGTCATAGCCGCCTTTCAGCTCCAGCCGCTCTCCTTCCCTGCTGATGAAAATCCCCGATTCTTGCGGAAGAATCTCTCCCACGACGGTAAAGTCGGTGAAATCGTTTTTAAGCGCCCCGACACTGTCAGGATGGATGGTGAAGACAAGCTCGAAGTCCTCGCCGCCGTAGAGGGCGTACAGGCGCGGATCGCCGCCGGCAGCGCGGGCCGCCTCGACGGTCCCGCCGGAGAGCGGTATCTTCTCCCAGTCGATGCGCGCGCCGGTGCCGCTCTCCTCGCAGATATGAACCACCTCGCTCCCGAGGCCGTCGCTCACGTCAATCATGGCCCGGGCATGGCGCGCTATCGCCTTTCCTTCGCGTTCGAGGCGGCATTTCGGCTCAAGGTATCCCGCCAGGTACCCTTCCCGTCTGCCGGCGAGAAGGAGCCGTAAGCCCGCCTCGCTTTTTCCCAGGGTGCCGGTGACGCAGATGAGGTCCCCCGGCCGGGCCTGGGAGCGGAGGCGCACATAATCCTTTTCCACGTCGCCGATGAGGGCCAGGTTGAGGACCAGCTCGCGGCCGCGGGTGGTGTCGCCGCCGATGAGGGCCACGCCGTGCCTCTTCGCCGAATCATAGAGGCCGCGGTAGAATTCGTCCATGAATTCAATCTCGGTGTCATGGGTCAGGGCCAGGGATATGAAGGCCCACCGCGGGCTCCCCCCCATGGCAATGATGTCCGAAACGTTTACCTCCATCAGCTTCATCCCCACCTGGTAGGGGCTGAACCAGTCCATCCGGAAATGGCTGTTCTCCACCATCATGTCCACGGTGACGAGGAGATATGCTTCCGGGGTGTATTCCAGCACGGCGCAGTCGTCGCCGACGCCGCGGATGATGGCCGGGTCCCGGTATGATACGCCGGTTACCCTTTTAATGAAGGCGAACTCGCCGCCGATCTCCGAGATTTTCATTTATGGTACCGAGTCCTGCATTCCTTGTTGATCTTCGCCGAGCAGAAATCGCCGCACATGGTGCAGACGTCGGCATCCTCCTTCCCCGTCTCCTTGCGGACGGCCCGGGCCTTTTCCGGGTTCATGGAGATGCGGTACATGCCCTCCCAGTCCAGGTTGCTCCGCGCCCGGGACATGGCGTCGTCGCGGTCCCGCGCCCCCGGGATGCCCCGGGCGATGTCGGCGGCGTGGGCCGCTATCTTCGAGGCGACAACTCCGTCGATGACATCCTGGATGTCCGGGAGCCCCAGGTGCTCCTTCGGCGTCAGGTAGCAGAGGAAATCGGCGCCGTACAAGGCCGCCAGGGCGCCGCCGATGGCGCCGGTGAGGTGGTCGTATCCCGGGGAGCAGTCGGTAACCAGGGGGCCGAGGACGTAGAAGGGAGCGCCGCCGCAGTACTTCTTCTGCATGTCGATATTCTCTTTTATCATGTGGAGCGGCACGTGGCCGGGCCCCTCGATCATGACCTGCACGTTCTTCGCCCGTGCCCGCGCCGCCAGTTCGCCCAGGGTCTTCAGCTCCTCGATCTGGGCCCGGTCCGTGGCATCGGCAAGGCAGCCGGGGCGGAGTCCGTCGCCGAGGCTCAGGACCACGTCATGCTCCCGGGCCATGTCCAGTATCTCGTCGTAGCGGGTGAAAAGGGGGTTCTCCCGGTCATGGTGGAGCATCCACTTGATGAGGAAGCTCCCGCCCCGGGACACGACCCCCATGATCCGCGAGTCCAGCAGCGGCACGCATTTCCTCGTCACGCCGCAGTGGACGGTGATGAAATCCACGCCGTCCTCTATGTGCGTCCGTATCGACCCCAGGAAATCGTCCTCGCTGAGGCCCGCCACGTCGGGGCAGCGCACGATGGCCTCATATACCGGGACCGTGCCGACGGGGACCCTGGATTCGGCCACGATCCTCTTCCGCATGGCGCGGATGTCCCCGCCGGTGGAGAGGTCCATAACCGTGTCCGCGCCGTAGCGGACCGAGGCGGCGAGCTTTTCCAGCTCCATCGCCGGGTCGTTATTGTACCCGGAGGTGCCGATGTTGGCGTTGATCTTTATCTTCAGGCCTCTGCCGATCCCGACCGGCACGCAGTCGTGGAGGTCGCTCCTGGTTATCACGGTCTTTCCCGCGGCAATGTCGCTCCGGATTTCCTCCGCGGACAGGGGCTCCCGCTCCGCCACGGATCTCATCTCCGGTGTAATCGTGTTCTTCTTCGCCTGTTCCAGTTGTGTCATATGCCGAACTTCCTTTGAAAACGTAATATCTCGCCGGTCACGTCAGCTTTCGTGACTACCGCCGATATGGCGCACACCATGTCCGCCCCGGCGGCGATGCACTCGTCGACCCTTGAAAGATCTATGCCGCCGATGGCGACCAGGGGGATGGCGCAGGCCCGTCTGATTGCCGCGAGCATGGCTATGCCGCAGGGAGCGCCGGCGTCCGCCTTGGTTCCCGTTGCGTAGATCGGGCTCACGCCCAGGTAATCCGCGCCGGCGCGCTCCGCAGCGACCGCCTCGGCGACGTCATGTACCGTCACGCCGATGATCCTGCCGGCGCCCAGGATGCGGCGGGTATCGCCGTAGGGCATGTCCTCGTTCCCGATATGGACCCCGTCGGCGTTCACCGCCAGGGCAATATCAATGCGATCGTTGATGATCAGCCGCGTCCCGGTCCCGGCGCAGATCTCCCTGATGCGGCGCGCCTCATCGTACATGCGGCGGGTATCGGCTGTCTTGTTCCGGTACTGCACCACCGCGACGCCGGCCGCCACGGCCTTCTCGACGTCGCTCATTATACCGGCCGCGCTCAGGGCCTCGTCGGTTATGAAATAGTACCCCTTCATTGCTCAATCTTCTGCATGGTTTCAACGTCCCTCTTCTCAAGGCGGTAGACGCAGTCAAGGAGATGCTGCTTGAAGGATGCCGGACCTCCCGACAGCGTCACGGCCAGCTCCGCCGCTATTTCATAGCAGGAAAGACCTGCCGCGGCTGCCGCGGTGACGTCATCCGGCGAAGCGCCGGCGAAGGTCCCTATGACCGACGCGGCCATGCACCCGGTGCCAACGACACGGGACATCATCTCGTGTCCGTTTTTCACCCGGTATGCCGATCTCGAGTCAGCGACGATATCCTCTTTCCCGGTAATCACAACGGAACAGTTCCTTGCTTTCGCGAGGGTCGAGGCGACCTCCCGCGGATCATGGCTCACCTCGGTGGCATCAACGCCGCGGGTGCGCACGTCCCTGCCGGCGATCCGCGCTATCTCGGAGCTGTTTCCCTTGATAATGTCAATTCTCACGGAGTCCAGGAGCTCAAAGCTCTTTGCGTCCCTGAAGGGCGTTGCCCCGGCGCCGCACACATCCAGCACGACCGGTATTCCCTTCTTATTCGCGGCTTTTGCCGCGATCTTCATGCTATCGATGAATTCCGTCGTCAGGGTGCCGATGTTGAGCACCAGCGCCGAGGCTATGCCGGCCATGTCGGCAACCTCCTCCGGGGCGTGGGCCATGACCGGGGACGCGCCGAAGGACTTCACCACCTGGGCGCAGTCGTAAATGGTGACCCAGTTGGTGAGGTGATGCACCACGGGACTCTTCCCTCGGACGGCTTCAAGATAGGGATATACGTTCATAATCAAGGATCCTCATTATGATATTATTGATTCACCGGAATGGTCTGTCTTGAGGAGATTGGATTATTCGCCTGGTTCCCTTCGCTGGCATTACCCAGAGCAGGTTCATCGGGTATAATCTCAGGCTCCTTAAGGAACCACCCCATGGCAATACAACAATACTGAAATACATATATGGAGTCAAGATAAAGACTATTTTTTTCGCAGACGTGCGGGCAAACGAACCAACAGGCGGCTTTATGCAAATTGGAAAAAAATACTTAAAATTTACTTGATTTCAAATCCCTATTGTTACAATATCTCAATACGATTGAAACCGTAATGCCGGATTCAGATCACAGCATTATCGATTAACATCAATGCGGAGCAATCTCCATGAAGAAATTTTATCTTGCGATATGCGCATGTATACTGTTAAGCTGCATTGCACCGGCAAGTTACCTCTACGCGGAGGATGCACAGGGCCCGGATGCGTCCGGGAAAAAAAACTTTATTAAATTCGGACCGAGCATCGGCGGCATCATCTACGGCGTCCTGGGGCCCCGAGACATTTCATTGTCGTTTTATAAAATTAAATTCGACCTGGACAAGTTCAAGATCGGTTTCAGCGGTGGCGTCGACGGTCTGTTCTTTCCGACCAAATACCACAGCGTCTCTCTCGGAGCGTTTTACGAGCAGAGGAATATCGACCTGAAGATCATCGACTTCAAAATACTGATGCCTCTTGCCTTTTTCGCGTTCACGCCCATACCCTTCTTTCCCGTCAATCCGGCGGTTCTTCTGTATGTCTTTCCCGTTGAAAATTTTTTCAGCACCACATCCCTGACCTCACACTATATCAACCTTCCCGTCATATACCGGTTCCATCCCATAGAGTATCTCTACCTGGGCCTGGGATTCGACTTCGCCTTTCTGCTGAAAGCCGTTGCCGAGTATAAGATCTTCATTTTCAAGGCCGGTCTGGACCTGAAACGGTATTTCAAGCTTGCGGATATTGCCGGCAAGGTCCTGATAGGAGTCGCGTACAAGGGCGCTTTCATCGAGGTCAGCACCGGCATCGGGCTCCTAGACATGGATTCCTTTGCCGGAGTGCGCCGGAGCTTCTGCATTAAGACAATGGCGGGATACAGGTTCTAGACATCGCAGATTTCACCATAATGACACAACGGAGGCGGGTAAACAGCGCCCGCCTTTAGCGATACTTCCCAGGAATATCATTTGACCTTTCCAGAGGGTAATGGTATTATCTAAACAGGCCCTTATCTTCAGTTTCGCGGCAGCGATCCCTGTATCCCGCGGCGTGGATACACGGTTGAATCAAGACAATTTCAATACTCTACGTCATAGATATTTTATCGATGGTGTATTTATAAAAAAGACCGTCAAGCAGCGCGAGGATCTTTTTTTCTCCTCACCGTATACATAAAAGTCCCATCCATCTGGGCCGAACAGAAGACGGGCGCGCGCTCTCTCCCGGTCAAGGGAATGGCCGTCTACTGGCTGAATATACTCCTCCCTCAACAGGCACCCGCCAACCTGTCGATCGGAATGCCCGCGGTCGATTCCGCCTAGCGGCTCTTTATCAACGGTGAACAGCTCTACAAAAACGGACCGGTCGGCTCGACCGGCAAATCGTTAAAGCCGATTCACTATATGCCGGTCCTGATCGAGTTCAACCCGACAAGGGAAACATCGATCGTCATCCACGCGTCAAACTTTCACTATCCCCGGCCGGGCCTCAGGGACGAGATAATTCTCGATGAGAAGAAAGCCCTCGTGAAAAAAAGAAAGCCTCCGTATCATGGACATCTTCCTGATAGGGCCGAGTTTCATGATGTTCATGTACACCGACGGCCTGGCCGAGGCTTTGCAGCAGATGGCAGCCCTGCCGTGCAGCCGTTTCGTGGAGGAGCTCTTTTCAAGACTCGTGGATTACCGGGGCAGCGATTCCTTCGATGACGACGCCTGTATTATATGCCTTGAGATAGAATGTTTCAGGGAGGCTGATTCCGTCGTCATCTGACTGAGGCGTAGTAGCCGGCAAGGCCGTTTTTAGAAAACACCACCTGCCACAGGTCAGTCAGCTTTGCCCTGAAAGACGCAGCACAGATCAGGAAGTAGTATCTCCATATACGGAAAAACCGCTCGTCAAAGGCGCTTTTTATGCGGTCCCAGTTTTTCATGAAGTTGTTGTACCAGGCCATCAGCGTACGGTCATAATGCTGACCCAGGAAGTGCCAGTCCTCGAGGGTGAACAGCCCCTCTGCGGCGGCGATGATCTGCTTTGCCGACGGGACAAGCCCGTTAGGGAAAATATATTTATTGATCCATGGGTCCCCCATCCTTGATGAGATGTTCGACCCGATCGTCTGGAGAAGGAACAGGCCTTTTTCCCTCAGGGAGCCGCACACGACTTCCATGAGCCTCCGGTAATTCTTGTAGCCCACGTGCTCGATCATGCCGCACACCAGCACCTTGTCAAAGACGCCCCTGAAATCCCGGTAATCCGATTTCACGATTGTCACCGGCAGGTCCCGGCAGAACTCCCTGGCATAGCGCAGCTGCTCGTCGGAGATGGTTATGCCCGTGACGCGGCACCCGTAGCGTTCAGCCGCGAACCTGGCAAAACCGCCCCAGCCGCACCCGATGTCCAGGACCGAATCCCCGGGCATGAGCATGAGCTTGCGGCAGATGAGGTCAAGCTTCTGCTCCTGGGCCCTGTCGAGATCATCGGTTTCCTTGAAATAGCCGCAGGTGTACTGGTTGTACCGGTCAAGAAAAGACAGGTACAGGTTCACGTCGAGGTCATAGTGCTTCGCGACCACCTGCCGGGAACGGACCCTGTTCTGCATGTTGAGAAAAAACGATCCCATCACCGCCGCCAAAGACCTGGGATTGACCTTTTCATTCAGGCGCGCCCGGAAGACCCTGTAGAAGAACTGGTCCAGTGCGTCGCAATCCCACCATCCGTCGCTGTAAGACTCCCCCAGGGCCAGGGACCCGCCCTTCAAGACCCTTGAATAAAGCGCCTTCTCGTGTATCCTGATGTCCCAGGGCCTGTCGCCGTCCACGCGGATGTCGGCGGAATTGAAAAGATTTTCAATATATTCGCGGATTTTATTTCCCATCATAAGGCCTTCTCCCCGGACGCGATGAACCAGCCATCCCCCTGGCGATCCGCAGGGTCTGATGGTTTTCCCACCCTGCCTTTTGATGTATATAACGTAATAAAGAAAAACGGAACATTCAATTAATTATGACAGCTCCCGATTCCCTTTTTATCATGGTCTGTTTCAAGGAGGGCGGAGAACATTGGCGGTGAATGCTGCAGATATGGTTTCCTAGCCTGCTTCAAGCATGTCATCGTAATTCTGGAAAACGTTTTTCAGGAGCGGATTGGTCACGATGGCATGGACGATTCTCCTCTCGAAATCATCGATGAAGACCGTTTCGCTGCTGAAATAATTGATGGCCTTTTCCGGATCAGGCAGGTCCTTTATCATGTTGACCAGCAGCGAGATCCTGCTCATGTCCCTCTTGTTGAAAGGGACCGTCTTGTCCCTTTCAAAAACCGATCCTTTCTTGTACTGGCGGATCATGTCGTGCAGCTTGCTGAACTGCTCGATGTCTGACTTGTACTTATTGAAAAAATCGGCGTATACGGCCCCGTCCGTCTCTCCCTCCAGCATAAGCATCATGACATACTGGAAGAGCTGGTAGTTTCTCGATATCATCGTCTTCAGGATGTCGTCGGGCAGATGCAGGAAATACTTCTTGAAATTATCGATATCCTTGAGGGACGCGAAGAACCTGTTAAGGCCGTTGGTGTCAAGCCTGGTGAGTATGAAAAAAAGAAGGAGCTTGTCCTTCGCGATATATTGTGAATGAAGCACCAGTTCCAGGAGCCTCTCCGGCGTAAGGAAATAGAGTATTTCGTCGATGATGCGGTCCGTTGAATGGTTGTGCATGGAGCAGAACCCGAAAACGAAGATGATAAGCTTTTCAAGATTTTCAACGGTGAATTTCGGGGAATTGATGTACTTCTGCAGGTGCGGCAAGTCACGGAAGAGCAGAAGAAAATAGAGGAATTGCGTGGTCAGCTCATAGTCGTTCGAATCGAATATTTTTTCAACCAGGTCGATGAAGTCGTCCTCGGTCAGGGCCTCAAAAATCGGCTTGATTTTGCACAGCTGGGGAAGCGAGGAATCCTGAAGGATTGCTTCCACGTAAAACAGTTGATAATAATCAACCTTTGGGATATCAACAGCCGTGTGTGTCATATCATCCCGCCTTAAACGAAGAAAGCGCCCCTAACACCTAGTGCGTCACAAAAAAAAGACCAACCGGAAGCCGCTTTTAGAAGCCCGATACCATGAAAAAGGACATGGCGCCGGTAACAGCCCCGCTGATGAATAGTAAAGAACAGAATTGGATTATATAATAATAAAACCATTAAACAGGGATTTTGTCAATATTCTAATGATGGATGGGCTAAAAATTATCAAGGAGCCCCGGCCGATTGGTCCAGGCTCGACCCAGGGAACGAATCGAGCCTCCCGGTGCAAGGGTATCATGCCCGCCCCGGGTTTAAACCCGGGGTTAAAATTCAACGGCGGTTTTCATGGCTTTAAACAGGGATTTGCGTACATTCACATCTATCATCTTTTTGTAATCTTCTATGTTGTACCGGTGAGTCAGCATGTCGTCTACCCGCGTTTTCTTTTTCGCGATCAATTCAAGGGCCGTCTCGAAGGCCTGCTTTCTTGCGCCCCTGACGGTATTGTACCGGTAGGCGTAACAGCCCTTGACCGTCTGAAGCTTGAGCCAGAGTGGCGTCAGGTCCAGCTTCACGTTGGCGCCGATACCCAGCACAGACAGGGTACCCTTCACCGCCAGGACGCGGAGGGAGAGGTTAAGGGTATCCCGGTGTCCCACGGTATCAAAGACCCGGTCAAAGCCGCCCATCACGATCCTGTCACCGAGGTCCGGCTTGTAGGCGCGGCCGCCGGCTATCGTCACGGCCGCGTCGATGAGGCCGCCGCCTATGGTCCGATCAGCGCCGGATTTCTTAACATAGTCCGCGGCGAAAGGCGACGGCTCCGCAACGGTGATATCGCAGGGGCTCCCCAGGGCCCGGATCGCCTTGACCGTCATGGCGCCGATGACGCCGCCGCCGATCACCAGGACCCTGTCGTTTTTGTCCGGCATGTTGTCCAGCACCGCCTGCAGGCCCACGGCAAAGGGCTCCGTGAGGACGGCAGACTCGCGAGAGACGCCCTTCGGCACCGGCACCACCTGGCTCCGGTGCGCCACAACATACTCCGCGAAGCCGCCGTTAATGTCCCTGCAGATGCCGGTGAACATGCCCGGCGCGAAGGCGCCCTCGGCAAAATTTTCGCAGTTCCCCGGGACCCCGGCGGCGCAGCTGCGGCACACCGGCTGGATCCCGCGCGTGACACAGTTCAGCACCGGTATCGCGGTGACCAGGTCCCCTTTTTTGACGGATTTAACAGCGCTCCCGGTTTCAACGATATCGCCGCAGAACTCGTGGCCCGGTACGCAGGGGAAGGAGGCAAAGGGTGAAGCGGAGGGTGAATCCTTCGCGAACATGAGATTGATATCGCTCCCGCACAGGCCGCAGAGCCTGATCTTTATCTTCACCCACTCGGAACCGGGCAGTACGGGCTCGGGGATGTCGGCCAGCTTGATCGTCGAAAAAGGCCCGCGGTAGCAGAACTTCACGCTCAGGGGCCGCAGCGCCTGCAGCGCGACAAAACGCAACGGGTTCAGATTGAGCATTAATGCTTTCATGAGATACCTCCAGAAGAAAGGGGGGTGGAAATGATAATGATCAAAAACATAACTGCCTTATATTGAAAAAAAACCTCAAACCGTCCGCCCGTAAGGCGGAAAGTAAATTTCTATGTAAAAACTTTCATAATATGCCCCGCGTCATGGAGGACGCGGGGAGGCGATTGTCTGCACGAGGCTGCATACGATCGCCGCATACATTAACTATTTCTTAATTTTAAAGATCAGCCCCCGCCGGCGCCTGAGGCGGCGGGGATAGGGGGAGCGCGAAGGGGGAAAGGGAAGCCACCCTTTCCCCCTCGTAAAAATGCCGACCCGCTCCGGGTCAAATATCCCGCCCCGGTCCGGGGCTTATTCCATCTTCAGGGACTGATAAAATAAAGGAGTCGCGGGACTCGTCACCGTGGGATCGGTCATGACATTCACGCAGGCCGGCTTGCCGGAGGCGAAGGCCCGCTCCAGGGCCGGAATGATCTCCTCGTCCTTCGTGACGAACTCGCCATGGCCTCCCAGCCCCTCGGCCACCTTCTCGTAATGCCGTGTCCCCAGCTCCGCGCACTGGAGGCGGTCCTTGCCGATGGAGAGCTCCTGGCTGTGCTTGATCATGCCCCAGGCGCAGTCGTTGTTGACCACGACCACCACCGGTATATTGTGGCGCACCATGGTGTCGAACTCCATGATATTGAAGCCCATGGACCCGTCGCCGTTAAGCACCACCACCTTCCTGTCCGGCCGTGCGAGCTTCGCCGCCATGCCGAAGGGGATGCCGGTGCCCAGGCAGCCGAAGAGTCCCGACGATGTCGCAATGACGCCGGCTTTCTGCCGCGTCGCGAACCCCAGGCCGAAATAGCTGGTGTCCCCGCCGTCGGCGACGTAGACCGCGTCGTCTCCCGCGACCTTCTGTATCTGCGCAACGAGCCTCACCGGGTGGATCGTGTCGGACGCCGTTTCGCGCATCCTGATCTCGTAATCAAGGAGCGACCGCCCCGCCGATTTCAGCGTCTTCGTCCATTCACCGTGGTCATTCTTTGACACGAGGGGGGTCAGCTGATCGAGGACCGACCCGACATCGCCCACCAGGCCCGCATCGGCCATGCGGTTCCGGTCGATCTCGTGGGGATCGATGTCGATCCTCACGACCTTCACCGACGGCGGGATGATGGCCCCGGACTGGAGGATCCAGTTGAAGCGCAGTCCGGCGGCGATGATCACATCCGTCTGGCCGATGCTGAAAAACAGCCCCAGGCTCCCCATGTCCATAACTGAATTGGGATGGTTGTCCGGGAGCTCTCCCCTGCCGTTGTTCTGCAGCATGAAGGGGATTCCCGTCTTTTCGATGAAAGCCCGGAGGCTGTCGGAGCAGGAGCTGTAGGCCACTCCGCTGCCCCCGAGAAACAGGGGCTTCTTCGCGTTATTGATGATATCCGCGGCAGCCTTCAGATCGGCGTCATCGGGATGGACCGTATACTTCCGCGTGGCGCGCGCCGGCATGGGCGCCGCCGATTCCTCGACCCTGATATTGAGGATATCGGGGGGCAATTCCAGAAAGACCGGTCCCGGCCTCCCCTCCACCGCGTTGCGGAAGGCTATCGATAGATATTCGGGGATCCGTTTGATATCGAAGCAGGTGGCCGCCCACTTGGTGATGGGGCGGACAATATCCATCTGCTTGATCTCCTGGAGGGCCCCCTTCAGGTCGTCACGGATCGGGTGCCTCCCGCAGAGGACCACCAGGGGCGCGTTGTCGAGGTAGGCGTTCGCTATGCCGGTAAGGCCGTTGGCGAAGCCCGGCCCTGCCGTGAGAAAGCAGACGCCCGGCTTCCCCGTGTACACCGAGGTGGCATGGGCCATCATGGCCGCGGCCTGCTCATGGCGCACGTCTATCGTGCGTATCCTGTATTCAGTAAAGCCGTCCAGCATCGACTCTATGTGCCCGCCGGAAATGCCGAAGACCGTATCTATCTTTTCAACTTCTTTCAGGTATTTGCCTACCAGGTGACCGCCGTTTATAAGTGCCATTCTGTTCCTCCTTGTTTTTGTTGATTAAGCACGTTTATTATTCGGATGTCCCCCCTCCCTCAATGGAAGAGGACAGGGGAGCGTGAAAAGGTTTTTAATGTTCACAAAAACCGTTGTTCTGCCGTAATAACATCACCCCCACCTGACATCTGCCGGATAGGATGTCCCAATGCCGTGGAGGCCACGGATGGCCGAGAGCGGCCCCCATCAAGGGGGAGGAATAGGTCCCCTACATCACCAGCTTCACCCCGTCATTGAACCACTGGGCGAAAAATGCCATGCCGTCGAGCTTCATCTTCCCCGCTGCGGCGGCCTTGAACTGCTCCTCGTCGCTCTTCGACGCCATCACCCTGAATCCGGTCGCGGCGTCGGACCAGACGATGGCCCCGTCATAGGGGTGGCGGGCGCCGCTCTTCGTGAGGACGGTCCCCCGGTCGAAGATGAAGAGCCTCCCCCGCTTCCCGTCGGCGGTCTTGATCATGATTTTGACCTGGTGAATTGACCCGATATAGTTTCGGAAAGCGGGCTTATGTTTCGACGCCCATTTCAATATCTTATACAGAACGAACAGCAGCAGCGTGAATCTCATAGGCGTCTCCTTGCTATAATTATCCGGCGCGGCCTCCAGCCGGGCCGTCATGTCCTGTCAGCGTAATGAGCCCGCACCCAGGCGGCGATCCGTTCCATGGCCTCGCGGTAGGGTACTATCGTGCGCCATCCCAGTTCCGCCCGCGCCAGGGACGTGTCTATGTCATTGTTTCTTCCCAGGACGCCGACGTTGAGCCGCGTGAGCGGCGAGCGGACCTGGAGGGGATTCAGGATTTTTTCCATCACCAGGCCGAGGGGCCAGGCAAGGCGGAAGGGGATGTTCCCCCGGGGGCGCTTCCCGACGAGGCTCCCGAGGAAGGTGATATATTCCCCCCATGTCGCGGTCCAGTCGTCCCTGAAGTGATAGGCCTTTCCCCTGGCTATGTCCATGGTGCCGGCGCGGATCATGCCGTCCACCAGGCTGTCCACGTAGACGAAGCTGGTGGGATGCCGTCCGCGGTCGAAGAGGGGGACCGGCATCTTCAGCATCTGGTCGATGATGTCGCGGACCCACACGCTGCCCGGTCCGGTCACGTTGGCCGGGCGCACGATAGTACAGCTGATCGTGCCCGCGTCATGGTATGAGCGCACCAGGGCCTCGGCATCGGCCTTGGCGTCGTTATAATAAACGCCGGATTTCCTCGGCGGGTCGGTTTCCTTCACGCCTTTCAGATGGCGTCCCATGCCCATGGCCGCCAGGGAGCTCACGTAGACGAAGCGCGACGCCTTCCCCGCCGCCTCTTTCAGGAGGTTTTCCGTTGCGGTGTAGATGGCGGTGTAGAACTGCTTCCGCGTGCCCCAGTCGGTGACGCGTCCCGCCAGGTGGAACACCGTGTCGACACCGTCGCAGATGCCCCGGAGGCTCTCCGGCGCGGTCAGGTCCCCGCGGCATATTTCCGCTCCCATTTCGGCCAGTTCAGAAACCTTTTCTTCCGGGAAGGCCAGGGCCCGCACCCCGTGTCCCCGCGCCATCAGCTCCTTCGCCAGAACCGAGCCGATAAAGCCCGTCGCCCCCGTTACCAGTGCCTTCATCTAAAGCCTCCGCTGATGATTATGGAAAACGAATCCTGCCGTACCAGACCGGCCCCTGCATCTCATGGGTCTTATATACCATATCCGCACCGGCCTGTCGACCGTACTTATAAACTCATACGAAATAGTGGAACAGGCACGGTCACGTGACCGCGCTTTCTGCATCATGCCCCTCCATGGGAGGCGGGCTACGCCCCGCCCTGCTTGAACTCCCTCGGAGTCATGCCGGTCATTTTCTTGAAGGCGCTGTTGAAGGATGATTTCGAATTGAAGCCGACCCGGAAGCACACGGAGATGATGTTCGCGTCGGGATTGTCGCGCAAGAGCCTTTTCGCCTCCTCGATGCGGTAGCGGTTCACGAAGTCCCAGAAGCCGGTGTTCATCCGCTCGTTCAGCATCTGCGACAGCTGGTGCGGCGTCATGGTGAGGCGCTCCGCCACTGCCGCCAGGGATATGTCGCTGTCTCGGAAAAGCCCCTCTTCGGCCATGAGCTCATCGAGGCGGTCCCGGATGATGTCCGTGTCAAGGCCCCGCAGCATTGACTTCTCGTAGCGCTTCTTCTTGATCTCGCGCTTCAATTCAAAGAAGAACTGCGGGTACGCGCGGATCCCGATGTAGAGCGAAATGTGGACCCAGACATTTATGATGCCGCCGGCTATGAACACCGCCGGCTCTTGTCCCACGAATCCCCCGAAGAGGAACGCGATGACCAGGAGTATGCAAATGGCAATATATAGAATGAAGCGGAAGCCGCGCAGCGATCCGCTGATGCCCACGTCCGACAGGGCCACCTTGATGATGGCTGCGATATAGACAAGAATATGCGTCACGACCGCCGCCAGCAGGAAAAACAGCGGGGAATTGAGGGGATCCCCCAGAAAGCCTGCGATCATCTCCTTTTTGATAGGCAGGGGCTGAAATTGAAACAGGACCTCGGCGATGAAACACGCCATGGCCGGCGCCAGGTGGAGCGTGACCCGGTACGGGAGCGGCGTTTCCGGATAGAGCAGGGTGTGATAATAGAACAGATTCAGCGGCCCGATTATCACGAGAGACGTAAGAAAGAGAAAAATTGACGCGGGGTACTCCTGCGGAATGCCCCGGGCTATCAGGGCGACCCCCAGCATGATCACGGCATTGAAAAGATAAAAGAGCATCCCGGGGACGTTTCCCTTGCCCGATTCAGGGATCCTTTCAAGAGCCTGCAGGATGCAGAGGCCGCATCCGAAGAAGGTTATTTCTATGCCAATGGCAACAAACATACCTGTTGTATCAATCCACCCGGTTCAACGCCCGGAGCGACGGGATGGAACGCTTCATGGCCGTGCAATTAATGGCATTCCTGTTCCAGTTATCTTCCTCTCATCTCATCGCGGATCCTTTTCATCTCGTTCTTCTGGCGTTCCCGCTCGCTCCGGATCTTTTCCCTCAGCGAATCAGGGTCAAGCTTCTTGTCCTTGAGCTCCTGTTTGAATCTCCGGACGCGGTCATCGATCTCCCTGCGCAGATCGGCGCTCTGGTTCCTGTATTCCGGTGTCGCCTGTATCTCCCTGATCTGCTTCATGAAGGAGTCGCGCACCTCCCGCCGTATCTCAGAGAGCTTCATGGTCTTCTTTTTTGCCATCAGGTCCATGACTAGGTCCCTGTTCAGCGAAAGGGAACGTCCCTCCGTCACCATCTCGGCTATCTGCCGCTGGATTTCCCCGTTCGACACGGGGTTGACCAGGACCGTCCCGGAGAAGACATTGACCTCGGATGCGGCCTCATCGCCCGCGACCTGGAACATGGTGCCCCGCACCGAGGCCACGTTGGTCGAGGTCTTGACCCCGTAGCTGTCGTCCTTTTTCAGCTTCGACATGATGACGATGATGCCGCCGTTTTCCATGTCGAGGTCGGGATCGTCCGTACTTTTTTTAAGAGAAGCGAGGGCCACTTTCGAATTTTCCTGTATCCGCATGTAGCCTTTGCCGCCCATCGAGATATCGGCAAAGGAACCGCTCCCGGTGATGATGGTCTCGCCTCCGTTGAGCTTTTCGTTGAAAGATGCCGCATGGGCAGAGCCCCCGGCGGCCACCTTGACATTGCCCATCATCATGATAATTTTATACTGCCGGGCTCCTGAAGCGGCCGGGACCGCAACGAACATCAGCGGCACGAGGATGAGCCCCGTCAGCGCACGTCTCCAGTTAACCATGGCATCCTTCCTTTTACGATTGTGATATCTCATCGGCCCGGCCGCGGCGGGCGCTGTCCCCGATCAGGCTTCGGTTTGTCCTTGCGCTGTTTGACAGCGTCCCTTCTCTCCCTGGTCCGTTCCCTGTTCCTGTTGATCCTCTCGTTGATTTCGTTCCTGATTTTCGGATTGAGCTTCTTGAAGCCCCGGGACTCCCGGATGGCGTCGAAACGGTCAGTCAGGGCGTCAAGGTCACCCTTCTGTAAAAGGGCCACCGCGATCTTCCGCCTTTTCGCGACAATGTCCCTGGCCATCGCCCGGCTCAGCGAAACGGAATGCTCCTCGGTCACGGACTCCATGATTTCGCGGAAGATCATCCCGTCCCTGACCGGGTGGACCACGATGCTTCCCGTGAGGACGTCAACGCGGGAGCTGTCGTCATCGGCGCTGACCTGGAAGCTGGTCCCCCTGACTGCAGCGACCTGGGTTGACGTCTTGACCTGGAAGCTTTCCCCGCGGACCAGCTTCGTGAGCATGACCATGATGCTGCCGCCGCTCATCTCCATATCGGGATCGTCGCCTTTTTTAACCAGGGACGCCACGGAAATCCTGGTCTTTTCGTTGACCCGGACGAGGCCCCGGTCTCCCCAGGCTATATCGGCCATGGAATTCCGGCCTGTGACAATAGTGTCGCCGCCGCCGAGGGCCTGGCCCTCCGCCGCCACCTTCGTCACGCCGCCGGCGATGATCTTCACGTCCCCGACGACCGCCTGGACCATGTATGCAGGCTGGCCGCCCCAGGCCCCGGGAAGGAGAATCAGGGCCGCCATAACGGCCGCCGGGAGCAGCCTTTTTATAGTATTCATAGTTTCCATCCTCCTAAAAAATTATCACCGGCCACGGCTGTCAGTACCTGAAGGAAACGTTGAAGCTGACCCCATGGCTCCAGAAGTTTTTGCCGATATTTTTCAGCTGCATGAAGGGGTTGATGTTCAGGCGCCTGCCGCCATACAGCTCATATTGGCTGCCCAGAATATACCGCACAAGTGATCCGAGCGAGCGAAGTTCATAATATTTTCTTTTCATCGGATCCATCTTGGGAGATATGTTATAAACCGGCGCATAGGTGACGGAAATGTTCGCGTAGTCGAAAAGATTAACGAGGCCCTCGATTTCGCCGCCGACGGTTATAACATCATCATTGCTCCATCCCGAAGAAATGGCCGCTGCCAGGGTGAAGTATTCGCAGGTTTCCGATGAGACGCCGATCTTGCCCGTATGGGAGTAGAAAATAATATGCTCATTTTGCTTCGGATAGATGCTTTTGAAGGAATATGGATTGTTGAAGTCGGAATACATATAATCATAGGAAAGATCAAGGCTGGTGCTCGGGACAATGAACCAGCTGAAGGTGGGCGTCAGGGTGTAGTCCTCCAGATGTTTGATATTCTGGATCTTGAAGTTCTTATACCGGGCCATTAAAATTGCGCCGGCAACTAACGGTTTAGACCAATCAACTCCCGGATCGAGGGATCGCAAATCTCGGTTATCGTCCGACTTAAACTTGTACTCTGTTTTTTTATAATCAGCGCTGAACCCCAGGCTGACCACCTCGAAATCAAGATACAGGCCGCCGGTTCCGTCGTGGACCCGGTAGTAATGGGTCTTATCCCCGGCCGAGTAAAGGTACGACCCGTAGATCTCGATAACGTCATGGGGATAGAGCGACAGGGCGAGCTTCGGCTGGGTGAAGTTGACCGTTTCATAGGCGCCTGCGCCGTTGGTTATCTGGTAATCCCAGAACCGTGAAACGCCGGCGGTGAATTTGACGTATTTATTCTTCAGGTTGATATTCAGGTACGGCTGGGAGTAAAAGTTACTTGGAGACGTCCCCTTTGCGTAGCTGCCGTTGTATCCTCCCTCGATACCGAAGATCCTCGGTTTAGCCTCGTCCGGTGCAGCGGACTCATCCGCAACCTTTTCCGCGGCATCGCCCGCCTGTTCCGCCTTTTTTTTATCCTCCGGAAGGGCGCGGGCCGCGCCATGGTGGAACAATCCCGGGCACAGCAGCGTCATGGCGATGATGAAGATCGGCATTCCATTGAATAGCTTCTTCATAGAACCATCCTTTAAACGTCACCGCGTCAAGGGCGACGGTAGTATGAAAAACCAGCGTCCCATTATCAATGCAACGGGGCGGCAATTTTTTCAAATCATTTTTTCAGCAGCCGGTGGCAAAAGAAAAGGCCGGGCGGAACAGTATCCGCACAGCCCTCTCCTGACACGGGGTTTCAACCTACAGCGCTGCTACAGGCGCTTCCGCATGGCCCTTCTCTGCCTGGCAGCATCCCTACGCATATGGCGACGTTCCTTGATACGCTGCCGCTTTTCCTTGCGCTTCTCCCTGATCTCGTCACGGGCCTCCTTGCGGATCTCCTTCCGGTCTTCGACCTTGCTCTTGACCTCTTCTTTTTTTACAATCCTGCCGGGATCGGCCTTGTCCATGGCATAGACATTCACCGTAATGGCGGCCAGGAACGCGAATGTAAGCAAAACTATTTTTTTCATGACACCCCATCTCCCTGTTTATTATCTATTTGATCCGAATCTGATAGTTACAACGAATATAAGCATAAAAAAGGACAATGATCATGCAACTATATTATTTTTTCCACTTTTTCGCACCCTGCTATAAATAAAAAAGCCGCCCGGCGCAAGGGGGCGGCTTCTCTGCTATTATAACGGGACAGCCGTTATCCGGAATCTGTCCCCCGGTTTTTTTATTTTACATCTTCAGCGCTTTCTTTGACTTCAGGCTTCCTGGGCTCTTCTTTTTTACTGCCCTTGTGCTTCTTCACATGATGCTTTTTCTTGTTAGCGTGCTTCCTGGCATGCTTCTTCTCTTTGCGGGAATGCTTCTTGTCCTTCTTGACTTCCTTGGGCTCCTCGATTTTTTTCTCGGGACCGGCCTGTTCCGGTGCGGCGCCCTCGTCCTGGGCCATGAGGCCAACCGGCAGGACAAGCATCAACGACACGACGATTGACAACAGCTGTTTCATGATCTTAAACTCCTTCTTGGACAAATTTTAAAATGTTACTGCCGCATCATGCAAGGAGATACCCAGCAGTCCTGCATGATTAATAAAAAAAGCGCAGATTCCGGTACCGGGGTAGTAAATCTGCGCTTTCTTTTTTTCTAGCTAGTGAGTAAAAGGGTCAAACTATTTCTTCTTCTCTTCTTTCTTCACTTCTTTCTTCACTTCTTTCTTCTCTTCTTTCTTGGCTGCTTTTTCTTCTTTCTTTGCTTCTTTCTTTGCGGCTTTTTCTTCTTTCTTTGCTTCTTTCTTTGCGGCTTTCTCTTCTTTCTTCGCGGCTTTTTCGTCAGCTTTCTTTTCTACTTTTTTCTCGGCTTTGGGATCAGCTTTTTTCTCAGCGCTGAAACCGACCATGGTTAAACCAAATACCATAGCAATAGCGATAGCAAGAATCTTTTTCATTTGTAATTTCTCCTAAAATTTTGTATTTTCCCGGAACCAAATTTTATTGCAGTTTTTAATGCACTTATAATATATGACATTGTTAAAAAAAATAGCGGCCACATTTTTCCCAAAAAATGCTCTCGAAAGAACAAATATCAGACATCTACCGGCAATTTTCCTCTGAAATTTACCGTTATTTATACAAATTGACCCGCAATACCGACGTCTCCGAGGACCTTCTTCAAGAGGTTTTTGAAAAATTTATCGGTTATACGGCGGAAAAGGATATCCAGGAGGATAAATACCGGGCATTTTTATATAAAACAGCCCATAATCTGAGCATAAATTACCTTATTAAGCAAAACCGGGACCATGGGGGCAACATCCATGAAATGGAGGAAAGTCTTAAAACTGAAGACAAATACCTTGAACGGTTGATGCTGGACGATCTGAACCGAGCAATATACCGGGTCCTGGATACCTTCGATGGGGAATCCCGCTCAATTTTTATCATGCACAAGGAAGACGGCATGCATTACGATGAAATTGCGGAAATCCTGTCCATTTCCGCCCGGACAGTGCGCCGGAGGATTAAGAACATACTGGATATTCTCTATTCAGAATTAAAAAAAGAAGGATTTTTAACTTAATTTTGTCAAAAATCAGGTTGCCGATTGTTATATTATATAAGGACCGCATAATGAAAGGCCATCTTACAAAAAAAATCCTGATCAATTACATTCAGGACTCCCTAAGTGAGCGCAGGTCCGCGATCGTCAGAAGCCATATTGAAACGTGCGATTGTTGCCGAAAGAACGCCGCCATCCTGAGCAGTATCACCGCTCCCTCCAGGGGAAAGAAAATAAAACCCCGCAGGTCCGTCCTGGCCGGTATCCTTGATTATCATGACAGCTACACAGGGCCCGCGGAACCTGCGCCGGCACCGCGGCGTCTCAGGCTCCGGTACGCCGCCATTGCCCTGGGCGCCGCCTGCGCCTGCGTCATCATCTTCGCCCTTCATTCGCATCTCCAGTACGAGAACGCCCCCTTTTACGCTTCACGGATCAAGGGCACGGTCAGGGCCGACAAAGACATGCTGCGCAAGGGCCAGGTGGTTCGGCCCGGCGTCCTCCTCACAACCGGCGCGGATTCCAAGCTCGCCATCATGTACGGGAAGGTCATGAAGCTCACTGCCGGCCCCCACTCCAGGATTTCTATTACGAAATCGCACATTGACAGAAAAAGCGGCAAGATTTATTTCGAGATGGTCATAGACAATGGCTCCATACTGGCTCAAACCGGCAGGGGATGGAAGCTGCAATATACCCTGGTAACCCCTCACGGCAAGGTGTCATCGTCCGGATCGAGAATCGCCATGAGGGTAGAGCCCTCCAAGACCAGGGTCATGGTCAAAGACGGCACGGCAAACATCGCCAACAACAAGGGGCATTCGCTTGACACCGAGGAAGGGAATGGCTACTCGATAACCGACAAGGGCGTGACCTCGGCGCTGGAGCCGTCCGAAGACGACAATGACAGCGGCACCCTCTACGACAACACCGCCAGAGACCTCCTCGACGAAGATGCCGAGGAAAACAGCGAAAGCGGCGATTCCGACACGGTCATCCAATGAATGGCCCGCCCGGGCTGATGAAATTCAAACCCTCTGCTACTTCTGAATTATAAACTGCCCCGGCAATACCCCTCTCTGGAAAAAAAATTTTTTATAATTTTCGATCAAAAAACTTGATTAATCGCCACAGGTTATTTATATTATGTCTAGAAAAGTTCAGCCTGTCACGAAAGATTCAGCACCGTAAGTGCGATCTTGAGCTTGATTAAAGCATATGTGATAAAAGCTGAAGAATATGGGTTCAAGGAACATCTATGATCAACGGTTCGTAGGAAGCCACCCGGGAAGAGGGTGGCTTCCGCTATTAATGGCAACAGCAACAAAACGACCGGTCCCGCCGATCCCATTCCGTCCATATATTGATCCCCAGCAGCCGGCCCCGGCCGGGATAGAGTCAATTTTCTTGACTAAACAACCTGTATATGCTACTATTGCTGCCATACAGGCGCACGGACGACCATACCAAGGGGGGGTACAACCAGACAGCCATGGATAGTACGTTAAAGCCACTGAACAACATTAAAGACGGCCTTGAACCGGGTACCATAATACGCCGGATCGGCAACGGCAAGGACCAGCAGGGAAGCTTCCTCGAGTTTGACGAGAACTACAACATGATCCTCGCCAATATCATAGACCTGCAGACCGGCCATCTCGTGGCCAACGAGGCGGTCCTGAAGCCCCGGCAGAACGACAAGCTCTACTATTACGCCTCCTCCTTCGACAGCAGCCCGGTATCGGACAAGGCCATGAAGGTCATCACCACCTGGCCCCTCTACAAAAAACACGTGGAACTTCAGGACAAGATCGTCAATTTCATAAGCATCAGCTACACGCCGGAACAGGTCATGGAAATGTCGAGGACAGACACGCTCCACCTGCTTTTCATTCCGGTGCAGCAGAAGTTCCGCATCGGAAGGTTCACCGAGCGGCGCAATATGGAGCGGGTATGCAATGATGTCTTCATGCTGTGGCTTGAGTCCGTCAGCAAGGACAAGCACATAACCTACCTGGCCCGGATCGTTGAGCAGAAACATATGACGCCGCTCTTTTACTCGGCCGGCACCAAGACCCATGAGAAAACCGCGGCGCAGCTGCGCAGCGAAATATACAAGTTCGACCCGACCCACGGCGGCCACATCAAGGCAGTCGGCGTCAAGAAGGGGAAACGGCACTTCATCGTCGACGCGGGATCCAAATACATGGGGCTGGGGGTAAAGACCCCGCTGCATGTCAGCGAGTTTGTCGCCAACGCGCTGCGGGAGACCTACCATGAATTCGAATTCACCCCCACCGAGGGGCAGGGCGCCATCAAGTAAGGCCGCGGCGCGGGGACACATCACGTTACATGGATGAATTGTTAAAACCATTACCCCAGGCGAAAAAAATCGGGCCGGGCACCATCATTCGCCGCATCGGCAACGGCAAGGACCAGCAGGGAAGCTTCCTTGAATACGATGATGACGGGAATTACATACTCATCAACATCCTGGACATGAAGACCGGCTCCCTCGCGGCTCTCGAAGGAGTGCTGAAGCCCGGCAAGGGCGACAAGATCTATTATTACGAAACCTCCTTCAACACAAGCCCGGCCGCGGGAAAGGCTCTGAAGATCGTCAAGGAGTGGCCCCTCTTCAGGGACCATGCCAGGCTCCAGCAGCAGATTCTTAATTTCGTCGTTATCACCTACGTTCCGGAACAGATCATTGAAATGTCAAAAAACAACGCCCTGCAGCTCCTCTTCGTCCCGATCCAGGAGCGGTTCCGCATCGGGCGCTTCACCGAGCGGCGGAATCCTGAGCGCGTATGCAACGAAACCTTCATGCTGTGGCTCGAGTCCCTTCATACCGGGCACCATATAACCTACCTGGCACTGATCATGCAGCAGAAGCACCATGTCCCCCGCTTTTATTCCGCCGGCACCAAGCCCCATGAGGAAACGGCGAAGCTCCTCATGGACGAGTCGTTCAATTTCAGCCCGACCCACGGCGGCCACATGAAGACCGTGGGCTTCGAGAACGGGAAAAAGCATTTCATCGTGGACGCAGGGTCGAACTACCTGGGCCGCGGGGTGAAGACGCCGCTTCACGTGAGCGAGGCCGTCGCCGCGGGCCTGAAGAAGGTCTACCCCGAATTCGAGTTCACCCCCCTGGAGGGCCGCGGCGCCTTCGGCACCGAACAGAGCTATTGATCCATTTGTCAGCCGGCCCCCAGCACCGAGTCAAGTGTGCGTATAAGCGTATCGGCATCGAAGGGCTTGTTCAGTATGGCCTGTATTCCCGCCGAGCGGGCGCCTTCCCGCACGGCATCGTCGATCAGTCCCGAGCAGAGGATGACCTTCACACCCGGTTCGATGGCCGAAAGTTCTCCGTACAGATCGAGGCCTGACCTCCCCGGCATGGACAGGTCAAGAAGCACCGCCGATATCTCGTCGTGACGGTCCCTGAAAAGCTCCAGCCCCCGGTCCGGGGTTCCCGCGGCCAGCACCTTCCAGCCATAGGCGCCGAGGATGCCGCTGACGACGTCGCGTATGTAGACCTCGTCATCAATGACCAGGATATGCCCCGATCGCGCCCGCCTACTCACTGCCGACGGCGGCTCCTTTTCGGCGGTAGACGCGTCCGGGCCGATGGTGAGCGGGATATACACCGAGAAGTTTGAGCCCTTCCCTACCTTGGAGCTGACACTGATGAACCCCCCGTGCTGCTTTATGATGCCGTAGGAGATGGCAAGGCCGAGGCCGCTTCCCCCTTCGTCCTTTTTGGTAGTGAAAAAGGGGTCGAATATCCGCGCAAGGTTTTCTTCCGGTATCCCCACGCCGGTGTCGATGACCCGTATCCTGGCCCACGAACCGGCGCGCGCGGTTTCCGGTTCCGCCGTCAGCAGGTCACTGTCAGGGATGACTATTTCCGGCACCACCGTGAGGGTGCCGCCCCGGGCGCCATCGGCCCCGCGCATGGTGGTCATCGCGTGGGCCGCGTTGATGCAGAGATTGAGGATGACCTGCTCCATGTAGACCGGGTCGGCCATCACCATGACGGGGATATCGACGAACCTGAAATCGAGGGCGATGCTTTTGGCGAAACTGTTTTGGCAGATGGAGAGGACGTTCCTCAATGACGTGTTGATGTCGACGGGAACAAGGGTTATCTCCTGCCGCCGGGAAAGGGTCAGCAGCTGCTTGATGATCAGGGTCGATTTCTTCGATGCCTCGATGCCGAGGTTGAGGTATTCTTCTATTTCCCTCCGGTTCTCCAGCCTCTCCTTTTTTATCAGCATATCGACGAGGTTGAAGCTCCCGATAATGCCGCCGAGGAGGTTGTTGAAATCATGGGCGAGCCCGCCGGCCAGGGTGCCGACGGCCTCCATCTTCTGGGAGTGGGCGAGCTGTTCCTGGATCTTCTCCTTTTCAATCTGCGACTTCAGATACTGCACGGTCCGCTCCCGCAGCTGTTCGAGCGTCCTGTTCAGCTCCATGTTCTTCCGCTGCAGCTCGTCGGTCCGCTCGGCCACCAGGGCCTCGAGATTGTCCCGGTGCCCCTGCAGCTCCTTCCGGTCCCGGTCAAGGGCCTTCTTGTAATCAACCCGGATCGATTCATAATAATATGTGAGAAAAAAAACAAAAAGCATCGTGCCAAGGTGGCGCCAGGTGAATTCATGCGGGTAGGCATATGCCATCGGCAGCTTGAGGGGATTATAGAAAAAGAAGGCGCACATGAGCACCATGGTGGCAGACCATATAAATCCCTCCTTCTTGCCAAGCAGAAAAAAAACAAAGATCGGGTACAGGATGGCCCAAATGCTGGCGAAACCGAACCCGGGCGCGGTGAAGACCCAGTAAAACAGGAGGAGCCAGAAAAGAAGCGAAACGAGGCGGTACAGATATATCCCCCGCCTGATCCGGTGCATTGACAAGACTATGGCGATCAGCACCAGCGATAGAAGCATGTTAACCACGCCGTAGATGACCAATCCGGAAAGGGCATGGCTGACACCGATAAGAAAAAGGGGCACCCCGAGGATGAGCAGAAAAACGGCAAAAAGCCTTTTCCGCGCGCGCTCTTCCAGGTCGGGCTCGTCCTCCTGGAGGAGGCGTCGGAAAATCGGTTTCAGGAAGGATTGCAATGATCTTTGATCCGGCACCATGATCTCCCGTAATCGGCCATATAACGGAGACTGTCGCTACGATAAATGTAGTTCATTGAAGATCATTTGTCAAGCCATTACACCGGCGGAGGCCCGTCGGACTCCGCCCCTCCCGTTCACTCCGGCGGTCCGGGGAGTTCATCGGCCGCCTGGATCCCGGCCGCGTCTTCCGGCAGGATCCCCAGCCTGTGATACATGGGGCGCACAATCCTCCGCAGGGAGGGAAGACGCAGGGCGAATACAATGCCGCCGAAGACGCAGAGGACGCCGCCGCAGAGGACCGTAGCCGGGGCGCCGATGGCCGAGGACACGCTCCCCGCCAGGAGGCTCCCGAGGGGCGCCGTCCCCATGACCGCCATGATGTAAAAGCTCATGACCCTCCCCCGCTTGTCCTCGTCAACCAGGGTCTGCACCATGGTGTTGCAGGAGGCCATGGCGGTGATCATGCCGAAGCCCGTCAGCACCAGGATGCCGGTGGAGAGGACCACCGAGCGCGAGAAGGAAAATGCCGCGAGGGTGGCGCCGAAGAGAACCAGGGCGGCGCTGATGACGCGGCCCAGCCCCAGGACGCTCTTCCGCATCGCCAGGAAGGTGACCCCGGCAAGGGCCCCCGCCCCGGTTGCCGCCACGAGGAACCCGTAGGTGTGGGAATCGCCGCCGAGAACGGACCCCGCGAAGATCGGGAGTATCACCGGGAAGGACATCGCCACCAGGCTGATAAGGGCCACCGTGGCGATCAGGTCCCTGATGGGCCTGAAACCGAAGGCGTAGACAAAGCCGTCCTTTATTTCGGACAGGAACTTCTTCCCTTCCCTCCCCTCCGGCCGCCCCTTGATGCTCATAAGGATGAAAGCGGTCATGGCCGCGATGTAGCTCGCGCCGTTGAGGGCAAAGCAGACGCCCTCCCCGGCCCGGGCCACCACGAACCCCGCGATGGTTGGCCCGATGAGGCGCGACCCGTTGAAGATTCCAGAGTTCAGGGCTATGGCGTTACTCAGGTCAGCCTTGTTATCGATCATCTCGACCACAAAGGCATGGCGCGAGGGCATCTCGAAGGCATTGGTTATGCCGAGGAGCGCCGCAAGGAGGGCTATCTGCCATACCTGGACCGTGCCGGTAAAGGTTAACGCGGCAAGGGTGAAGGCCTGCGCCATGGCCACGGCCTGCACAGCGATCAGGATGTACCGGCGGTTGACCCGGTCCCCCAGGACCCCGGCGAAGGGCGAAATGAACAGGATCGGGATCTGCCCGGCGAAGGCGACGATGCCCAGCATGAACTCGGAATGAGTCATCCGGAACACGAGCCAGCCGGTGGCGACGGACTGCATCCAGGTCCCGATAAGGGAGACGCCCTGGCCTATGAAGAAGAGGCGGTAATTCCGATAGCGCAGGGAGCGCAGGCCGTGCCTGAACCCGCTCAAGGATTTCTGTTTGGTAGCGTGCATGGAACATACCCCGGTACGCCGCGGCGACAGAGGCCCCGTAATCAAGACGAAGAGAAATTTCGATGAAGAGGTCAAGGACTATTTTGGTGACATGCTAAAAACAGACCTGGAGCCCAGGATATTTTTTCGAGAGGGCCCCGGTTATTTCCGCGCGGTTCAAATCGTCCATCACCGGGTCCACGGAGCTGACGGGATTGCCGTCGTCATCCAGGCGGAACTGCCACCGCCCGATAAAGCCGGGGACATGGATATAGCGGAGCGTGCCGACGCCGACGCAGGAGCTGCCGATCAGGGCATCGCCCACGACATACAGGAACTCCCTCCCGCAGCAGGCCATCCTTCCCTCTTCAACGATGGTATAGGACCAGGGATTGGCCAGCGATTCCTGGCCGGGTTCTCTGTGTACATGTTCTTTCATGGCATGCCGGGCACTGATCATCATGAAACCAGGGATCCTGAAGCTGTTCCGCGGTTTCGAATATAAATTATGCTTGAAAGGCGTCGTAAATCAATTACAAATTTATCCATGCTGCAATTTCTGAAAAATTTTTCGAAAAATGAATTCCCCGAATTCGGCGGCGGCCGCGAGTCCGTGAAGACCGGACGGCCGGGGGGACCATCTGCCTCAAGAAAAAACAGCACCGGCAGTGATGGAAGGCGCCCGCGATTTCCTCTTGACAGGCCAGTATCACCCTGATAGGTTATTTTATGATGACATGCGGTTCCCTGGCAGCGGCGCCCGTCAAATACAGTAACCGGTCATTAGACTTGTCATATGCTGAACGATCGCCTGAAACACTACTATAGCAGCCTCACGCCGATAGACATGCTGGTTACAGCCTACTGCGCCGTTATGCTGTTCCTGGTGAGCCTCCGCGTCAGGGAGGGGGGATGGACGGCGGTGGTCCTAATGCTGAATTTTACCGCGGTCCTTGTCTTCGCCGCCGTAATAGCGCCCATGATGGACCGTATCCGGCACCCGCTGGTGCAGAATCCCCTCATCCGGTGGATCAGGTACATCTATCCCATGTTCCTGCTGGGGCCCTTTTTCCGGTGGATTTACCCGATCGGCAGGATGTACTTCCCGGTTCCCTTCGACGACTACCTGCTGCGCGCCGATATCGCCCTCTTCGGATTCAACATGGCAAAAGAACTGGCGCACCGGTGGGGGGACCGCTACTGGCTCACGGAATGGATGAACTTCTCCTATCTCTCCTATTACTGGGTGACCCTGTATCTGCCGATGTATCTCTATTTTTCAAAACGCCACCGGGAATTCATGTATGTCATGTTCAACGCCGGAATCGTAATATACGCCTGCTTTATTTTCCAGGCCCTGTTCCCCGCCCAGGGACCGGTCCATTATGACCCGGTCACGACCGGCTACCTTGAGGCGGGACCCATCACCTGGTTCGCCCGGGAGTTCCTCATCAGGGCCGACATCCCCGGCGGCGCCATGCCTTCGGGACATATAGCCGGCACGGTGGCGATCTTCATATACGCATGGCGCTACGCCCGGAAAGCCTTCTGGGCAACATCGCCGATAGTGGTCAGCCTGTGCATATCGACAGTGTACGGCCGCTACCATTACGCGGTTGACGGCATCGCTGGAATTCTGACGGCAGTGATCGGCGTGTACCTGATAGGCCCATGGCTGTATGCGCGCCTGTTCCCGCGCCTTCACCAGGAGCTGGAAGAGCCGGATAACGCGTCAGCGGTCATGGCCTGAAGCGACATAGCGCCGGGTACGGGCCGCATTAATGGGCATTGAAACAAAAAAAGCATTGCACTGCAGGAAATATTGTATCTACCTTGACTAACGGGAGAGCGCCTGATAGTATAACCAGAATCGCACTATCAGTTAACCATGCCGGTAATCCCCAGAACGTGCGATACATATACGCACAGCGCCGGATATACCGAAAAAGAGACACCCATGACAGACCCCGAATCAGTATTGAAATTCAGCATCAAGGCAAACTGGGTGCCGCTGTACATCAACAAAAAGCTGATCGCCGGCCGCATCATGCCCCTCCACAGGATAGAGGAACGCCTGTTCAGCAGGATCGACAGCAGGGGCCAGAACCACCTGCAGGAGTTCTACTACAGCCGGTACGGCCTGCACTGCGAGCCGGAGGACAGGCGCCTGACGACGATTGACTTTTTAAAGAAGAACCATTTCGTCTGCAACGCCATAGTCATCTCCCATGACAAGACCCTCCTGCTCCTGGGTTACTGCATCTTCAATTACCGCTTCACCAACACGAACCCCCGCTCCGGGGTATACGTTGATTATTTCACGTCCCTGCCGCTCAATTACCCGGACAACATCAAGCCGGCCTATTTCGGCAAATTCCTCAGGGACGACACCTTTTACCGCGTCCGCGGGGTCGCGCGCGCGGCGATAGGCATGGCTTGCTGCTACGCCATCGACATGCACCCTGATGAAAAACCGGAAGCCATCGCCGTGGACCTCACCGCGCGGTCCGACGAATCCCTCATACAGGACCTGTATGTCAAGAAATACGGCTTCGAGTTTCACAAGGGCAAGCGGGGAAAGGATAACGACCTGTTCCTGACCTTCCGGAAGGCCCGGAAATACCTGAAACAGTACGAAGACGAATACAGGAAGCTCGAGCGCCCCGAGGGAAACGGCCTCACCTACAAGGACCCCTTCAAGTACTAATACGGACTTACTCCGTGCCGCTTAGAATCTTGTTCAGCTCGTCGGTTGAATTCACAAGGCCGTTTGCGGTCCCCGAAAGCTCTTCCGAGCCCGAAGCAAGGTGCTGCGTCGACTCGTTGATGACCGCCAGCGATTTTGTTATTTCATTGATGGCCACCTTCAGCTCCTCCATCGACAGCTTCAGCTCGGCGGACCCCTGGAGCACCTGCACTGTGTTCTGCTGCATCCGCCTGTTTATCTCCAGGTCCCGGTCGGACAGGCTGTTCACTTCAGCAATGATGCCGTCGAAGCGGTCGACGATACGCGCTATGTTTTTCGAGGCGCCGTCGACATTGACGAGGGCGTCGCTCGTCACCTTGAGCTCGTTGTTCGTGTCTCCCACCAGGCGGGTGATCTCCTTGGCGTTCAGCTGGGTCTTTTCCGCCAGCTTGCCGATCTCCTCGGCGACGACGGCGAACCCCTTGCCGTAGTCCCCCGCCCGGGCCGCCTCGATAGACGCGTTGAGGGAAAGGAGGTTGATCTGGTCAGATATGTCGTTGATCAGGTTCGTCGCCTCGAAGACCTTCCCGCTGGAGGAAAGGGCGTTCTCCATCGAATTGCGGCACTTGTCCACCTCGTTCTCCGAATCGGCGATGCGCGCGTTGAGCTCTTTCTTGATGTTCATCGCCTCGGTCATCTTGCCCGCGCTCTCGGTGACCAGGTCAAAAAGGACCTTCAGATTATCGATGAACTCCCCGGTCCGCTGCTGCTGCTTCAGGGCCATGGACGAGGAGGATTCCGCACTGGCCGCGATCTCTTCTATGGAGGAGGTGATCTCCTCGATGCTCGAGGCCTGCGCCTGGGCGTCCTCGGCGAAGGCCGCGGCCCCGTTATGAATGTCCTCGGAGCTGAACTTCAGCTGGGACGAGACGTTCGCGCACGTTGCCACCATGGCATTGATCCGGTCCAGCTGGTCCTGCACGGCGCCGGTTTTCTTTTCTATCTCACGGATGTTCGCCTTTACGATCGAAAGAAGGAGAAAGCAGAGCACCGACATGAAGAGGGCGACAATGATGAAATTGGCGATGGTCGTCGTGATCTTATCTTTCTCAATAAGGTCTCCCGCGGTCAGGACCACAAAGACCGCGGCCGCGATGATGAGCGCAGTGCCTATTACCAGCGACATCTTGTCCCCGTACAGGGTGATCATGACGATGAACATGATCAGGTAAAGGAGATAGATATACTTGCCGGCGCCCGTCGGCACCCGGTAGGCCTGGAGCACGACCACGGCAAAGGGGATGAATATCCCGAGGTTCGACGCCAGCCGGTACAGCCCTTTCTTCAAAATGACCATGCAGATGACAAACGACAGGGCGATGATGCCCATGGTGATGTTATAGACCGGACCGGCCACATAGGGTGTGACGATATTGGTTGTCGTTGCCGCGACCACGATGAGGATCAGCCCGGCGATCTCGAACCAGAGAAAGACCTTGGCCTTCTGCTGAGCCATGAAGGAACTTGACGCATAGCGCTCTAAAAAAAAGCTTTTAAACGCGTCCATTGTTTTTCCCATAATGATTCCTCTTAATGCGGTTTACAGACCGGATCATGTTGCTTTCCCTGCAATTGGCTGTCACCCGTCCCGCGCGGTGATATCGGGCACATGGGCTTCGCGCTACTGATCGGAACAATGTGCTTATGCCCGTGACCTGGATTTACTGCCCCGGTTCTCCAGCCGGCAGCCATCAAATTTAATATAACATCTGTTTAACATCCTGTCCACTACATATTTTATCAGCAATCCATATCCCCCCGTTATCATGATTCGGGAAAATCGGCCCGGACATCGGGCATAATTCGCTGGACTTCAGCGGGCCCTGTCCCGTATAACGGACACAGGCGTTTACCCATTAATACCATTGAACGAGGGAGGACCATGCATGGAGCCTAAAGCCTTCCAGGATTACTACCCCGACATGTTCAGCCACTGTTACGGCTGCGGGCGTCTGAATGACCACGGCCTTAAAATAAAGAGCCACTGGGACGGCGAGGAAAGCGTCTGCACCGTCAGGCCGCAGGCTTATCACATCGGCATGAAGGGCTTCGTCTACGGGGGCCTTATCGCGTCGATCATCGACTGCCACAGCACCGGCACGGCGGCCGCGGCCGCGTACCGCCGCGAAGGAAGGGCCATGGACACGGAACCGCCCCTGCGCTTCGTCACCGCGTCGCTCCATGTCGACTACCTGAAGCCGACGCCCATCGAAGGGCCCATAGAGCTCCGGTCCCGCCTGAAGGAAGTAAAGGAACGCAAGGTCGTGGTCGAGACCGACCTGAAGGTCGGCGGCATCATCTGCGCCAGGGGCACCGTCGTGGCCGTGAAAATCCCCGACTCGATGGTCCCGAAGGAATAGCCGGATTTCACAATTCAGTGTACTTCCTGCTGCTATTGAAGCTTTTTTCCACCGGGTATTTTTTATCATTTACCAGAAGCTTGGACCGTACCGCGTCGGCGAGGTCGATGCCGGCCGCCTCCCCCAGGTAAAGAAGGAACACGAACACGTCGGCCAGCTCCTCCTCGATCTTTTTCCGCTCCCGTTCCGCCCCGAGCATCGCGGCGATCTCGTCGGGCGTTTTCCAGAGGAACAGCTCCTGCAGCTCCGCCGCCTCAACGGAAAGGCCCATGGAGAGGTTCTTGATGTCATGAAACTGCTTCCAGTTGCGCCTATCGCGGAAATCAATGACCGCTTTTTTCAATTCTTCTATGGTGGTGGTGTTATCCATACTGGCATGCCTGCCTGGCTTGTTAATAATACCATTTGTATGATCGCTGACAATTGTTTGGTCAAGACATTAATTGCTCCGAGCGGAGCATAAGGCGATCCGATGGTGGGTATTGACCTGTTCATGGTCAACATGAAGTCTGTCATATATTAACTTTCCAGGAATGTACCTCCTCATGGGTTGCGCCCCAGGGGACACAATAGACCTTATCTGAAGCATGAAAAGGCATAGGACAACTGGAAAAGTCCTGGACAGGGGGCTTAAAATTTTATACCGCTCCCTGATTTCACGAATCTCGTTTTCGGTAAATATTCCATTTCTTCGAAATAAGCGAAGTTCGGCATTCATCCATGAATGGCGTATTCTCTGGTAATTCAGGAGCGTGGAGCGTAGTATCTCTCCTGTCGATGTATTCACAAGCTCCCTTGTGCCGATCAGGTGCACGTGCGGATTGCAGTTCAGAGCATTGCCGCATTTGTGAAGCGCGGCGATACTCCCGGATTGCCATTCTTTTCCGGGATTACCTGCGCGTTTCTGCAGCTCCTTACAATACACCCCCGCGGCGACGGTGATCAGGTCTTCACAGGAAAAGCCTTTATCAAACAGGATAGCGGTCACCGGACCCGGAAGGGCGAAGGTGACATGGAAGTGGGAAAGCTACGGGTTCATGATGACCGATAGGTTCATCGACCAGCCGTAGAGCTATTTCCGGTAGCATGCAAGACAGAGGCGCGACTTGCAGGTAAAGAGGACCATGAGGACCGTGCCGCACTCAGGGCATACATGCTTACGGAAGCCGTTCCGGTAATCGCCGCATGACAGGAGCTTTGAAACCTCAAAGCACTTTTCCGGCGTCACCTCTCCATAATAGCGCGTGAAAAAGTCATGGTATATCTCCCTGAATTCACGCCAGTGTCTCTGCCACACGCTTTTATACGCGGATTTTCGGTCCAAGCCCGGCCGGTAGGGCGGCGCGGTTATATTCGTCCGAAGATACATGCAGTGGGAACGAACGAGGATGGCAAAGAATGAAAACTATTAAGTCGCCGGGCACGAGACTCGGCGTTGCGAGGATGGCCGCCCGCAGGGCGGACACCTATCGGGGTGCTGTCTGAGTCGAATCCGGCAAAGCCGGTTCGACGAGTTCACCCCGATAGCCCGCCGCAGGCGCGGGGTGATGGGGATCGAAAGGGGAAGAGGGAAGCCACCCTCTTCCCCTTTCACTATGCAGACC